>PVBE010636643.1_pt1 | contig 13754 bp, 7 predicted proteins | sample 1631181 | NCBI WGS metagenome assembly PVBE01 (sample SAMN08397723, study PRJNA350692) | Marine metagenome, whole genome shotgun sequencing project. | isolation source: water | place: Pacific Ocean | collected 2012-04 | reverse complement strand
CTTCTGGATGATCTGCTCCGGCGTATGTCGCTTCTGACCCATCGGTATTGCCCCTTTCAGTTGGCCCAGGTACACCCAGATACTAACACTGAACCTGGACTCGCTTTAGGGGGTAAGGCCACCTGCATGGCCCGCATCGACCTGTTTGAGCGTATAGGTGCAGAGGGGAATCCTCCCGGCGGCCGGAAGACTGAGTTCAGCGTTGGTGTGGCTGACATAGAAACCGAGCCAGGAAAGACTCCCATCTGGAAGCGACTCCCCGGAAAGGACGAGCAAGGAATGCATGAGACCGGACACCTCCCGATGTTGATCGTCGTCGGTACCATCGCAGGCCTCGCGGCACTCATCCCACCGGCCCGGGCGCAGGGCTGGGTTCATCCCGCTGGGTTCCTGGACGTGGCGACGCTGGCGGAGATGGACCGGAAGGCCGAGTCCCTCGACTGGGCGCGCGAGGTGGTCGAGGGCCTGGACGCCGGCGTGCAGCCTTGGTTGGCGCAGCCCCTCGGCCGTATCGAGGAACTGATGCCAAAACAGAAAACGCAAGTCTACTGGCTGATGACCTGTCCCGAGTGCCGGGGGGGACTGCGGTTCGATCCGTTCAACGACCAAGATGCTACCTGCCGGCAGTGCGGCAGGACCTTCTCCCTAGACGGACCTTCCCCGGCGACGGCCCCGACTTCTCACTACGCCGGCACTCTCTACGAGGGGTGGGCCTGCTCGTACTTGCAGGCAATGTCACGAACAGCTCAGCAGCTAGCGCTCCTGCACGCGCTTGGTGCCGACCGCGCTTACGCGGAGCGTAGCGCCGAGCTTGTGAAGCTGTTCGCCAGGCACATCAAGCCGTTGCCCGTGCTCGGCGGCGGGACCCAGCGCGTCATCTGGACCTACAACATTGAGGGCGACTGCTCGCTCCTGCTGGGCCTGGCGGGAACCTACGAGATGCTGAGGACCGTGGACGGGCTGTTTACCCCGGAGGAGCACCGCGAGATTCAGATGGACCTGCTGAAGCACTGGGTCGATTCGGTGTTCCGGGTCGAGGAAGACAGCAGTCCAAACCACAACGGCATGTACAGCTACCTGAGCACCGTGGCCCTGGTGGGTTGCGCCATCGAGGACGCCGACTACGTGGACTGGGCCTTCGGCCGCCGCGAGTACTCCCCGGAGAAGCGTCCGGACCATCGCAGCCTCGCCTGGCTTGCCGACAACAACTACCTCGAAGATGGCGCCTTCTGGGGCCTCTGCAGCGCGTACCATCTCTACGCCCTCGGGCCTCACTGCCGCGTGTTCGTGCTCGCCCACCGTCTCTCCCAACAGATGCCAGACCTCTTCCCGCCCGAGATCTACGATGAGACCGACCCGCAGAACCCTCGCTCACGCGTGCTCCGCCGGGCCATCAAGTGGTTCACCGCCCAGACCTTTCCCGATCTCACCATGGCGCCCATCGGCGACATGGGCGGACGCGCCAGTCTCGTCACCTACGCCCTCACCGCGGAGATCGGGTACCGCTACCTGGGTGTAGAGGAGGTGGGCTCCTACTCGTCCCTGCGGGCGGGCAACCGGGGGCTGACCGGTTTGATGTACGGAGCCGACACCATCGAGGAGAAGCCGGTTCCCTACCAGAGCGCCAACCTCTCCAGCGGCTATGTAGCGCTGAAGCGCGAGGCCGGGAGCAACCGGCTGTATGCCGGCCTGAACGCCCTCATGCCCGGGAGCGGCCATTCACACGGCGACCGGCTCCATCTCCTTACCTACTCCCGCGACCGCATGCTGACGGGCGAGAAGCGCACGCGCTACAATGACCCGGACCAGCGGGTGTATAGCGGCGCATCCTACGGCCACAATACGGTGACGGTGGATGAGACCTCACAGGTCCACGGCAACTTCCTCAAGGATGAGCGGATCCCGCATATTGACACCTTCGTGGATCTCCCCGCCGCCCAGGTCGCCGAGGCCCACGGCGACAAGGTCTACGAACACGCTGACGTCTACCGCCGCCTCCTCTGCCAGTTCGACGAGTACCTGCTGGACATCTTCCGAGTCGAAGGGGGGAAGGTGCATGATTGGCTCTACCACGGAATCGGGGAGGAACTCGTCCTCTCGATCCCTGTGGAGAGCAAAACCGACTTCGAACCGGCGCTGTACGTGATGAATGGCGAGCCGGACTACAAGGCCGGCGCGGCCGACGACACCCTCACCGCGACCTGGCGCATTCCGGCCGAGCCCGAGTCCGAGTACCCCGGCAGGCGACGAGATGTGCTCTCGCGGGTAACGGTGGCCGGCGTGCCGGGGCAGACCGCTTTCGCTTTGAGCACCTTCCCTGATCCCGGCAGGCACAGCCTGATGGTGCGACACGAGGGCACCACTGCACCCTTCGTCGCCGTCCATGAGGCGTGCTTCGACACGCCGACCGCGACGGGCGTGCGGCTGCTGCCGGGGGACGCCGCGGCGGCTGTGGAGATCACGCATGCGGACGGAGGCAAGCGCCTGGCGTTCTACGAGTCCGGTTCGGGGCCGGGAGACTGGCTACTGGCGGGACGCTTCGGCGCCATCGAGACCGATGCCCGCGGTCAGTGCCGCAGCCTCCTGCTGGTCCGGGGCACGGAGCTGCGCTACGCCGGCATCCACCTCCGCGCCGACCGGGAGGCATCCCTATCGCTGACCTGCGATGACAAGGGCGCCCACCTGGTGTCCTCCCCGCCCGTGGGGTACGAGACGTTGGCGGGGATCCCGGTCTACGTGACGGGGCAAGACACTGAAGTGCGGCTGAACATCCCTGCGCAGTGGTCGCCAACCGGCGAGGACATCCAAAAGCGCGTCCTAGTGCCCGGGCAAGCGCAGGACGGCCCTGTGCCCGTAGACATTCGGTGGTGATTCCACTCAGCCCGGAGAACCCTCAGGGGCTGGGACTGCCGCTGGGGTCTGTTCCGCGCGACCGCGAAAACCCGTCCACCCGAGGAAGCCCATCCACGCAGTGATCCCGGCGTTCCGGCCACGAGCACCTGGGCAGCTTGACCAGCTCACAGACTCACCACCACCGACCCGTGTCAGCGCCGGCCCTTGAGCACGGTGCCCAGCGACAGCCGCCTCCCGAGGGTCCCCCGGTCTCGCGAGCGAAGGCGCAGTCGTTGATCACCAGATGCCACGAGGCGTTCAGCCACCGGACGCCCACCGTCCGCGCGCGGATGAGACCTATGTGAGACTCCTGGTGGCGGCCGTCGATCGGCCCCGTGGATTGCGTTCACCAAGATGCAACGGGCCAGACCGCTTACGACGGCGCGGGCGCGAAGCAGAGCGACCCCTGGACCGGGAAGTTGCACGAGCACCCGGAACTGGCTTCCGGGATCAGCAGCACGCCGCCGGCGGGCACAATGTTGATCATGCATCCGGGCCTCGTGGTGTGGGTGATCGCGCTGCTCTTCCCGCCGGCGGCCGGGTCGTAGAGCCGTGGATTGCCGCCACGACCGTAGAGGAAGTCGGCCCCGGCCGAAAGGGACCCGCATCCATGCCCGTCGCGGGTGATGGTGATGGAGCCCTTCTGACCGGTCTTCAAGTCATAGTCATACGGGTCCTGGTATATGCGGCCGCCGATGATCACCGGATGTTGCATGTGGCCGCCGTGGTTGTCGGTGTTGCGGTCAGGTCGGTACCCGCTCTCGCCCGCCCAGCGCAGGTCGCCATTAGCCGTGTCGAAGGCATACATCGAGTACGTCATCACATGCGGGCTCGAGACGACAAGCGCCGTCTGCTCGGCGTAGGCGATATAGAAAACCGAGTTTCCCGGGGACACGTCCAGGGGGACCTCCCACTGCTTCTCACCGGTCTGCACATCCAGCGCGACAAGGTGCAGGTCCTGCCATAGCTCGGGGATGCCGACCAGCCCCGAATCAAGAGCATTGACGCTCTCGTTGCGGTTCTCGGCGAACAGCACGAGGCCATCGCCCGCCGCGATGGACGAGCCGATGACAGCGCCCTCGTAGCTCCAGCGTGGCCTGCCGTCTCCGCGGCCGAGGGCGAACAAGTGCCGGCTGCAGACCTTGCTGGCCTGAGCCGGGACAGAGCTGTCGTACCACGGACCGTAGGCCTGGGTGTAGAACGAGCCCTTGGGGACCGCGCTACCGAGGACAACGTCGTCGAGGAGCGCCACGTAGCCCCAGTCGTATTTGCCCGTCTGCAGCGCCCGTGGCATCGCCAGGGGCACGGCCAGGTCCCCCGTCTCGACATCCAACCGCCAGCAGTGACTGGCTTCGGCCGTGTAGTAGTAGCGCTCGTCCACCGCCGAGTACCCGCTGTCGCGCGGGACGTTTGTGCGGATACCTAGCCCCGGCGCATCGTGCTCCCAGAGCAGCGCGCCGTTGTAGACATCTACCGCGCACAGGTATTCGTGGGCACGCAGGAACATGCGGCCGTCCTTGACCAGGGGCGCGGGTGAGCGGGAGTGGCGGTCGTACATGGGTCGAGGCCCCGGCTCACCGAACCACTGGAGCACCGGCGCCAGGCTCTGCAGGCGATCCTTGCTGCAGGAGGTGTTCGCGGCATCCGCGTACTGGTGAGTCCACTCGCCCGATCCGGGCAGAGCGCCGCGCCTGACCACGAGCCATGTCCCTCGGCCGCGTTCGAGGGCTGACTCAGTCTGCCCGCTCGGATCGCTCCACCAGGCCGCAGCGCGCGTCCGGACTTCCGCGTCGGCCTCGGCCCCCGGTCGACCGATGCAGACCATGCCACCATCGGGCCGCAGCACGCGGAGAATCTCACTCGCCTTCCCGGGAAATGCGCCGCCGGACACGGCCCTGTCGGAGACGATCAGGTTGAACATGCTATCCACGTAGGGCAGGTCATCGAGGGATGCGCTGTGCACGGAGACCTGCCCATAGACGCCCGCGGCGTCCAGTCGATCGCGCGCCCGGCCGACCGTGCGCGGGTTGGGCGAAACCGCGATGATCTTCAGGTCGCTGCGCCCGGCCAACTCCAGGGCGAGCCGTCCTTCCCCGCAACCGAGGTCGAGGCAGTATCCCTTGGTGATCCCCGTCCGGCTGATGATCGACTCAGCCGCATCCGCGTATCCACGATCCCGGTGGGGCCCGACCCGCGGATCTGCAGCAATAGTGACGGGCTCGCCGGCGGGCGTTGACGAGAAGCAGTAGATGGCGCCGGTATCGGAGCTGACGAACAGGCGCCCGTTGGCAGCCGCGAGCCCCAGGGCCTGCCCAGCGACCTCGGCGTCCCAGAGCCGCGTTCCAGCATTGTCGAAGGCCGCCACCTTGCCGTCGCCTCCGGCGTAGAGCGTTTCGCCGGCCACAATCGGTGAGTAGGGATACTCCGTCGGGACATCGGGCACAGCGGCATCACGAGTGGCCCGACGCACGAACTCCGATGTCGCCGGAGCGCCCCGGCCTGTCGGGATGAACAGCCGGCCTTCGCTCAGTTTGATGTAGCCTTGCGGCGAGACCTTGATTGGCTCCACCGCGATCTCGTCGCCGGTCTCTGCGTCCAACCTCACCAGGACGGCGCCCTGGGCCGGGAAGAGCCCCGCGCCAAACAACGCATGGTCTCCCTGGATGATGACGCCCGTGCGACACGGCAAGGAGGAGATAACGCGCCCGTTGCCCGGCAGGCGGCGCTTCGATGGCGCGGCGGAGTGCCGCCAGACCAGCGTCCCGTCCGCGGCGTCGAGGCAGTACACCCAACCGTCGTCAGAGCCCGCATACACGCGGCCGTCGTGGACGGTGGGCGTCAGGCGAACGGGCGCCTCGGTGAAGTAAGTCCAACGCTCCCGGCCGGTCGCGGCATCAAGGCAGTGGATCTTGTCGTCGGCGGAGCTACCGAAGTAGACCGCGTCACCCACCGCAGCCACATGGTAGGCTCGGTCATATGTCACGCGCGGCGGCAGCGCCTCGGCCTTGAACGGGTTCGTCTGAGCCGGCGCGGGCCACGCCGGCGCCGGAGCGTGAGCCGGCTCGTGGACCCAGTTGAGTTTGAGCGGCGAGGGGAGCGCCTCGGATGTGATTCCGCTCCTCTCGGCATCCGCCCGGAAGGTGGGCCAGTCGGCCCAAGACTCGCTCGCACCCATCAGCGCGATGGTGCACGTAAGAACTGCCAGGTACGCTACAGCCTGCCTGCATCTGGTCCAACCACGGGTATCGCATCTCACTGGGGGGCCTCATCTCTCGCGGAGTCAGTTCCATGACATTCGGCGGAACCGCCAGAGCATCCTCCGCCGCTCCGCTGTCTGTGCCACCCCTCGGCGGACGCACGAGGTACTCGCGCCTGTCGAGGCAGGATCGCCAGGCGCTGGCCGACGCCCTCAGCGTCTGCGACCAGATGTGCAGGTTCCGAGAGTCCAGGTACCGAATTTCCGCTCTGAGCCACTGACGGCTCAGCGAGCCGTCTGGGTCCCCAGATTGGCATGGGACACCCGGGAGGTCTCAATACTTGTCGCCGGGGTGTCAGAACGCCCGGACTCTAAACTTCGTTGCCCTCGACTTCGCTCAGGTGCGGCATGGCGGGAAACAAGCAGCGAGAGCAGACGCGCCAGGATTCTCGTCTCGACGAGGGTTGCCCCCAGGGCCCCGATGTCACCGCCCGCGGGTCCGGCCACCATGACGGCGCTGGAGATCCTCAGACTGCCGAAGACACGCGAGACCCACGCCCGGAGGGATAGCGATGACGAAGGGACAGTTTGCGATTGCCCTAGTGGTTATGGGCCTGACGGCGACCGGGTCTACCCAAGACGTTGAGTTCGGGATACCTGATGGCTGGGTGGTCTCGCCCGGGAACGAGAAGGCGGAGGGCGAAGCGGGCTATTGTGTCCTGAGCGAGGAGACCGAGATCGAGATGGTGTGGGTTCCGGGGACGGCGGAAGCGTGCCCGAACGGGAAGTTTCTGATTGGCAGCACGCCGGAGGAGATCGACCGGCTGTGGGCGGCGACGGGCTGGGGCCCGGGCTGGAAGCAAGCTGCCTCCAACGAGCCGGCCCACGAGGTCGAGTTGGACGGCTTCTGGATATCCAAGCACGAGGTGACCAACGGCCAGTATGCGCAGTTCCTGACTGCCACAGACCACGAGCCCCACCCAGGGTGGGATGCATACAAGCAGCATCCGGACCTGCCGGTGAGCGACGTGACGTGGCATGACGCAGCGGCATATTGCGAGTGGGCGGGCGGTTGGCTGCCGACGGAGGCGCAGTGGGAATGGACGGCTCGGGGCCCGGACCGGAATGTGTTCCCCTGGGGGGATGCGTGGGATCGGAGTCGGTGCAACAGCGCGGAGTACCATTCGGAGGAGCCCTTTAACGATCCGACAGACTGGCAGCCGTGGTGCGAAGGGCTCGGGGCGCAGAGGAGCGACGAGGGCGGTTGGACAGTGGATCTGTCGACTAGCCTCGGGTACCTTTGCGGCGTCGGTTCGTTCCCGGGTGGTGCGAGCTGGTGCGATGCGTTGGACATGTCGGGCAACGTGACCGAGTGGTGCCGGGACTGGTATGACGAGGGCTTCTACGGTTCGGCAGCCGGCCGGATGCGCAATCCGCTCAGTGCGAACGATCGTTCGAACATGCGTGTGAACCGCGGAGGCAGTTGGTTCAGCTTCGCGTTCTACTGTCGCTCAGCGCACCGCAACTGGCTCAATCCAGTCGGCCGGAGCGGCTACCAGGGCTTCCGCCTTTCTTGGGCTCGTTGAGGTTCCCGACACTCCGTGCTCGCTTCGCTTAGCCGTGCGGTGGTAGGCTGTAGAGGAGGGGTCGGGGTCAGTCGACAACGCGACGTGCGAAGCTGACGAAGTAGAGCACAACGGCCGCGAGGTCGATGAGGTTGCGGTAGACCATTCCCAGGGCCGCCATGGTCACGAGCGTGCGTCTCTCCCGCAAGACGCCTCCGCCCTGCAAAGCCCCAGAGTCAGAGCTAGATGGACTCTTTCGGGGGGGGGGCGCGATGAGCAGGCATCTGGATCCTGGTCACCGGAGTATCAGAGCGAACGGCTGACCGTTAGACCAACGCCGGGGCGCTAAGTTCCATCTGGGGAATCCTGATTCTGACCGCCGGCGCCCGCCCGAGCGAGGGGAGCTAGCCGCCGTGCACGCCGCCATCAGCGTCGACGCTGAGGTGCCCGTCTCCTTCGCTGCGCCGGGGGACATCGCCGAGCTGCTCGAGGCCGCTGGGCGCAATGGCGTCCCGCTCACCTGGCTCCTCTACTCGGGACTGACGCGGCCCGACGAGGTGGTCGCCTATTACCGGGATCACGCGCTCGAACGCATCCCCCACGACCATGAGCTTGGGCTGCACGTGCATTTCGACGACCACGAATTAGGGGACTACCAGACTGACCCCGCCCGGCGGCGCGACCTGATTCTGCGAGGCGACCGAGTGCTCCGTGACTGCAGCATCCGCGCCACCAGCTTCCGCGCTGGGTGCTGGTGCCTGGAGGCGAGCGACGTCGCCGTCCTCGAGCAGATAGGGATCGTGATCGATAGCAGCCCCTGTCCGGGCTCGCCACCGAGGAACCACGCGGGCCACGGTGACTGGCGCGAACTCACTGTCCGTGAGCCGTACCGCCCCTCGCATGACAACCTCTTCGAACGGGGCGGCGCCGAGTTGCTGATCGTTCCGATCGCATCCTCCCCCACTCCCAACGCTGCCGGCATCTGCGAGCCCGCTTACCTCGACTACCGGAGATGGGGCGAGTTCGAGCCGATCCTCGAGTGGTACGCAAGCCGTGGCCTGCCGATCAGCATCGGTACTCACGACGGGCGCGCTCCCAGCGGGGGCGCGAACTCGCCGGGCGAGACGATGGACCTCGCCGTCCCCTACTTGCGCGAGCGCGGGTACGAATTCGTGACGCTGACCGAGTTGCGTGATCGGTGGTTGGAACGGAGCGAGCCATGAGCAACTTGCCGGCCATCCTCGGCGGACCGCAAGCGGTCCGAGACCGGGCGCCCGACTGGCCCGTGGTCGATGAGCCGATCATCGAGGCCGTCGTCGACGCTCTCAGACAGGGCCGGATGTCTGAGACGACCGACATGGGCCACAACCTCGAGTTGGAGCGGGTCTTCAAGGAGGTCCACGGGGTAGCGCACGCGATGGCGGTGAACGGGGGCACCGCCGCGCTGGACTCGGCCGTGTTTGCCGCGGGCGTCGGGCCCGGCGACGAGGTCATAACCGCGCCCTTCTGCCCCGGCTATGTGGCGACGCCGATCCTGCACATGAACGCCATCCCCGTCTTCATCGACGTTGACCCTAAGACGGGCTGCATCGACCCGGCCGCCATCGAGCCGGAGATAACCGACGCCACCCGCGCCATCATGGTCGTCCATCTCAACGGACACCCGGCCGACATGGACCCGATCATGGAGGTCGCCTCGCGCCATGGGCTGACGGTGATCGAGGACTGCGCCCACAGCCAGGGCTCCACATACAAGGGCCGCCCGACCGGCGCGCTGGGCCACATCGCCGCCTTCAGCCTCCAGTCAGTGAAGAACTTGGCGTGTGGCGAGGGCGGGATGGTGCTGACCGACGACCCCGAGATGTACGAGCGCGCGTCCCTGGTCGGGCATCACCCGGCGCGCCTCAACGAGTGCCTCGAGATGGAGCAGTATCGGCGCTACCTCGACACCGGCCTCGGTTGGAACTACCGCATCCACATGCTCGCCGCCGCGATAGGCGTCCTGCAGATGGAGCGCTTTGACGAGACGATGGCGTTGCGCCGAGCGAATGCCGAGCGCATCAGCCACGCCATGGAGAGCATCCCCGGCGTCGGCCCAACTTACGTGGCGCCCGATTGCACCCACACCTACTACGCGCAGACGCTGACGTACCATCCCGAGGAACTCGACGGCCTTCCGATGCAGCGCTTCTTCGAGGCGCTCTATGCAGAGGGTCTCGACCGACTCGGCGCGCATGGCCGGCCGATCCACGAGTTCGGCATCTTCCAGGCCCTGGAGTTCTACGGCAAGGGATGCCCCTGGACCTGTCGCCACGCGGCGTCCGAGCGCTCGTACAAGGACCTGAGCTTCCCGGCCATCGACGCCATGCGCGCCTCGTCCTTCGTGGTCGGCCTCCCCGCCGGCTACGTCACCGACGACCCCGCGCCCATCGATCAACTGATCGAGGCATTCCGCAAGGTCACATCCCACGCCGAGGAGATCCGCAAAACGTAGCCAAAGAACACCACGGGCGTCTGTTATCCATCCGAGGAAGCGCATCCAGCCCTGAATCCGGGGCTTTCTCAGCAGCGCAGATTGGCTGTGGTACCCCACGGGCTTTTCGGGTGGACAGAGGGCGCGACAGCCAGTGACCGCTGTCCCTTGGCAAGACTCCATCCAACCTGGAATCCGGGGCTTTGCGGGGCGCGCACGCTTGTTTTGGGGCCTCACGGGACCTGCTCGAAGGCCCGCCGGTGGCATGCGGAGAAGCGCCACGTAGTGCCCCCCAAGTCTCGCTAAGGAGGTGAGTGGCAGTGCGCGTCTCCCAGTTGGTCTGCGTGACGTCGGCGACGGTTCTGCTACTGGCACCGGTGGCCGTGCGGGCGGGTGACGTGCTGTTGCAGGGGGACGACCCGTTGGCGGTGGCGTCGGTGGATCCCATCCGCCCGTCCATCGCCGCGGAGGACGCCGCGACTGGCGGCCTTGACGCCGGTCTTCCCGGCGACACGAGCTACTATCGACTGTCCGTTGAGCCCGTCGGCAAGCGCTTCTACCAGACGCCCGATGCGCTGATGATCTACATCGACACAACCGACGTGCAGGGCGATCTCCACATCGAGCTTGGCATCTACCGAAGCCGGTACGGCTCGAGGAATGGTGAGGTGTGCTGGGACGGCACCAAGATCCTCGACGTGGACGCCTATGGCGGGGAGGACCTGCGCGTCGAGACGCTGACCCACACGCTGACTCCCGGAGCGGGCATCCACGAGTTGCGCGTGGCCGATCTCCCGGGCGAGCCCACCTACCTGCTCATTGACGCGATCCGGCTGAGCGCTGACGGAGACATCACGCTGGTCGACGCAGACGGCCTGCCAATCGCGCTGGAATCACCGTCCCTCGATCCGACAATGGCGGAGCGTGTCGGCGCTGAGTTGGATGCTCTGCCGGACCTTGCCTCATTCGGCGGGAAGACACGATGGCAGGCCTCCGAGACATTTCCTGTCAGGCAGTTCTCCGCCCCGGCCGCCTTCGATGGTGACGCCGAGGACGGCGACTACTGGGCCGGGGGGACCCCCGCGCCACACGCGATAGTGGCGGAATACCCCGAGGCGATCACCTTCGACGCGTGCCGCGTCCAGTGGCTCGGCGACAACCGGGCAGTGAGGTATGGGCTCGAGGCCTGGAACGGAGAGCGCTGGGACCTCGTCTATCACGATCCTCACAACCTGAGAGAGCATCCAATCTACGTCTTCCCGCCAGTGACCACAGATCGGATCCGATTTACCATGTACGAGTTGACAGGTCAGAATCGCATCCTCCTGCGCGCCTTCCAGCTCTACCTTAGGGAGGGCGATGCGCCATGACCCGCGCCGCGCTGTGGTCTCTGGTCCTCTTTGCCGCCACGCCCGCTTCTGCCGATGGGCTTCCGCGGCCGTGGGTGGCCGACGCCTCCGCCAACTCCGTGGAAGCAGGCCTCGCCATCGACGGCGATCGACTGACCGCGTGGCGCTCCGAGGGCCCGCAGACGGCGGGCGACTGGCTCGACATCGACCTGGGATCCCAGCGGGTCGTGCAGGCGGTGCGAGTCGACGTCGGCCCACGCTACGCGACCGACTTCGCTCGGGGGTTCGCTGTCGAGGTCTCGGACGACGGCGGGGACTTCCTCGAAGTGACTCGAGTCGCCGCGCTCAACCAGCCAGCCCTGCGTCTCACATTCAACCCCGTCGCCGGGCGTTACGTGCGGCTGAAGCTGACCGAATCGAGCGGGTACAGATGGGCCGTCGCGGAGGTCGAGATCGAAGGCTCCGCCGACCCAGGCGCCATCAACCCTCACGACTGTGTCGTCGTCGCCGATGGCGCGCCGCCGCTGGTGAGGCTGGCGGCGCGGGACCTGCGCGATTACCTCTCCCGGGCCACTGGGCGATACCTCTCTCTCGCGACGGAGGACGATGCCCAGCGCCGCCGTGGCATCAAGTACGCCGTCGGCGAGAGCAGCCTCACGGAAGGCCACCTTAACAGCCTGTCGGGCTTTGACGACGAGGCCATCCTGATGCGGAAGGTCGGCAGCACGGTCGTGCTCGCCGGAAACACGCCGCGAGGCACGGCCTTCGCCGTGTATCGCTTCCTGCACCGACAAGGCGTCCGTTGGTACCACCCCGGTGAGTGGGGCGAGCACGTGCCCGAGTTGCGGAAGGTAGACCTTAAGGGTCTCGACATCGTGCGCGAGCCGTCGATCCCGATCCGGTGGCTCATGGCGTTCGTGGACCTGGAGAATCTCGAACGCGACTGTCTCTGGGCTCTCCGCAACTGCGTGAGCTACACGGGGCAGCAATCATCGCACTACTTCCGCGCGAGGACCGGCGCGTCATGGTGTCCTCCGCTGCTCGACTGGCCCTATGGCATGTACCCCCACAGCTTCCATCGCCTGGTGTCGAAGGGACTTCTCGAGCAACGTCCGGACATGATGCCGCTATTTGACGGTGAGCGACGCGTCTACGGGCAAGGCAACGAGAACTTCTGCACCAGCTCACCTGACGCTGCCGAGATCCTGGCCGACAGGGCCCTTCGGCACTTCCGCTCCAACCCCACCAGCCTGTCGTTCTCGATCTGCCCGCAGGATGGCGCCCGCTGGTGCGAGTGCGACCGCTGCCGCGCCCTGGATGAGCCGCTCGTGATGGAGAGCTTCAGCCGCCAAGACATGCGGAACGTCACGGACCGCTACTTCGCCCTCGTCAACCAGGTGGCGGAGCGCGTCGCCGGCGAGTTCCCTGGCCGCATGATTACCACTATCGCCTACGCGAACTGGCACCAGCCGCCGCGGTCGGTAATCCACCCAAACGTCAACGTGAACCTCTGTCTATACGGCTGCAGCTCCCACGCGATCGACGACACCAGATGCGAGCGTAATCGGGAGATGCACGAAAGGGTGCTCGGCTGGCGGGAGGCGGCCACGCATCTCGGGGTATACGACTACGTCCTGCTCAACGGCAAGCACCCCAGGACACCGCACCCATACGCGCGCAGCATCATGCGGGAGGTGAAGTGGCTCGCCGAGAGCGTGGGGATTCGGACGTGGTCCAGCGAGGGGCATGGGAGCTTGTGGAGGTGGAGCCCCGCGCCGGGATACCTGGCTCTGCAGATGGCGTGGGATGCGGGGCAAGATCCCGAGGATCTACTCGAGGACTTCTACGCTCATTACTACGGGCCGGGCGTGGGAGGCGCGCGGGAGTACTGGGAGATCATGGATCAGCGTGTTCGCGATGGAGGGGTGCACTACGGCAACTACAACAACGCGCCCTCGGCCGAGATGTTCACCCCCACGACCATCGAGCGGCTCGACGCAGCCCTGCGGAAGGCCGAAGCTACTGCGGGTGATAACGTCCACGCACGGCGGGTGGGGATGCTGCGGGAGTCGCTGGACTTCGTTACCGAGGCTCTCGCCCATGCTACCGATGGGTAGGCGCGGGCCGCAGGTGAGCCAATGGCCGCGTCACGAGCGCACCCGTCTGCGTGGTCGCAACGCCCGGGGCGCCGGTCGTCAGCAGCGACTGGGTCATTCGGCCATCTGGGCCACGCACACCGGGATTCGGAAGGCGTTCTGGCCCTCTATGGTGCGCCGCGG
>PVBE011447356.1_pt1 | contig 13755 bp, 11 predicted proteins | sample 1631181 | NCBI WGS metagenome assembly PVBE01 (sample SAMN08397723, study PRJNA350692) | Marine metagenome, whole genome shotgun sequencing project. | isolation source: water | place: Pacific Ocean | collected 2012-04 | reverse complement strand
GTTGCTCTCGGCGCTCGTGCGCTCGTTCGACATCGTTCCCTTGGGCACAATGGCGTTTGAGGACCCCCTGCCCCAGCTGATCTCCTTCAGGTTGGTTGGTTGGATGTTCGTCATCGGAGTCAAGCTGGCCTCGCCAGTGATCGTCGCCATCTTTTTCAGCACGGTTGCCTTCGGCTTTATCTCCAAGGTCGTGCCGGAGATGAACTTGTTCATCATCGGCTTCGCGGCTCGCATCGTGATCGGGCTCGTCGGCTTCACCGTGATGGTGCCTCTGATGGTCGTGTCTTTCGAGGGGCTGTTCGGCCTGTTGCTGAAGGACCTCAACCGGATTGTCGACCTGATGGGTGGCGGCTGATGGCGGAGGACGAACATGGAGAAAAGACCGAGCCGGCGACAGCCAAGAAGAAACTCGATGCTCGCAAGAAAGGAACGGTCGCCAGAAGCTCTGATCTGAGTACCGCGGTCGTCATGCTAGCTGCCGTGATCGTCTTTTGGTTCTACGGTCAGGCCCTGATCGGGGAGCTGAGTTCGTTTATGGAGCTGATCCTTTCCTCGATGGGCCAGTTCGACATCACTGCAGAGAGCACCGTCGCTTACGGTTCCAGGGGTCTGTTGCGGATGATCATCATACTAGCTCCGCTTGTCCTGGCGATCTTTCTCGTTGCTCTCGTGATCAACCTGATCCAGGTCGGTTGGTATTTCGGCTTCGAGGCGTTGGAGCCGCAGTGGAACAAGCTCAACCCGATTTCCGGGATGAAGAACATATTTGGCATGAACGGCTGGGTCAAGCTGATCCAGTCCTTGCTCAAGATGACGGCCATCGGCGTTGTGCTGGTCTGGACGCTGATGGATGCGTTCCCCAAGATCCCGGACCTGCTGGGCCGGGATCTGCGCGAGATCATGGCCTACATGGGCAGCGTGACATTCGTCATGGCTCTGCGAACCGCCCTCATGCTGCTGCTCATCGGCCTCATCGACTTCTTCTACCAGCGCTGGAAGTATGAGAAGGACCTCCTGATGAGCAAGTTCGAGGTCAAGGAGGAGATGCGGATGCTCGAGGGGGATCCACAGATCAAGGCCCGTCGGAAGCGGGTCCAACTCGAGATGGCGCTGAAGCGGATGATGGGGGAGGTGCCAGAAGCGGACGTGGTGATCACGAACCCGACCCACCTCGCGATCGCAATCAAGTATGATAGCGAAGAGGGCATTGCCCCGCAGGTGGTGGCCAAGGGGTCCGGGCATCTCGCTGAGCGAATCCGGGAGGTGGCTCTCGAGCACAGTGTGCCGATTGTCGAGAAGAAGGAACTGGCTCAGGCCATGTACGCGGCTGTCGAAGTGGGAGACTATGTCCCGGAGCAGTTCTGGCAGGCGCTCGCTGAAATCTTGGCCTACGTTTACCGCCTGTCAGGGAAGCTGGCTGGCTAGCCAGGGCTGTGGGTGGGGGCTGCAGCGGGATGTACGTGCCGGCTGGCGTTTTGAGAGTGTTTGAGCAGCCCGGGCAGGATCTGAAAGATGACCGACTTGGCCAGGGGGGACCTGCATGACGGCGCGATCGTCCTGTTGAAACGCAAGGTCCCGGTCAGGGCAACCAAGCCTGTAGCCCAATGCCGTCCCGTGGGGTATAAGAACAGGGTCCCTCCCGAGCTTAGGTTGTCATGACTTCGTTGATGGAAACCTTCAAGAAGTACCGCGGCCTGGCGGTCACGATCGCCATCGTCGCGCTGCCGGCGGTGATCATCATCCCGTTCCCGCCGGTGGTCATCGACCTGCTGCTCACCTTCATGTTCGCAATGGCGATCATGATTCTGTTGACCACGATCTACATCGACACGCCGCTCAAGTTCAGCGTGTTCCCGTCCTTGCTGCTGGTGATCACCCTGTTTCGGCTGGTGCTCAATATTGCCACCACCCGGTTGATTCTGGTCAATGCGCCGACCAAGGGGGAAGAGGCTGCCGGCGGAGTGATCAAGGCGTTCGGCACTTTCGTTGCGGGGCAGGATCCGATCATCGGCGTCGTGATGTTCTTGATCCTGATCATCGTGCAGTTCGTCGTCATCACCAAGGGGGCGACGCGCATCTCCGAGGTCGCAGCACGATTTACTCTGGACGCCATGCCCGGCAAGCAGATGGCGATCGACGCTGACCTCAACAGTGGGCTGATCGACGAGGCACAGGCGCGTCAGCGTCGGGACGACATCTCTCGAGAGGCGGATTTCTATGGGGCGATGGATGGCGCCAGCAAGTTCGTTCGAGGGGACGCGATCGCCGGGCTGATCATCACGGTGATCAACATTCTCGGGGGCTTCTTTATCGGTTGGTTGCGCCACAGCATGGATTGGGCGTCTGCGCTCGAGACCTTCACCAAGTTGACGATTGGTGACGGCCTGGTGAGTCAGATCCCGGCCTTCATCATCGCCATTGCGGCTGGCCTGATCGTTACCCGGGCGGCCTCGACCGAGGAGCTGGGCGAGGAGTTCGTCGGCCAGCTGCTGTCCCAGCCACGGTCGCTCGCTGTTGCTTCGGGATTCCTGGCGGTGATGGCCCTGACCGGCCTGCCCGCCATTCCGATGATGGGGCTGTCAGTCGCCGCGGCTGGGCTGGCCTGGTTGATGCGGGATATAGAGCAAAAGGAGGAGCGGACCCGGAAGGCAGAGGTCCTGGAGGAGCAGAGGGAGCCGGAGAAGGTGGAGGGCCTGCTCAAGGTAGATCCGATGGAGATCGAGATCGGCTACGGCCTGATCCGCCTCGTCGATCAGACCCAGGGGGGTGACCTACTCGACCGCGTGACGATGATCCGCCGCCAGATGGCCTTGGAGTTGGGGCTGGTCGTGCCACCGATTCGCATACGGGACAACATGCAGCTGGAGCCGAACCAGTATCTTTTCAAGATCCATGGTGTCGAGGTGGATCGCAACTTCTGCATGGCCGATCACCATCTGGCGATGGATCCGGGCTTGGCGACCGGGCGTATCGAGGGAACCGAAGCGACCGAGCCGGCCTATGGCCTGCCCGCGGTCTGGATCACCGAGGCGCAGCGACAGAAAGCGGAGGCGATGGGCTACACCGTCGTCGATGCGCCGACAGTCATGGCGACTCACCTCAACGAGACGATCAAAAAGAACGCGGCCGAGTTGCTCACCCGAGAGGACGTCAACAAGCTGCTCGAGAATCTCAAGGAGACCAACCCGACAGTTGTCGGCGAACTGGTGCCGGATGTGATGAAGCCGGGCGAGATCCAGAAGGTTCTCCACGGCCTGCTGTCAGAGCAGGTTTCGATTCGCAACCTGGCCAAGATTCTCGAAGTGCTGTCGGAGTATGCGCCCAAGACCAAGGAGGTGCAGATACTGACCGAGTACGTGCGCAATTCGCTCGCGCCGATCATCTGCAAGGCGTGTCTTGAAGAGGACGGGAAGATCTACTGCATCACCCTGGATCCAAATCTAGAGGAGACCATCGCGTCAGGGATTCAGCACACAGAGCAGGGCAGCTATCTTTCCTTGCCGCCGGTGACGCTGAACAAGATCGTCGACGTACTCACTGTCGAACTCGAGGGATTGCTCAACGCAGGACACAACCCGGTGGCACTCACCTCACCGCAGATTCGCTATCACGTCCACAAGATCTGTGAAGGGGTCCAGCACGGGATCACCGTGCTGTCCTACAATGAAATCGTCCGCGGAACACCCGTCGAGTCGCTGGGGACCGCCACGCTGGCCGGTGACTGATCGCTTTTTCGGGTTGGGACAGCTGTCACCTGAGCGGTTTGTCTGCACCAGCGTTCATTAGCGTGAGCAAGCCTCTTCCGGCTGCCAAGAGCCGCTGATCCCCAGTTTTTCGGCGTAGCAGCCATAGCACACCGGCAGATAGAGCTCCTCGGCCCCCAGCTGGACAGTGGGTCCATCGCGCAGTGGCTGGCCATTCACCTGCTTGAGGTTCAATACGCCCTTGCTGTTGCAGAATGCGCAGGTGACCTTGATCTCCTCGATCGAATCGGCCAGCTCTAGCAGCCGCTTGGAGGCCGGAAACAGCCGGGACTTGAAGTCGGTTCGTAGCCCATAGCAGATCACCGGGATTCCCATACTGCGCGTCAGGTCGCGCAGCTGCTCGACGGCTTTCTCGCTGATGAACTGCGCCTCGTCGACTAGCACGCAGTGGATCCCCTCGAATCGCTTGAGGTCCAGATCGGTGTCCGCTTCCAGGAGCAGATCGGCCTTCTGTACCAAGCCCGCGCGGGAGGCGATCGCATCCCGTCCGAAGCGTACGTCGAGGGCTGGCTTGAGCAACAGAACCTGCTTGCCCTGCTGGCGATAATTGTGTGCGACGGCCAACAGGTTCAGGGTCTTGGCCGATCCGACCGTCCCGTGCCGAAAATAGAGTTTTGCCATGCCTGTCATTCTATGATGAGCGCTCGATGTGGCGACGGAAAATTGCGAAGCTGCGAGAGAATGTTGCAAACCGTCGAAAAGCGCTATGATGTGCCACGTGAACCGAGGATACATCATCCCGATTGGCGGAGCGGAGTCAAAGGTGCGGGATCCTGACATCTTGAACCGCTTCGTTCAGCTCTGCGGTGGGCAGGGCGGGGCGCGTATTGCAGTGATCCCGACCGCTTCCATGCTGGAGGAGACCGGCCCGCGCTATCAGGAGGTCTTCGAGCGTCTTGGCGCTCAGCGAGTCGACATCCTGCCGTTCAACGACCGTGCCGACTGCGAGCGTCGTGACTATCTGGACACGTTGCGGATGGCGGATGGGGTTTTCTTCCCGGGCGGCAACCAGCTGCGTCTCTCGACGACGATCGGCGGGACGGCCGTGGCCGAGATGCTGCGCCGTCGCAACCGGACCAAGGGGCTGCATGTCGCTGGCACGTCGGCGGGGGCAGCTTTTGTCTCCGAGCACATGATCGCCTACGGGGATGAGGGGTCGACCCCGCAGAGCGACATGGTCACGCTGGCGCCCGGCCTTGGGCTGACGTCGTTGGCGATCATCGACCAGCACTTCCGACAGCGGGACCGTCTGGGCCGTCTGTTGACGGCGTTGGCTTACAATCCACGGCCGATCGGGATCGGTCTCGATGAGGACACCGCCGCGTTCATCGCGCCGGACGACACCCTCGATGTGGTTGGCAGCGGAGCGATCACCGTGATTGACCCGTCCGGAATGGAGTACTCCTCGATGGACTCGGCTCGTCGTCACGACCCGGTCTGCGTGATCGGCATCACGCTGCATGTGTTGGTTGAGGGCGCCCATTACAACATCACTTCTCGCCAGGCCCGTCCTGGCGCGGTTGCCGGAGTTCCCGAATGAAGGTGCTTGCCCGCTCGGTCTTTATCGGGCCGAACCACTATGCCAACTTCCGGGTGATCCGGCTGACCATCGACCTCGGAGAACTCGAGTTCTGGCCGAGCGGCCGTCTCGGTGAATCCTTCTGGGCGGGTTTGCTGGAGTGGCTGCCTGGGTTGGGGGAGCATGGTTGTTCGTACGGCGAGCCAGGCGGTTTTGTTCGGCGCCTGACCGAGGATGACGGGACCTGGCTGGGGCACGTGCTGGAGCACGTCTCCATCGAGTTGCAGAACATCGCCGGGGCTGACGTGACGTTTGGTCGCACGAGGGGGGCGGGCGAGCCCGGCCACTACGATGTGGTCTACGAGTACGAGCAAGAGGAGGTCGGGCTGGCTGCGGGGCGACTGGCGATGCGGGTCATCGGCGCGTTGCTGCCGGAGCATCTGCGCAGTGCCCGAGACTCCGATTTCGACTGGGAGACCGAGCGCAGCGATTTCATCCGCTATGCACAGCGGCGCGCATTTGGGCCTAGCACGGCTGCACTGGTTCGAGCGGCCGAAGCTCGCGATATTCCTTGGCTGCGGCTGAATCGTCACAGCTTGGTTCAGTTTGGCCATGGCAAGCATGCCCGGCGGATTCAGGCGACGATCACCGGTGAAACGCGCCACATAGCAGTCGAGATCTCCTGCGACAAGGACGAGACCAATCAGATCCTCGGTGATCTGGGGTTACCCGTGCCGCACCAGGAGTTGGTCTACTCTGGCGAGGAAGCGGTAACGGCATGCGAACGCATCGGCTGGCCCGTAGTGGTCAAGCCCTTCAACGCCAACCATGGGCGTGGTGTCTCGATCAACCTGAAGGACGAGGCGTCGGTCACGGTCGCCTTCAAGCAGGCCCGCGAACATAGCCGCACGGTGATCGTCGAGAAGTTCATCGAAGGGCTCGACCACCGGATGCTGGTGGTCAACCATCAGCTGGTGGCGGTTGCGCAACGCGTACCCGGGCACGTCAAGGGCGATGGTCAGAAGACAGTGGCCGAGCTGATCGAGGTGGTCAACCAGGATCCTCGCAGGGGGATTGGCCACGAGAAGGTGCTGACATTTCTCAAGCTGGATCATCAGGCGCGTCGCCTGCTCGAGCTCAAGGGTTATGACGATGAGACGGTGCCGGCCGCGGACGAGATCGTCTACCTGCGGTCCACGGGCAACCTGTCGACAGGCGGGACCGCGGTCGATGTGACCGACCTGGTCCACCCGGACAACCGTGACATGGCCGTGCGCGCGGTGCGGGCAATTGGGCTGGACGTCGGTGGAGTCGATTTTCTGACCAACGATATCAGTCGCTCCTACCGCGTGGCTGGTGGAGCGATCTGCGAGGTCAATGCGGCACCCGGTTTCCGGATGCATGTGGCGCCGAGCGAGGGTACGCCACGGGACGTCGCCGGGCCGGTGATGGATATGCTGCTGCCTGCTGGCGCTCCGGTGCGTATCCCGATCGCGGCTATCACCGGAACCAACGGAAAGACGACGACCACCCGGATGGTCGCTCATATCTGCAAGCTGGCTGGCCAGTGTGTGGGGACCACGACATCGGATGGGGTCTACATCGACGGTCGTCTGACCGTCGAGGGGGACATGACCGGCCCGGTCAGCGCGCGAATGGTGCTGCGCGACCCAGCGGTTGAGGTGGCGGTGCTGGAAACCGCGCGGGGTGGCCTGCTGCGTCGCGGGATGGGCTGTCAGCGCTGCACTGTCGGGGCGGTGCTCAACATCCAGTCGGACCACCTGGGGCTGCGTGGCATCGACACTCTGGAAGAGCTGGCTCGTGTGAAGCGGACCGTGGTCGAAGTGGCGCGGGATACCGCGGTGCTGAATGCGGACGACCCGCTGTGCCTCAAGATGGCCGATCACACAACTTCGTCGCATCTGTGCTACGTCACTCTCAATCCGCGTCACCCGTTGGTGCGCGAGCACATCCGCGCCGCCGGCAGGGCGGTGGTCCTCGAGGAGGGTGCGGTGGGCTACATGATCACGATCTACGACGGCGGGGCGCATATCCCGCTGCTCTGGACTCATCTGATCCCAGCCACGCTCGAAGGTCGTGCGGTGCACAACGTCCAGAACGCGATGTTCGCCGCCGCGGTCGCGTACAGCATGAAAGTCGGGCTGGAGGACATACGACACGGCCTGCGGACGTTCGACACCACCTACTTCCAAGCCCCGGGCCGGATGAACATCTTCGACGAGCATCCCTTCAGGGTCATTCTGGACTATGGGCACAATCCCGCAGCAGTGACTGCGATGGTTCAGGTGGTCCAGAATCTCGAGACCAAAGGCCGGCGGATCCTCGTGCTCTCTGCGCCGGGTGACCGGCGAGACGAGGACATCGACGAAGTGGCCAGCACGGCAGCGGGTCATTTCGACCATTATATTTGTCGTCGTGACGACAACCTGCGTGGGCGGGAGTCGGATGAGGTGCCGATGCGGCTGCGCCGGAAGTTACTCGATAGCGGCGTGCCGATCGAACAGATCGAGGTCCTCTCTGAGGAGGAGGCTGCCGTTCACTCCGCGCTCTCGATGGCCAAAACGGATGACCTGGTGCTGATCTTCGGCGACGCGTTGGCCCGGACCTGGCGGCAGATCACCGGCTTCACCTCCGAATGCTCGGCGCCGCCGTCCAGGAAGGCGGCGCCATCCGTGCGAATTCCAGCACCCCAGATGTTGCTCGACGAGGGGGAAACTTTAGCGACCGACGAGCGCGGCGTCCGGGTGATCAGTCGTGAAGATGGCGGAGACTGAGGCCCATTGGAGGTTTGTGACTCTCGCCGACTGACTGGCCCGAATATCCTGATGGACGAGCCGGGTGCGGTTCTCGATGTCGTCTATCAGGCAGGGGATGACGTGCTGTCGGCCGTCGAAGCCTGGCGAGAGCGAGCAGGTCGCCTGCTCGAGGCCGTCGGCTGGAAAGAACAACTGGTCGAGCGCATCTTTCCGGGCGGAATGAGCCTCGCCATCTCGGCCCCGATCGATGCACTGTATGCCGCTACCGAGCTCAATGAGGCGGCCTGGTCGGGAGCGGGGGAGATCGAAGCGCTGCGTGAGGCGATCGCCCACGAGCGGAATCCGGCCTTGCTGGCGTTACGCGCCGCTGCCGATGTTCGAGGCCTGAGCTTTCTCTCGGACGACGAGATGGTCTCGGTCGGGCTCGGTGCCGGGTCTCGGACCTGGTCGGTGGAGGATCTGCCGCCGCCAGATCGTGTGCCTTGGAGCGAGCTGTCCGATGTTCCGCTGTGTCAGGTTACCGGGACCAACGGCAAGACCACCACGGTGCGTTTGTTGGCCGCAATGGTCGAGGCGGCCGGCCTCACACCGGGGGTCAGTTCGACTGACTGGATCAAGGTCGGGGACCAGACACTCGACACTGGCGACTATTCGGGGCCCGGCGGCGCAAGGACCGTGCTGCGGGATCCTCGGGTGGACATCGCGGTGCTGGAAACAGCGCGCGGCGGGATGCTTCGCCGAGGGTTAGCCGTGCGTCGGTCAGACGCTGCGGCCGTGCTGAACGTCGCTGAGGACCATCTCGGAGAGTTTGGCATTCACGATCTGAAGATGCTCGCCGAGACCAAGCTGATCGTGCATCGCGCGGCGGAGCACCTGGTGTTGAACAGAGACGATCTGTTGCTCAAGGAGCTTGGTGGAGCGCTGGGCTGCCCGGTCGACTGGTTCGGGATGGACGATGTGGTGGACGGCGCCTTGACCTACGACGGATTGCCGATCGCCCGGGTCGGCGAGCTCCCGATCGCCATGGGTGGCGCCGCCCAGCACAATGTCTCCAACGCGCTGGCCGCACTTCATCTGGCCCGGCGGCTCGGGCTGAGCGCCGAGCATGTGCGTGCGGGTTTGTGCGGGTTTCGCTCGACGCCGGAAGACAATCCTGGTCGCCTCAACCAGTTCGAGCTCGGTGGGGTTCGCGCGCTGGTCGATTTCGCCCACAATCCGCATGGCGTATGCGCATTGATGTCGATGGCCGCCGCACTGGAGGCAGAGCGGCGGTTGATTTTGATTGGCCAGGCCGGGGATCGCGACGACGAGGCGATTCGACAACTTGCGCGCCAGACCTGGGCAGCTCGTCCGGATCGCGTGATCATCAAGGAACTGGGCAAGTATCTGCGGGGGAGGGAGCCTGGATCGGTGCCCGAGTTGATGGCGCGGGAGTTCCGCGAGCAAGGGGCGCCCGAGAGCGTGATCGGTCGAGCCGAGGGGGACCTCGATGCAGTGCGCCAGGCGCTGGCCTGGTGCCGGCCTGGAGACCTGCTGTTGCTGATCATTCATGAGACACGCGACGAGGTGCTGGATCTCCTCGGTGGGCTTGAGACGTCGAGTTGGCAGCCGGGCAACCCACTGCCTAGAAGCTAGCGGCCACATGTTCAGGGACTCGGCGGTGAACACAAATTCGGCGGATGGCCGTCAATGCTCCGTCCAGCCCCGGAACCGCCACTCACCGCTCCTCTGTTGCCGGTAATGGAGAGCCAACGGACACTCCGTGCGGATGCGCTGCTGCTGCTGACTGCGGCGCTGTGGGGCTTTGCTTTCGTGGCTCAGAAGGCGGGGATGAAACATGTCGAGCCGTTCACCTTCAACGCGGTTCGCTTTGCACTCGGTGTCGGGGTGGTGCTGGCTTTCTTGTGTCGGCGGCCAGTTCGGCCAGCGGGGGGCGCGGTCATCGCGCCAGGGATCCTCGCCGGTGTGGCGCTGTTCTGCGGTGCCTCGCTGCAGCAGATCGGCATCGTCAGCACGACGGCCGGTAAGGCCGGCTTCATCACTGGGCTCTACGTGTTGTTCGTCCCGCTGATCGGTCTGCTCTGGGGCAACTTGCCGGGGAGGCGGACCTGGCTGGGTGTGGCGCTGGCCGTGATCGGGATGTATCTGCTGAGCGTGAGTGGTGGCCTCGATATTGGTCGTGGGGATCTGCTGGTTACCCTGAGCGCGGTTTTCTTCGCCGTTCACGTGCTGCTGATTGGTTGGCGAGCTCCCCGCTCCGATCCTCTGAGGCTGGCTGTAACCCAGTTTGCGACCGTTTCCCTGCTCAGCCTGATCGCGGCGTTGCGCTGGGAGACGATCACTCTCGCCGGTCTGCGCGGGGCTGCGCTCCCGATTTTCTATGGCGGGGTACTGTCAGTTGGCGTCGCCTACACACTACAGGTCGTCGCGCAGCGCGAGGCTTCGGCGACACACGCGGCGATCATCATGAGCCTGGAAGCGGTCTTTGCGGCGCTCGGGGGCTGGGTCTTGCTCGGCGAGTCGATGAAGATGCGGGCGCTGGCTGGGTGCGGATTGATGATCGGCGGGATGATCCTCTCGCAGCTGGACTCGTCGGTGCGCCGGCCCCCTTCGGACCGTCGTCAGCAGCGGTCCTGAAGCGCTAGAGCACCGGATTTTACAGAACCCATCGTGGTCAGGACGGCGGAGGCTATTTGCTTTGCTGTGGAATGCGCCAGAGGTCTCGAAAGGCGCGCAGACCCTTGGCCATGGTGATGCTCGATCCGTGGATGTCGCGCCAGTAAGGCAGCGGCAGCTCCTCCAGTCGTCCCCCGCTTCCCATGCGGGCGAGGATCTCGACGTCGAACGCCAGCGGAGAAACGAATGGCTCGGCGAACAGTGCACGGGTGCTGTCGTCGTTGCGAAATAGCTTGGCCCCACACTGGGTGTCTGTGACCCGGCGGGTCAGGCGTCGTCGAGCCAACCAGGCGAACAGCCGACTGATCAGTGCGCGTCGCCAGTCGCGACGGGCAGAAGACCGGTCTCCGATCACCACGGTGGCTCCGCTGCTCTCGGCCAAGGCGATGAACTCGGGGATCGACTCTAGTGGTGTGGCCAGATCCGCATCCCAGTAGCCGATGTAGTCGGCTGTGCTTTCCAGAGCGACCAGCATACCGTGCCGGACCGCTCCGGACTTTCCGCGGTTCTCCGCGAGCTGGATCAGCGTGGCTCGGTGAGGGCGGGCCCGAGCAACTCTCTCGAGAACCGCCACTGTGTCATCGAGGCTGCCGCTGTCGACCAGAATCAGTTCGAGGCCGGGCTGCTCGTCCAGTGCGTCGACGAAGCGGTCCGGCTGGAGGCGCGCAGCCTCGTTGTGGCAGGGGACGACGACCGCCGCTGATGCCATGCGTTACCTCCCCTCGGCATCCAGGTACCAGTGACCGCCAACTTGTTTGAAGCGGTGTGACCAGCCACCGATCTTGGCGTCCGCCGTGCTGCCATTGATCGCCAGCCCACTCAGGGGGCCGGTGTACCGTTTACGAAGATCCGGTCCACAAAAAAAAGCCAGGTCCCCGCCCAACGCGACCATGTCGACTCCATCCAGCCAGCGGGCCGCCCAAACCCTACGGGCCGCCAGATCCTGGGGCGCGGTGCCGCCGTGAGAAACGCCGTGCCGCCGTAGCAGGGAGCGCAGGGTCTCATGGGCGCTTTCGCCCCGAGAAGCGAGGTTGGCGACCACAACCAGATTGACGATGAACAGCGGTCGGTCGGCTGGTGCATGAAGCCGGACCAGCTCGCCCATCTGATTATCGGTGACAGCCGCCTGAATCCGAGTATGCAGTGCCTTGGGTGAACTGGGAGCGGCGATCGGTTGGCTGGGCTTGGCCGGTGGGGGCTTGGTGGTCGTGGGTCGGTCACCGCAGCTGGCCAACAAGATCGAGGATAGCAGGGCGCTGAGAACGAGCCACCTTGCGGGTAGCGCGGGCTTCATTTCCTTGACCTCAGGCCCACCGGTTTGCCGTCCCAGCCCCAGCCTGGTTTGATTGCGATCCCCAGATGAGCCAGCGCCGTGGCGGGTACGTCGACGATTCGTGGAGGGGGCTCGAGCGGGCCACGGACGGCGTTCGTGCCGCTGACGAGGAGAAAGATTGTTCGCTGGGCTGGAGTGTTGCCTCCGTGGTGCCTGCCAGAGCCGCCGTGATCGGTGCTGACGATGATCAGCCAGTTCTCTTTGCGGTAGGTCTTACGTGCTCGGATGGCGGCCAGGAGCCGGCCAATTCGCCGGTCTGCCTGGGCAATGGCTTCGAGGTAGGCGGGCTCCTTGGGGTCGAACCCCTTGGTGTGGCCTGCGTGGTCGACATCGTCGTAGTGCACGAAGAGCACGGTTGGGTTGCGGGTCTCGAAAACTTGGATCGCACGTTCGGTGACCTTCGCATCGCTGGGCAGCGCGACAGCGACGTCGGCGTGGCTGACGATCCGGGTCTGGATCGGTGCCCAGTGAACGATCGAAGCGGTGAAGGCCTTCGGTATGGCCTGCTTGACGCGCTTGAAGAAATGGGGGTACCTGTCGTACCGGGCTCCCTTGAAGGAGTTGTCCCGAACGCCGTGTTTGCTGCGCCAGACTCCGGTCAGCATGCTCGACCAGCCGGGACCGCTGCTGGTGCGGTCCCCCGTTTGGGCTTTCGGGCTGTAGGCGCCGGCCTTGATCAGGCGGTCGATCACCGGGGTCTGGGCTGTTTTCAGGGCGTCGGGACGACAGCCGTCGACGCCGATGATCAGGACTTTTCTGGGAAGATCGCTGCCCCTGACCGAGGCCCCCAGCACAACCATGCCGAGAACGGACAAGACCAAGCCTCGCATGCTACTTGGTCAGGCTGAAGGTGTCGATCACTGCGCCGGTCTTGTCGATCGCGACCATCGACAGCTTGGTGGGCGACACGGTGAAGTAGGTGAAGTGATGCTTCTTTTCGGCCACCTTGCTGAAGGAGCCCTTGGCCCAGATCGAGCGCAGTCCGGTGCCGCCGCCACCGGACACGATGTATGTGATCCCGTCGATCGATTTGCTTCGTTCGTAGTGGTGGTCGTGCCCGGAGAGCATCAGGTCCACGCCGGAAGAGATCATCACGGGGGTCAGCGAAGCCTTGAGGCCCGCGTTGGAGCCATGCCAGCCGCTGGAGTAGACCGTGAAGTGCTGGTACACGATTTTCCAGGGTGCGGTGGACTTGGCCAGGTCTGCGGCAAACCACTTTCCTTGTGGGGAGTCGGGGGTCACCGGCAGCGTGCAGTCGAGGCTGACGAAGTGGACATCGCCATAGTCGAAGGAGTAGTAGCGCTCCACCTCGAGCGGGTTGTTTGACGGTAGATAGAAGTTCTCCAGCAGCGGCAGGCCCTTCGCATCACTGGCGATGTCGTGGTTGCCGATCGTGACGTAGGTCACCAGGGATGGCAGCAGGCCCTTGTAGGGTTTGAAGAACTTCGAGGTGTAGTCTTTCTGCTCGCCCCGAGGGTAGACCAGGTCACCCAGCACGAGCGCCAGGTCGGCAGTCAGCTTCTTGGCCTCCATCAGCTTGGCTACCGCGTACTGACTGCTGCTGCCGGTCCCGCAGTCACCGAATGCGATGAAACTGAAGGTGCTGCCGGGAGGGGGGGTGGTGCGGAACTTTGCGCTGGCGATTGTCACGCCAGAAGAGCTGGCGGTGTAGTGATAGTGAGTGTC
>PVBE010015685.1_pt1 | contig 13755 bp, 14 predicted proteins | sample 1631181 | NCBI WGS metagenome assembly PVBE01 (sample SAMN08397723, study PRJNA350692) | Marine metagenome, whole genome shotgun sequencing project. | isolation source: water | place: Pacific Ocean | collected 2012-04 | reverse complement strand
CTGGAGGTCGACGGGCACTTCGGACCTGCCACCTTGATGGCGGTCCGGGTCTTCCAGCAACACTCACAGGTTGCCCGAGATGGGGTGGTCAGCATGGACACCTGGACCCGTCTGCTCGGTCACTTTGCCCGGGTACGAGAGGCGTCCACGATCTGTACCTATGGTGACGCCCGCTCGATCAACGAAGAGATGTGGGGCAGTGCCAGCACCGTGGGCCAGTTTCAGGCCGCTGCAGACGCCTGGGTCGCCCTGGGCGGACGCGGGAGGGTGGCCGTGGGAGACCTCAGCCGAGAACATGGAGGCGATATTCCCAACCACGCCTCACACGAGGTGGGACTGGACGTCGACATCCGCCCCATCCGCAGGGACGGCAAGCAGTGCAGAAAGACCGCGCAGTGGAACTGGTCCGAATATGACCGGCTCGGCACGCTCCGCCTTGTGAACGAGATCCGCAAGCGTGCAGAAGGGCACATCAAGGTCATCTGGTTCAACGACCCCAAGCTCATTCGCAAGGGCCTGGTCGAACCTGCTTCAGGCCACGACAACCACCTGCACATCCGGTATTGCGAGCCGGGACATTCGAACCCGGACTACCGTTGCTGAGCGGTCAGTACAGGCCCTCGAACACCAGGCAGGACGCCACCGGAGATCCCGGGCCATGAGCACCAGGATTGCCCGGCCCGTCGGCGGGACTCCCGGGCAAGGGGCGGCCTTGATCCCGAGGTCCAGGCGAGAAGTCCTGTCCAGACAGGCTGACTAGGAGACGAAGCCCTGGGCGACCAGCTGGTCGATGATCTGCAGAGCGGACTCGTCCACGGAGCAACCATCCGTCTTCACGATAATCTCGGCGTTCAGCGGAGCCTCGTAGGGAGCGCTGATGCCAGTGAAGTTGGGGATGATGCCACTGCGGGCCTTCTGGTAGAGGCCCTTGGGATCCCGAGATTCACAGACCTCGAGGGGGGTATCGATCAGGCACTCCAGGAAACGGCCCTCGGGCAGGATCTCGCGGACGGCGTCTCGGCCAGCCCGGTAGGGAGAGATGAACGCCGTGATGGTGATCGTGGCGGACTCGGAGAAGAGCTTGGCCACCTCGCCGATGCGGCGGATGTTCTCCTCGCGATCCGCGTCCGAGAAGCCAAGGTCCTGGCAGAGTCCATGGCGGACGTTGTCGCCATCGAGGACGTAGGTGGCGAGCCCCCGCTCAAACAGGGTTGCATTCACAGCATTGGCCAGGGTGCTTTTGCCTGAGCCGGACAGACCTGTGAACCAGAGGATGGCACTGCTGTGACCCCGCTGCTTGGCATGGGCCTGCCGGTTCACAGAGGCTTCATGCCAGACGATGTTGGTGGCTTTGGGAGTCTCGCTAGGGGCAGCACTCATGGCGTCGGACGGAAGTGGCGGCCATTCTCACCTAACCACCGGCGCGTTTCGGTCGATAGCCCTCCTTGCTGAGCAGCTCCAGGGCCAGCTCCACCTGATCACCCTGCAGCTCAATCACTCCGTCCTTGGCGGTGCCGCCACTGCCGATGCGGGTCTTGAGCTTCTTCAGTAAGGCTTTGAAGCCTGTTGGATCAAGCTCCAGGCCTCGGATCATCGTCACCGTCTTGCCCCCCTTGCCGCCACGGGTGGGCTGTATCCGCACCACCTGCTGCGACTTGGGTGTGGGGTCGTGTGCCGGACCGTTCGGCCGCTGCAGGCTGTCGGCGTTGCTGAATTCTTGCCAGCCACCTTGAGCCATAAGGGAGCATTGCCTCGAACTCCAGTCTTGCCCATCCGCTCGTTCAAGCGCCGCTGCCGCTGTGGCTGCTCAGGAAGTCGTCCATCAGCTGGTCCACTTTGTTGCCCAATCTCGGAATCTCCTGGGTGTACGCAATGGGACCAGGGTTGTCATACAAGGGGTATGAGTCGCGATCGGCGAACGATGGATCTGTGTAGCGGTAGCCGAGATTGCTGATGAAGCTGATGATGTATGTGGATGTGTCGGGATCCTGTGAATTCCGAATGATTCCGGCATCGGAGCCGAAGTTGTAGGTCAGGCCTGTCTTGTGGAGGAAGTCTTTGCTGGCAATGGTGTTGTTGTAAGGCCGCACATCTTCTCCGTAATCAATTTCTGCGCCCAGATAATCGAATTTCACCTCACCGGTGATGTCGTCAATCCATTGTTCCGGGACACGACTCGGAATCCCAGGCTCAATGTTGGCTGGTGTTTTTAGTGTGCTGCTGCTGTTGCCACCAACCCCAAAATTAGCTGTGGAAAGCGTTTCGCTGAATGCCTGATTTCCTAAATGTTTCAGTAGGAGTCTCTGCCCCTTTTTGTTCAGCTTTGATCGGGCTGGTTTGCCGTTTGGTTGCGACCAGAGTGGGGAGCCCTGCAGATCTGACTGAATGAGCCAGAGCAGTTTGGCTGTGTCCATCGACGTCATTGTGATTGAGCCGACGCTCCAGTTCCCGCCGGTCTCCGGATCGGTCCCCTTGATCTGGATCGTGTCGAGTCCAAGCCGTTTGAAGCGGCGATTCATGGCGCCGATTCTTCCTTTGTCATGCAGTGTTTTGAGCAGGTTGTTGGTGGCCTGATTGCTGGAGACGGTGAGCATCTTCCGCAGGTCTTTGCGGATGTCTGCGAGGTTGATGCGTTGTTTGGCGACTTCTTCAAGCAGGTACAAAGCGAGAGGAAGCTTGAACAGAGAGGCCGGATAGGGAGACATCAAAATCGCATCTCCCTCACCCATTTGTTGCGAGCCGAGCAGGTGTTTGTCCTTCACTCCTCTGCTGGAGCTGATCCAGGGAAGGGAGCCATCCCAGCGGTGCTGATCCCACCGCTGCCAGGTGATATTGGTTGTCGTGAGGTTGGAATCAAGCTCGCTGATCAATCCGCGGGGTTGATCACGGGACAGGATCACATTGGCGGCATCCAGCAGCTCTCCCTGGCTGTCGAGAGCGATGACGGCCAGATCAATGTTGGGGCGATTGCTCAGGACCGGTGCTGTTCCCTCTGGAAACGTGTCCTCTACAGGACCGAAATCATAAATGCGCTTCCAACGCATGGACCGCAATGCTGATCGAAGCTGTTTGGCGAGGTTCACAGCTATCTGTAGAACTGAATTTCCGGATCATCGCTCGCTTTTTGTCGATGACATTCAAGACAGATGCCATGTTCGTTGGGTGAGTTCGCAGCCCTTGGCATTGCAGACTCACCTCGATTCATCTGTTCGGTCTCTGCTGCTGAGATCAGACAAGCTGCCGCCACTCCTGGCTGGCATGGGGTAGCTCATCGGAGGCTCAATCCGGGCAGGGGGCTCTAATTGATGTTTAACGTGATTGCTGACGACTGCTTCATTCAGCCGATCGTGACCAGCACCCTTCCTTCCCAGCCAGCCGCTGCTGATCTCGCGGTCAGCATGCGTCCCTCAGCCCAGGGCCGTTTCGGCCGGTATGGCGGGCAATATGTGCCCGAAACGTTGATGCCGGCTCTCGCGGAGCTGGAACAGGCCGCTGCTCAGGCCTGGCAGGATCCCGCCTTCACCGCTGAATTGAACCGGCTGCTGAAAACCTATGTGGGCCGTGCCACGCCTCTCTATGAAGCGGAACGGCTGACGGACCACTACCGCCGTGCTGATGGTGGCCCGAGGATCTGGCTGAAGCGCGAAGACCTCAATCACACCGGTGCTCACAAGATCAACAATGCCCTTGGTCAGGCTCTGCTTGCCCTGCGCATGGGCAAGAAGCGGATCATTGCTGAGACCGGTGCTGGCCAGCATGGTGTCGCCACGGCGACGGTGTGCGCAAGGTTCGGGCTCGAATGTGTTGTTTACATGGGCGCTGAGGATATGCGTCGCCAGGCCCTCAATGTCTTCCGGATGAGGTTGCTGGGTGCAACGGTGCAATCGGTTACCGCCGGCACGGCCACCCTCAAGGATGCGACCAGTGAAGCCATCCGCGATTGGGTCACCAATGTGGAGACAACCCACTACATCCTCGGCTCAGTTGCCGGTCCCCACCCCTACCCGATGCTGGTGCGCGACTTCCATGCCGTGATCGGTGAGGAGGCCAGGCAGCAGTGCCAGGAGGCCTTCGGGGGCCTCCCTGATGTGCTGCTTGCCTGTGTGGGCGGCGGCTCCAATGCCATGGGCCTGTTCCATCCCTTTGTCCAGGACACAGATGTGCGCTTGATCGGTGTTGAGGCGGCAGGTGATGGTGTTGCCACAGGCCGCCATGCCGCCACGATCACCGAAGGTCGGGTTGGCGTGCTGCACGGAGCGATGAGTCTGCTGCTGCAGGACGGAGACGGCCAGGTGCAGGAAGCTCATTCGATCAGTGCCGGACTGGATTATCCCGGCGTTGGCCCCGAACACAGCTATCTGCGTGAGATCGGCCGCGCTGAGTATGGGGCGGTGACCGATCAGCAGGCCCTGGATGCCCTGCGGCTGGTCAGTGAACTGGAGGGCATCATCCCCGCACTTGAGACGGCCCATGCCTTCGCCTGGCTGGAGCAGCTGTGTCCGACCCTGGCGGCTGGCACTGAGCTGGTGATCAATTGCTCAGGCCGCGGCGACAAGGATGTCAACACCGTTGCGGAGAAGCTTGGCAATCAGCTTTGAAACGCAGTTGAGCTGGCTGGTGCAACAGAGCTGGCTGGTTCACCAGAGCAGCCTTGTTCAACAGAGCAGCCGTTCCAGGTGCCGGGCCACTCTTTGTACGGCTGCCCGGGCTGTGGCATAAGCCATGCGCATCGGGCCGATCAGCGCGACCTGTCCGATTCCATCCCCCGAGCAGCGATAGGAGGCCTGGACAACTGAACAGGCTTTCAGGGCCTGGTTGGGATGCTCTGCCCCGATCAGAACACCGCCCTTATGGGCATCAATCGTTGGCACCACAGCAGTTGGTGTGTTGTCGATCAGCTCCAGCAGTGGCCGAACGCTGGCACTGCTGCTGAATTCAGGTTCGGCGATCAATCTTGAGAGGCCATGAATCACCGCGTCGCCTTCATCCGCCGATTGAGCTTGACTGTGGCTGCGGATGGCATCCTGCAGGATCGAGCCACTCAGATGAAGATGGGGTGGCAGGTTCTCCCAGTTGAGGCTGCCATTGCCTGTCTCTGAGAGCTGCCTGCTCGTCCACAGCTCCATGGCTTCGATTTCCTTCTCCGCACCATGGGGGAGACGAAGATTGAGGTGACTGGCCTGATTGGAACTTTCCACCAGCATCACCAGGAGCCGGTCACCGCTGCGGACCAGGCGCATCGCCTGCAGCGATGGCATCGTTCTTGCCGGTCGTGTGATCAGGCTCATCAGGCCTGTGAAGTCTGTGAGTCGTTTGCCAAGCTGCAGGAGCAGGTCATCAAGGGCGGCCCACCTCAGGCTGAGACCGGTGAGTTCCCCCTCCAAGCGGCGGGCCGCTGAGCCTGGCGGCGGCAGCAGCCAGTCAACGTAATGGCGATATCCCTGCGGACTTGGAATCCGACCTGCGGAGGTGTGGGGCTGGGTGAGCAGGCCCTTTTGCTCAAGGGCGCCCATGGCGGAACGAACCGTGGCGGAGCTGGCTTTCAGCCCGAACCGTTGCACCAGGGTGCGGCTGCCGACAGGCTCAATCGTGTCGACGTAGTGATGCACCGTTGCCTGAAGCACCTGCTGTTGTCGTTCGGGCAGTGGCTCCAAGATCCTCAGTGGCGTAGCTCAAATCGTACGGGTGATTTCGCCACTCCCATTTTCACTGTGATGGATTTTTCAGGTGGAACACAGTTTCACGGCAGTGGCGGAGCGGGAACCAGGCTCCTGCCATCATTTTCAGCAGCCTGCTCATCCAATGGCAGAGGCTTCTGAAAGTCACGGCAAAAACGAAGTTTTGCTGCTGCAGCGACTGGCTGGCCAGGATGATGGATGGCGTGATTCTGAATTTCCCACTGGGCGGGATGCCGAGGATGGATAAAGATGACATCAAGTCATCCGCTGCCGGCCCATGAAGGCCCGCCCTTTTCTGACTGCCGTGGGGGCCACGGTGTTGGTTTTGCTGTTCATGGCCACGGGCCTGTGGTGGGCCATGGCCCGCCAGAGTCCCCTGCGACTGGTGGATCAGCCTCTGGAGCTTCCCCGTGCGGCACAGTTCGTGCCGCGACAGGCAGCCCTCTCTCTCCATTGGTTGATGGATCCTGCCCGCTTGCCCGACTATGGGCAGGTTGTGGCACCTCCCCGACGCCGCCAGCAGGCCCGTGATGGGGTTAAAGGCTTGCGGGATGGGGCCTTTGCTCTCGCCGGCCTGGATTTCGAAACGGAGCTGGCCGGCTGGCTTGGATCTCAGGTCAGTGTGACTTTGCTGGATCCCCAGGGGACTGGGGACTCTCCAGGTTGGGTGCTTGCTCTTTCCAGTAGGGATCAGCAGAGTGCTCGCAGTTTTCTGCAGCGCTTCTGGCAGACCCGCAGCCTTGCGGGCACCGATCTTCAGATCAGCCGCTACAGGGGCATGGGCGTGATCAGTGGACGTGGAGCTCTGCTGGGCAGTGAATCTCGGCCCCTGGCCACAGCCCTGATTGATGACGATCTACTTCTGCTTGCTTCCGGTCGGGGAGTTCTCGAGCAGGCCCTGGATGCGTCCCAGCTTTCAGATCAGCATCAGCTGGGGGATCAACAGCTTGCTGCAGAGGTTGGGCGGCTTGGTGATGGCGTGGCATTGCTCACGGCCTCTCCAGCAGCACTTGGGCCATGGTTTGGTCTGCCCGCTTCCATTACTGAAATTGATGGCCTGCAGGGGCTTGTGGCTGCGCTTCAGCTCAAGGGGTCTGGGCTTGGCCTCGAAGCTGTGCTCAGCTTCGAGGAGCCTCTCGTGGAAGGCCAGGTCGATCCCGCTGCCGGGCTGCCACTGCTCAATTCGGCAGGAGGTCCCGCTGAGGCCCTGGCGAGTTTCAGTCAGCCGGCTCGCCTGCTGGATGCCAGTGACCAGGATCCACTTGTGCAATGGCTTGGTCCGCTGCTGCGCCGACAACTCTTTGCAGCGGCAACGGCTTCCACTGAAACAGATGCAGCAGCAAAAGCCTCTTCAGGAGCAAAGTCTTCGGGAACAAAGCCTTCAGAAACAAAGTCTTCAGGAACAGCCTTCTCAGGAACAGCGTTTTCAGAAACAGCCTCATCCCCGGCAGCGATTTTCTCCCTTGGCGATGGCCCCTTGCTTTGGTTGCAGCAGCCCGGTGGCTGGTTGCTGGGCACCCAGAAGGGCCATCCGAGCATCGAGGCTGTGGATGATGCTCTGGTTGAGCAGGGCCTTGTCAGAGCTGAACTGCCTGCCGATGGTGACGATCTTGAAGTCTGGACGCGTCTGGAGCGGAACAGTCGCAGTGGAGACAAGCTCGAGGCTCAGCTTGGTCTTGCCATGGCTGAGGACATGGGCACAGCCTGGTGGGGGCAGAATCTTGCTGCCCTGAATCAGCGGCAGGAGATCAAGGCATTGCAGCCCAGTCTCGATGGGCTGAGGGCTCTGACGGATGCCTCGGGCGACTCCCTGGCCAATCAATTGGTTCTATCCGCTGCTCCCGCACGGGCACAGCTGCAGACCTGGCGTCCCTGGACCCTGATTCAGGCGCTGGCAGGAGGCTCCTTGCAGACCAGTGTGCAGGGGCTGGCAATCGCCGTTGGCCCAGATCCCTCGATCGGTGTGGATCAGGATGGCAGGAGTGCCGCCTTGCGTTTGCGTGCCCTGTTCAGTTTCGGTTGACCTTTTTCTGCTCCGTCACGGCATCGCCACGGAGCGGTTGCATGGTTTGGATCATCCCGAACGGGCGCTGAGCGGTTATGGCATCACCAGAACCCTTGCGGTTGTTCAGCAACTGCAGGCTTTCGGCATCAGGGTCGACCGACTGTTGAGCAGCCCCTACAAGCGCGCCATCCAAACCGCGGAACTTGCCGTGCAGGCGGGTCTGGCCGAGGGCTTGGATCCCCAGGACGCTCTGCAGCCAGGGGCTGATCCATGGCCTCTGATCCAGAGCCTCAGAGGTCGATGTCTGCTGGTTGGCCATCAGCCTGACCTCGGAGATCTTGCCGCTCGACTGTTGGGCGCTCCAAGGGGATCAATTCTGCTGAAGAAAGCTGGACTGCTGCATCTGCGCTGGAGCATTCAGGCCAGGGATCCAGCCGGACGGGCGGAACTGCATGCCCTGCTGAGGCCAGGGCTGTTGTTGCCCAGCCCGGCTTAGGTTGCCCTGCAGCAGCATTCAGGCGTTGGGCCAGGATCAGTCCGGGGAGAGACTCCAAGAGACAGTTGACGTGGGGTTTCGCCCTGGGTTGGAAGGGGTCCCGGCCACTCAGTCGGCGATCTGTGATATCGATGGAATGCAGGGGCATCTCAGTTACCGGGGCTATGCCCTTGAAGAACTTGCCATCAACAGCACCTTCCTTGAAACCACTTATCTGCTGATCTGGGGAGAGTTGCCCCGCCCCCAGCAGCTGCGTGACTTCGAGGCCGAAGTGCAGATGCATCGACGGGTGAGTTTCCGGGTGCGGGACATGATGAAGTGCTTCCCAGCGACAGGGCATCCCATGGATGCGCTGCAGTCGAGTGCGGCATCCCTGGGACTGTTCTATTCGCGCCGGGCCATCGACAACCCTCAGTACGTCTATGACGCTGTGGTGAGGCTGATCGCCAAGATTCCAACAATGGTTGCCGCCTTCCAGTTGATCAGGAAGGGGCAGGACCCGATTCAGCCCAGGGATGACCTGGCTTATTCCGCCAACTTCCTCTACATGCTCACCGAGCGGGAGCCGGATCCCCTGGCAGCACGGATCTTTGATCGCTGCCTGATTCTCCATGCGGAACACAGTCTCAATGCGTCCACATTCAGTGCCCGGGTGACGGCGAGCACGCTCACGGATCCCTATGCCGTTGTGGCCTCAGCTGTGGGTACCCTTGCCGGTCCCCTCCACGGTGGTGCCAATGAAGACGTGCTGACCATGCTGGAAGAGATCGGCGTTCCCGAGAACGCCGGCGCCTATCTCGATGAGGCCATGGCCAGCAAGCGCAAGGTGATGGGCTTCGGCCATCGTGAATATCGCGTCAAAGATCCCCGGGCCGTGATCCTGCAGGGCCTTGCTGAGGAGATGTTCGACAAATTCGGACGTGATGACCTCTACGAGGTTGCCCAGGCTGTCGAAAGGGCGGCTGCCCAGCGCCTGGGGACGAAAGGTATTTATCCGAATGTGGATTTCTATTCCGGACTTGTTTACCGCAAGCTGCAAATACCCCGGCAACTGTTCACGCCGATCTTTGCCATCTCCCGCGTGGCCGGTTGGCTTGCTCACTGGCGTGAACAGCTTGGTGCCAATCGGATTTTTAGGCCATCACAGATCTATACCGGTTTCTCCGGCAGGCGATGGATCCCTGCTGAGGAAAGGGTGCACACACCGGGAGCTTAAGTTGCATTGATCACATCCACTTTCATGCTGACCACACTTGCCACTGCTGCTACGGGCCTGGTGAGTCAAGGTCTTGATCTCGAATCCAGCTTCAGTCAGGCCCTGCAAGGGTTGGGGCTTTCCCCAGGGGCTGCGCGTCTGGTCTGGTTGCCCCTGCCGATGTTGCTGGTGCTGGTGGCGGCCGTGGTCGGCGTACTGGTCACGGTCTGGTTGGAGAGGAAGATCTCCGCAGCTGTTCAGCAGCGGATCGGTCCGGAGTATGCCGGTGCACTGGGTGTTCTTCAGCCCATGGCCGATGGTTTGAAGCTGCTGGTGAAAGAGGACATCATCCCGGCAAGAGCGGATGGTTTCCTGTTCACCCTCGGCCCGGTGTTGGTCTTGGTGCCGGTGATCCTCTCCTGGCTGATCGTGCCTTTCGGGCAGCACCTGTTGATCAGCGATGTGGGGATTGGCATTTTCCTGTGGATCTCCCTGAGCAGCATTCAGCCGATCGGTCTGTTGATGAGCGGTTACGCCTCCAACAACAAGTATTCCCTTCTCGGTGGTCTTCGGGCTGCTGCGCAGTCGATCAGTTACGAGATCCCACTTGCTCTGTCCGTGCTGGCGGTGGTGATGATGAGCAATTCCCTCAGCACCGTTGACATCGTCAATCAGCAGAACGGCCTGGGTTTGCTCAGCTGGAACATCTGGCGACAGCCGGTGGGCTTCCTGATCTTCTGGATCTGCGCCCTGGCTGAGTGCGAACGGCTTCCCTTTGACCTGCCTGAGGCTGAAGAGGAGTTGGTGGCTGGATATCAGACCGAATATGCCGGGATGAAGTTCGCCCTTTTCTATCTGGGCAGCTACATCAACCTTGTGTTGTCGGCACTGCTGGTCTCTATCCTCTATCTGGGCGGCTGGGGTTTTCCGATTCCGGTGGAGTGGCTGGCCAGTTGGCTTGGTCAGTCCGTTGATGCCCCTTTGGTTCAGGTGATCACTGGATCGCTGGGCATCGTGATGACGGTTCTGAAAGCCTATCTGCTGGTTTTCTTCGCCATCCTCCTGCGTTGGACCACACCGCGGGTGCGTATTGACCAACTGCTCGATCTCGGTTGGAAATTCCTGCTGCCGTTATCTCTGGTGAATCTCCTTGTGACTGCAGCTCTCAAGCTCGTCTTCCCCATCGCCTTTGGCGGTTGATTAGGCAATTCTGCCTATCATCAGTCATGATGGTTCATTGGTCTGACTTTTCCCCTCAACCTCAGTTCGCAGGTCATGTTCGGTTTCCTTAAACAGGTTGGTGAATACACAAAGGATGCAGTCGATGCGGCTCGCAACCTGACCCAGGGCCTTGCGGTGACCTTTGATCACATGAAAAGGCGTCCGATCACTGTTCAATATCCTTATGAGAAGCTGATTCCATCGGAGCGATATCGAGGCCGAATTCATTATGAATTCGACAAGTGCATTGCTTGTGAAGTCTGTGTCAGGGTCTGCCCGATTAATTTGCCGGTGGTGGACTGGGTGATGAATAAGGAGTCGAAGAAAAAGGAGTTGCGGAATTATTCAATCGATTTCGGAGTTTGTATTTTTTGTGGCAATTGTGTTGAGTATTGCCCAACCAATTGTCTGTCGATGACAGAGGAATATGAGCTGGCCGCCTTCGATCGGCACAGTCTCAACTACGACAATGTTGCCCTGGGTCGCCTGCCGACGAATGTGACCACAGACCCATCGGTTCAACCGCTGCGGGAGTTCGCTTATCTGCCCGCTGGGGCTGTGGATCCCCATGGCGTCGATGCCGACCAAGCGAGGGCCGGAAAGCGGCCTGAGCAGGTTCTCAAAACCCTTCAGTCGGTGACCTCAACTTCGGATAGTGGAGAATCAGCTGGTGATGACTCTGCTGCAACCAGGACACCCGGATGACCATCGCCTCTTTCACTGAACTGATCTGTTTCCTGATCCTCGGCACAGTCGTGATCGTTGGCAGCCTTGGCGTGGTGCTGCTCAGCAACATCGTCTACTCAGCCTTTCTGTTGGGTGGCGTCTTCATGGCGGTGGCGGGTCTGTATCTGCTGCTCAATGCAAGTTTTGTCGCCGCTGCGCAGATCCTTGTCTATGTGGGCGCAGTCAATGTGCTGATCCTTTTTGCGATCATGCTCGTGAACAAGCGTGAAGACCTCAGTCCCATCAAGGGGTTGAATCTGAGAAGGCTTCTTTCCGGTGGAGTCTGTGCCGGCTTGCTGATCCTTCTGGTTCGTGTCGTCGTCACAACACCCTGGGCTGTACCAGGGCCTGCTGCGATTGGCGAAGGTGCCACGGAACGCATTGGTGTGCACCTGTTCACGGATTACCTGCTGCCTTTTGAATTGGCTTCCGTGCTGTTGTTGATGGCCATGATCGGAGCGATCGTGCTGGCCCGCCGGGATGTCCTGGCAACCGATGTTGCCACCGATGAAGCGGTGGATCAGGAACTGCTTGAAAAGGCGCCTGCACCGCGGCTGGTCGATAGCTCTTCCTCTTCCTGATCACAGATGTTTCTCCATCGCTTCGTTTAGATGTCTTCAATGCTCCCGACGCTGACCGGTCCGATTCCGTTGCAGGCCTATCTGCTGATTGCAGCTTTTCTTTTCTGCATTGGTGTATGGGGACTGATCAATAGCCGCAATGCGGTGCGGGTGCTGATGAGTATTGAGCTGATGCTGAATGCTGTAAATATCAACCTGATGGCCTTTTCCTCTTATCTCGATGGTGATCTGATTCGGGGTCAGGTCTTTGCTGTTTTTGTGATCACCGTTGCTGCAGCGGAGGCCGCTGTAGGGCTTGCGATCCTGCTTTCGCTTTACCGCAACAGAGTTACTGTTGATATGGAACGTTTCAACCTTCTGCGCTGGTAGGTACCGAACATGCGTCTCGATCGGGTCTGGGTGATCTATCGGGCGGAAAGTCAAGCTGCGCAAGGCGAAGCCATTCGCTGTGCCAGTGAGCTTGAGGCTCTCGGATCGACTGTTGTTACCGCAGTGTCTGGGTTTTCCGAGAATCCTTTCCCGCACTTGTTTGCCGCTGAAGCCGGCCACCCTGATCTTGCGATTGTGCTCGGTGGAGATGGCACTGTTCTCGGTACGGCAAGACATCTTGCCCTGCATGATGTGCCGATCCTCAGCTTCAATGTTGGCGGGCATCTTGGCTTCCTGACCCATGACCATCGCTTGCTGAAGGCGGAGAAACTCTGGCAGCGATTGCTGGACGATCATTTCGCCTTGGAGAGAAGAATGATGTTGCAGGCCAGGGTCGAGTCTGGCTCTGCATCGGCTCAAAAGACTGTCTCTACGCAACAGACAGCCTCAGGAATTTCTGCAGCGCGAAGACCCAGGGATGGAACAGAGCAGATCCATTGGGCGTTGAACGATCTCTACATTCGCCCTCATCAGGAGGATCTCTCGCCAACCTGCACCTTGGAACTTGAGATCGATGGTGAAGTGGTGGATCAGGTCAAAGGTGATGGCCTGATCCTCTCCACACCCACGGGTTCCACCGGTTATTCCATGGCAGCAGGTGGGCCGATTCTTCATCCAGCCATTGATGCCATCATCATCAGTCCGATCTGTCCGATGAGCCTGTCCAGCCGCCCTGTGGTTGTGCCTGCAGGGTCTCGACTTTCGATCCGTCCTTTAGGGGAAGGCAGCAGGAGGGTGAAGCTCTGGAAGGACGGTGCCAGTGGGGGCATTGTTGAACCCGGTGACTGCTGTGTGATCCAGAGGGCCCGTCATCACGCTCTGATGTTGGTGCTTGAGCAGAGTCCTTCCTGTTACAGAACTCTTGCTCACAAGCTGCACTGGGCTGGCAGCGTGCTGACCAGTCAGCCTTCCATTGTCAGTTGAGGCTGCATGGGACTTGAGATCGAACGACGCTTCCTGGTGCTTGGCGAGGCCTGGCGTGCCCTGGCCGGCCCCCCACAGCCCTTTCGACAGGGGTATCTGGTCAGTGGAGAGCTCGGTTTCACCGTCCGGGTGCGGATTCAAGCCAGAGAGCAGGCCTGGTTGACGCTCAAGGCTCCTGCAGAGGGGATCGCCCGGCATGAATTCGAATATCCAATCCCGCTGCTGGATGCTGAATCCCTTTGGGAACTGGCGGCTGATCGGCTTGTTAAAACACGTTTTTGCCTGCAGAGGGGTGGCGGGGATTGGGTGGTGGATTGTTTTGAGCAGGCCAATGCTCCCCTGGTTCTGGCAGAAGTGGAATTGCCCTGCTCCGATGCTCCGTTGCAGCTGCCCGAATGGTGTGGAGAGGAGGTGACGGGCCGGCCTCAGTTCAGCAATGCGCTGCTTGCCAGCACGCCGATGACTGCATGGTCAGAGGTAGAACGACGGATTTACGGCCT
>PVBE011338320.1_pt1 | contig 13756 bp, 10 predicted proteins | sample 1631181 | NCBI WGS metagenome assembly PVBE01 (sample SAMN08397723, study PRJNA350692) | Marine metagenome, whole genome shotgun sequencing project. | isolation source: water | place: Pacific Ocean | collected 2012-04 | reverse complement strand
GGGTCTGCTGCTGACTCTGCCCATCTATATCTTCGCGGATGTCCTGGTGAGCGTCTTCAATCTCGAAGCCGAGACCCTTGCCGAGGCGGCGAATTTTCTGCGCGTTCTTTCACTATTCAACGTCTTTTTCGCCGCGAGCATGGTATTGGGCTCGGCGCTGCGGGCCGCCGGAGACGTGATGACCCCTCTCTGGTTGGGCCTGATCACCAATATCATCAATATCGGATTGGTTTATGGGCTCGTCTACGGCAGCTTCGGTCTGCCCGCCATGGGTGTGATGGGCGCCGCCCTTGCGAACGGGATCGCCTTTGGGGTGGGTGCCGTGCTCACCTATGGACTCTGGCTATGGGGATTCCTGCGCATCCATCCGCAGCCGGGCCGCTCTCTGAGCAAGAAGCGGGTTCGCCAGATCTTCCGAATCGGATATCCGGCGGGTATCGAGCAGGGCATCATGGAATTTGGATTCGTGCTCTTCTTATGGGTGGTTGCCCTCTATGGAACTGCGGCCTACGCGGCCTATGGGATCGGCGTGCAGATTCTTTCCTTTTCATTCCTCGTCGGCTTTGGCTTTACGATTGCGGCTTCCACCCATGTTGGGCAATTGCTGGGCGCCGGCGATCCCGAGGCGGCTGCCCGTAGCGGCTGGAGGGCCACGGGGCTTTCAATTCTCACCATGACCGTGCTGGGCGGATCGATTGCGCTGCTCGCGGAGCCCCTGGCCGGATTCATGATCAAAGATCCGGAAGTGGTGAAGACAACGGTCATATTCATCTATATCATGGCCGCCGTTCAACCCCTGATGGCAATCGTATTTACGCTGGGTGGTGCGCTTCGCGGCGCCGGGGATACGCGCTTTCCCCTCTTGACAACCCTGGTGGGTCTGGTCGGCGTTCGCGCCGGATGCTCGGCTCTCTTCGCGTGGTTGGGGCTCGACATCACCTGGATTTTTGGAGCCCTGATCCTCGACTATATGGTGAAGAGCGCGATGCTATGCTGGCGTTTCTATTCGAAGGGCTGGCAGAAGATCAAGCTCTGAACGCCAGGCACGGGAGCTTGATTCAGGCGCCAGCAAGAGATCTGCACTCCGCTGCAGCAGAACCCGCTTCTGAACATTTCAATGGTCGACCTCGCCGAGATCCGCCATGCGCTCGAATTCAGCGAGGAAGCGGCGTCCCGAGAAGGCGCTGATGAAGCGTGGGAAGAGGCGATCGAGGCGCTCGAAGATTCGCCACATACGCGGCAGGATGATGATCTCATCGTTTGCGGCTACGCGAGCCAGTGCAGCGGCGGCAAAGGCGTCGACATCCATCGGGCGGGCCCGCTCGATTTCCTCTTGCTGGAGAGTGCCCGATTTCCCTGTTGCAAATCTTCCGAAGACTCCGCCATCCTGCAGAATCTCGGTACGAATGGCACCGGGGCAGAAGCAGGAAACGCGAATGCCGCGCCCGCTTGCCTCGGCCCGAAGCGAGCGGGAAAGTCCGACCACGGCGTGTTTTGTCGTGCAATAGGCCGAGAGGCCGGGGATGGCCACGCGACCTGCCATCGAGGCGGTATTGACAATATGGCCAAAGCCCTGTTTGAGCAGGAGCGGGTATACGCTGGAAATTCCATATACGACTCCCAACAGGTTTACGTCGACGATGTAGCGCCAATCTTCCAGTGAGTGATCTTCGAAGGGTCCGCCGATCCCGATTCCGGCATTGTTGAAGAAGTAGTCGATACGGCCCTCTCGCTGCATCACTTCCTGCGCGACCGCCGCGAAAGCTTCAGCTTCACGTACATCGAGGCTGATCGCCCGTGCCTTCGTGCCCAATCCCCGGGCGACTTCATCGGCCAACTCTCCCTGACGATCGGCGAGCACCACCTGCGCTCCTCTCGCGACCAGCGCCCGGCCCAGGGCCGCACCAATTCCGGACGCCCCTCCCGTGATCAGGGCCACCGCATCTGAAAATGTTCGGATCCCGTCGTTTGTTTCTCCTGCCATGAGATCTCCCCATGCGTCGTCGTCAGCCGACGCGTGCTGAATCGATTCCAGTATGGCAGATTCAGATAAAGCCGCTCAGGAGGCTGGCTCGGATTCTTCCCGGGATCAATTCGCAATCTTCTGTCGATCCGGCCGCTCGCAACTGCAAATGGCAATGATGTCATGGCAGGTGCAGGCCTCTCGGATCACTTCCGGGAAGTGTGAATAGTCGATCGGAAGTCTTTTGGGGAGGTGGCAATCAGGGTAGAGTCGCTGCGGTACGGGATCTCGAAAAGGGGAAAAGATCTGGGTCAAGAGGAGGATGAGTTTGCATGGGTGAGGAATCAGCAGCGGGAGATCAGGCGAAAAAATTCGCTGAGGAATCCCGCGTGGCCGAACTTGGTGAGCGTATCGAGATCCTGAAAGGGCTCGGGGATCGCGAACTCGGATCGTTTCTTCTTTTGGACTGGATCGCCTGCATCTTTATTGGCGTCATCCTGCCTCTTATTCTCTTGTATTGGGGGGCGCCGTGAACCGATCGGCGGAGAGCGTTTTCGGACGGATGCCGCTTCTGCCCGAGGAACGCGAGTACGGGACCCTGGGAGCGAATAGCACCTGCTTTGCATATGGGATCGCTACCTGGTGTTTTCTCACCGGGGGGTATGTGGCGGAGCTGGTAGGGGCGTTCGAGGGACTCGTTTGCCTGGTGGCCGGCAATATGATCGGCGTCTTTCTGGCCACGCTGCCGCTTTCATTCCTCTGCCATAGTAATGGGCTGGAGCAGATCGATGCATGCAAACCCGCTTTCGGTTCTCGGGGCATCATTCTTGTCCTCTTCCTCTACCTGATCAATATGCTCGGATGGTCGGGCCTGATTCTCGTCATGTTCGGTAATGGCATCCGCAACATCGCGCGGGCTTTTGGCTTCGAGGGAGGCGACTGGCTGGTCAGCCTTGGAGTCGCATTGGGGATCTGGCTCTCGTATCTGACGGTGACGCGTGGTGTCGCGATGCTGAACAGGCTCAATAGCCTGATCACACCGGGACTCATCGTATTGGTCATCTTCCTCTTCTATATGCTCTTCGATGGCTATGGCTGGAAGGTGATCTCAGAAGCCCCTCCTCTTGATCCGGGGCCTTCTCCCCTGCTCAATTATCTGGTGGCGGTCGAACTCGGCATCGCCTCGGGTTTTTCGTGGTGGGGCGGGGTCGGCTTTCTCGCCCGCAATACTCGCACTCGGCGCAACTCGATCTACCCCGAGGTGATTCAACTCGGTTTTACAGCCGGTGCTGTCTGCGCTGGCGGCACGTTTTCTGCTCTGGTGGTCCAATCCAGCGATCCGACCGAATGGATGATACCCCTGGGCGGAGTCGTGCTGGGTGTGATGGCTTTGATCTTCGTTGCGGTGGCGAATGTGACATCAACGGCAATTTCGGTTTATGCGAGCGGACTGGCTCTGCGCCATTTGTCTGTCTTCCGATCGACTGCATGGAAGTGGGTAGTCTGGGCCGCTCTTTTCCCCTGTGTGCCCTTCATCTTCTGGCCGGCAGAATTGGCCGATCTTGGCGATGCCTTTCTCGCCTATAACGGAACCATGTACGCTCCGATATCGGGAATTCTCTTCATCGACTATTTCTTCCTGCGTCGTCAGAAGATTTCACTTTGGTCGATTTTTGAGGATGGGGAAAACGGTCGTTATTACCATATTCGTGGCATCAACTGGGTTGCGTTCGGTTCGCTCATCGCCGGACAGATCCTCTACGTCATCCTCTACAACCCGATTACGGGCGAACTCCACGATTGGTTCCGGATCATCAACCCATCCCTCGGCGCCTTCTTCTTCTCAGCGCTCCTCTACACGCTGGGCATGTTGTGGGTGGGGAGAGGGCGGCGCCCAGAAGTGCCCCCTGAGATCGAAGAACCGCTCCTGAGCTTGCCCAATATCTGAGCTTCTCCTCGCGAAGAGTTCTTCCCCGCCATGGATCTGCGCGATGGCCAGGAAATCCGGAAGGTTCCGGATCGTCCGCTTTAATTCGCGGGGACGGTCCGTTCCCGGGCCCAGTTTCGCAGCGCATCGATTCGCTCGGGCATGGTCTGCGAGAGGGGGCGGGTCATGCGGGCTTCGTCGAGGAGCAGGGGCGTATCCACATTGGCTTCTCCTTCGAAGCTGGTGTAGAGGGCCGAGATGATGACCTGCTCGATATCGGCTCCCGTGAAGTCCGTACAGGCATCGGCCAGGGCTGGGATGTCGAAGCGGCTCACATCCTGATTGCGTTTCTCGAGGTGGATCTCGAAGAGCGAGCGGCGGGCCTCTTCATCCGGCAGATCCACGAAGAAGATCTCGTCGAAGCGCCCCTTTCGCAGCAATTCCGGCGGAAGTTTCGAGATGTCGTTCGCAGTGGCGACGACAAAGACGTCGCCCGTCCGCTCCTGGAGCCAGGTGAGGAAGGTCCCCAGAACGCGCGTCGATACCCCCGCTTCTTCGTCGCCTCCACCGGAGGAGAAGGCCTTCTCGATCTCATCGATCCATAGAATAACGGGTGACATTCGTGAGGCCGTATCCATGGCCTTCCGGAAGTTCTTTTCCGTTTCGCCGATATATTTATTGTATAAGGAGGCCGGATCCATCTTCAGCAATGGCAGTTTCCACTCCATCGCCACGGCCTTGGCGCAAAGGCTCTTTCCCGTGCCGGGGATTCCCACCAGCAGAACGCCCCTGGGAAAGGAAAGACCGTGTTCCCGTGCCCGTTCGGGATGCATGATGATCTTCTTTCGTTTGGATAGCCAGCGCTTCAAGCCCTTCAATCCTGCAATTCCACTCACGTTGGATTCGAGTGGATAGTATTCCAGGACTCCCTCGCGCTCGATGATATCTTTTTTCGCGTGCATGACTCCTTCGAGGTCTTTCGCCGTAAGGGCCTGATCGACGATCAACGCCTTGGTGAGGATCTTTTCAGCTTCGACGAGTGTGAGACCCTGGAGATTCCGAAGCAGCCGGTGGATGTCTTCTCGCGAGATGTCGATCTGGATCGAGGTGTGTTCGCGAACATCCCTCAGGACCTGGGTGAGGAGATCCCGATATTGCTGGGCCTCGGGTTGGGGGAGCTTGAGGGTGGCCGAGAGCGGGTGAAGAGCGGCGGGAAGCTGGATGCTTTCTCCCAGCAGGATGAGGACCCCGTCTTCCTTCCCGTAGATGCGGGCGACATCCTTGAGCAATTCGATGAATACCGGATCTTCCAGTTCGGGTTCCAATGCTCGGAAGAAGTAGATTGCCGAAAAATCCGTGCTTCGGACGTGATTGAGAGCGCCCAGGGCGTCGCCTGTGCCGTAGATTCCCTTCCCCTCCCCGTCGCGTTCCAACGCCCGGGTACGCGTCCAGCGAAAGAGGGGAAGGTTGATCTGATCGGCCAGCAGCCGAAGCAGACTCTCTACACGATCCTCCTCGTTGCTCTCGATGACGACTATGCCGTATCGGGAACGAATCAGGATCTTGAGTTCTTCGAGGAAGTTCGTCTGTGACACTTCACGTTTCATTCGGCAAGGCATGAGCCCGGCATGGACCCCGGTGCAGGGAAGATACCCGAGCCCCCGGGCTTTGGCCCCAGGCAACTTCCTGAATCGGCGATACGCGAGCCCCGTGCATTCATCGCGGCCGACGCCCTCGGCCGAGAAGCGAGCATGAATTTTCGGGGCAGGGGGCATTCCCCTTGGGATCGAAAGGGATCGAATATCTGATCTGAACCAGCCTTCCTCGGTCCATCGCTTGCATTTCGAGGGGGGAGTTGGTTTCTTCTGGAACTTCTCGCATCAATAGAAACCAGCCTAGGGCTCGCAGGGAGATCATTCGAATGGACGTCAATGGCGCGGCGATCGTGGTGACAGGAGGGGCGTCGGGAATCGGGGAAGCAAGCGCCCGGAGGCTGGCGGCTCTCGGTGCTCGTTGTCTGATCATGGATCGCAATGAGGAGAAGGGGCAGATTGTCGCGAAGGATCTGGGCGGCGCGTTCATCCTCGCAGACGTGGCCGACCCGGGCGAGGTAGAGGCGGCCGTGGATGCGGCCCGACAACTGGGTCCGATCCGAGGCCTCGTGAATGCCGCGGGAATCGGGCATGCCTCGAGGACCGTGGATCGCGAAGGCAATCCTTTTGACCTGGCAGCATTCGAGTTCGTCATTCGGGTGAACCTGATCGGATCTTTCAACTGCATTCGCCTGGTGGCTTCGGCGATCTCCAATACGGATCCGCTGGATGCGGATGGCCAGAGGGGCGCGATCGTGAATATCGCGTCCGTAGCTGCCTTCGACGGCCAGATCGGCCAGGCCGCCTACTCGGCCTCGAAGGGGGGCGTCGTCGGGATGACCCTGCCCATTGCAAGGGATCTCGCAGCGCTCGGCGTGCGGGTGAATACGATCGCCCCGGGCCTGATCGATACGCCCATCTACGGGAGCGGTGAGGGGTCGGAAAAATTCAAGGCCAATCTCGGAAGAAATGTCGTTTTCCCCAGGCGTCTCGGGGATGCGACCGAATTGGCTTCGATGGTCGAAGAACTCATGGTAAACGACTATATGAACGGCGAGACCATCCGAGTCGACGGCGGGATTCGGATGCCCCCGAAATAGTGCCTCCAAGATTCCCCCATGCTCTCCGATTCTTTCGGCTCAAGGGAAGCTCCGAAAGAGTGGATCCGCCATCCGCGACAATTTCAGGTCGTTCGAGGGATCTCCTGCGCCCGGATGGGCGATGGATGGAAAGAGGTCATGGAGAGCCCCTTTGAGAAGTGGGAAGGGGAGTGAGAGCATGGAATTCTCCGAGGGCGAAGCCCCTTGAGCGGATCCGGCGACTATGCGGAGGCCAGCGAGATCGAATCTCGATTCGCCCCGCCGGATCTCCGCCCCGGCCTGCCTCTTCTCGAGGCGTATTTCCGCAGTGATCAAGCTCGCCATCCAGCGCCGATTCGCAACTACCATCTGGAGGCCCCCGTCGCTGATGAAGTACGGCGAAAGGCGACATCTGCCGCGGTATTGATTCCGATCATCGAATACCGGGATGGACTCAGCGTTCTCTTTACGCGGCGTCATCAGCAGATCTCCTACCCCGGACATATCTGCTTCCCGGGTGGTCGGGCGAACGTGGAGGATGCGGATGCCCGGGCCACCGCCCTTCGGGAGGCAGAAGAGGAGATTGACCTGGATCCCGATGCGGTACGGATTCTCGGGACGCTGGGCGAATACCATACGCAATCCGGTTTCTGCATCACGCCGGTCGTGGGCATATTGAGCCCCCCCCTTTCGCTCACTCCTAGACCGGGGGAAGTCGAGGAGATCCTGGAGATGCCCCTCTCTGTTCTGACTCGGGCGCATTCCTACCGAATCTGGCGCCGGGATCCCACTCGCGATGAAGCCTTTTACGCACTGGAGTTCGGAGATATGCAGATCACCGGGCCGACGGTATGCCTCGCAATGGGCTTCTATGAGGCCCTTGCCCTGAGGGGGAGTGTTTCGGAGACCTCGGGCTGATCGCCGGGAATGGCTCCGAGTTGCCAAGGCCCTTCCTCCGGCTCCCGATGTAGAGGATGAAGTGCGCGATCAGGCGAAAGAATACCCTTCCCCCGGAGCTTCTTCGGCCTGCGGCTTCCGGGCAGGCCGGGCCGGGGCGCGCTTGCAGCGCCTTCCCCCTCAGTTCGCGGATTTGAAAACGATCGGGAAGTCAATACCATTGGAGGCCTGGATTGGAGCATGAAGATGACGACGGTAACAGAAGACCTTTCGGAAGCGATCCATTCTGCCGAGGCGAGAAGAGATCCCTTTGCACTGCTTACGCGTCTACGCGAGGAGGATCCCGTTCATTACGTAGCCGATATGGATTTCTGGCTGCTCTCCCGTTATGAAGACGTTCGCAACTTCTTCACGGATGAAAGAGTCAGTGCCGATCGTCGTCGCTGGTCCCATTACGTTGCTCCGCCCGAGGGCAGCATCTTCCGCTGGATCGACGATCATGGACTCATGGCCGTTTCGGCGAAGGAGCATACTCGTCAGCGCAAGCTCTTTGCCTCCAGCCTCACGCCGCGGGGCGTGGAGCGGATGGATGCACAGATCCGAGATGTCGTGAGCCAATACGCCGCGCCTCTGGCGGGGCGGAAGGGCGTAGTCGACATCATGGAGGAATTCACGACGCCGATTCCCAACGCCGTGATTTCAGCCATCACGGGAGTTGCGGATCCCGGAGATGATCAGGCTCGATTCAGTCGGCTGGCCCAGGAAACCATTCAGGCATTTTTCGGATTTGTCAGTGATGAGATCCTGCAGCGTGCCGAGAACGCCTATGTCGAGCTTTCGAGTTGGGTCCGGGAGACGGCCCGCCAACGCCTGGAATCCCCGCAAGAGGATCTGATTTCTGATCTGCTGGGTGCACGCGAGGGAGAAAGCCGGCTTTCGGAAGACAATATCGTGGCCCAGATCAGCATCATGCTGGCCGCCGGCAGTGAAACGACTGCAACCGGGGGGATGCTGGCGATTACGACCCTACTCGATCATCCCGAAGACTTTGAGCGAATCCGAAAGGATCGCAGCCTGATTCCCCAGGCTGTGAGCGAGGTGCTCCGCTATGCATTCGGCGGGCTCGGAGGGATGCAGCGCTTCGCGACAGAGGATTTCGAGCTTCACGGCCGGAAGATTCGCAAGGGGGAGATGCTCCTGCTCTGCGTGGGCGGTGCCAGCCATGATCCGTCGGTCTACGAGGATCCCGATCGTTTCGATCTCGATCGCGATCCGAAGGATCTTCTGACTTTCGGTATTGGTCCGCATTTCTGCATGGGTTCCAATCTGGCCCGGGGCGAGATGGCGTGCATGATCGATGCGGCCGCGGATTTTCTTCCGCGAGATGCCGTCGTATTGCGTGACGAGATGCAATTCGAATCCCTTGGACTTTTCGATCGCACGATCACATGCCCCATTGATTTCGGATCCTGAGTGCGGGTTCGGGATTCGCGCTAGCGTCCAGGGCCCGTTCCGGCCGAAGTTTCTTGGCGCGCAGAGTGTCTTCCGCTTCCCGAGCGATGAATATTTCCTCGGCCCTGCGACGCTTTCTCTCTCCATTGGCCGCGAGCGGGGACGCCCTCCAGGGGATCGGAATATTCCCTGAGACGCAGGCGCGGAAGGGTAGGGCGGCCTGAATTTCGTTGAATGCAATCATATCTGTATCTTATTCATGAGTTCATGAGCAGCGCGCTTCAGCCCTGGCCTTGCGGTCATGGCAGCTTCATCAGCATGAGAGTTTGGCGCGTATCATCCTCTTGCGATTGGGATCTCGAGCGCCGAGAATTGGGGAAGGGTCGGCAGTGTGATCCTGGCCGCTACTGCAAAACGCCCGAAATATTTTATGGGTTTCGCCGGGGTTTTTTGCCATTCATTCGAAAAGGGGCGTTGTCTCCGTGGATCGATATATATCGAAGCTGAATGATGTGGATTCCGACAGCTTGTCCATCGTCGGCGGCAAGGGGGCGAATCTCGGAGAGTTGTGCCAAGCCGGCTTTCCCATTCCCCGTGCATTCTGCGTCAATACCCTGGCGTATCGGCAGCTGATCGAGAAGAACTCCCTGGCTGAATCCCTTCTGGCACTTCTCGATGGACTCGATTATGACGATCCCGCGGAAATCGAAGCATGCGCGGGGCGGATCAGGCAGAGCATTCTGGGGGCGGATATGCCCGAGGATGTCGAAGATGCCATTCGCGGGGGGTACGCCGAACTCGAAAAAGAATTGGGTCCGAATGGGGCGGTATCGATCCGCTCTTCCGCCACGGCCGAGGATCTACCCGGCATGTCATTTGCCGGGCAGCAGGATACCTATCTGAATATCCATGGGCTGGATGCCGTCCTCGATCACGTCCAGCAGTGTTGGGCATCCCTCTGGACGGATCGCGCAATTTCCTATCGCCATCGGCAGGGAGTCGGGAATGCGGATGTCCTGCTGGCCGTGATCGTGCAGGAGATGTTTCCCTCGGAAGTGGCCGGCGTGATGTTTACCGCGAATCCGATGACGTCGGATCCGGGGGAAATCCTCTTGAATGTGAGTTGGGGGCTGGGAGAGGCGATCGTTTCGGGAAGGGTGAATCCGGACCAATACATCCTTTCCAAGGATTCCCTGGAGATCAAGGAGAAGGAACTTCATGAAAAGAAGGTGATGACCGTCCGAAGGGAAGAGGGCCAGGGGAGCCTGGAGGTCGAGGTTCCCGCGGAAAATCGAGCGCTCGAAACGCTGACGGATGAGAAGATCAGGGAACTCGCAAGGATCGGCCTGGAGATCGAGGCGCATTACCTCTTTCCTCAGGATATCGAGTGGGGATACGCGGAGGGTCGCTTCGCGATTCTGCAGTCCCGCGAGGTCACCGCGGCCGATATCGACCTGCACGAGGGGATGGAAGCCTGGCAGACTCCCGCCGCCCGGGCGGAGTTGACGAAGGAGCGCTGGCTCTGGTCGCGGGCCTATTCGGATGAGTTGCAGACGGGTCCCTCCACCCCCCTCATGTATACCTTCGCCGAACCGCATCGAATCAAGACGAAGTTGCTTGCACTCGAGTTCGCGGGAATCGATGAATTCGCCGGCTATAAATCCGAAAACTATCTGGATATGCCCCTCTTCCGCTGGTATGGCTCTCGTGCCTATTACAATACGGCCCTGGAGAAGGAGTGGATTCGAATCTTCATCCCTCCCTTTGCCCGAGACGAAATTGCGCTGCTTCCCTTTCCCGAAGAAGAGCGCGATGAGATCAAGAATATGCCTTTCAATTATTGGCAGTTCTTCCGAATGCTCCTGAAGTTGGAGTTCTCTCATCCCACGCGTTCCCTGCTCGGCAGTACCCACTTTCTTTATGAAAATTTCGAGAATTGGGTCGAGCATGCGAATCGGGTCTGGGATGACTTCGACATTGAATCGGCGGGTAGTGTGCGGGAACTCTTCATGACCCTCGTGAAGGGTCGAGAGGGCAATGAACTCGACGAAAATGTGGCCCTGCCATTCAATTTCTATCTCTACGTCCTGCCCCATGCACTGAGGAAGCTCTGTGAAATGTGGTGTGATGATCGGGAGGGAAAACTTTTCAGCCGACTGATCGCCGGCCAGCACACTCCGACCGCAGAGCAGAATATTGCGGTCTGGGAACTTTCCCGGAAGATCGCGAAGTCGCCGCAACTCATGAAACTCATGGAAAAGGAGGATCCTCGCGAGATCCTGGATTCCCTCGAGGACTCCGAGGAGGGGAGGCGATTCCAGACGGAACTCGATGAATTCCTGCGCGAGTACGGACATCGTGGAGCCCCGGAACGCGATCCCTACCACTTTCGCTGGATCCAGAAGAAGGAGATGGTCTTCCCCACCCTCAAGCCGCTACTCCACCTCGGGGAGGATGACAGCCCCGGCGCATTGGAGAAACGCCTGCACGGGCGCATGCTCGAAACCAAGGAGGAGTGCCTGAGGAAGGTTCGAAAGCAGCCCCTTGGATCGTTGAAGGCGGCTTTCTTCAAATGGTATCTCGAATTGGTTCAGGATTATTTCTACTACCGGGATTGGGAGCGATTCCAGAATGATCGGGATGGTCTGCATTTCCGACCTCTTCTGACCGCAGTCGGGAGAATCTTCGTCGAGCGCGGTTTGTTGCGAGATGAGGAGGATGTCTTCTTCCTCGGCATACAGGAGGTCATGGAAGTAGACGCCGGGAATATGAATTCGAAAGAGATCGAAATTCGCATTCGGGCGCGCCGCAGAGTGTATGAAAGATATACCCACCAGGAGCCGCCGAAATACATCCGGGGGTGGAAGAAATTCGATGACGATCAACTTCCCGACGATGGCAAGGGTCTGCGGGGGATGGGAGCGAGTGGCGGTATCGTGACCGGGAGCGCACGAGTCTGTCGTAGTCTGGATGAGATCAGTCGCGTAAAGAAAGGCGATATCCTGGTGACGATCGCAACGGATCCGGCCTGGACGACGGTTTTCTCCCTGATCGGCGGTGTCGTGGTCGAAACGGGTGGCGTGGTATCCCACGCCGTCATGATCTCGCGGGAGTACGGAATTCCCTGCGTCGCGAATCTATCCCGGGCCTGCGATCTGATCGAGGACGGTCAGAAGATCGCGGTGGATGGAACGGCGGGACGGGTCCTGCTATTGGACGAGGAGTAGCTGCCGATCCCCACTCTTCGCCGCTGCCGAAGGAGGGGGGGATTTCCCTGAAGGTCCCCGGGCCCGGAGGTCAGAATCGTACGTCGAGGTGCCCGCCGTCATCGACCTGACACTGTCCTTTTCCACCGCCGACCAGGCCGTGTTCGGTATTGCTCAGGGTGAAGCGGCAGCGGGCACTGCCATTGCGATTGCCGTGGAGCCCGACGACCACGCGGCCGTCGTAATGATGCACCCATGTGCTGATTCCCCATACGGGCTCGAACCATGGAAAGCCTTCGGCCGCGGCGGTATAGGGGCCGAAATCCGCAGAATCCCAGATGTTGTAAAGCGGCTGGATGTCCACATGGCTCGTGGTCTTTTCCAGCAGGAGGTACGAGCCGACGTAGCGTTGGCCGCCGCGTCCCAGCGTGAAGGTCATATTTCCCGTGGTTCGAGAATCGGATTCCCAGGCGATGATGACCCTCTGTGCAGGGATGCCGGATGCCTCGGGAGGTGTCCAGTCGGCAGCCATCACTCCGGTTTGGGGCTTCGTAGCGCACATGGTGAGGCTGAAACAGCACAAAATCAGCAGGCGGCGGGCTCGAAACATTTTAAAAAGACTCCTGAATGGGGGGGCCAGTCGTAGCACAGTCGGTAGAATCTGGGGCCCGTCCGGGGGTTCACTTGAGAACCCAGTCAACGTGTAAGGAGTATTCAATGCCCGCCAATTCCCGTATCGCCCCGATTCTGATTATCCTGATGGCTCTTTCCCTTTTCTCCTGTGCGGCAATGCGCAGGGATGCCGCCATCGACAAAGAGAGAATATTGGCCGCCGCCGGCTTCCAGATGAAATTGGCCGACACGAGCGACAAGCGGGCCCGCCTCACCGCTTTTTCTCCACAGCGGAAGCTTGCAGCCCAGACAATCGACGGCCAGCTCCGTTTCGTCTACGCCGATGCCGAGTACTGTAAATGCGTCTATGTGGGAACCGAGCAGGCGCACCAACGTTTTCAGAAGCTGGCTCTCGAGAAGCGCATCAGCGACCAGCAGGTCCAGGCCGCCGATGCCAACGAAGCCGCCGCCATGCAGTGGGGTGCCTGGGGGGGCTGGGGCCCCTGGTACTGAAAGCTTCTCGATCGGAGCGCCTTGGATCCTGGCTTCGAGGATTCGATTGGATGCGGTCGAACTCCTGGCGCCGGAGTTCTTTTTTCGGGACGTGGTTCTCGGAATGCGGATTCCTGAACCTCCGCTCCTGAGAATTCCCGAGCGAATAGAGCTCGTGGCGACGAGGGAGTTCGTCGCCTGCTCCGGGGCTTGTAGCGCTCGCATGCGGTGAACGACCGACTCCGGAAGCGATCTGGGGCTTCGCCTTCCCGTGCCTCCGGCCGATCAGCCCCTTCCAGGAGTGAGTCGGCCGGGAGGCATATTCTTGATTCAACGAGGGGCTGCTCTTCTTTGATCGAAGGGATGCAAGGGGATTGTCGCAGAAGGCGTAGGAGAATTTCGAGGGGGTTATCGTGTTTGCAAAAAATATTGGCAGGATCTTTCTGGGGAGTGCCTCTCCACCTCAACTCGTGCTCGCATGCCTCTTCGGGAGTTTGCTCGGATTCATGCCGGGCTTTGCGCAAGCCGCCGGGCTG
>PVBE011977071.1_pt1 | contig 13758 bp, 11 predicted proteins | sample 1631181 | NCBI WGS metagenome assembly PVBE01 (sample SAMN08397723, study PRJNA350692) | Marine metagenome, whole genome shotgun sequencing project. | isolation source: water | place: Pacific Ocean | collected 2012-04 | reverse complement strand
GGTCCATCAGAGTCCTGCGCGCCCCGGCGTAGGTCCACGGACTCAGGGCAATCGCCGCACGGGCATGGGCCCTGTCCACCTCGAGCTCGTCGCACATGCGCAGGACATAGCGCCGCCGTCCACGGCCCACCGGGAAGCGCAGCACCACGGTCGCCTTCTGCTTGGGTTCCAGGCTACCAATGAGCTCACGCATCGGGTCCTCATCCTCCGCCTCACAGACATAGGAGCGCCCCCCCCGAGCAATCCGCTGCTGGAGCAACTCCTGAAGTGCGCGAGTGACCGCCGGCCGGCGAGAGAGGAAGCAAGGTGCCTCAAGCACCAGCGATGGTGGCGAGAGGTAGGCCTCGTCCCACTTTCGGGTGCGTGCGTAGGCAGGAAGTACGTTGAGCAATTCCTCCTCAGGCACGTAGCGCCGCTCGACACGAGCGAGGTGAAGCGCAACTGTCGTTTTTCCAACACCCTTGGGGCCCAGGAGGAAGACTACGGGCCGACGCTGGACCGCTCGTGGCAGCGGCTTTCGGCCCATAAACTCAGTGCTCGTTCCGCTCACCAGGGTCGGCAGCGGTGTTCCATCCAGGTCTGTCAGTGGGTCCGGCGTGAGCACATCGGGAATGCCGTTGCTCAGGAATGTCGCTGTCTTGGGTCGGGTCTGGGCCATGGCTTCCGAGGAGGGAGGGCTTCAGCTTAGAGACTGCGGCTGGTCGAAGCAACGAGAGGGAGTGGGTCGAGTCAGGCCACGCCTCTGGATGGCGAATGTTCTCGGATAAACCCCACGATATCCGCAATCTTGCTTCCGGGGCCGAACACACAACCCACGCCGGAATCCACAAGCAGCTTGGCATCGGCATCCGGAATGATTCCACCCACTACGATGAGCACATCTGCCATGTCTCTCTCCTGGAGTGCAGCCTGGACCTGTGGGACCAGCGCATTGTGAGCCCCGGAGAGGACACTCAAGCCCACCACCTGCACGTCCTCCTGGAGTGCCGCCTCGGCGATCTGCTCTGCAGAACGATGTAGGCCTGTGTAGATCACCTCCATCCCGGCGTCCCGCAAAGCGCGGGCGACGACCTTGGCGCCACGGTCATGACCGTCCAGGCCTGGCTTGGCGACCAACACGCGAATGGGAGGGGTGGACATGGCAGGCCTCAGGCCAGGTAGTTGCGGGCAATGACGAGACGCTGAATCTCGCTGGTGCCTTCGTAGATCGTCGTTATCCGTGCGTCACGGTACAGGCGCTCCACCTCGTACTCGCGACTGTAGCCGTACCCACCATGAATCTGGACGGCCTTGTCAGCACAGAAGTTGGCCGCCTCGCTAGCGGTCAACTTGGCCATCGAGCATGCATGCCCACAGTTCTTCTCACCGCGACCCTTGAGCATCGCTGCCTTGTAGGTCAGCAGGCGAGCAGACTCAATGCGACACGCCATGTCCGCTATCATCCACTGGATGGCCTGCTGCTTGGCGATGGGCTTGCCAAATGCCTCCCGCTCCTTGGCGTAGGCCACAGCAAGATCGAAGGCCCGCTGGGCAATCCCAAGGGACTGGGCAGCGATGCCGATCCGTCCGCCGTCCAGGGCAGCCATGGCGATCCCAAAGCCCGACTTCTCCTCCGACAGGCGGTTCGCAGCCGGCACCCGAAGCCCCTCGAAGATGAGCTCGGACGTACTGCTGCAGGCAATCCCCATCTTCTCCTCGAGCTTGCCCACCTTGAAGCCCGGAGAGTCGGTCTCCACGATGAAGGCACAGACGGTCTTGTGACGCTGCTCCGGATCGAGGTTTGCATACGTGATGGCGACATCGGCCTGCGGACCATTGGTGATCCACATCTTGGTGCCGTTGAGCACATAGTCATCACCCTCGCGGACACAGCGAGTCCGCTGTGCGCCGGCATCCGACCCGGCATTGGGCTCGGTCAGGGCGTAGCAGCCCAGCCGGGTGCCTGAGGCCAGATCGGGGAGGTACTGCTGCCGCTGGTCTTCCGTTCCAAAGCTGAGGATGGGCCAGCAGACAAGCGAGTTGTTCACGCTCATCACCACACCCACACCCGCATCCGCGTAGCAGATCTGCTCGAGCGCCACGACATAGGAGAGCATGTCCATCCCGCTCCCGCCGTACTCTGGCGGCACGAACATCCCCAGGAAGCCCATCTCACCGAGCTGCTTGATGAGGTCCGCTGGGAACTCATGGGTGCGGCTTCGCTCCATGGCACCAGGCATGATCTCGCCCATGGCAAAGTCCCTGGCCAGCGATTGAATCTCGCGGTGTTCCTCTCCCAATTCGAACATCTCTGTACTCCTGGTCCCCCCCGGAACCTGCTTGAGCCTATCGGCCCGTGAAATCTGCGGGCCGCTTCTCGAGGAACGCCGCCATTCCCTCAGTCTGATCCTCGGTGGCAAAGCACAGGGCGAACATGGCCTGCTCGGCCGCATGTCCTGCCTCGGCATCCCGCCCCTCGGACTGATGTACGCACCGCTTTACGAGTGCGACTGCGGCCGGGCCATTTCGCGCGATGCGGGCACCGAGCGCCATGGCTGCATCCACCACGTCCTCGCCCTCCACCACATCGAGGACCAGGCCCAGCTTGACCGCCTCCAGCGCCTTGACATTGCGGCCTGTGAGCATCAGCTCCAGGGCGCGCTGACGACCCACGCGACGCACCAGGCGCTGGGTACCGCCAAAGCCCGGAATCACACCGAGCTTGACCTCGGGCTGCCCAAAGGTGGCCGTCGGCGAAGCCAGAATGAGGTCACAGGCCATCGCAAGCTCACAGCCACCGCCGAGGGCGAAGCCCTTGACCGCCGCGATGGTCGGGTATGCAAGGGCCTCCATCCGTGCCATGGCGCGGTGTCCGGCCGCAGAGAAGGCACCTGCCTGTGCTGCCGTCATGGCTGCCATCTCAGAGATGTCCGCGCCAGCAGCAAAGGCCCTGTCGCCAGAGCCGGTGATGACCATGGCCCGCAAATCCGCGCCGCTCTGCGCCTCGAGGAGTGCGTCCAGCTCCGCCACCAGCGCGCTGTTGATCGCGTTGAGCGCCTTGGGGCGATTGAGTGTGACCAGACCAATGCCGTCACGAACCTCGAAGCTCAGGTTTTCCATGCCAACCTCCTCAGTCCTGACCGTAGTCATAGAAGCCACGCCCAGACTTCCGCCCGAGCCAGCCGGCCTCCACATACTTCCGGAGCAGCGGGCATGGCCGGTACTTGGAGTCACCCAGGCCCTCGTGAAGCACCTCGCCGATGGCCAGGCAGGTGTCCAGTCCAATGAAGTCCGCGAGGGTGAGCGGGCCCATCGGGACATTGGTTCCGAGCTTCATGGCCTGATCGATATCCTCCACCGAGCCGATGCCCTCGTACAGGGCAAAGACTGCCTCATTGATGTAGGGAACGAGGATTCGGTTCACGATGAAGCCGGGCATGTCTCTGCCCTCCACCGTGGTCTTCCCCATGCGCTCCGCAGCACCGCGTACCGCCTCGTAGGTCTCATCCGATGTGGCGAGTCCTCGGATGAGCTCAACGAGCTTCATCACGGGTACAGGGTTCATGAAGTGCATGCCCACGACCTTGTCGGGTCGGTCCGTATGGGCCGCGATTGCGGTGATGGAAATGGATGAGGTGTTGCTCGCCAGGATGGCACCAGGAGCGGCAACCTCAGAGAGCTGCTCGAAGATCTTGTACTTGAGATCGACGCGCTCAGTGGCCGCCTCGACCACCAGCTGGGCCTGGCCCAGCGAGGCCATGTCTGCGGATGTCGCGACCCGGGCCAGCGTGGCCTCCGCCTCTTCGGCCGAGATCCGCTCCTTCTTCACCATTCGACCGAGGTTCTTCTCAATCGTCGCACGCGCACGTTCGAGTGCCGCCTCGGAGATGTCCGTCAATTGGACCTGGTATCCAGCTGCAGCCGCCACATGGGCGATTCCATTGCCCATCTGCCCGGCACCGACCACACCGATCACTGAGACATCCCCCATCGCGCACCTCCCGCCCCCCGGACTGTACAGTACCTCCCAGGGGCAGCGGCTATAACGCCAGCCCCACGCCATCTCAACCAGCCCTTGCCGACGCCCATCGCGCCGAGGATGATGTCTGAGTGAACACCGCGCTGCCCAACTGGTTCCCCACCCACGCCACTCCAGGATCCGTGGAGACTGCCGTGGCCCAGACACGGCAGGCGCTGCGGCACGGTGAGGGCACGATCTACCTGACCGGAACCAGCGCCCTCGAGGCCGCCGGCGCTGTGGCTGCGCGGAACCAGGGACCGCTGGTGTGTGCACGCATGGCTGGCTGCGAGTCTATCGAGGATGCGGTGCTGGTCGTGGGCTGGGCCATGGGGCTGCTCGCCCCTGGCTCTCATCTCGAGCTGGGCCGCGCGCTCCGAAAATTGCGGGGGCCCATGATCCTGCTCGATGGCCGAGGCATGCAAGAGGAACTGCTCCATGGTCTCAAGAAGAAGCTGACTCCCGTGACCCACGAGGCCCGTTGGATACTGGTGGTCGACACCGGAGTCGCCCCGACGAATTCCATTGGTGCCGGGGTGCTCGGCGAGGCCCCGTCCCCCCCCTTCTCCGATCGGCTCCCCATCCAGGCCCACGCGCTGGGATGGCTGCTCGCCGGGATCCCCGGTGCTGCCGAAGAGGCATTTAGCTGCCGCGTTCCTGGCCTCAATAGACAGGCGATCTGGCCGACTGCGGCCCGACATCTTCGAACTCAGTCCACCCACTCGGCTTCCAGGATCGCCGACGCACTCGGCCCGGAGTTCCAGCGGCACCTGCAGATAGGCCTGGGCGGCCCCGTCCCACAAGGGACACTCCCCGCCGACTTCTTCGCTCTTCGATGGATTGGCCGCCATGCATCCGAGGTCGGTCATGCCACCATGGCCATCGCAGCAGCCTGCCGCCTCGCGCTTGCCTGGTCCATGCCGGGTGAAGCCAATGCCCTGATCGAGGAGGCCCTGCCTCGCACACCATCGTCGGATGGCACCTGTCAGGCACTCCTGCAGTGGGCCCACGCGCGAGTCGCCATGGACACCGGTGACCGGACCATGGCGGACAAGCGCTTCGAGGAAGCCACCGTATCGCTTCGGGGCGAGCGCAACCTCAGCCTGCTGGCCTGTGCCACCCGGCACTGGGCAGAGCTGCATGCGACCCGTGGTGAGCCCGCCACAGCGGCACAGCACCTCCGAAGCGCCAGAGCCTTGTACCGACAGCTGGACAACAAGGCGGGTGTGGCTGCCACACTTCGTGCCGCCGGGGACGGAGCGATCGCATCGGGCGAGACCCTCAGCGCCGAGGCCCTCTTCGACCAGGCCCAGGTCGATGGCGGCACACCCATCGAGCAGGTCAATCTCCTCCTGAGCCAGACCACTCTTGCGATAGCGAGGGGTGAGCACCACCGGTCCAGGACATTGCTGGAGGCAGCGAGCAAGGGTGCTGTGGGTGAACCGCTGCTGGAAGCCAATGTCCGGCGGCGAGCCGCCGATATGGCATTTCGGGAGGGGGATCATGAACGGGCTGAGTCCGAGGTCCATGCCGCTCGGTTCGCCTATGCCCGACTGGGCGAGGCTGCTTCACTTGCACGCTGCACGCGGCTACTCGGGGACATCGATGCTGCGCGGGGGCGACTGGCCGAAGCTGCCCTGTGGTACGAGGAGGCCATCGAGACCCAGATCAATATCGGCGACCACCGGGGACTTCATCGGACCCTGACCCATGCCGCAACCCTCGAGCAGGTCTCCGGCGATGACATCCTTGCTCGAGAGCTGGACCGCATGGCCAGCCGACTCCAGCCCACACAGTCTCCCCGCTGAGCATACAATGGCCCCATGGTACGGCTGAAGGCATTGCTGTGGACCGTGGGGCTGGCTGTGATCACCGCCAGCCTCATCGTGCTCCCCTGCTCGGCAAGAGCCGCGAGCATGCCAGACCGTTCCGTGTCGTTGCCGACCTATGACATCCAGGCGAGCTCTCTGCCCGCCTTCCAACCGATGTCGCTGAGCTCCGGGGAATGGAAAGGAGAGCTGGAGCGGCCCAAGAGAGCACCGAGTATCCTCGCTCCCATTGGTGCCTTTGGAGCGGGGACGGTGGTACCCACGATTCTCTTCGTGCAAGACGCCATGCAGGGCTACGAGCCGTACCGACTGGCCTCCGGCTTCCACCCCGCAGAGCTTCAGCCCAGGTTTCACGGAACGGCCCTGGTCTACAGCGCCATCTCCGTGGCACTCGCCCCGGCAGGAGCCGCGCTGTTCTACACCATCGGCGGGGGACCTGTTCTTCGCGCGCTGGGTGGCGGACTCTTCGGCGTCTTGTTCGCCGTGATCGGGGTTCCGATAGGCGGCTTGCTCGCTTTAGCCCTGACCTCCTCGTACCAGAACAATCCCGATGCCAGTCCCCGCGCCGTGTACACGGTCTATGCGCTGAGCATGTATGGAATGACCACCTCCATGAGCCTGGTGGGCTTCTTCCTCGTGGGCAAGCGCAAGAAGACACGAAAGACCGCCTCCCTCGGCCTCCAGCCGGTTCAGCTTCACAAGCGGGTCGCCTTGCAGCCCACCCTCCGGGTACGCTTCTGAGGCATCCCCAGGAGAGATTGCCGTGCTGGGTCCTTTCGTCTACCTGCTACTCACCTACATGCTGGCCAGCGTCCCCACAGGGCCCATCCTCGCGACCCTGTACGCAGATACGGACGTCACCCGACATGGCAGCGGAAATATTGGCGCGACCAATGTGAATCGGGTGCTCGGTCATCAATTTGGCGTCGCGACGCTCCTGGGAGATCTGCTCAAGGGGCTCGTACCCGTGGCTGCTGCACCCTATGTGTTCGAGCCCGAGTGGTTCGCTGGGCTGGTGGGTATAGTGGCTTTCTGTGGGCACTGTTGGTCCGCCTACCTCGGCTTCCGTGGCGGTAAGGGTGTGGCCACAGCCGCAGGTGTCATGCTCGGACTCGCCCCCCTCTCTGCGCTGATCATCGGCAGTGCCTGGGGCGCCACCGTGATGTTCACCAAGCGTGCCAGCCTCGGTGCCCTGGTGGGCGTAGTGGCACTACCCAGCATCGTCGGCGGCCTCAAGCCTGACCTGCTGTGGGTCGCGATGCTCCTGGCACTTGGGGTACTGATTCGGCACCGGAGCAATATTCAGCGCCTTATCGCAGGACTGGAGCCATGAGAAAGCTGGCTGCCGTGGCCCTGATGTCAGCCTGCAGCAGCCAGGAGGTCTTGAAGCCAGGGGGGCTGGATTCGTCCACCCCCCCCGACGAGGTCTCTGACTCACCTAGATGGGACACTGGGCCGGAGATCCACGAGACGGATGACACCGCAACACCGGCGGACTGGGGCTGCAGTGACGGCGCCGCAGTCAATCCTCGCGACCTCGACCAACCCATGGACCACTCCGAGGGACATCGATACCGGGTGGTCGAGGTCACCTCCGACGTATTCGAGACCTACTACGTCTCCATCCTCTACCCGCCTGGGGCCTATCGGAACCTCTACGATGCAGGTGCACCGGTCATCGTGACCTCCATGCAGAGCATCGGTATTGGCCAGGCATGGCTGACCGAGCCGAGGTCCTTCTTTCCCCTGGAGTTCGGCGTAGTCGAGGTGCAGCCTGTCCACCCCGGCTGGACCTCCGTGGGATCGAGCACACCAGGGATCCACGATGGTGCAGGTCCTCAGACTGCGGACTCCCTCAACGAAGCCATCCGCTTCGCCACAGGTGAGACCACCACCACCGACGGCTTGACCCTGAGGGATCTGGTCAACCGGGAGATCTGCACCGGGAAGATCGCAGTGCTCGGATCATCCAGCGGGGGCATCACGGCATCAACTGCTCTGAGCCGCCACACGGAGGCCATAGGAAGCCGCCTGCTCGGTATGGCGCTGTATGAGACCCCCTCATTGCCCATGTTCGTTGTGGCCGACACGGGCTTCATGACCCTGGACCGGTTCCCCTCAGAGGACACGGATGGCAACGGCACCACCTGGGATGAGGGCCGCAACCCTGCGTTCGGAGGCTGTGACCTGACCACCCTGGAGTGCGAGGTCGACTTCACCGGACTGTCATGGTCCACCTCATTCGCCCCGGCCGACGTGGCACCTACCGACTTCGAGCCTGGTGCGCAGGGCGTGCTCTACCTGGACAGGAACGGCAATGGCCAGCTCGACCTGGCACCGGACCACCATCCCGACACTGATGGAGACGGATTGATCGGGCCCACAGAGGACTACTTCTTCCTGCCCTACCAGGATCTCCACACAATGGGGAGCGAGCGTCATGTGTACTCCCCAGGGGTAGCGCTGGCTGCCGATGTACTCTTCGAGTCCGGCGGGCGACCTGGCCACATCGTCTCCGCTCCCGACGCCGAGGCATTCTGGGCCGACCGAGATGCCCTATCGGCGATCACGAGTGCTGCTGCCAGCCTGCCGACAGACATCCGCTTCTCTGTCGCCTTCTCCGAGGAGGACCACGCCGTGCCGGTCCGAGAGCGGCCCCATGTGGCCGTCCTGCACGCCGCGCTGGTCGGGGCGGGGGTCAGCGTGCGGACCAACCTGAGCCGGGAGGCAGCGGTGTGCCTGGTGGGAGACGATCTCATCGGCGAGTGGCCAGGCGGCAGCGAGCCGGGAGCCAGCCTGGACATCGATGGTCTGCTGGAGACCGCCCTACCCGATGCGCTACCACCTCGGACCGGGCGGGCGCTGGCCACCCTCGGGATCTTCTGGGATGCATGGGGCCCGTTCGATGTCTGCCCGGGTGGGCTCAGCAGTCGATGATGCCGCCGCAGCTATCGGAGTAATCCCCCGCATTCCAGCCATCGCAGTCCACGCCGGGCATCACATCCACACAGGCTCCCGCCTGGACGCCGTCCAAGGCACAGCCATCGTTGAGACGCTCTCGTCCCCAGGTCGTGATCTCCTCCACGCACAGATCGAGATCGCTGGAGTAGATGTGGTTGAACTCGTCGGGCGAGCACCGCTCCATCACCTCACAGAAGACCGTGGGGTACCTCTCCAGGAACTCGGTCTCGGTGAGCGGGCCCACGCTGCCCGTGTCCTTGCTGGTCCCACCACAGGCCATGGACAGGAAGACTATGACTGCCGGATGCAGGCGGCCGGCCCGTGCTACTCGGAGCAATCCCACCGTGCCTCGCAGGCCGCGTCAAGCGCATCGTCATCGACCCAATCGGTACAGCTGATGGTCTCGGCTGCGGACACGCAATTGTCCGCCTCTTCCACATCCAACTCACATCCGCCGCATTCCTGCTGGATCTCTCGCTTGGAGACGGCCTTCTGGCAGGTCTCCACACTCCCGAACTCCTCATCGAATAAGTCCGGGTAACAGTCCTTTCTCAAATCGCAGTACGCCACTGCATACTGGGCGGAAAACTCCTCCCCTGCCGGCGTCTTGGTGCCGTCATCTGGGCAGTCGGAGTCCTCTTTGGTCTCCTTCCCACAGCCAAGAAGGCTCACGGAGAGAGCGAGTGCGAAGAAACCGGTACGGGTGGGCATGTCACCTCCAAGCGCCGCAGAGAGCGTAGCACGGAACCACGCCTTTCGAGACCCTCAGCGCACATCTCTTCCGGTGAGGTCATGTACACGCACCGGCAGGCCCTTCCGGGCACGTGGAAGAACCTCGATCTCTCTGGGATTGGCCACCCCCGCCTGGACCAGATGCTGCAGATGGGGCGCAGCCTCCGACGGGCGTGCCCGAGTGATGAGGTGGGTGATCAAGACCCGGCGAAGAGAGTGGGCCCCCGGACGGTCCACCAACAAGCGCTCCACCAGCTCCTCCCCCCGGGTATCCCCGGTGAGCAGGCGCGCCCTCCCCAGTCCAGCCTGGACAGCCCAGTCCTTGCGCCCACACTTTGCCGCTGCCCGCTGGAACGCCTGGATCGCCGGCTCATACGCCCCGGTATCGAGCAAAGCCTGCCCGCGCAGTCGACGGGTACCACACCCATCCGGCCCACCCTCCAGCAAGACCAGAACCTCAGAGGCTCGTCCCCATCGCAGGAGGGCGGCGGCATAGGGGCCCACCTCCTTTGGGTCCAGCGAAAGAGCCTGCTTGTACAGGTCCTCCGCCTCCGCATCCATTCCGAGGCGCTGGAAGATCCGCGCACCTTGTCTCCGACGGTCCGCCCGCTCCGGCAGGACCGCCATGGCTGCTGCCATCAGATCCGGCTCACTACCACCGAGCATGGCCTCTCGGACATAGGGCATGGGGTTGGTCCGCCCCGGCAGATCGAGTGCTAGCATTCTGCGCCAGGCCCGCTGCGCAGCAGCATCCTCACCCCTGCGGTGGAGAAGGCGGGCCTGATCTCGCCACAGCCAGGGCATGGTCGGGTAGAGGGCGGACGCTGCGCCGAGCACCTCCAGAGCACCATCCGCATCTCCTGCCCGAGCCAGGTCTCGGGCCCAGAGCTGGGCAGCCTGCCGATGAGTCGGCTGCTGCTGCAGCGCGCCCAGCACATCTCCGGCTTCCACCAGCAGGGCGGCCCGCCCTAAGCCAGGTATCGGATGGAAGGATCCGATTGCCGCCAGCACCAGGGCTCCCAGCGCCGTCAGCGAGAGCCCACCCATCAGTCGCTTCCACGCCACAGAGGCGCGACGTCCTCGGCCCTTCTTGCGGGCAAGGCCCACCGCCCCGCCAGCCGCGAGCGCCATCAGCAGCCCGTGGGCACCGAGCCTGAGCGGGAAATCCACCAGTGCGTGTGTGCACAGCGCAACACACGCGCCGGAAAAGCCCGCGATCAGCCACTGGCGGTCAGAGCGATCCCCAGACCGACGCAGGCCCATCACCACCACCCGAATGCTGAGCACACCGACAGCCAGCCAGCTCAACGCGACCAGCACACCGTGCTCCACCACCACCTGCAGCAGCTCGTTGTGGGCCTGCGTGCTGATGTTGAAGGCCGGCGTGGTCTTGGCGATCTGGTAGGCATCATCAAACCCGGCAGGGCCCACGCCCAGGGGCCACACACCCGCCGCCAGGACCGCCACATCGTCCATGAGCGCCCGCCTGCCCGTGGTGAGGTCCACGTACCCGGCATCCACCATGGAGCTGACCTCTGGCGCCACGAGCCTACCCAGGGCGTCGACTACCTCCGCCGGGCCAACGGCCAGGGTCCAGGCCACCACACCGAACAGCGCCACCAGCACCAGGGATCGAATCAGCTTGGTGCCAGCCCCCAGCAGAGTCGCTGCCGCGCCCACAGCCAGCGCCACCAGCGCTCCCCGACTGCCTGCCAGCACGACTCCACCCAGCAGTACCACCACACACAGCAAGGCGAGCAGCCTGCTGCGCAGGTTCCCAGTGGCAGACACAGCCAGCCCCACGGGCACAAGTGCCGCACAGAGGGACCCGCCGTGGTTGGGGTTGACGAAGGGGCCAAAGAAGGGCTCGCGCACCACGCCAGGAATCCCCGTCATGCCGTAGATGCTGGTGGCCCCCATGCCCCGCTGAGCGAGGGCGATGACCACCACCAGCACGCCGGTGCCCGCCATGGTCCATGCGAGCGCCCGTGCACGCTGGGCCCGCCCCACCCAGGCAGCCGCACCCCAGGCTGCCGCGACCAGGCCCGCGCCCACCGACCACTCGATGAGGCCGCGCCAAGGGTCCAGCGCCAGCGTGTGGGCTCCGCCACCCGCCAGGGCAAGCATCTCCTCAACAAATCCAGAGATGGCCGGCTGGAGCGCATGGCGCACACCTGGACCTATCGGCACAAAGGCCAAGGCAGAGATGGCGAGCGCACCCACGGTGAGCAGCTGCGCCCCAGCAATCTCCCAGCTCTGGGCAAATCGCCCGACTCGCCACAGTCGCCAGCCCAGGCCCAGACAGAGCACGGTCAGGAGGCTGCGGGGCAGGACATGAACCGTCCCGAAGCAGAGTACTGCCAGCACAAAGAGCGCACACATGCCCGCGAAAGCGATGTGCGGATGCTGTGAGGCGTCGGTGCTGGCTGTGGTGACTCTGGACATTCAGTGGTACCGTTTCTTGCTGGATGATCCAGGCAGGATCACCCTCATCGTTCAAGGGGGATCGGAAAAATCCCCCGGTAGGACTGAACGATTTTTCCCTCGCTGCCGATTACTTGGGCCAGATGTTTCAGGCTGAACACGACAACAATCGTGAAGCAACGCTGCTTCATTATTGGCGGATCCTCAAGAAGCGCCAGCTTACGGTGGGCCTCTTCTCCGGGATTTTGATGGCCACCGTTGCGGTGGGCACCATGGCGTCCACCCCCTATTTTGCCTCGACAGCCACCCTGGAGATCAGCCCCAATACCCCCACGGTACTCTCCGGTGACAACGTCTCCGAGGTGGTCACGCTCAACGCGTCGGATGAGCGACGCGCCTACTACGCCACCCAGTATCGAATCCTCCAGAGCCGCTCCGTGATCGAGGAGGCCATCCGGCGCCTGCAAGAAGAGCACGGAATCACGGACTTCGACGAGGAAGAGCACCCGCCCAAATTCTTTGCGCGCCACCTCGATATCAGCCCGGAGCTCGACACTCGATTGGTGCATGTGGTGGTCGAGTACCCGGATCCGGAAAAGGCCGCCCTGTTCGCCAACACCCTGGCCGAGACCTACATCGAGTTCAACCTCCAGCGCGCCCTGGGCACTGCCCAGCAAGCCTTTGGCTGGCTCAGCGAGCAGCAGGAGGTCTACCGCCAGCGCAAGTTCGAGAGCGACCAGGAGGTCCACGACTTCAAGTACAAGAACCGCCTGGACCAGGGCGACACGCTCAAGGCCTCGCTCAGCAAGATCCAGGAGTCGCTCAGTGCCACCCACGCCGATCGCGTAGCACTCAGTGCCAGCTACAACCGGGTGCAGGCACTCTCACGGGCCAAGGCCTGGAGCGGTCTAGCGACCCACCTCTCCAGCGACAGCCCGGTACTCCAGGCCCTGATGCAGGATCTCCGTGTGAAGGAGCAGGAGCGCAACGAGCTTGCCGCCACCTACCTTCCCGACCACCCCAAGATGCGTCGTGCCGAGGAGTCACTGGAGGGCGTTCGTACCCAGGTCCAGGCACAGGTCAAGCGGTGGCTGGAGGGCAAGAAGACCCAGCTCAAGCTGGTCACGGATCAGGAAAATGCCCTGGCCGCAGAAGCGACATCGCTCGAAGACAAGCTCCGCGGGCTCGAGGAGAAGCAGATTGAGCTCGACTTCCTGCAGGACTCCGCCCAGAAGAACGCCCAGCTCTTCAACAACCTCGACCAGCGCATGAGCGAGGTGGACCTGGCCAGCCTGGTGCAGTCCAACAACATCTGGTTCATCGACCGGGCGATCACGACCGATGACAAGGTCCGCCCGAAGCTCTCCACCAACCTCCCCATGTCGCTCTTGATCGGGCTGCTTGGCGGCGTCGCGCTCGCCTTCTTCATGGAGTACGTGGACAGCACAATCAAGAGCCGCGAGGACCTCGAGGACGTAGTCGGTGTCCCCTTCCTGGGTGCTGTGCCCGTGCTGACCCGCAGCGACCTGCTGAGCCTCCCCGAGGAGCGCGACCGAAATATCTACGTCCATGCCAGACCGAGGTCTACAGCGGCCGAGGCACTTCGGAGCATCCGGACCAACATCCTGTTCCGCACGCCGGACAAGCCCCAAAAGCGCCTGCTCATCGCCAGCGCAGTGCCGCGTGAGGGCAAGAGCTTCATTTCGTCCAACCTCTCGAGCATCATCGCCATGACTGGCTCGAAGGTACTGGTGATCGACGCCGACCTCCGCCGGCCCAGCCAGCACAAGCTCTTCGCCACCACCAACAACGCCG
>PVBE011043206.1_pt1 | contig 13758 bp, 12 predicted proteins | sample 1631181 | NCBI WGS metagenome assembly PVBE01 (sample SAMN08397723, study PRJNA350692) | Marine metagenome, whole genome shotgun sequencing project. | isolation source: water | place: Pacific Ocean | collected 2012-04 | reverse complement strand
TGGCCGACGTTCGGTGTGTCCCACCCGCCCGCCCGATCCATTCTTCCTGGGGGGTTCCCCCCCAGACCCCCGGGCTAGGCACCACGGCTCTCTAGTGACGAGCCCCCTGCCAGTTCGCGATGACACCGTCGAACCGCGCCCGACGCGCGCGGCGGCCAAGTCGGAGCACGGGGCGGAGGGGGAATGCTGGCAACCTGCCCACAGAGTGGGTGCAGGGCACGCCCTACCGTCACTCCTCGTAGAACGCCACCGCCAGGAGACCGGGGCCGGTATGAGCGCCGATAACGGGCGTGAATGGGACGATCAGGGCCTCGGCGCAGGCGAACCGGGCCTGGACCTGCCGGAGCAGCTCCCCCGCCTCGTCCGGAGCGTCGGCGTGCATGGCCACCACGTGAAGCGGACCCTCACCCACGCGCTTGGCCATGGTCGCCAGCATCCGCGCGATCCCCTTGGCCTTGGTGCGGGGTCGCCCGACGAGCCGTACTTCCCCCCGCCAGATGTCCAGGACGGGCTTGATGTCCAGGAGGGTGCTGGCCCAGAGAGCGACCCGAGGGATGTGGCCCCCTTTCCAGACGTAGTGGAGCGTCTCCATCACGCCGAGGAAATGGACCCGCTCGCTCACGCGCTCCGCCACGGCGAAGACCTCGTTCAGGGACCTTCCCTCCGCGGCCGTCCGGGCAGCCGCCAGGGCCACCAGTCCTTCGGCGCCCCCCGCCGTGGTGCTGTCCAACAGTCGGATGCGAAGGTCCGGCAGTTCGTCACCCGCCACCTGGATCGCGGTCCGCGCGGCATCGTAGGTGCCGCTGAGGCGGGAGGTGAGGGTCACGCACAGCAGATCCTCGGCGTGGAGAGCGGCCTCGTGGAAGGCAGCGAGGAAGCTAGCCGGGGACGGCGCGGAGGATTTCGGTAGGCCCTGTAGGCTGGGAAGGCGACGGTACAGCTCGCCGGGGGTCAGGTCCACGCCGTCGAGGTACGACGTGCCGTCCAGGTCCAGCTTCAACGGCACTATGTGGAGCGGAAGGCCCTCCAGGAGTGCCGTGGGCAGCGATACAGTGCTGTCGACGACCACCGCGACACGGCGGATTGGGGTCACCCGGCACCCGCTTCCCCGCTGCCGCCGAGCCGACACAAGCGTCCCAATGGCAAGAGGCCACCTCGCCGCCGAGCGCGCCGGATTCCGGCGCGCTGCCCTGAGAATGAGCTGTATTATGGGGAGGCTCAACTTGGAGAGTCAAGCTGGGGTGGGGCTATTGCCCCGGCGGGGAGGGCGCCCTTGGGCGAGCGGTTCCGCGTGGTCGTGCAGGTGCAGCCAGGGTCTCGACGGCCCGGACTCGCGGGCTGGGCCGAGGGGGTCCTGCGGGCGCGGGTGTCGGCCCCAGCAACGGAGGGGCGGGCCAACGACGCTCTGGTGGCGTTGCTCGCCGAGGCGCTGGGAGTGCCCCGGTCGGCGGTGCGCATCGTCCACGGGCGCGGCTCGCGGCGGAAGCTCGTGGAGGTCGCGGGGCTCGATGAGCGCGAGGGGGAGGAGAGGCTGGGGATAGTGTAGCGACGCAGGCTGCCGCAGGCCGGCTACAACTCGGCAATCACTGCCTGGATCAGGAAGATGATGAATATGGCGATCATGGGGCTCAGGTCCAAGCCCCCCATGCGGGGCATCAAGCGGCGGATCGGCATTAGGACCGGCTCGGTAACCTGGTCCAACATCGCCTTGAAAGGGCTCCCCGCGGCCCCGGGAAACCAGGAGAGGACGGCGCGAGCGAAGATCGCGATAAGCATGGCCGTCAGCACCGCGTTCAGGAGCGTGGCGATAATGCTCAATCCTCTCCCCCCAGCAGCTTCGATTTTTCGTGGGCGGCCAGGACCGCGTGGAGCACCGCGGCGCGCAGCCCCGCATCTTCCAGGGCCAGCAGGCCCTCCGCCGTGGTCCCGCCCGGTGATGTGACCATGTTGCGCAGCGCCGCCGGGTGAGTCCCCGTCTCCACCGCGAGCTGGGCCGTGCCCAGCACTGTCTGACCCGCCAGCTTCTCGGCCATCGGCCGCGGCAGGCCTACGTGGACCCCGGCGTCGATCATCGCTTCTAGGAACAACAGCACGAAGGCGGGGCCGCTCGCGCTCAGGGCGGTCGCCATGTCCAGGTATCTTTCGTCAGCGACGTACGTCTCTTCGCCGATGGCGCCGAGCAGCCCCCGCGTGGCCTCGACCCGGTCCGATGGGACCTCGGGCGTCGCGGTCCATACGCTCATGCCCGCCCCAACCTGGGCCGGGGTGTTCGGCATGACCCGCACCAACGCCGCGTGATCCAGGCCGCGCCTGAGCGTTCCCAGCTTAGCTCCGGCGACGATGGAGAGGATGGTCTGGCCCGGCTGGAGGCACTCTCGCAGCTCGGCCATCACCGCCGGAAGATCCTGCGGCTTGACCGCCAGGACAACTAGGTCGGCGTCGGCCGCGGCCTGGGGGTTGTTCCCGGTGACGGCGACCCCGTACTCGTGAGCGAGGTGAGCGCGCCTGGCCTCGACGGGCTCCCCAACGACGACCTCCGACGGCGAGGCCAGTCCTCTGTCGAGCACCCGCGCCATGATGGCCGTGGCCATCGTGCCGCCCCCGATGAAGCCGATGCGCATCATCTCTCCTTGCCCAGCAAAGGCCGCCATTATACCACCGCGTACCTTGGCGACGCAGGACGTGGTCCTGACCAGCGCCGGCGGCCGGCCTACGCGGCGGCGGGGGCGTCGAAGCCGCGGCCGGAGGCCAGGTCGGCCGCCACCAGGGCGGCCCGCACCATGCTCGTGGCCTCGGCGATGCCCTGGCCGGCGATATCGAAGGCCGTGCCGTGGTCTACCGAGGTGCGGATGAACGGGAGGCCAATGTTGATGCTGATGCTCTCGTCGAAGCCGTGGACCTTGATGGGGATGTGGCCCTGGTCGTGGAACATGGCCAGGACCGCGTCGTACCGGCCCTGGATGGCCTGGTGGAAGACGATGTCGGCGGGGACCGGGCCCGTGGCGAGCACCCCTTGGCGGCGAGCTTCTTCCAGCCCCGGCGCGATCTGCGTCGCCTCCTCATCGCCGAGCAGGCCGCCGTCCGAGCCGTGGGGGTTGAGTGCGGCCACGCCGATGCGGGGCGACTCGAATCCCCACCCACGGAACGCTTCGTCTGTCAGCAGCAGCACCGCTAGGATGTTCTCTTTCGTGACGGCGTCACAGGCCAGGCGAACGGAGCGGTGGGTGGTCAGGTGGACCACGCGCAGCCCCCTGGTCATGAGCATGGTGGGCACGCGCGACGCCCCCGCGATCCGCTGGAGGACCTCCGTGTGCCCGATCTCCTTGTAGCCGGCCAGGGTCGCGGCTTCCTTGTTGACTGGGGCTGTTGCCATCGCCGCCACGTCGCCGGAAAGGCAGAGGCGCGCCGCGCGCTCCACCCAGTTCATCGAGGCCCGGCCCGCCTCGCGGGACACGCGTCCCGGGGTCACGGCGGCGGGGTCCAGGTCGCCGGGATCAAAGATGGAGACGACGCCCGGCTGCCCTGCTGCACCCTCTGGGCCGGCCACGGCCTCCAGGGTGAAGGACGCCCCCACGAGCTTCATTGCGCCCCGCAGCGTCCGCTGGTCGCCGATGACTAGGGGCGCGCACCGGTCGAGCAGCCCGGGGGTTGCCAGAGCCTTCGCCACCACCTCCGGGCCGACGCCGCACGGGTCGCCGAGTGTGATCGCGACGACGGGTCTTTCGTTGCTCACCTTGCGATCGGCAGTCACGATGCCGGGCCCGGCTGGGCATGGGCGTGGCCGGCCATCGCGCGCCGCTCCATGTCGAGGACCTTGTCGAGGCGACGTCGGTGGCGCTCCTCCCCCGTGAAGGCGGCCCCGAGGAACGAGGCAGCGAGCTCACGGGCCAGCAGGCGGCCCACGACGCGCTCGCCCAGGCAGAGGATGTTCATGTCGTCGTGCTCGACGCCCTGGCTGGCGGAGTAGGTGTCGTGGCAGATGGCGGCCCGGGCCCCCGGGACCTTGTTGGCGGCCACGCACGCCCCGACACCACTCCCGCAGAACAGGATCCCTCGCTCGACGTCGCCGCTCGCCACGGCCGCGGCGACCGCTCCGGCGGGGTCGGGGTAGTCGTCGTCGGGATCCAGGGCGTGTGCTCCCAGGTCCACCACGTCGTGGCCCAGGTCGCGTAGCCAGGGGGCCAGGGCGGACTTGAGCCCGAAACCCGCATGGTCGGCGCCGATGGCCAGCCGCATGTTTCTTCCCCTTACTCCCGAGCGAGCGGTGCTGTTGGGCCGTGGCCAGTATACCAGGGTGGGGCTGCGCCGTCCCAGGGCGATGGGCGTGGGATGGGGCGGCTTGCCTTGACACGACCTGTCACTTCCGGTAGCCTTGTGACTTACAACTGAAGAGACAGCTCTTATCCAGACAGGCTGAGGGACCGGCCCGAAGAAGCCTGGCAACCGGTCCGTCCCCGGACCTCCGGCCCGAGGGAGATACGGTGCTAACGCCGTCAAGCAACCACGGTGGCTTGAACGATGAGAGTGGAGAGCGGATGGAGCTTCTCGGCGTGAGAAGCTTTTTTCTTGCCCGGAACGAGGAGTCCCGAGGGACAATGCAGACAGCTCACGCCGCGGGGGTCAGGGCCCTGGAGTGGACCGGCACGCACCTGCGTCTACTGGACCAAGCCCGCTTGCCCCACGAGGTCCGATACCTGGAGCTTCAGGACTGGCGAGAGGTCGTCGAGGCGGTCCGTGCCCTCAGCGTACGTGGAGCGCCGGCGCTCGGCGTGGCAGGCGTTTATGCGGTGGTCCTCGCGGCGCGGGAGCTGGCGGGGCTGGGAATAGGGCCGTTCCGCGAAGGGCTGTCGGCGGCGGCGGATGGGATTGCCCGCGCGCGCCCGACCGCCGTGAACCTGGCGTGGGGGGTGTCGCGCGCGCTCCGGGCGGCCGACAAGGCACGGACGCCCGCCGAGGCAGTGGCGGCGCTGGTCGCCGAGGCGGCGGCTATCCTCGACGAGGACGTGGCCGCGAACCGAGCCATCGGCGCGCACGGAGCCGCCCTGGTTCCGACCGGGGCGACGCTGCTCACTCACTGCAACACCGGCTCGCTGGCTACGGCGGGCCACGGGACCGCCCTGGGCATCGTGCGAACGGCGTGGGCGGAGGGGCGGCTGCGGGAGGTCATCGCCACGGAGACTCGTCCCCTTCTCCAGGGCGCCCGGCTGACGGCCTGGGAGCTTTCGCAAGACGGCATACCCGTGACGGTGGTAGTCGACTCCGCGGCGGGGGCGCTGCTTCGGGGGGGCTGCATAGAGGCGGTGGTCGTCGGGGCTGACCGGATCGCGGCCAACGGGGATGTGGCCAACAAGATCGGCACCTACTCTCTGGCGGTGCTGGCGCGTGCCAACGGCGTCCCCTTCTACGTGGCGGCGCCGACCACTACGGTGGACCTGGAGACCCAGACGGGGGACGGGATCCCCATCGAGGAGCGGCCGGGCGAGGAGGTCGAAGCGCCTCTGGGCACGCGGGCCACACCTCCGGGGGTGGCGGTCCTCAATCCCGCGTTCGACGTGACGCCCGCCGAGTACGTGACCGCCATCGTGACCGAAGCCGGCATCGCGCGGCCGCCCTACCGAGAATCCTTGGCCGGGATGGTGGCCCACCGTGGCTGATGCTCGCGTCGCAGTGGTCGGGGGGAGCGGGCTCTATGCGATGGAGGGTCTGGGCGACCTGCGCGAGGTCCGCGTGAAGACCCCCTTTGGCGACCCGAGCGACGCCATTCTGGTGGGCGAGCTGGACGGCGTGGCGGTCGCGTTTCTCCCACGGCACGGCAGGGGCCACGTGTTAGGCCCGTCGGAGCTTCCCGCGAGGGCCAACATCTTCGCCCTCAAGTCGCTCGGCGTGGAACGGGTGATCTCGGTCAGTGCCGTGGGGAGCCTCAAGGACGGGATACACCCTTTGGAGATGGTGGTGCCCGACCAGCTCATCGACCGGACACGGGTGCGCCCAGCGACCTTCTTCCAGGATGGGATCGTGGCGCACGTCGGCATGGCGGACCCCTTCTGCCCGGACTTGCGCGAGGCCCTCATCCAGGGGGTGCAGGAGACGGTGGAGAACGTCCACACGGAGGGCGTCTACGTGGTCATCGAGGGTCCGACGTTCTCGACCAGGGCCGAGTCCTTCCTTTTTCGGTCCTGGGGGGCCAGCGTGATCGGCATGACGGCCATGCCGGAGGCGAAGCTGGCTCGGGAGGCGGAGATGTGCTACGCCACCCTGGCGTGCGTGACCGACTACGACGTCTGGCACACGGAGCAAGCGGACGTATCGGTCGAGGCGGTCATCGCCAACCTGCGTATGAACGTTGCGACGGCGCAGGAAGTGCTGCGCAAGGTCATCCCCCGCGTCCTTGACGAGCGGGGGTGCGAGTGCGGGACGGCCCTGGACAGCGCCGTGATCACCGCGCCCGAGCGCATTGCTCCGGAGGCCCGGGAGAGGCTGAGCCTTCTGTTGGGGGACCGGTTCGGGAATCCATAAGCGATGGGGCGGCATTCCGGCCGCTGCTCGCAAGTTGAAGAAACCGAAGGGCCCGGGAGCGACCGGGGTGGACTGAGAGAAGGGGAAGAATGTACAAGAAGCGTACCGTGACCAACTACAAGCACCGGGTCACCCGGCAGAAGCAGGACGAGCGCCGCAAGTTGGCCCGACGGCTTATCCGGGGTGACATCACCCTGGATCAGTTGGAGCGGCTGGCGGGAGAGGCCTATACGGGGGTCCTGCGGACTGTGGGGTACCTCAGCGAGACCGAGGGGCTGACCCTATCGACCACGCTGGCGCCTTCCGTGGCTCGGGCGCTGGCCCCAGCCACCGCCGGCGCGCCGACTGCCCCAGCCCGCTCCGCGCGCGCGGCCCCGGCAACTCCGCGCACAGCTCCGGCCCGCCGTCCTCGCGCGGCCCCCGCTGCGGAGGAAGCGGCCGCGCCGGTGGCTGAGGCCGAGGCTCCCGCGGTGGAGGAAGCGGCTGCGCCGGTGGCTGAAGCCGAGGAGGCTCCTGCGCCTGCTCGGAAGACCACCCGAGCGCGGGCGAGCAAGCCGGCGGCGGCGACCGAGGCAACCGACGAAGCTCCGGCGGAGGCCGGGGAGACGCCGGCCAAGGCCCCCCGACGTCGCTCCACCCGCGCCACGGCGGCCAAGCCGGCCGAGCCCGAGCCAACGCCCGAGCCTGAGTCCGAGCCAACGGCGGAGTAGAGGGTCTTCCTTCCCAGTCGCCTTGTCACGAGGTAGGGAAGCCAGTGGGTTCCGGCTTTCCCGACTTGGCGACCGTGGAGTCTGGCGGCGGCACCGCCGTCGCCAGACTCCGGAATCGGGCCTGGGAGCGGCAGCAGGCCGCTCCCGTCTGTGGAGCACGGCGTCACCGGTACCGCGGGCGCCGATAGGGAGACGACAGCCGTAGCTCTCTGGGGGCCTACATCGCCCTGCTGGGCACGGAGGCCCAGGCTGCCGGGGGTGGTCGGGCACACACCAAGCATTGAATACAGGAGCGTGAATCAGTGGCAACAAGGCCAGCGGAAGGCGATGTCAAAGACCGGTCCCTAGCCCGCGAAGGTATGCTGCGGGTCGAGTGGGCGGCACGGGAGATGCCCGTGCTGAAACTGCTTCGAGAACGATTCGAGCGCGAGCGTCCGCTTGAAGGCCTGCGGATCGCCGCGTGCCTGCACGTGACAACGGAGACGGCCAATCTGGCCCTGGCGCTCCAGGCCGGGGGCGCCCAGGTGGCGCTGTGCGCCAGCAACCCTCTCAGCACCCAGGACGAGGCGGCCGCCGCCCTGGTGGAGGCCGGTATCCCCACCTTCGCCATCAAGGGCGAGGACACGGACACCTACTACCGCCACATCAACTTGGCCCTGGACCAGAAGCCCCACATAACCATGGACGACGGCGCCGACCTTGTGAGCACGCTCCACCGGGACCGCCAGGAGCTCTTGGCGGGGATCATCGGCGGCACGGAAGAGACCACCACGGGCGTCATCCGCCTGACCGCCATGGCGGCGGCGGGCGCGCTCCGCTATCCCGTCATCGCGGTGAACGACGCGGACACCAAGCACCTCTTCGACAATCGCTACGGCACCGGCCAGAGCACCCTGGACGGGATCACGCGCGCCACCAACGTACTGTGGGCGGGCAAGCGCGTGGTGGTGATCGGGTACGGGTGGTGCGGGCGCGGCGTGGCCCAGCGGGCCCGGGGCATGGGCTCCCAGGTCATAGTGGTGGAAATCAATGCCGTACGGGCCCTGGAAGCGGCCATGGAGGGGTTCCAGGTCATGCCGCTGCTGGATGCGTCTGCCGTGGGCGACATCTTCATCACCCTGACGGGCAACCTGCACGCCCTAGACCAGGTCCACATGGACGCGATGAGGGACGGGGTGATCATCGCCAATAGCGGCCACTTCAACGTGGAGATCAACCTGGAGGCACTGGCGGCGATGACCGAGCACCACCGGACGATCCGGCCCATGGTGGAGGAGCACACGCTGGAAGACGGCCGACGGCTGTATGTCCTTGCCGAGGGACGGCTCATCAACCTCGCGGCGGCGGAGGGGCATCCCTCCAGCGTCATGGACATGAGCTTCGCGAACCAGGTCCTCAGCGCCGCCTACATCGCTCACGAGGGCAAGAACCTTGAGAATAGGGTTCACCCCGTTCCGACTGAGATGGACCAGGAAGTGGGGAAGCTGAAGCTGAGCGCGATGGGAATCCAGATAGATTCCTTGACGGCCGAACAGCAGCACTACCTCTCAAGCTGGGACATGGGAACGTAGGCGAGTACCCGGCATCCAGACAGTACCAGACCTTCACGACAAGGGGGCGATACACATGAATGACCGCGGGATGAGCTTCTTCGAGTCGTCGAGCTTCCTCTACACCTCGGAGTCGGTGACCGAGGGCCACCCGGACAAGGTGTGCGACCAGATCTCCGACGCGGTCCTGGACGCCTACCTGGCGCAGGACCCGGACTCCCATGTGGCCTGCGAGACGTGTGCCACGGTGGAGTACGTGATGGTCATGGGGGAGGTCTCATCCAAAGGCACGGTGGATGTCGAGCGCGTGGTGCGGGACAAGCTGCGCGAGATCGGCTACACAGACGCCAAGCGAGGCATCGGCGCGGACACTTGCACCGTGCGCGTGGCGCTCCAGAAGCAGTCGCCGGAGATCACTCAGGCGGTCAGCCTCCACACCGACCCCGAATTGCTCGGCGCGGGCGACCAGGGAATGATGGTGGGGTTCGCCTGCCAGGAAGAGATGGACAGCGGCCCCCTGGACACCCAGCTCATGCCCCTCACCCTCCACCTGGCCCACCTGCTCTCCCGCCGGATGGCCCAGGTGCGGCGGGAAGGCATCCTGCCCTATCTGCGGCCCGACGGCAAGTCCCAGGTCACCGTCGAGTACTCCCACGGACGGCCCAAGCGCGTCCACACCGTCGTCGTCAGCCCCCAGCACGACCCGGGCGTCGACTCTGAGCGGCTCTACCTGGACATGATGCAACACGTGGTCCGCCCCGTGGTCCCGGACTTCCTGCTGGACGACGACACGAAATACTACGTCAACCCCTCCGGCAGCTTCATTCGCGGCGGTCCCGCGGCCGATAGCGGCCTCACGGGCCGTAAGATCCTGGTCGACACCTACGGGGCCATCGCCCGCCACGGCGGCGGCGCGTTCTCGGGCAAAGACCCCACCAAGGTGGACCGTTCGGGGGCGTACGCCGCGCGTCACGTGGCCAAGAACCTGGTCGCCGCGGGCCTCGCCACCCGTGCGGAAGTCCAGATCTCGTACGCCATCGGCATGGTGGAGCCGCTCTCGGTAGCCGTAGAGACGTTCGGGACCGCCAAGATCGCCCCGGAGGCCATAGACGCCCTGGTCAGCAAGCACTTCGACCTGCGGCCCGGGGCCATCATCCGAGACATGGGTCTCAACCGGCCCATCTTCGGGCCGACCGCGGCCTACGGCCACTTCGGGCGGGACGACCTGGACTTGCCGTGGGAGCGCACCGACAAGGCGGACGCCCTGGCGCGGGAGGCCCTGGCGCTCCAGACCTAGTCGGCCTATCGGACTGCCCCCAGGCCTGTTGCGCGACGTAGTCCTTGAGGGGATCGGGCCAGGGCCCGCGTCTGACCGATGGCTGGAGCGGCTCGGCGGAAGGGCGAACCCTCCCGACGGTCCTGCACCGAACCCGGTGAAGGATGGGGGTGTCCCCCAGAAAGAAACGCCCGGGCGGACGGCTGGGACCCACCGAACGTTGCCGAACATGACCAGAAGCCACGATCCCGCCAGCGGAGGATGCCCTGGAGACCGATAGGATCAAGTTCGGCACGGACGGGTGGCGCGGCATCATCGCCGACGACTACACGTTCGACAACGTGCGTGCGTGCGCTCAGGGAGTGGCCGCCTACCACCTGGCGCAGGGGCTCCAGGCCGAGCCGATCACCGTGGGGTACGATACGCGCTTCGCCCCCGCCGAGTTCGCGATCGCGACGGCCGAGGTGCTGGCCGGGAACGGCCTTCGCGTGGTCTTGGCCTCATCGCCGACGCCCACCCCCGTGTGCAGCTTCACCGTGGTGGACCAGGGCGCCGCTGGGGGCATCATCATCACCGCCAGCCACAACCCTCCGCAGTGGAACGGCTTCAAGTACCGGACCCGGTACGGGGGAAGCCCTCCGGGGGATGTCATCGCGGCAATTGAGGCCGAGGTCGCCCAGGTCCGCGGGCCCGAGGATCTTCGCCGCCTGCCGATGGAGGCCGCTCGAGCCAAGGGCCTCGTGACGGATGTCGAGCCGTCGGGGTCGTACCTTGAGCGTCTGGCGAGCCTGATCGACCTGGAGGCGCTCAGGGGCCTGGGCTGGGGCATCGTCGTCGACGCGATGCACGGGGCCGGGGGTGGCTACCTGCCGCGGCTGCTGCGCGGTGGCGCGACGCAGGTGCGGGAGATGAGGGGGCGGCCCAACCCTGCCTTCCCCGGTATGCACAACCCCGAGCCCGTGGCCCACAACCTGCGGGGGCTCTCCCGCGCCGTGGCCCGCGGCGACGCGCGGGTTGGGCTGGCGCTGGACGGCGACGCCGACCGGCTGGGGGCCGTGGACTCCTCGGGCCGATACCTGTCGACGCTGCAGGTCTTCTCCCTGCTTGCCTACTACTTCCTGGAGGTCCGGGGGCTGCGCGGGCCGATCGTCAAGTCGGTGACGACATCGAGCATGATCTGGAGACTTGGCGAGGCCTACCAAGTGCCGGTCCACGAGACCGGGGTGGGGTTCAAGAAGATCGCGCCCGTCATGCTGGACACGGACGCGCTGCTGGGCGGTGAGGAGAGCGGTGGATACGCTTTCCGGGGCCACATCCCCGAGCGTGACGGCATCCTGAGCGGCCTCTTCCTGCTGGACTTCATGGCCCGCACGGGGAGGGGCCTGGCGGAACTCCTGGACGACCTCTACCGGCTGGTCGGACCCCACCACTACGAACGGCTCGACGTCCCGTTCGACGCCTCGCGCCGGGAGGCCGTGGTGGAGCGCGTGTCGGCGGCTCGGCCGGAACGGCTGGCGGGACTCGCGGTCACGAGCATGGACACGCTGGACGGGTTCCGCTTCCACCTGGAAGGGGGATCGTGGGCGATCGTGCGATTCTCCGGGACGGAGCCGCTGCTGCGCATCTACGCGGAGGCCCCCTCGCCGGAGGTCGTGCGAGCGCTGCTGGCCGCGGCCCGCGACATAGCGGGGGTGTAGGGGCCCGTGCCTGGGGCGTCGCGCCCCGCAGATTGACACTCGAGCGCGGCCGCTGCTAGAGTAAAGGGTGCTTGCGGCAAGGTAGCTCAGCGGTAGAGCGGGCGCTTCATAAGCGCTAGGTCACAGGTTCGAGCCCTGTCCTTGCCACGCATTCCCGGCGCGGGCGGCTAGCTCAGTTGGTTAGAGCGCTTGCTTCACACGCAAGAGGTCGGAGGTTCAAGTCCCCCGCCGCCCACCACTGTGACAGGTATCCGTACAAATGCGAATCCACGGGCAGCTGAACGCCGGAGGCTGCCATGGTCACGAAACAGTCCAGGTCGCATTGGCATGCTCCCAGTTGGCGCCCCGAGCCCATATCTGACGAGGACCTGATCTGGGGATTCCGTGGGGCGTCTGTCGGCGTTCGCCCGTGAGATGGGGTTCCCTTCCCTGACCGTTGGAACAAGAACCACGCGCGCCATTGGCTAGTGTCGCTCCACAACAAGGGGAACAAGCCCGATTCCGTCCATGACCGCTGCCGCGCTGTCAGTCGCTTCTTTCGAGGGTGCGTAAGAGGCATGGTGTCGCCCTCTCGGTGAGCCGGCGGCGGGCTACAGCGGACGCAGTCGTCGCTCTGCGGGCGTGCCGCGCGGATCCGGCCCTGAAATGATTGGACAGCCGCACGATGCAGCTCCTCACCGGAAATGACCTTGGCCTGTACTACGGGGACCACGAGGTGTTCTCCGATGTCACCATTGAGGTCACCGACCGAGCCCGTATCGGAATCGTGGGCCCGAACGGCGGCGGCAAGACATCGCTTCTACGCGTCCTGATCGGGGAGCTGGAGCCCAACGCGGGTGCGACGCAGCGGATGCGAGGGTTGCGAATTGGGTACGTGCCCCAGTCGCCTGGGAACGTCGTCGGCAGCAGCCTGAGGGACGAGATCACGACGGCCTTCGCGGAGCTGCGGGACCTGGAGAGGGAGCTGGAGTCCAGCGCGGGCTGGGCGGAGCATGGGGAGCCTCAGGAGCGTCGCAAGGAAGAGAGACGGTACGCTGCCCTGCTGGAACGGTACGATGCCCTCGGTAGCCACGACTACCGGAGTGTGGTGGAGCGAATATCGACAGGCGTCGGGCTCACGGCGGCGGTGCTGGACGCACCCGCCGCGTCCGCCAGTGGGGGGGAGCGCACCAGGGCCGCCCTGGCCAAGGCCCTCTGCTCCGACCCCGACCTGCTGATCCTCGACGAGCCGACCAACTACCTGGATTTCCAGGCACTCGAGTGGCTGGAGGGCATGCTGAACCGGAGACGACACGCCCTGGTCGTCGTCTCTCACGACCGCCAATTCCTGGACCAGGTGGTCACCCGAGTCTGGGAGGTGGAGCGCAGGCGGTTGCAGAGCTTTCCGGGGAACTATACCAAGTACCGTTCGCTGAAGACCGAGCTGCTACAGCGGCAGGAGAAGGAGTACGACAGCCAACAGGCCTATATTGCCAAGGAAGAGTCCTTCATCCAGAGGTACCGTGCCGGGCAAAGGAGCCGGGAAGCGCGAGGCCGGGCGACCAGGCTCCAGCGACTGAAGCGGGTTGAGGCCACGACTACGGAGCCTTCTGTCGCCTTCTCTATGCCTCAAGCCAGCCGCACCGGCGGGGTCGTGTTCGGCGCCCGTGGGCTGACCGTGGGCTTCAGCGCCGATGGGTCCACAACCCACCTCCTCACCGTGCCGGACATCGAGCTGGAGCGAGGCTCGCGAACCGCCGTGGTCGGTAGGAATGGGAGCGGCAAGACCACGCTTTTGGATACCCTCCTCGGCCTGAGGCCGCCTCTGACCGGGACGGCCTCCACGGGCCACAACGTGGAGGTGGGGTACCTGTCTCAAGACCTGGCCGATCTGCCGGAGGACATGTCCGTCCTGGAAGCTCTGCTGGACGCCAAGAACATGCCGCCGGGAGATGCTCGGTCCTATCTGGCCCGGTTCCTCTTCCGTGGGGAGGATGTCATGGACGTGGTTTCCACCCTCAGCGGGGGGG
>PVBE010591088.1_pt1 | contig 13759 bp, 26 predicted proteins | sample 1631181 | NCBI WGS metagenome assembly PVBE01 (sample SAMN08397723, study PRJNA350692) | Marine metagenome, whole genome shotgun sequencing project. | isolation source: water | place: Pacific Ocean | collected 2012-04 | reverse complement strand
TCTCGGCGCTGGTTCGTTGGATCTCGTCGAACTGGTGATGGCGATGGAAGACACATTCGATGTCGAAATCCCCGATGACGACGCCGCAAAGCTCCAGACCATCGGTGATGCGATTTCGTATCTCAAACAAAAGGAGAGCTAAGTGCCTAAGAACAACTGGGATGCGCGCTACATCTGCGTGGGTCCGTTCGCATGGGGTCGAAGTGACTCCATCGAGAAGGCGAAGCGCACGTGCGTGGCTAACATCGGTGTCAAAGTCACGGGGCCGAAAGTTCAGCACTGCGTGGTCTACGAGGTCTTCTCGGACGAGGTGGAGATCAGCGGAATGGACGGGTCGCTGAGCTGGACCCACGGGGACACGCCCCCGAGGATCGTCTGGATGGGCAGCGAGTTCAGCCGCCTGAATCCCGGTCGAGCTGTCGGCCAGAACCTCGGCCTCGTCCATCCGGACGGCAACACCAACGCTAATGAGGTGGCCAGCCAGGCAGAAAACCTTGCGAGGCGTGACACGAAGAGGTAACATCTTGCCGTCTGGGAGATCGACGCCCCAGAACAACATTTCTGAGAACGAGTCCACAGGAGGGTATCTCCTGTTGTCAGGACTGCACCCTCTACGTGTGAGTGCAGTCCGCTCAAAACTGTTTACTACGAGGGCGCAGTCCCTCCAACAACAAGGGGAATGGTAGTAATGAACAAGATCACAGCCGTACGCAAGCAGTTGGATTGGTTGAGCTTTCACCAGCTCGACAACATCAAGTTCTCGATCAGTGTTGGCTATCAGGGTGACGTCACTCTGACCCTCAGCATCGATCAACTCAAACCGGAGGAACTGACAAATCTCAAGCGCATCTTCGGCCCGCTGAAGGCGGAGATCAGCACCTATACCAAGCAGCTCACAGGCGAGGTCAAACTCGAAGAGGACCTCACCATCCGTCTGAATCTCACCGAGGCGTACACCTGCACCGACCTGACAGCTGATGAACTGACCGAGGAAAAATGGGTCGAGTTGCGAGGCAAGGTGCGCCGAGGCGAGGTCAAGATCCAGGACTGCAAACCCAACTCGCCGGTACGTGCGGGTGAGTGATGGCACAAGACACGGACATCGATCGTCTCAAACAAATCGCACACGACCTGACCGAACTGAAAGCTCAGCTGCATCGCAGCCAGATCGACACGCTCGTCGTTCACATTCGAGTCCTGCTGCTGGTCGAAGAACTCCTCGTCAAAAGCGGGGAGAAACCACAGCTGCTCAAGACGTATCGACAACTGCTGTCGAAGATGCTGGACACCACAAAGGTGCCAACCAGCTCGAACGATACGTCCAGCTCTGGCGAGACATCAGAGACAATCGGTTCTGAAATGCTGAGGATCCTAAAGGATCGGGAGACTCAGAAGAACAAGAAGTAAACACCCCAATTTGGGGTGGGAAGGGGTCTGGGTCTATTTCGTGCCTCCCCTGCTGTAGGCCCAGGCCCCAACCACCCAGAAAGGAACAACATGCCTCGTTACACCATCTCGATGTTGACGGATCTTCGGCTCAAGAACGGTTGCAAATTGGAGGATGTGAAGGTCACCGGCAAGGTCACCACCACCATCGATCCGCGCTACGGAGAGGATGCAGATGGCAATCGTGGTGGATGCATGGAGTGGATCGATGACATCATCTTCATAGATGCGGAGCGTATCCAACCCATCCGGACCCTCCATCAGCCCCGACTCCCGGCTGAACCCATTGACCTGTTCGAGATCGACACCGCCAGTCACCGACAAATCTGCAAGGACTTGGAGTCGTACTTCAATGACATGGATCGACACCCTCCTCGGGCACTCGACGAGGAAGATGAATAGAGGACAAATCACAATGAGTCGCAAGCCCACCAAGTACCACGCTCGGATGCATACGAATGGCATCATCGAACTGAACACGACCGGCATCAGTGTCGAGGCGTATGCCACCAATGGTAGTGGCGACGAACGCAAGCTCGGCACGTTGACCGTAAGCGCAGGCAGTGTGCGCTGGGTTCCTGCTGGCGCACGCAATCCGTACCGCCTCAACTGGCCGATGCTGAAGGATCTGCTTGAGGCCTTCGGTCAGCGTAGATGATGAGTAGACGAAAGGAACTCACCGATGCGCCGGACAAACTCAGCGACAAGGAACGGGAACGCATAAGCGAATGGGTATTGGTTACGTGGGAGTCCACAGGTCATCGTCTGGTCCCACAACTCGGTCGTCTTTGGGAAAGCTGTCGTGATTGGCACCTATCCAACGGTGTACAACGCGCCAGCTGGGAAGCGACGTTCAGACGCTGGATTAGAAAAGAAGAAGAATTCTCTCGAACGACACAGAAACTTCGAAACGAAGGAGGACAGGGCAAGTTGCTAGCACTCCTTCATCACGCAACAGGCAAGAAAGGGAACAAGCAATGATTCTCCACTGCGGCGGTCAACACGCCACCTTTGAAGACGTAGCACTGGTGGAGGTACCGCCCGCTACAACCACTTACCGACCCGTACCACATGCCGATCTGATCCGTCTGTTGGAGGATCGGGTAACCAAGGAAACTGGCCTCATCAAACCCAACAAAGCGTTCGGTCTCAACAAGGAGGGCAAACAGTTGTTCGGCACTCTGACCTATGACATGGGTACAACCGAAGGTCCTGTCGTAGATCTGTCTGCCTTCGACAACGGGCTGGACATCGAACAAGCACGTTCAAACTACGGGTTCAGCATCGGGTTCCGCAACAGCTACGACAAGTCAATGAGTCTCGGCATTGCCGTCGGTGCCACCGTGTTCGTGTGTGACAATCTGGCCCTGCATGGCAGCTGGCTCACCATCATGCGTAAGCACACCCAGAATGTCTGGGATGATGTCGTTCCGATGGCCATGACACGCATCGCCAGCTCTGTTGGTGGATGGGTGGAGATGGTGCGCTTCATGGAGGGCATGAAGCAACGAAACGTGACCACCGACGAGGGTTACAGGCACATCGGTCTGGGCCTGGGTCGTGGGGTGCTGACTGCCAATGGCGCAGGCGTGGCTCTGAAGGAATGGCGTCACATGGCACGCAGGGAGGAGCATCCGTTCCATGACCACGCCAACACCAGCTTCGGTCTGTATCAGTCCTTTACTGAGGGGCTCAAGCTGGGTCGTGTGACTCGCAAGATCGATCAGTACACGGGGACATCGGCGCTGTTCGAGGAAGCACAACTCGTCGAACCCATGACACAAGAGCTGCCGAAAACATCATCACCCAGGAGAGCATAACCATTGGGTTACAAAGAGATCAAGATCACAGAAGAGGACCACGAACAGATCATTCGCATCGACCGCGCCGAGGGCCAGGTGACAATCACAATGGAATGTCAGATCGACCTTGCCTTGGTTCGTGACGAACTTGAGGAGATGGGTGTTCTGGAGGAACTCGACGAAGGTGACGACATGGTTCTGGTGGTTCGGTCCACGCTGAACCACATAGGTGCCTTCACCGACCACATCTCCTGGGCCATTGGTCCCACCGATGGGGAAGGATCGGACACATGAAATACAACGTCATCGACAACGCTCTGCATCTAAGCGTTGGTGCAGTGTTGGCGACTCCGTTGGTTCTGGTTCCCAGTCCGCTGGCAACCTTCTGCGTTTTCGCAGCTTGGGGTTTGTTGCGCGAGCAGGCCCAGGGGAACGAGCGAGGGGCCAGTTTCATGAGCAACTGGTTCTACATTTGGAACAGCCACAAATTGTTTGAGGGTTTTGCTTGGGGCGTCGGGGGTGGTGTCGTCCACGAGGCACTGCTTCTTCTCGGCGTAGGTCACAGCTAACACGAAGGAGAACGGAAATGAATGCAAGATTTTGGATATCCGTACACGGCCATTGGGTCAAGCTGACACTGCGTCCGGGCCAGTCGCGGAGCTGGTCTTCGGCGGGGCCTACCGATGAAGGGTACAGCTCGACGGCGCTCCACTTCCACTTCGACGGTTCGAGCGTGTTCCAGCAGTATGCCGACGAGGGAAGGGACTGCGACGGCAAGCACGGGAGCTACCGCGACCGGGTGTGCCGCCTGTCGGCGCTGCGCGACAACGATCCGGCGCGCCGCTTCGACGACTCCGAACCGAGAAGGACGACGAAGAGCGCAGCGCGGCAAGCTCTCAGCGAGTTGAGCTTTCTCGACCGGTACCGGGTGCGAACCCCGGAGTGGGAGGACGCTGGGAGCTGCGCGTACGATCAATATGCAGAACTGCTGAACTACTGACAAGGGAGACGCACGATGAACGCAACGACAAGCGCAGCACTCTACACCTTCGCGGCCCACTACCACTCGGGGCAATGGTCCCGAGGATATCGATTGTTGTGTTATGCCGAGCGAGCTTGGCAAAGGCGAACCGGGATCGGTCCTCGCCTCGACTATTGGGAACGGGTGCTTGACACCGATCCGGCCGCACCGCTCACGTTGAAATATCACTACCTAGCAACCCGATATGGCGGCTCAGTGTAAAACACCAACCGGGCGACGGCCCTTGGAGAAACAGCATGGCACAAATCATCACAAGTGCAACAGAAATCCCTGAAGCCCCCTACTACGTGACTTGCACGGACAAGTTCATGTCGGGGTGGGGCCGTGCAGAGGGACGAATCAACCGACTGATTCTCCCCTGCAAGTCCTACGAAGAAGCCTGCATTGTCGAAGACAATATCAACGGTCGAACAGACCAGAAGGATGTTCATGTATATACGACAAAGCCTCAACTGAAAGCGAGTGGCTACCTGTACCAGGTCATGGACAGGGACAAGGCGAAGCCTTGGTACACCAAGGGAACATGGACGTTAGCTTGAGAGGAAGCCCCACTGGTCGAAGTCACGAAGGGCCAGTGGGCGCTTCACCTCACCTCGCTCGAACATCTTCTCGACCGAGGCAACCAGAAGTACAAGTGATCGCAGGTCCATGTTCCCGGTCTGCCGGTAGTTGAACAGACTACGACGACAGATACCACGACCTGAAGGATCCATCTCACGCATCACTTGAAGTAGGCGCGTTGAGGTCAGCGCCTGCTCTGTCATCCACTGATTGAGTACAGTTGCCATTGGCAACTCCTTGCTTCTGCGGCTCATGGGCAGTATCTTACACATACCGGACTGGATTCGCCCGTCCACACAAGAGGGATCGAAGTGACAAAGACAATAGAAAGCGATAGCCGAGACTGGCAGGATGCTGCCATCGCCACCATCGCAACCGCACTCAACAACGTGCGGAAGATGGTCGAGAAAGTGGAGCGCACAGGCTCCAATCCACACTTCAACTACAACTACGTCGAGGAGGGCACCCTGCTGGCCCAACTCAGGAAATACCTCATCGAAGAGGGATTGATTCTCACCCCGGAGGTCAGCAGCGACGTCCAGACCTTCCTCGAAACGGGGAACAAGAAGAACATGACTCTGGTCGTGTTCGTTCAGAGCTACCGGCTAGCCCACACCAGTGGTGCTGTCTGGCCGTGGCCCATACAGGTCGTAGCCTGCGGCCAAGATGTCAACGACAAAGCAACTTGGAAGGCCAGCACTGGGGCCAGTAAGTACGCCTTGATGCGCCTGCTGCAGCTCGCAACAGGCGACGATCCTGAGCAGGACAATGGCCTCGATCGTGAGCCTACTCAAACCTCCACCTTCTCCTCGGCTCCCCCCAGAATGCCACGCTCTACCACACCTCGGGGAGGAGGTCGGCCCAACGTCGAGCAGGTACTTGCCAACATCGATCCTGACGACCTGATGAGTGAACACGAGGGATTGGCCAAGGACTGCGGCGTCTACGCAGCCGTGTTCCAGGCATCAGAGAGGGTCCACGGCAAGAAGGTCTGTGAAGCCAACGACAGCATGAAGTTCAGCTGCATGGACCAGTTCCTCGAAACGAAGAACATCCGATCCGCCAGACAGATTCGAGTAGGTCAGATCCAGGAGTTGCTCGACTTCACACAGACCTGGGGTGCAGCGAGCGATCCCACACCTCTACCCGCTCACGAAGACGACGCGATTCTTTAGTTCTACCGGGACCAAGACCATCGCTGCTTCAGGCTGTCCAGGGGAGCATGGTTGGACCGTTGCGGCTGGCAGACCCGTAGTCCCACAAGTCTGCCATTTTGCTCACTGGCCAAGGCTGGCCACAAGGAGATCGACACTCACCATGAGCAAGCGACTACCGGCTGACCCGGAAGGGATGAACGATGATCGAGCCGCTGTGGCCTATTCGGCTTTGGAGGCATTCCAATGCCTGACGGGCATCGACCCTAAAGATGATACTGCAGTGCCAGACCTCCTATGCGATCTCATGCACTGGTGTGACCGCAATAGCGACGAGGGATTCGACGTTGCTCTGACGCGGGCAAGGGCGCACTACGCCGAAGAGACCTACGCCGAACAGCCTTCATGAGGGAGAGAGAACCATGAGCATCACTATCGGCAAAAGATTGATCGATCACGATGGAACGTGTTGGATCATCGCAGAAAAAACACGGAGTCGGAAGGGACGTGGTAAGCGAAAAGAGGAGATTCGACTCATCAACCCGCACTACTACGCCCAGTTGAAACACGTTGCCGATCGACTTGTTGAGATGGAGTGCGTCGATGCCATCAAGGTGTCGTCCACTCTGGACGAGTTGGTTGTCAAGGTACAAACGAAACTCTGCGAACTTCTGGAGATCAAACAATGAAGGACACACTCTACGAAATCGACTCTCGTCTGGAGTTCCTGCTCGCCCAGGTGTGTGGCGAGCATGGCGAGTTGAACGAGGAGACAGAAGTAGCACTCGACGATCTAGTCTTGGCCAAGCAACAAAAGGCGCTCAACGTGGCTCGCTACCTCATCGGAGAGGAAGCAGAAGCGGAGATGGTCAAGTCCCAAATCGCTCGACTCACGGAGAGAATGAAGCGCCATCAAAGCAGAGCCGAGTGGCTCAAGGCCTATCTCTACAAACATCTCAACTTCCACCAGGAAACGTACAGCGATGGTGCTGTTCACATCGGTTGGCGACGCAGCGAGAGGGTCATCATCACCGACGACAAAAGCGTACCGGAAGAGTTCATCAAAGAGACGGTCACCACCTCGATCGACAAGCAGGCTCTACGGAAGGCACTCAAGGGTGGCAAGTCGATCGATGGCGCAGCACTACAAAGCTACCAGAACATACAAGTCAAGTAGCTAGAGCTGCCTTCAACCTCTTGCGTACTATCCGGGTCCATCGACCACCACAGTCAACACAAAGGGCAAGAACACTTGACATGTACTCCGGTCCAGTCCCAAAGGAGTACACGGTCAAAGTAGAAACCTCTGCCTCGCACTCCTGACAAGAACTCAACTCAGTGTAGGTAGTGGTGTAGGTACCCACGGAGGGTACACACCTGGGGGAACTTGCGGCTTGCGTCTTTGTGGGTTGAACACCTTTTGACGCGCACCATTCAGCTATCTTGACCCAAAGCTCATCGACGGACAGGTCGTCGAGATGACTCAGATCAGGGGGAGGGAGCTTGGTCACTGGACTGGCGGAGGATAGAAGTCCTCCATATCCATCCCGATACAATCGACCAGCTCTCGGGTACATCAGGACTCCGACAGAAGGACGACTCCTGCTGCTCGCCTGCGTTGGCGCAGCACTTGGCCTGGAGATAGTCGATCCGGTCCTGGAGTGGACCCCGGTCAATGGAGAGGAACTCGGCCAATGCAGTCGCCGACCACCCAGGATCACAAGAGCTAGGAGTCGGAGTCTGACATCCGATCATGCTCGCGACGAGCGATGCGAACCCAACGACCACGAACCGCCTCAAAGGCACGAGCGTTCCTTTCGTTGGCCTTGGCCAAAGCCTCGGCCACCTTGCGTCGCCCCTTCTCGCCACCTCCACGATCCACCATGTAGGTGAAGATGGCTATAAAGACGATGGCTACCAACGTGCCACCGGCAGCAACTTGCCACATACGCCAGCTCAGCCTGTTCCAGAGCCGCTGTTGCCAATCGCTCGCCTGAAGCCAAGCGCGCCTACCAGTCCACCTGCCCATATCAGCAGCTGCCCAAAGACTTCGACCCCTTGTGCGCTGAGAAAGCCTGCGTCTCCACCAGCTGTCACGACCCCTTGTCCAAGGGCCACGATGAAGATGCCCCACGCGGACATCGAGCTGAACAGTGTCTTGTCCCCTAGAAACTTACTCATTGTCTCCTCCCGGCCAGCGAAAGCCCAGCACCCTCTTGCAAGGATAGGGCTGGATGCTCACGCTGTTCTTCTGGTTTCCACCCAGTAGGTAAACTTGTTCCCGTTCGATCCCTACCAGGAAGCCTACATGCCCCCGCCAATCTCCGCGACTGACTCTCCACAGCACAGTGATGCAGCCATGAGCTGGCTCTGACAGGCCCTGCCCCCAATCCATCCAGCTTCTAGCGTTGGCCCTACCAGTACCTTCATGGCCAGCCGCCAGCATCGCCCAGTTCACGAAGCCAGAACACCATGCCGTCTCATCATCGGTGGCACCCAGATTGGTGGTCGCGTGGTAGGCCAGGATCCGTGGGTTGTGTTTCTTCTGACCCTCGACCTCCTTGATCCCCAGCTCCTCCTCCGCAACCAAAAGCCACCTGGGCTCAACGAGCACTACGCAGAACCTCAAGTACCTGATCCAGCTTCTCGTCCTGCCTATCCAACTTGAGATCTTGTCTGGCGTGGGCTGACTCGTTGGACCGCTGCTGCTGAAGCTGGCGTTCCTCCAATGCAGAGAGCTTCAAGGCAATGGAGTGACGCTCTTGGACTGCCTGCTCTGTGGCCAGACTGGTGCGATTGAGGTCCACACCCTTGGCGCTCAATTCCTCGGAATGGCCGATCACAGTGAGCAGCAACCATGCAGTGACAGGTATCACGACAGCAACAGCCACTTTCACGAGCGTCTCGTTACGACGATGGAGCCAGCCGTTGCGCCCTGTTTCACCGTTCGGCATCGGCTTCCCTAGTGGTAGGTCCCGTCGTCTACTGCGCCAGGCCAAGGCTCTACGGCTTGAGCTGAGATGGCGAAGAGAAGGGCGGTGATACCGCTAATTACATAGCACATAGAATTTGCCCTCTGTGCTGCTTGCTGGGACAGTCATGTCTTCGGTGCAGGCGTAGACGGTTGCATCGCCATGAACAAACACTGCCTGGCACTCGCATATGACGCCATCGAGGACTGTGGAAAGCTCGTCGCCTGTATCCGTTGCGTCGCTGGAGGCATCACCCCAGACTATCAGGCCGCTGCCATCCTGCGCCTGAGCCGAGGCTGCGAAGGCCAGGGCGAAGAACGTGACGACTACTACGATTGTCTTTAACATACTTCTCCAATCACTCATCGCCGCAGGTTCCTGTCTCGGAGAGGGTCAGGGCATGGTTGAGGTGCAGATAGGCTTGAGTGGTTGCAGTCGTCCCCATCGTCACGCCGATACAATCGTTTTCATCCAACTCTGTGAGTATTTGAATACTACCTGGTCGAAATACGGTTCTGGGGTAGACGGGATGGTTGTGCGACAACACCACCTGCGAAGTTGCGTCGGCATACGAAAGCGTGAGCGATCCAAGGAGAGTACCGTCTGCTAACTCGTCACCGCCCGTGAGTGCTGCTTGGGTATGCTTGTAGAGAGTGATGTAAAGATTTCCGGTACCACCTACGCCACCAGTCCAGCGACCTGCGTGACTGTAGGTAAATACAAATGGCACAGCGGTCGCGCTGCTCCTGGTGAGTTTCACTACTGCATCGTCCTCTAGGCCCGTGCATTTTGTGAACTCGCTGGTGATATCAATTTGTTCCACCCAGTCAACATCAGCACCTACGTCTACAGTGTCTTGACCTCCAGCTACTGTGAGTGTCTGGCTCGTAAGGGCAGATGCGCTATAGAAGGTCGCTGCACACGTTCCCCCAGCCGTCGCGTCGGTACGCATCTGTCCGCTGGCCAGCGAGGGCAACCAGATCAGCAGGCAAACCAGTGCCAGACCACGCCACATGGCTAGTAACCTCGTACGGAAAGAAGGCAGTCGTCGCCGCTGTCGCATGCCGTCGTGATGTCTGCAAGATACACGCCACGGGTCACACTGATGCAGTCGTCGGCGGTGAAGGTGGTCAGCTTGTCGCCGCAGGTTGACGTAGTTGCTGCCATGCCAGACGGACAGGAGTAGATGTCCACAACCGCTGCACCACCCGCTGCCGTACCGAGATCACGGACCCAACACACAGCTGCGTTCGCCGACTTGACACGGAAAGTAGTATCCGCGCCTCCCTCATCGAACTCGAAGCAAATGGTTCCAGTCGCCCCGACGCTGGCCTCCACCTCAGCCGCATCGGTGCGGAAGGACGAAGAACACCCTGTCCACTTGTTGCTGGACTGCGCCGAGGCCGTGGCAGCAACGCCAAAGCACAGTACACAGAAGATGAAAGCCTGTGTGAGTTTCATTGTTCCCCCCTAGAAGTCCTGTCTGCTGAAGAAGAAACCATCGCAGCCGATGGTCGCATAGTCCAAACTGCCAGAACTGTTTACCTGATAGTCGAACTGCCGATTTGCATCGAGACGTACGATCTTGGTCGCCGTCGCTTCAGAAACATCGCCTCCGTCGTTTGTCGCATGGACCTTACTATGCTTGACAGTGTTGACTACGGACACGGCGCCAGGATACCCACCAACCGATGCATCCCTATCCGGAATGCCGACACTGGAGACATGGGCCACACTGGCCCCGGTGTAAGCGAGGGCCCATGGGTTCCGGATACCGGAGATGGTAAGCCTCAGATTGACATCAACAACTGGCAAGGTCCCAGTACCACTTGGCGTGCAGGCGACCGGAACAGATAGCGGAGCTTGAGTGGTCGTTTGATTGCCAACAAGTTGGGCATCGCGCCATGAGAAGTAACCTGAATCCGGCATGTAGTCGAACGGCTCGATGTTGTCGGGAGCGACGTTGGCGTTGGCTCGTACGAAACCGATTCGTCGTAGCCGATCGAAGCCCGCTAGTTGCGGGGCCGAGCCGTCCGCCAAGTTGGCACCGTTCAAGTTGCTGTCGAAGGCAATGTCCGTCACCGTCGGATTACTAGACTTGAGTAGGAGGAAGACGGCAAACCATTCATTTGCGGTAAGCGAATCAACCGCCCCGTTCTCGCCATCCCCTGCGACCCAACCATTGACGAGCTTCTTGGTGAACTCCGCTTCGAGTATCCCATTGTTCAGATTCTTATCGGCTGTATTGTTGTGGTGAACCATCGCGGTTCCCATGCCGATCGTGACTTCAAAGGCTGTAGCTGTTGGCCCACTCATCGGAAAGCCCTGGATGTAGTAGGGAGGCCAAACCCCAGCTGGCGCAGCCCAAACCACATCCGAGCCCGACGTCGTCAGTACCTGGGCTTCACTGCCACGGGCCAGACGTATGACATCAGCAGCACTGCGTGTAACCAAATCACCCTGACTAGTGAGGAGGTCTTCCTGGGCATCCAGAATGACGCGCGCAGCTGCGGCGTTGGCCGCAGTGATCAGACTCACACCGAACGGATCACTCACCGTGATTGCACCAGCCAGTGCCGCTACCCCAATGGGTTGGCCACTCCCATCGAAGCCCAGGGTCTTGAGCCTGCGATCAATCGTTTTTGGCAACACCATGTCCAGCAGGCCATCCTGCTCCGGGGCACGCATTGATCCCACCCGGTCGCCATCTAGGTCCTGGGCCAGCAAGACCAGCTTGTCGAGCGCCTGCTCGTGGGCCAGGGAAGGGAACTTGTCCAACGCCGTGTAGTCGGTCTGTTGATCCTTTGTGACCCTGCGCCGGTAGTACCAAGTGGACCCGCTATCGAGCTGCGTTTTGAATGTGATCGTTCCATCCGAGGGCGCAGTACCGGACAGGGCCACGGTGTAGTTCGCCATCTCGCCCGCGACCATGGGTGTTTCGACACCCGTCGCATCGATGACCTCGACGATCTCCAGCTCAGTGGCAGCCATCAAGGGGAAGCCAATGGCCTGGGTCGCCCCGATGAGTTTTTCTCCGCCAACTGACCCACGGAAAGCTGTACTACTAACTGTCATTGCGCCCCCATCGTGCGGAGCATAACCCGCTTACGATTGTCTCTGCGACCCGCACTCTCCAATCCATTCTCCATCGCATCGAACAGCCAGTCCATATAGAAGAGATTCTGGTAGGGCATGATCCTTCTCCATGCTCGGATCTGGGCCGGTGACACATCGGATAGCCCGTCACCCAAAGCCAAATCACCCATCCCGCCCATCGATCGGGCTGCCTCCATGAAGGAGGAGTAGGTCGGCCCCATCGTCATGCTGGCCATGCCATCGAACCAACCGTCACGCTTCCTCATGCCGTGGTAGGTATCCGGTCCCAGGAACTGTCTGAACCCGAATTGGTGGGCAGTAGCAGCTGAAAAGAAGCCGTCCATCTCACCGATGCTGCCCCAAATATCCGACCGGACGATGCCCTCCTGAAGAATCCGATTGATGTCAGTGGGGATCTCACGCTTGGTAGCTGCGTGCTTGAGCATGTAGACCACCGAGCCCATCCCCACCGAGATACCCACCGCATTGAGGACTGAGAGATCGCCCGACCGAAGGCCCTGGGCTGCAGGGATCAGGATCTTGGTCGTGTGGGCAATCCCAAAGCGACGGAACTGGAACAGTACCTTGCCCGCCTTACTGTGCAGAAAGAAGGGCGTATCCCCCACGCCGGGTGTAACGATGGCCCGGTCCACATCCTCGGCAATGGCCAGCCGCATGATCCGTCTTAACTCTGCGCTGTTCGGCCCCTGCCACTGCCCTGCGCCCAGCCAAGTGGTTCGGCCACGCTTGCCGCCCCATCTCTGCTGCATCTTCAGGATTTCAATCGCCATCTCAGGTGTGATGTGGGCACGAGCCAACGTGGCAATCTCGTCGCGCGTTGCCGACCCGGCTTGGATCTTCTCAGCTACCTCGATGATGCGCCGTGTCACCCCCCTGGCTGCGGTCTGCTTGACGTAGTTGGTCCAAGGCAGGAGCAGATTCAAGAAGGCCATCTTCTTCGCGGCCTTGTTGAACATGCCCTCGGGCATGCTCATCATCCCACCGTAATCCCCGATGTTCCAGATACTTGCGGGGCGCAGGGCCAAGACGTCATAGAAGTCGATGCCCAGATCGTCCAGGTCCCGGCGAGGCATGCTGAGAATGTCGCTGCCCGCGAGGTTACGGAAATCTTCTACGAACCCACCCAAGGTACGACGGCTCCCGTTGAGCAAGGCCATGCCACCCACATCACCGAATGCCGTGACACCAAACCCTCCTCCGATCCGAAGGAAGTTGTACCCCTTGAGGGCTGAGAGGACGCGCTCAACCTTACCGTTGACGGTGGTGGGATCTGATGGCAGGTCCTTGGTGTGTCGCAGGATCTTGATGACCTCCTGAATGTCACGGACGTTCGAGGCATAGATTTTCTGCAAGTCGCTCTTGCTCTTTTGGTGTGGGACACCGGCCTTGATCTCAGCAAGCGTGCGCTTGGGTACAAATTCGGGGGCTCTGGAGATCGCAGCCTCAGCCTGAAGGGCAGCCGCCTCAAAGAACCGAGTAGCATTTACATCTCCCCACATCTTCGAGATTTCGAGATCAGGGATCTTGGTGTGCAGGTACTTGCTCATTACCTGAAGCAGATCGTTGTTGAGCCAGGGCTCCAGTGCCTTGTCCCGCACTTCTACGGGTCGGCTGCGGCCCGCACGACCAGCTCCTATTGAACCTGGAAGCTGTATCTCTGACAGG
>PVBE012194043.1_pt1 | contig 13760 bp, 21 predicted proteins | sample 1631181 | NCBI WGS metagenome assembly PVBE01 (sample SAMN08397723, study PRJNA350692) | Marine metagenome, whole genome shotgun sequencing project. | isolation source: water | place: Pacific Ocean | collected 2012-04 | reverse complement strand
TGACGGAGAGCCGTGTCGAAGACGAGTGAATCCTGCCTGGAGGATCTCCAAGAGTGTCTTCAGGAAATGCGACAGAGAAGCTCGGCACGAGCAGGAGGGACGGACCCGTAGGGCGAGAGTCGGTAGCCGATCCGTTCAATAATCTGGAGCCGTGAAGACTCGGGCAGGAGATCCGAAACTCTGGGTGAACGAGCATAGTCACGGCGAACTCGTCAGAGGGATGTGAGATCATACCGCTCGCGAGACGGAGAATGTGGCTTGACACATTCTGAGTGAGTCCGTGCCGTGCCAGAGGGCTTAACGAGCCGTTGCGTCCCTGAGAAGATCGTAGTGAGAGGTGAGGAAGGATACCGCTCTACGGAAAGATCTGAGCAAGCCTTGGATTGTGAGGATAAGGAGCGGATGTGCAACAGGCGATCCTGGTTTTCCATGCTTCGGTATCTAAGGAGAATCGAATATCGATCCTCGAAGTGGACCCAAGGGTCGAGAGTAGCCCGAACGGCACCAGGCACGGGGGAACGACCGGTTGACAGCCCGACTTCGTGGTGCCCGTAGGGACATTTGGGGCCGAATGGACCCGTCGAAGGGGTATCCAGGAGCGACAAGGGCCAGCGTAGCGTTGAAGCCGTTGGAAGTGGTGGTGGCCACTGACGGGGAGGCAGAATGCCGGACAGAGGGACGGACCGGAGGGCACAGTGCCCGTAGGACTTTGAGGTGATTGATTGAGGGCTATCGTTGAGGAGCGTAATTTCGGTGGGACAGTCCTCGTGGGCGGAGTATTCCGAAAAAGATAGGGATCTCCGATCCCGTGCGAGAAAGGGTTCGGTGACGCGGTCGCTCACCGAATTACGCCGGTGGATGCCACAAGGCGTGAGGATGCGTAGCATCCGTTTTCGAGCCGTTTTCGGAGAGGGTAGCCCTGAGGTTTGTCCTGACGATTATGTAGCGAGTCAACGGGAGCGCGAGAGCAAGAACCGAGGAGGCTGGAGGGCACAGAAAGCGAGCGAGCCGAGGCGGCGGAGAGGTGTGGAGTATCCGCACCGTCCTGTGGCGTAGTTGAGATTTTAGAGGAAAGATTTATCTTCCGTTATCGGGAAGGAGTTTTTTATGTCCCTGAGAAGCTTTAGCTGCGGTGGGCAAATCGTCAATGGCCTTGGCCATGTGGAGTTGTGAAAAAGGTCCTTCCCGACGAGGAAGGAAAACCGGAGGGTGCTCGGCACGAGCAACTTTCCGAGAAAATCGCAACGGAGCAAACTGGCGGAGCATAGCAGAGGGGAGCGAGCGTAGGAGACAAGCCGGAGGTCAGGGATGCGACTCGGCGTGCGGCCGCAGGAGGCACGCGGAGAGAGGCCGTCGGGAAACTTAGGCACGGTAGAGCGTTTGGAAGATTGGGACAATCCTCCAACGGTTTGATGCGTAGCGGTCAAGCCGAGCGAGATTTGAGACCCGCAGCGGTCGAATGTCTGTGCCGCAACTTCCCGACGGGTGAATAGCATCCCGATAGGAGCGAGAACTTGTTCTCGATCCGGACCGGCGAGGATCTTAATGTCCGAGGATTAGAGGCGACCGTTTCTTCGATGTTCGGAGTATTCCGTCGCCAGGCACCTCAATTTTGGGACCGGTTTAAGCCCGAAGGGATTTGGGGGGAGGACGCAATCTGGATCCGGAACATCCTCCGCGTGAAGTGAGAGCGTAGCGGTTCTGCAAGAACGAATAAACGATTGGAGGATGGGAGGATCCGCTCGTGCGTCATACAACAACGGTCACGAGGTGCAGGTTTACGGAATACATAGTAAATCGAAGAATTGGGAGCGAGATAGCGAGGACATTAAGAGATGAGGCAAGAGGCGAAGTCGACTTTTTCCGACCGAGTTCTCGCACGCACCGTAGCGTCGAATGTGGGTTCATCTACGGAGCATCCGTAGATGTTCCTGCCAGCTCGCAGAGCCGGCAGGTAGCACATGAAGTAAGCAGATTCGCAAATGAATGCGAATGAAAGGGATGATCTCTCTGACACTCGTCAGAAGATAGCACAGGATTTCTCGAGGCGCAGCACGTGAAATCGATGGCAGCTCGTAGAGTCGCTATCGAAGTGCTTTCTTCTGACCCTCGTCAGAGAGATCGAGACCAAACGACGGCCTGGGTCGGCGGAGTGTTTTGAGCATGGTTTTGCGAGTCGTTAGGTGAAGTGGGCAGGGATCTGGTATGGCTGATACCGAACGAGGCGGGACCGAGTGGAGAATCCACTCGTAGGTTTCATGTGTTGTCCTGATGCCGGATCGGGATCAGGAGAGCATTCTTGATACCACCCTTTCGCACCTCCGCACTTGATGTCTTTCTGACATGTGCTGGGGGCCCGTAGGGACGTGAGGTTTGCATCCAGACCGAACGACCAGCATTCGCATCTTGAAATGATGATTTCAAGATGGGAACGTGAGCGACCGCGTCGGCGAACGCGTGTCGTAGAAAGCCACCAATCTATCTTTACCTATGGAAGGGCGATTTGGAGCATCTCCAAATCGATTAATCTTTGCTTGCTAAGATTTATTTCCCTTTTGAGCAAGGCTTTCGGAATTGCTCATGGGTTTGGAAAAGATAGATGGTGGAATCAAATGTTTGAGGGCGTTTATCTGCTTCGGGAATGGAATGGAGTTGCGACGGCACGGAGCCACGTAGTGATCAGGAAATTGTATTTCCTGGGCTTCCGGAAGCAGATCAAGTCCGATAAGATCCATCTTGTCGGCGGCCGAAACGGATTCGGTATTGAATCAATGCCGATCCGGGAGATAGTGCGAAATCAAGGCGCAGCCTTGCCCCTATGACCCGAGCTGGTTTCCAGATCGGGGAGAGCACTGATCAATAATCATTCAAGAATGGGGGAGGATCAAAGGCCAGAGTAGAAAAGCCCTCTTTCCGCACCCCTGCGAAGGGTGTCGTGCACAAGGTTAGTGCAACGGTCTTGTGCAGGCATCTCTAATCTTGTATGAGATGGAGGCTGAAGACCTGATGACCGTTAGGTCATCTGATCCTGTGGTGACGCCTGCGCCACCACAGAGCCCATAGGCGTATGCCTATGTGAATTATCTGCCTTCGGCAGATTATGAATCTCGAGGAAGATTAGAGCTGAACCCTTCGACAAAAATCATCCTTGCATCCCGAAGAAAGGGAGTTGCGACGGCACGGAGCCACGGAGTGGTTAGGAGTTTTCTCAGAGCCTTTCTTGAAAGGCCGCAAGATTTCCCAAATCTTGTCGGCGTAGGTCGGAGAAAATTACTCATCTTCGGAGACGCAAGGAGGTGCCCATGTCAGTAGTCTCTGACATGGGAGATTGTTTGACGGATTCGGTATTAGAATAATGCCGATCCGAGGGAAAGTGCGGAATCAAGGCATAGCCTTGCTCCCATGACCCGACCTGTTCTGCAGATCGGGGTGAGATCATCAATGGGTCAATAGGAATAGGGAGGAGGATAGAGATCCCACCATTCTTTCGCGCACCTGCAAGTGCGGCAAGCGACCGCGTCGGCGACTGGGTTTATGGTAAGTGTAATGGGGTCGATTTCTCAAGGAACTTGAGAAATCGGGTGAAGTTTGGAGGTGCCCGAACAAAGTCTTTACACTTACTCTAAACACATAGCACTTGATCAAGAAATCAATAATCTGCGAGATATGATAGTGAGTTGCGACGGGACGGAGCCTCGAACGTTTAACGTGAGGGCACCTCACGTTAAATGCGTATCTCGCAGATTATGGTCGTCAGAACTTGAGTTCTGAGGAGATTTGTTGACGGATTCGGTATTGAACCAATGCCGATCCGAGGTAAAGCGCGAAATCGGGGGCGTAGCACCCGCCCCCACAACCCAAGATGGGATTTCCCAGATTGGGGAGATACTCTGAGATTAACTCATTGATTCAAGGGAGTGTCTCAAAACCCCCCACTTAGAGATCCTATTTGCCCTAATTACACCACATTTGGATCCACACTTTCGTTATTGAACGGTATTAAGCGATAGAAGGCGTAATCTGACAACTCCACATAGAGATCCATTCTCCCTACAAAGGGCTCCTATGTTGGGAAACAGGTGTCAGATTGGACTCCAGTGTTGAGTAAAAGGCCCCACTTAGCAGTCCAATTGGACCCAAGTGTTGGGAATCAGCGATCCACAACAGATCCTATCTTAGGAAAACCAGAGGGCGATCGTGATAAGGAGTATTCCGATTGCGGAGAATATGAGTAATAACCAGGGCCAAATGGGAGGTTCATCAAAGCCCTCACCTTCAAACTCCCAGCCACTCATTACTCCACCTCATCTGGAAATACCAAAGTAGCAGTCCCTGTCCGATCAAAGCGAACTGTAGGAAGCACCTTTCTTCCTACCAAATCCACAGAGATAATTTCTCCTACATCTCCCTTAACCGCATGAATGTAATTATCTTCTGAAAATACAGCAGTCTTTGATCCAGGACCATCTCCTGACTCCGTAATCTCTTTCAGTGCTACGACTCGTTGCCCAATTTGATACATTTCTCTTCCTCACTGTGGGTTCCAATACTTCATTTCGATTCCTGGCCATTCTTCACGACCACGACGGAATGATTTAACCTGGCGACGCATGGTATTCCAATCAATCCCATATTGTCGACTCTCAAAGATAACTAGAGCTTGTGTGGCAGGGTCTTTAGCAATAATTGTGCCTACACGTTTGAACTCTGCCATTGGAAAAATAATACTCCCATGCGATTCAATTGCATCCTTAATTACTTCAACATCTGGCCCGCGTTCTGGTTGTCGAGTCATTTCATGGATCCGATCAAGATCTGCATGAGGATCGAGAGGAATACTTTGAGTGGTAGTTCCACACCTCCCACAGCGCATATACGAGTGTCCATTTGCATCTTCATGATAAGTTAATTCAAAACAGTAATCAGTTGAGCTCGTTGCACCATGATTAGCCACCAAACGACCATGTGAATCAGTAGTAAACTCGTTTCGACAGAATGGACAATATGCCGCCATAGGAAGCTCAATCGTTTTTCCAAAGCGGTCCATTTCATAAGTAAGCTGTAGGGGCTCTGGAGGATACCTCAATTTACCAGAGATGGCATCTCCTGGGATAACCGTTAGAGTTTCCACAGGATCCTTCATCACATTGCCCTCAAGGTCTTTGGATATTGACACCCACATTCCATACATAGAATGTAATCGGTTGCGAGTAATTCATAGATTCTTCCATCACAATTGCACTTCATCATTATCACCTAGTTTTCAGCATCTCGTTGTGCAGGGTATGGATGAGTGATCTTGTAATTGTGAGTAGCAAGGCCAAAGACCGGAATGATGTGGGACTTGGAGCGCATAAGAGATGCTGCAGGAGTCTCAATTAACACTACGAAGCGAGGATCGCGCTTGAGAATCAATGTGATTTCGCGGGCGTCGGGACCATATCGGTGTTTGCGTCCGAGAACTTCGGCTAGTTCCGATGAAGAATAACCTCGTTCTGTTAACAATACCAGAGCATCAGCCAACCAGGGTCTTCTTTTCGCCATCAATAACCACCTCGGCACACCAGGGTGGTTTTAGTGGCGTTAGAGGAGTCCACTATTGTGTTAATGTAAGCACTCATATGGATTCCCCCGAAGGAGCCCAACCATCGACAAGATCTATCCCGAACTCTTCTTTGACAAGAACAAACTCAATGGCACGAATATGTTTGCATTTGAGTTTCTTCATTCGATGATCATAGCAATCACACTGAAAGCGTCCAGTTGTGTCCTGCCAGTCAATGACTGTGTATTCTCTTTTTCCATCAGATGAGCACACCTTCCAACGAGTCCGGTTGATTTTCCGAACCTTGTTGTCGGTGACTAATTTCTTCCCTCGATTGTCTCGCCCCGTCATAGTGTGAAAGGGGCGGCTACCCCTAATAAGGGTATCGGATTTAGTTTGATACACGGATGCTTGAAGTAGGTCCTATCCATCTTGTGTAGGTATGGCTACGGGAGCTCGGCAGTATTTGGAGCGCACTATTCCAGAGCGCAGGAGAGAGCAGATTCTCAATGATAAATCCGCCTGGGCGAACACAGTGGCCCTATTAGTAGAGCAATTTGAGATCACTAATGGAGATGCTGATATAGAGTTGAGAACATTTCTCGCCTCCACTGGGGCGGATCCCGTGGCAGTGGCGGAGATCGAAAGGGGTGTCCAACAGGCACCCGTGGAGGAGGCACTTAGAGCACACGATTTTAGAAGTGTCCAGAGTGATGCACGCCAGCGACTGGTCGATAAAATTATTGAATATCAGATCGCTATGGGACAATTAGCAGGAGAAAACATAATCCAAACAAATACACAACGGATTCAGATCCGGCGACAAGCAGAGGCATTAGTAGATAATTTGAGCACAACCACTCCTGAGTTTCTTGTAGGGAGGGATGCAAATGCGGATCGTGATTTATCAGAGTTGAAGACTCGATTTTTAGAGGCATTACAAGACGCCCCTGAAGGATTAACAAGAGTGGGGATTAGTGATGTCAGTAAGAGGAATTATGGGAAATGGCGTGGTTATCGAGATCAAGTCATTGAACACCTCACCCACACAGGACAAATTGTCCGCAGTGGAACCATAAAGCGTGGGAGATACTATTTGAGTGGAACTGAGCCTGATGGAATCAGGAGAGAGGATGATCGAGTTCGTCAAGTATATGAGACAATTTATGAGCAAGGACCGATGACCAGATCGGCTCTTATGAATAAGATTGGCAATGATAGCACCAATGGACGCGCACGCGTTCAATACATTCTGGACAAGTTGGTAGAGGATCGATTCATTATTTGTGAAATCGGTAGGCGGGGGTATCCTCACTATGCAGTCCAATGATATTCATTTTGACATCATAATGCCGATTCTTCGGTCTGCGGACTACATGGAACGGGCATTAGATTCAATTTACAAACAGACTCATGAAAATTGGACATGCTATATCATTGATGGCGATTATCAAGAGGAATCAAACGATTTGGCCATAGTGAATAAATATCAGGCAATAGATGAGAGATTTGTGTATCTTGTGCAGGATAGCCAGGAATATCCCTACCTCTCAGGAGCTCGAAAACAAGCCATTTTAGCAGGATCTGGAAAACATATTGCGCTATTAGATTCTGATGATGTTTGGTATTCTGAACATTTGGCCGAACACGCTGCTGTATGGATCACTAACCCCGCCTCCAGCTTGGTATTCACCGTTGGAGAGTATGATCAAGGGTATCATTGGAAAAAGTCAGGCGAACATTTCATGAGGAGATACACAATGTCGTTGCTGCAAGAAAAGCCACCTAAAGGAGCAGAGTGGTTATTGGCTACACATTGTCCATCTCTAGTTCTAGTTCCCAGCATAGTAAGTTTCACTCGCAAGATGTATGATGCAGTAGGAGGATTTCCTCCAGTAAAGTTTGAGGAGGATGTCGCATTATTCAGTTTGCTATTGAAAGAGGGTGGTTTTCAGGAGGGAGGGGATCCTGTCCAGATTCCATTTGTAGGTGCCTGGTTAGATTGGCTAAGAGATGGAGAGAAAGTCAGTAGGACAATGCACGGAATCGAGAAAGATCGCCTCCTTATCGATCGGGAGTTTTATTCTATGAGGTGGTTTGGATGGGCAAATGAGTTGCTTCATGAACCACCAGAAGATTTTACTGGCACTTTATGGGAGGATTGGTGTAAGCGTATTGTTGCTGGAGAGTGGCCCTGGTGAAGCTTGCACTGGTGGCTCCGTTTTGGGTGCCACGATATGGTGGAGGAGAAGTTTATCTGGATCGTATGGTGAAACATCTGCAAGAGGATTTCGATTGGGAGGTTTCTGTATGGACAGTCACACAAGCCGGCGAAGATGCCAGGAAAGGAGTATCCAATTTATCAGAGGATCAAGTTCATAGACAACCATTTGAGTTTGATCCTGGTGCATTTTATGGTGATGATTCATGGGTAGAGTGGGTTAGTGAATGGCTCGAAGAAACGCCACATGACATCATTATTTTTGCCGCACCCGCCACATACGCATTTTCTAATCTACCGAACGCAATCGAGTTCTACCGTAATTTGAAGAAATCTGGCACTCCATTTGGAATGCTTCAACACGATCTGCAGAAAGGTATCAATGATCTTCTGGGGACCTGGAGACGTAAGGGATTAACATGGGATCAAGCAAAAGAGACTGTGCTGTGTGAATTAGAGAATATCAGAAATGATGGCTATTGGAAAATTGATCCTGCTGGGAGAGATTATGCCACACCAGTCTTCTACAATCCAGATTTTCTCATTGCTGTATCTGAATGGGGCCAAACATTTCTCAATCCTTTTGATGAAGTAGAATCCTTAGTGGTGCATCCACCACTGGAGTTTCCAGATGATTTAGCAACCGCTCCTGTGGATCGCCCTTATTGTCTCGGAATGATCAATCCCATAGCAAACAAGGGCCCAGGTATATTCCTCAACGCAGCCACTGCCTTCAAGGATCGAAAACACATCATTCTCAAGGGAGGGCATGGTCGTCATGAACACGAACCATTTTTGCAGATGGTGAATGCCTTACCTATTGAGGTAGATTTCGTGGACTTTGTCGAGGACATCAACGAGTTCTATCAATCATGTGATATTGTCTTATTTCCCAGTAAGTTTGAGGGCTATGGTATGACGCCTATTGAGGCTATGATTGCTGGGACATTAGTGGTATCCTCCGACCACCCCGCAGTCCATGAGGCCATCGGTGGGGCCGCACCCCGCCTCCCAGCATGGGGCGATCCTGATGAGTGGATCCAGACAATAGAGGAGATTTTAGAAAACCCAGAGCCTTGGTATGAGCTAATGCAGGAGCATGTCGCATTCGTCAAGGAACGGCAGACCAGAGAATTACAATCCCTTGATTTATTATTGAGGAGGCAAGTGAAATGACTCGCAAATGTATTTGTATGACGGCCTATAATCGACCAAAGACGCTTAAGCGGGCTCTCGAGAGTTTGTCTAAATGCGATACGGTAGAGGACTATACGATTTTGATCTCCCTTGATGGTGGAGACGGATCAAAACAATCTGAATTGATTGCACTATTAGCACAATTCCCTTTATTGGACATTAGCACAATTGTGCATAATGAGAATGTAGGTTGTGCAGGAAACACAGGGTTTGTTTTAGAGCGTGCTTTTGCTGATCCTAATGTGGATGAGATCATTTTTCTTGATGATACGAATATAGTATCTCAGGATTTTCTCACATATCTCCAAGCCGGCCTGGATACATATCGAGAGGATCCTACTGTATTCGCGATCGGAGCTTACAATCGTAGAGGCAGCAATCCACAAGAATCCAGTTATTCACTATGTGAGGACTTTACGAAACGTGGAGACCCCTGTAAGGTGATCAAAGCCCATTATTTCGTTTGTGCTGGCTGGGCAATATGGAGGAGGATCTGGGAGGAGATCGAAACTAGTGATATTGGATGGTTTGGAACACACCTCTGTTCTCACCCATACGAAGGTAAAGACTGGATGTGGGAACATATTGCACGAACGCGTGCAGATCCTACAGGATCGTGGGCATTCCCATTCAATTACTATTGGAGGAAGCAAAGAGCAGTAATCGCCCCAGATGTCTCTCGATGTCAGGATGGACATACTGCTGAAGATTGGGAGGAGGAAAGCACCACAATGAAGGACTCATACGCGCGCACGCACGTATATTCAGAATACTGGATGGGTGATGGAGTGCATAAAATCCCTCCCACAGCGGAGCTCATATTCCCTGAACCTGCTGAACCCTGACGAACATTAGCGTAATCTGATGAACATTGATATACGTTGTCGCACTGTGGCAGTATTATGGACCAGGAGTTCTTGACGATTCAAGAGGTAGCAAAATTGTTGCGTATCAGTGAATCGACAGTGCGATCCTATATTCGGAATGGGCAATTGCCCTGTTTGAAGCTTGGAGCCGGACGATCAGCAGCAGTGCGCGTTCGTCGGATAGACATAGATGAGTTGGTTCGGTATAAGCCACAATGGAGTGATAAGAATGACGAGGAAGAGTGAGAGAATGAGCCTATTTACATCAGAAGCAGTTGGCCGTGGCCATCCAGACAAATTATGTGATCAAATCAGTGATGCTATATTGGATCGCTGTCTCAAAGCAGATCCTTTAGCAAGAGTGGCCGTTGAAACCCTGCTAAAGGGAGATGCAGAAAGCACCACTGCTGTTATTGCAGGAGAGATCTCTATGGCAGAGGGCAAAGAGATTATGCAAGAGGAATTAGAACAAATTGTGCGAGAAACCTGCATAAATGTAGGGTATGATGATTGGGGATTTGGTTTGGATGCTCGAGATGAAGATCGCTTTACGATCCTGAATCTTATCACTTTACAATCCCTCGATATTGGCCAGGGTGTAGATGAAGGAGGAGCCGGAGATCAAGGACTGATGTTTGGATATGCTACTAATGAAAGTCTATACCTGGAGAAAGCATCACTGGAATTGAAAAATAGTTTAATGCCCGTATCACATCAATTGGCTAATGGCCTCGTAGAACATTTCAGCACAGTGGTTCGTTTGAGCCCTCATCACGAATGGATGGGACCTGACATAAAATCTCAAGTTACTATATCCTATGATGAGGCAGGAAAGCCCGATCATATAGACACGATTGTGATGGCAGTTCAACATAGAGAGAGTATCGGTAGTAGTTCTGTTCAGAATATCGTATCGAACGAGATTAAATCCTACCTTAGTGAGGTATTGGGAATGTCCTATCACAGATTCTCAGACATATCTATCATTGTCAATGGAACAGGTCGATTTGTAAATGGAGGACCAGCAGCAGACGCAGGACTCACAGGGAGAAAGATCATTGTAGATACCTATGGAGGTGCAGGACGGCATGGCGGAGGTGCTTTCTCTGGAAAGGATCCCAGCAAAGTGGATCGCTCGGCGGCTTATGCAGCACGATGGGCGGCAAAGCATATTGTAGCCTCAGGATTGGCTGCTCGATGTGAGATTCAACTTGCCTATGTGATTGGTGTTGCAGAACCCGTCAGTATTTCAATTGATACTAGCGGCACAGGATGTATTTCCGATCGGGAAATCCAGGAGCTGGTAGAAACATATTTCAATTTTGAGCCCAATGAAATCATTGAGGTCTTGAATCTACGAAAGCCAATCTATGTGGAGACGGCATGTGGTGGCCACTTTGGCCGCCAACCACACAAGAATAACACAGGACAATTCTTTTCCTGGGAAATCCTTGATGCGACTCTTTTGCAGCAACTTGCCTGTGGAGCGCGGCTCAGGCTTCTTTGTGATGCTTGAAATAGGTGATAAGCCAGAGTGAGATTCATGGCTGAGAACATAACGATCGACTATGGCAAAAGCCATGAGTTTCCTGATCATGTAAGAATACTGCAAGAGTTGAATCTATTGTATGATGATGATACGGGCAGAACAATTAGTCCTGATGGAGATGAGTTTGTATTAGGGATCTATCCTAAAGCCCAATACATTAGTATCTCAACAACAGAGGATGGTGGGGAGCTCCCCGACATAGTTCTTGAGATAATCGTGCATTTGCCTAAAGAGGGCGCAACAGTGATTCTTGATGGGAGTGAAGAGAATCTCGATTTAGCGATTTCATTAGCAGACTTTCAAGAGATTTTGACAAAAGAGGATGAGTAATATGCGAACAAAAAACTACAGTTGCCCCAATTGTTCAATCACAACCACATTTCCTGGTTTGTGTAGGATCTGCACTACATATGACGACGATGGCTCGGTAATAGAAGCCGTGCGAAGGACTCAATGTGATGAGTTCGGGAATCAGATATTGAAGATCTCTCGAGAACCTACAGTATCCAGAGATAGGGCAGGTAATGAGATTCGTCGCGGATTCCGACCTCCGCCCAAAGAGCCCAACGCGCACGAGAGACCACGAATTGCTGAAAGTCTTGATGAAGTCCCTGAGATTGTTGAAGTGCTTGCTGAGGGAATTGATCCAGAGGATCCGAAATCGACGGATTAATATGGGTGGCAGGGAGACCGATTAGTATGGCAGAGGATATATCAAGAGTAGCAAATCAGAAAATGATGGCATTATTGGCAGAACGCATAGACAGTAGGATAGAGGAGCTTGAGAAAGAAGTAAGCCTCTTGAGACTCGCATTACAAGATGCAGATATTCAGATTCCAATCAACCTTCCAGCAGGTGATGATCCAGGACAACAGAAATTGGTGATATGATGGATGATCACCGACTAACAGAGATCGAGAATCGTCTAACGAATATCGAATCACTATTAGTTAAGATACTTCAGATTATTGAAACCAACAACATAAAACCCCCTTCACCAATAAAGTGGCATTACAATAAATATCGATTGGATTGGACTCCCTTCAATGAAGGGGCATTTGACCGCCGCAAAAAGAAGGGAAATGATGAGGATGTGTGAGTAGTGAAGATCCCGAAAGCAATAGCATTGGATATTGAAACGGCTAATACCTCAATGAGTGGATTAGATTTTAACGATCCTGTTGGCTGGCAAGTTTCCTGCATCGGGATCTACGATGGTGTGCAGGACACTGCATATCTGTATGTAGCCAATACGGCAGAGGTTATGCAGGACTTAGGTGCCGATCCCTCAATGATTGTGCAACCCATCAGTAATCTTTGTGCAGATCTGGAACAATGGTTTAAGCAAGGGTTTAGCATGATTACGCACAATGGGGCTGGATTCGATTTACCTATTCTTGCGAAGCCTGTGCAGGAGGGGGGCGCAGGTTGTGCAGCCGTGCTTAATGATTTTGAGCAGGGTAGTGTGCATATAGACACATGTCGATGGTTATTCCAACGATCTGGACATAGAGTGCATCTGGCGGATCTATCACGATCCATTTTAGGAACATCTCCCGCATCAGAGAAATTGATGCCAGCAGCTGAAGCCCCTCAGGCATGGGCACAACACAGATACGCCCAGGTAGCCAAGTATTGTATTCAAGATTGTGTCCTCACATATCGAGCTTGGAAGATGGCTGGAGTCGAAGATGGGATGTGGGCAGTTCCTGGGCATCTGCCTGGAGATCGGCTGAACGTCAAATTACTCGAGTTTGTTCCAGTGAATTGGTGGAACTCTTAGATAGGTCGCTAACTACTCATGATTATGGGCGAGTTACCAGAGGTAGATGACGATGAGGGGATTCCTGATCATATTGATATTGATGGAACTATAATGTCCAAGGCACAAGTGGAACGACAGAATGTTCGTATCAAGGAAGCCATGTTTGAGAACCATGTAGATTATGAGGATGGAGGATACTCGGGGCAACTGAAGCCAGAGGTTCTGGAGATATTTCATACCAATCTTGTATTCAATGAAGTTATGTCAGAGGATCAAGTAGGAGTGATTATTGGAACAATCATTGAATCCATTAGTGAGTGGATCATGGAGAACGTCAGTGCGGTCCACCCCATAGTGGCCAAAGCATTTGGGATCGATTTCGTGCCAAGATGTGTTGAACAATTTTTCAATTTTGAATCCGTAGCAGCTCCTCCAGACCCTCATGACCCAGCTTATGGTTAATACATTTATGCCGCCGCCGTTAAATAGGTCATTGGATGTGGATAGTCCATGATTGAAGTAGTGAACATCGTAGCAAGCACCAGATTTACAGATGATCTGGACCTTAATGATCTGGCTGATCATATCGGTATCACATTTGAACCCGAACAATTTC
>PVBE011598075.1_pt1 | contig 13760 bp, 11 predicted proteins | sample 1631181 | NCBI WGS metagenome assembly PVBE01 (sample SAMN08397723, study PRJNA350692) | Marine metagenome, whole genome shotgun sequencing project. | isolation source: water | place: Pacific Ocean | collected 2012-04 | reverse complement strand
GGGACCATGCCGCCGAATGGGCGAACACGACGGCACCAAGGTGGCGATCTGTGACTTTCTTTACTTCTCCAGTCTCCACATGAACCGTCCAAATACTGGTATCTCCGTCCAAGTCCGACGTAAACGCAATGTGCTGACCACTGGGTGACCACTTGGGATAGGCTTGCATATGAGCTCTGTGATCTGGAACGAGGGGCTTGGCGCCCTTGCCATCCCGGTCCATTATCCACAATCTGCGTCTATGCTGGTTCTGACCTTCTACATTTATGAATGCGATCGACGTTCCGTCAGGAGATATGATCGGCTCTTGGTGGAGTTCGTCTGTCTGGAACTCAGTGAAATGGATCTCATTCTGGGTAATTGACTCCGAAAAGCCATCGCCGAGAATGGGATTAGAGGGCAGTAACCCTATAGATAGGGTTACAAAGAATCGCCGGGCCGAATTCATCATGAATCCTCTACGAATGGGCGCAAGATTATCTGGATAAAGAAATGCCGGTGCGGAGTTCTTTATGGAAGAGCAGTGGCCATCAGGTAGGATACGTCGCGCGACCAGATTGATACTGAAGCTTGTTCTTCAATCTTGAGATAGACCAACATTGAACCATCATTGGAGAAAACAGGACGAGTCGCATTGGCCAGGAACTCTTCGGCTTTCTCTGTCTGACCATCAAGCATCAACATGTCCCATTGTCCCGGGGGGCCTTCTTGAAGGAATACCTGTCCGTCTTGATTCCTGAAAGGTCGCCAGCAGTGCTTCTTGCTACCGTAGACGAGTCTGGATTCCCCAGAATCACGATTTAAACTGCGAACTTTAACCATGCCTCCCTGGACGGCTCCAGAATAAAGCACCTCCCGATCAGTGGTCCACATTGGTTGGGGGCCTTGCCAATCGTCATCGGGACTCACAGCTGTGGTTTCCCCTGAATCAAGGTCGTGAATGTAGAGATGATTATTTTCGCGAAAAAGTAAGGCCGTATCGTCGGTGGAAAATTGCAGAACACTCACAGGATGTCCGTTGAACGTTTCCTGATAGGCCATGTTATCTACGCGATCGTATATCCAGATGTCCTGTTCGAGGCCAAAAGCAATAAGTTCACCGTCATGGGACACGGCCAACCGTTGAATCTGGCTTGGCGTTTCGTATAGAACCTCAGTGCTCGTGTTCTTTGTGACATCGTAGGCTACGATTCGACTAACGCCTGTTACACCTCCCGCTTCAGCAGAGCTTCGAAGTGAATCTCGCTTACAGTATGCAATGACTGAATTAGATAGCCAGGCTGGCGCATTCGATCCAGGCGTGGTCGGCCAGTCAGCCTGAACTTCGCGAATCTGTCGATCATTGACCGCAGCGATGACAAGTGTTGAGTCGGATCGCCCATCCGAAGGTCCAGCAAGAAAGCTGACGTAGGCTCCGGAAGGCGACCAACTTGCCCACTGAGCGAATACCGTTGGAAACATGGACAGCACGGTCCATTCAATCATTGTCCGCATGTCACGCACAATGACTTGACCCCTCTCGACTTCTTTTTCGTGGTATAGAAGCCGGTGCGATGCTCCATCCCAGACAGGCCCCCACAGTTGGCGATCTTCAGGTGGGAGCACTTCGCGGGGTTCGCCACCGATTGATGACACGATGTAGGTCTTAGGATAAGAATGAAAAGCAATCCAGTTGCCATCCATAGAAAGTCTCGGAAAGCCAAATTCCATCTCCTCACCCTCACTTGAGACGATGGTGTCTGTCTTGCCGCTTTCGAGGCGGATTCTGACCAGATAGCGACGCTTGTCTCTCTCCATTCTGCATAGAATGGAGAGACCATCACTGGACCAGGAAGGGAAGGCGATGGAAGCATTGTCCTCCTCAGTTACCTGCTCGACTGCACCATTCGTCAAATGATAGGTGAACAGGTTGAACTGGTTCTCGTCATCACCGATGAGATTTGGATATATGATCCTTTCCCCGTCAGGTGACCAATCCGCTTGAGCATACCAGACATCAGTTGCCTCTACATCAAAAAGTCGGCGCAAGGATGCGCCATTTATGTCGACGAGATAGACCCCAGGCGTTCCATTGCGATCTGAAACAAACAAGATACTCTTGCCGTCTGGAGACCACCGCGCACATACGTCCCCCCATATCATCGTGGTATCTGGTGCTGTGAGCTGACGTTGTTTTCCTGTTTTTCGATCAAAAATCCAAATTGTTGCTTGTTCGAAGCTTTCTGTTACCGACACAGAGGCTGCAATGTATTGCCCGTCCGGTGAAATGTCTGGATGATGCATCGACAGCTCTGGCTGATCCGATGGCGCACTTAGTTCGAGAACCGGCTCCTGCGCCGTCGCCTGGTCCTGCCACGATGCCATGACGGATAGGACCATCCATAGCGCGAAAGTCCACCGGAACGCAGCGGGATATGAGGGAACTGGCATATCTACAATTCCTTTCATGAGGTTCGGAGCCGGACGTGGGTGGGGTGGATTGCCCCTGAACGGGCCACCTTCCGCCGCATCGGGTCAGGCTGCGGCGAGCGCGGCGAGGGCTTCCTCCTGGTCGCTGTACATCCCGGCCAGTTCCTTGAGCCCCATGATCTGAAAGGTCTTGGCGATGGTTTCGGAAAGACTACAGAAACCGAGGCTCCCTCCGTGTTCACCGAGCACCTCGATGATTTCGATAATGATCGCCACACCCACGCTGTTGACCATGCGGCAATCTCTCATGTCGATCAGGACCAGAGAGACCCCGTCGTTGATCAAGCCACTGCACTCCTCCGAAATTGCCTCAGCGCTCTTTTCGTTCACGTAGCCGGGGGCCGTGACGATAGCGACCTTGCCATTGACGGTAACCGGAATTGATTCTGTGCTCATCTTGGTAGGTTCTCCAGACCGATGGAATCTTCGACGTGTTCGGGGAATTGGATACGGACAGGGCCTAACGGTATTTGCTCATCTTGACGAGGGTGCCAGAGGGACTCGAAGCGATGTCGACTTCGTCCATCAATTCCGCGATGAGCGTCAGCCCCCAACCACGTTTCTCACCCTTGTCGCGTTTTTCCTCGATACGGCGCAGAGCGTCGTCCATATCAAAGCCGTCACCGCCGTCACTGATCGTAATCGTCATCGCCTTATCGCTAATCTTGAAGCTCAGATCGATTCGACGTTCGCTGCTGCGGCTATGCTCGAAGGCGTTGATACATGCTTCAATCAGCGCCATCTTGACTTCATCGATCTTTGTTGTTTCGAGTCCAATGAATGCTCCTAGTGATTCGGCCACTGTCGTTGCCGTAAGCTCCATGTCCGGCAACATTGGAATGCTGAGATCGACATCATCAGTTTTCATCAATAACCTGCCTGTCTGGATGGGTAGGCGTCTGCAAATTGGACAACCCCTTGCCGAGCTCAATGCTCGCTATGCAGAACGAAGAAGGGGATGGAGAAGGGAGGGGCGTTTGGGGTCTGGTTGAGGAGGTTCAACTGGTGCGGCCCCGGAGGAAGGTGATGGACGGGAACGACCGAATAGAGGATCGGCCTTCCCGACCACGACGTGATCATCCATTGAGGTGGTGCGATTGGCGTCCCGTCAATGGCAACGCCGATCCGCTCCGCGAAAAGGGAAGACGACGGCAGATGATCGGGTCTTTGTACATCTATGCCTGTAGCCGCAAGGTACCCCTGATTGAGGAAAATTTCCAGGTACCCTTCCTCCACTCGCATTTTGCCCAGCGCAGGGCTGTTTAGGCTCGTATTCGGTGAAAGCCGCTCGACATACGTATAATCGCCATGGCTCGAAAAGGAATCCGGTAAGATCACTCCGCTGGCGAGGCAGATCACCGGTAAACTCGATACGACCACGGCCCGGATCGGTGACTGCGGTAGAAGTACCGCTCGATAGTAGTAGAAGATCTCAAGGAGCGACTGGCGCCAGAGGGCAATGTCCTCGCTTTGGGTCACCCGCAGGAACGACCACAGGATCACCAGCCCGATTGCATAGGCCAACGCCGTATACCTGGCGAGAGCTTCCGCGTTGCTCCCCAAATCAGTGCCGACGTAGGTGATAGCATAGATCGACGCGGTGGCCAGGGTGTGACTCCCCACCAGCCAGGTTGTCCACATGGCCAAACTGAAGAAGGCGCTGAGCCAGACGCTGTAGGCCTCGCTCGAAAGGTGCTCGATGCGGATAGTCAGGCGAACGGCTGTGTCGGGTGCTGTCAGGTGCTTGTAGAATCGCGATGTCAGAGCCCCGTGGAGCCGGGTTCGATTCACACCGCTCGGATAGGCGAAGCCAAGACCAACGAGTCCGATCCAGAGGGATCTCAAGAGAAGGTGAGCAAAGATCCCCAGACGGAGAATCCAAATCGCGAAGAAGCTGGCACTGCAGAGCACCTCGATCAGGTAGAAGGGCAGGAAACTCGACAGGAGCCAGAGACTCGCTTCTATGTCACCGTGGTCGATGGATAGGAGTCCCGCCAGTAGCCCGACGGTGATGACGATCTCAGTGTGATAGGAGATCGTCCTCACCTCATGGATATAGTTGACCTCATCGAGCTCCAGTTCCTTCGGATTCACGCCGAAGCTTCTGGGGGTACGCGGCACCGGCCAAGCTTTACGTAACAGACCCCCGACCCGGCCATTCTCAGAGGCTGTGAGAACGGCCGTGAGCCAGCCCAACGTCGCCCCGATGATCATCCCCACCGCCGCCCCATACGGTAGCAGGTCGGCGAGGTAGATGACCCCCGCCGTCGCACCGGTGATACTGTAGATTAGTCTCTGCATCTCAGTTCCTCGACAGCTCCGATGGAGCAGGCGCTGTGGAGGACTCCGCCCTGAGCACAACGACGGTCTGATCGTCCTCCTGCTTGCCGTCACCGGCAAAGCGCTCCACATCGTCGAGAACTCGCTGGATCAACTGTCGTGCCGACAGGGATTGTTTTCCAGCCTGCCGGATGACCTCACGTGTGCGATCGTAGCCGAACAACTCTCCTTCGGGGTTGGCAGCCTCGATGATGCCATCGGAGCACAAAACCACGACGTCGCCAGGCTCGAGTGTGATCTCCGTCGTCCCGTAGGCCGACTCGGCGCGAACGCCGAGCGGAATCGCACTGAGGTCGATTTCGTCCACCGTGCCGGTGCGGGTCCGGTAATGGTACGGGAAAGGACAGCCGCCGTTGGAGATCCGCATCGTTCCAGTCGTGGAATGAAGTTCGCCGATGCTGAAACAGATGAAGGTCCGCTTCTCGAGTACGCGATGCAGGGACTGGTTGAGTCGCTGCATCAATTCCTGGGGCTCGGGCGTGTACTCCACTTGCGTATTCAGCAGGCCCGAAAAAACCATCGTGGGAATTGCCGCCTGCATGCCGTGACCGGTGACGTCCGCGAGACCGAAGAGAAGGCGGTCTTCACCGGGAGTGAAGTACTGGAAGAAATCTCCTCCCACCGCCTCTGCCGGTCGACAGTGGCCGACGATGTCATAGCCGGCAAGTTTTGGGTCGGATGTTGGCATCAGACGCATCTGCATATCGTGGGCCGTCCTGAGTTCCTGTTCCAGCATCTGATTGTGATGCGAGACGATCTGGTTCGCTTCCTCGAGCGCCTCTGATCGGTTTCGGATGCGCGTGACGAGCACGTAGATGGTCAGTCCGCCGATGCTCACGAAAAAGATCGAGGCGACGATGAGTACAGTGCCCTGAAACTCTAACGGCCCGGTAAGTATCCTAACGGTTGTGACCAGATCCCAGGGAGGATCAGCGACCTCTTCGTGGGTGAGGAGGAAGCTTTCCTTATCGACGTCGAATCGCGTGGAAAAGTGTTTTTCGTCCGAGGTCTCGGATGCCCCACTCGAAAGTGGCTGGGCCAGGTCGGGCGCACCAGTCTCAAGGGCAATTCCCGTACGGCTGAGATCGTCTGAATCATAGATCAGGTGTCGATTCTGCCGATCGTAGACGACCAGTCGTCGATCGATGCCTCCTGTCCAATCGATCACGTCTTCCAAAGACTGGTCGACGACGACGTGTCCGAGCAGTGCCTTCGTGCGCCGGTGGTTGATGTCGAAGAGGGTGCGCAGAACCATCGTCGAATCGGCCAGTGTGGCAATATGCACGTCCATCTCACCCGAAGGCAGGGCTGTCAGGCTTCCACGAATAACGTTCGGTCCCGTCGCAGCGGCAGTTTCTGGCACGACATCGGCAAGCTGACCGAGGTCGACGACTTGCTCATCCTGCTGAAAATCGATCCCAACGATGGGGTTCCGGCGGGCGTCTAGGTAGCTGACACCGCGGATCGAAGGATTTTTCGTGCGTTCGAACCACCGGCGTGCAAAGACATCTAGGCTCTTTGCCAAGATGACGTGATCTGTCTCACCGGCGAATTGGCGCCGGATCCCCCGGCTGACATGGAGGATGCGGGCCTGACGAACCAGGGTTTGGCGCGACTTCTGCAGGTGCGGTACGATACTGGCGTGTGAGGCCAGATTCTGTTGCTCGAAGGCTAGGTCGATCGCTTGGAAGACCAGCCGGTAGAACAGCAGGAAGAGCGTGGCCAAGAGCAGACCCGCGACTGCGAAGAACAAGGGAAGATGGCGCGTACGAATTGAATCAAACATACATACTCGAGGCATTATGGAGTGTGCAGGTAGTTGGGGAGGTGGATCTCACCGCCCCGTCAGATCGCGCGACCCAAATAATAGGAAATATCCATGAGTACACCTTCCTTCCGGTGCTCTCAAGGAGGCGTTCGATGTCTCTTTTTTTTATCCATTATTGAATATTTCCCCGCCAAAGAAGAGCCCCCGACAGATGGGAAAGAGCCGAGATAACCCGTGCCAAGCGGTCCTTTTCCTGTTGACATGACGGACGTGGTGACGCTCAGTGTGTTTCAGCAGATACCCCTGTGCCCACGCGCCACGCGATTGCCGCAACGCGACGCTTCAGCATGTCGTCGGCATGATCCTACCCAGCCCAAGGGCCATCGACTGGCGACGTGCGTCACATTCTGCTTGCCAGGCAGGCACCAGACTCACCAAATGGCGCTTATCGCGCCTATCCGCTGAGGTCTTGACGGCTCGCTACTGGCGGTGTTGCGCCAGAGACCTTTCCCGTTCATCTGCCCCGCCCCTTTCGACGCTCCCGACGACCTGGATTTTCTCTACCCTCCAAGCTTTCGGACGTGATGGCTCCGAACAAGGGATCCTGTCTCTGGGCGATGAGCTGCCAACCTTCCATGTCGGCCACAACCAGCTCTGTCCTGGCTTTTCTTCCCATGCTCCCGCCGGTTTGTGCATTCTCAAAGCGCATCTGCCATTGGATCTCGACTCGCACGCCATTCTCATCCGACCTGACTCCACGAATGCTGTGCTTTATCTGGAAAGCACCTGCTACATCCGCCTCATCGCGTACCGCGTCTATGAGAGCGTAAGAAGCCAAGCCCTCATGGCTGGCTCAGCCCCGAACTTGCTCCTGGAGGCCTAAGCCCGGGGCGGTGGGCACCGGCACTAGGCCGTCGACTGGACGTAGTGGCTCGATGGCAGCCTCGCTGGCATCTTCCCCGGTCTCGATGGTGGCGAAAAAGTGGGCGTTGCGGACGGCCCCCAGTAACTGGGCATGGACGTAACCGCCCATGGTGCGATCGACGCCCAATTCGCAGTTGATGCCAAAGCACTCGGCGGTGCGGGCCAGCTTTATCACGTCGGTGATACCGCCGCTGGCCGGCACGGAGACGATCAGGCCGTCCGTGGCGTTGCGCGCCAGCAAAGAGACGGTGTGGCGATGGACGTCCCGACCAAGGTTCATCGTGTAGACGGGCAGATCGAGATTAGCGGTCAGCGCCTCGAGGCCGGATAGGTCAGTCGCCGGCATTGGGTTTTCGAGGCGGTGATAGGTGGCTGCCTCGAGCCCGCGACCCAGTCGTAGCGCTTCTTGGTGTGTGTAGCGGCCGCCGCCGTCGTGGATAAGGCGGAAGTCGGGGCCCACGGCCTGGCGGATGCGCAGCGCCAAGTCCAACGTCGCCTCGATGGGGCGCGGGACGGCGTCGACGCAGGCCCAGTAGCCCGCTGTAGCGGCAGTGACAGCCGCCTCGATGACGTCGTCGTCGGCCAACCCGGAGCCGCTGTGACGGCTGGCCGGGATGCGGTCGCGAAAGCCGCCCAGGACTTGGTAGACGGGTAGTTGCACGGCCTTGCCCAGTAGATCCCACAAGGCCACATCGACATACGCCCACAGTGGTTCCTCCACCTTCTGGTCGGCCGTCCGGGCGACCATGGCATGCCACAGGCGCTCTCGCTCGTGGGGTCCGGCGCCGACAAGCAAGGGCGAGTAGAGTTCCCGGATAGTCTCTACCGATGTCGGCGGCACTCCAGGACAACAGCCTGCGTGGTCGCTGTCCGTCAGCAGGTGCAGCCAGCCCGACGACTCGTCGATAGCGATCTCGGTTATGCGCAAGCCGTCCACCCTCAGATGACCGCGAGCGCGGTGCGCTCCATCTCGTCCCAGTCGGGCTCCGAGACAGGGTTGCTGTTGCTTGCGATGGTCATATAACCCTCGTCGACCACCAATGTGCCGCGACAGTCGAGCTCAGCGTCGGCGGCCAGGGGTATGGCTCGCCCTGTCTCATAGAGTGGGTCGTTGCCGATCGCCAGCGTCACGTGTGGGTTCCCCCCGTGAACCTCGACACCGAAACTCTCGCACAACTGCGCCAGCTTGAGCTGGCCGGTTATGCCGATGGCCCGCTGGCGGATGATGTCGGCGGCGCCGAGCGCCAGATAAGGGGCAGCGCTGAAGGGTTGTCCGCCGACGTAGCCGACCCACTCCATGGCCAAAATCGGTAGATCCAGGCTGTCGCAGAGCTTCTTCAAGCCCATCATGTCGTGGTCCTGCAGGGGCTCCTCCATCCACGTGTAATTCTGCCTCTCCAACTCGCGGCCCACCTGCAGGGCTTCTTCACAAGTGTAGTTTTCGACCGGATCGTGCAGTAACAGGAAGTCATCGCCCACGGCTGCGCGCATCTGCCGCGCCAGTTCGATGTTGGCGCGCACTCCGCGGTAGGAATGGTCCTTTGCGCCCTTGAACCCGGCTTCCTTTGCGTTCACTGCTGCTGCTGCCAGTTCGTCGATGCTGTCGCCATCGATGCACTGGTAAGCCGGCACGCGCTCGCGGCAACCACCGAGCAGTTGGTACAGGGGCATGCGAGCCTGCCGCACGGCCAAATCCCAGAGCATGCCGTCGACCGTGTCCAGGAGTTGGCGACCGGTGTATAGGAAACGCTGGGCGTACCACAACCGCTGCCAAATGAACTCGCGGTCGAAGGTGTCGACGCCGATGAGCATGGGGGCGATGCGTGCCTTGAAATCGCGCGCTTCCCACTCCAACTCGTCGCGTTGGAAACCGGATGCAATCAGGCCATGAGCATCGAGGTCGTCTCCGGTAACCAGGCGCAAGGTGCAGGTATAGGTGGGGCGCAGAGTATCGTCCTTGAACTCGATGATCTCCTCAGGCTGCAGGCGGCGGAAGTGGGTATTGCGCGTAAACAACCCGGAAAGCCCCGGCGGCACTTTCTCTGTAAAACCGCCGGTGCATGCGGAACGCGTCGCTGGCTCGCCCTGCTGGATGTAGAGTCGTGCCTCCTTGATCATCATCAATAGGGCGGATCCCCCATCGTCGCCAGGATGGTCAGCATCTCATGACGATCGGCCTCATCGAGTGTGAGCGAGCCGAAACCGACCTCTTCACCGGAGTGCTTCCCGGGCGTAGTGACTTGCTGGCGGCAATACGCGTGCTCGAAAACGCCCATTTGTTTGAGAAAGACCTTGCCGGCTTCTCCAGCGGCCGTGTGCCAGCGCCAGAACACGAGCGGCAGCATGCGATTCCACGCGGCCCGCGCCTCGTCGTGCCGCCCCTCCTGCCAAAGATCAAAAATGCAGGCGTGAGCCCGAGGAGCGGCGCAGCTGGGCATGACGCCCATGGCTCCCCAGCCGAGTTCACCCGGGTAGTGCAGACCTGGCGCGAATACGGTGACCCGGTCCCGCAGTTCGTCGACATACTGCCTGAGCTTGGGCCCGTGTGAGGTTTCTTCCTTTATGTATGTGATGACCGGGAAACGCTCGAGCAACGTTTGGACTACGGCGAGGTCCATGTCGGCCGTGCCGTGAATCATGACCGGGATCTCGATCTGTGAACAGATCGTGTCGTAGAAGTCGACGATCTCCTCGATTGACAACTTCGAGCGTCCCCAACCGGGATGCACGAAGACGCAGTCCGCCCCGGCCTTCTGGGCATGCTGGTTGAGCTGTAGCGTTTCCTCAACGGTGTGTGCGGATGTTCCCACCAGCACAGGAGTGCGACCGCCATTGGTCCCGAGCACTACATCGATGATGGCGTTGCGCTCGTCGACGCTGAGATAGGGCGCCTCGGAATCGCCGCCATTGGGCGACATACCGTGGGCTCCGTTCTCGATCAGGTAATCGACAAGTCGTTCGACAGACCTCAGATCGATCTCACCGTCTGAGGTGTAAGGCGTGGCCATGATGGGGAAGTATCCCCGCAGTGGTTTCGGCATCGGTCATGTCTCCGTCTCGCGCTGTCGGACTCAATATAGTCTGGCGTCCCATCGGTTCCCAGTGACCTGGCGGTGGTCTACCCGGTATAACCGACCTTCAAGCGCGCCGTGCGACCGCCTCGCCCGAAGGTGTTCACGCCGCGAACCTCTAGCTCGTTTTGCCCCTGGTGCAGCTCCCAGTTCAGCGGCGAGTCGGCCTGCCTCCACTCACCACCGTCGATACGGACTTGATAGTGCGAGAAGTTGGGTGTGGCCGTCTCTACATCGATCTCGATCACCCCTGCCTTCTCTCCCGCGCGCGGGTACAGCCGGGTCTGGTTCACTGACCAGTTGAAATCCGCCTCCCTCGATGTCTGCATCGAGTACTCGGCGTACTTCGGATCGATGTCGACGGACCACCACAGGTAGCCGTCCCAGTGATACGCGCTGTAGCCGTGGTAGAGTTCGGCGGGTTCGGCCTGAACCAGATGATTGTTGCGCAGTGGGATCCCGAAGCGAACGAACAGGCTGCCCCAGGACCTGGTCATTCTTGTTTTCATCTTTTGCGGCAGCTTGTTGATCGTCAGGTGATGGGACGTACCAGCCTCGTGCATGCGAGAAAATTCGACTGCGTTTACGGGTACGCCCCTGCTCTCGTAGGTCGCGTCATGCTCTTTGCCGGGCCCCGCGTCCTGGAGGATCCACTTCTGCAGGTCCTCTGACCAGACCTCGGCCAGGCAGTGATGATCGATAATGACGACGCGAGCGACCCATCCAAGCGCCGAGGCGCAACCGGCGAATACTGCCCCGTAGTGCGTGCACATGCCGAAGCCCCAGTTACCCTTGGTCGTCTCGAGGATCTCGATCGGATCCCATGACGGACAGAAGGGATAGGCGCGTGCCTGCCAGCCCAGCCACTGGCTGTGTACCCAGTCGCGCAGAAGAGCCAGCTGTTCAAGCTCGGTGTTGGCGCCTGCGATGACCTCATGCAGACGGTACTGCTTGATCAGGCGATCGACGCGGTAGTGGGGAGCCAGATAATCGAAATCATAGGAGCTGTAGACGATATCCGGCTGGTCGACCTCGAGCAGTTCAACACCCTTCAACGAACCCCGCGTCTCTACGGAGTCAACCTTCAGTGATACGCTCTTCAACACTGGACTCACGGCGGCCGAATCCGAACTCAACACAGCTCGCCACTGGGAAAACCGGCCGGGGTTTTCGATAGCCGCCTGGGCCGTCCAGGGAGTCCATTCTCTGGCCGAAAAAGCAGGTGTGGATCCCGCGCGCATCTCGAAATCGATGCGCGTTCCCGGGGGCACTTCTTTCTCGTGGGACAACCGCACGCGTCGGATATCGACCCGCGGCGCGATACCGGCACTTTCCGGATCGGCTAGATCGAAAACCGGCGACACCATCTCGCCCTTGGGAGCGAATCCCTTGAGTCGCAACCGGACCATGTACTCCCCCGCCTGGTCTCCGCGTCCACCCAGGGCATTGACATGCCAGGTCTTACCACCGTCGAAACTGCGGCTGCTACGACTGCCGACGCCTGGATCAATGTAGAGCCGGCCGCCGGTGAAGATGATCTCGTTCGCACCCTTCTTCAGGTAGCGAGCCTGTATCCGCATACGATCCCAACCACTCGACCTGCCTGCGAAACCGGTTATCCTCTCCTTTCTTTGGCGGTGGGTGATGCGATAGCCGTTGACGAACAGGCATAGGGAATCAATCTGGGACTCGTCCTGTCCCTTGACATAGAAGATCACCTCGGCGCTCTTAACCTCGGCTGAGGGGACATCAAACTCGACTCGAGCCCGGTCATCCGCTCCCAGCTCGTCGCCAATCTCTGCGCTGACTCCCATTTCATTGGTCAGCAGCAGGGTCGGAGACAGCCTCGCGCTGGTGCGGGTCTGAGCGTCGACGAAGCGGTCTCGTCGGTAGTGGCGAAAATCACGTTGAACGATTCGACTGCCGGCCATGATCTTCCTTTCGAGTGTTGTGCCCGGCAATAGGCGGACTGTTCGGTTAGGCCCTCCTTCTGGCTTGATCTGCCCCCGAAGGTGATACCGCTCGTTATGCTAGATCAATGAGCGGTGCAATGGGGTCCAAGGCGCCCAGCAGCACTGCAGCAGTGGCCACCAATAGACTTCCGGCGCAGGAGGTAGGCCCTCACGGAACCCGGCTTGATAAGCGCCGTCAAGATCTTCATGCGACCCGAGCAACTGGGACTCATCTTGATATAGAAACAGAATGATCGGCCGATTCCGTTACGTCATAAACCCGGGGTTCTTCGTAGTAAGGCCGCCCAGAAAGACGGTATAAAAGACGGTATACTGGATAGGCCACGGAACCAACCGCCCCACCAAGGACAGGAAGCAAAACGAGCGACTCCATCGCCTCACGCTTTGCATCCCCCTGGTCAGAGTTCCGCAAATATTCCGCCTCAATTATTTGCTCACATCCCGAAACGAATCCCAGCACTGCACCCCCAATTGCACCCACACCAACATCTTTCCCTAGGCCCGCAAGATTCGCTGGTTCTTTCGCTTTCCTCTTTTTGTATAAAATAATTTCACGAATCTGCTTGAACGGGATACTGACTACAGGTTTATCATAACCCCCACCCCTCATTGTTAAACGGAGGTTTTTGGATGTTACGTAACCAAGTGGAAGGTCTTGTTGGCTAGTCCAATGGTCAGACTTCACGCGCACCCACATTTCATTGGCTTCAACGATTTGGACCTGAACTCTCCGGCTAACCCCATCTAATACAGCCCGGGTACTGTCCGTGTGACCTGCCTCTCCCCACGTCATTGACAGAGGCCGATCTCCTCTTATTTCAACCGATTCTGTTTCCTTTGTCAGGACAAGCGTGCCTGCATTAAGAAGATGCAATTGAGGACTTGAACAGCCCACGTTATAGCAGGTCAAAGAAAGTATTACGGCCCTGCCAAATCCTTTTTTCATGCGTTGTTGCTCGCTTTCAGATACGGAAACGTCGTTCGCTTCCAGAGTCCCGGCACAAATGAAACTTACTGGCTCCAATAAATAATAGACGGACTAAAAACCCCTCATAGATTGCCGCTCTTGTTCGGGTCAAATATTGACGCATCAATCACAACCTCAAATGCCTGAGCGTCCAATTGCGTTCTGCCATTCACTTGCGGCCCGGCGAATTTCCCACGCGCCATCAGAATTGCGCCCGTGCACATAAAACCCCTCCCAACCCGTCTGTG
>PVBE011943616.1_pt1 | contig 13761 bp, 13 predicted proteins | sample 1631181 | NCBI WGS metagenome assembly PVBE01 (sample SAMN08397723, study PRJNA350692) | Marine metagenome, whole genome shotgun sequencing project. | isolation source: water | place: Pacific Ocean | collected 2012-04 | reverse complement strand
GCGAGGTCTTTAGGGGTACGTGCAAGGAGTCGGGAAAGAAGTGGGCAGAAGAGATATTTCTTGAGGTTGAAGCGAGTTCTGGAACAAAGAACCAAAGAGAAGAACTCAAGATCGATAGGTCAAATTCGATAACGCAGCCGACAGGGGTCAAGGAAGAGACATGAGTTATGAAATCTTGACTGGGATGGGTGGAGTTTCGGTGGAGCGCAACGTCCCAGCAGAGATGCGCGACGGGACCGTTCTTTTGGCAGACGTATATCGACCGAAACAGGAGGGCCCTTATCCCGTTCTCTTGAGTCGCCATCCCTATGACAAGCAGGCAGCGCTTTCGAACTTCGGCTATGCCCATCCGGCTTGGTATGCGGAAAAAGGTTATCTAGTCGTCGTTCAGGACTGTCGCGGACGGTATCTCTCCGAGGGCGACTTCACCCCGTTTCTGTCAGAATCTGAAGACGGCTATGACACCGTTGAATGGGCAGCTCGCTTGCCTGACTCAGATGGCCAGGTTGCCATGTATGGCTTTTCATATGGCGGAGCTACAACAATGTTGGCGGCTACGGCAGCCCCGCCAAGTCTTGTAACAATTTCGCCTGGGTTCACTGGATCTCAGTATTACGACGGCTGGACCTACCAGGCAGGGGCGCTAAATCTGGCTTTCGTAGTTTATTGGTCGACCTTGCTTGGGCTTGATTCTGCCAAGAGGGCTGGCGACGTAGAGGGTTTCGCTCAATTGGGTGCAGCACTGGGGTCTGTGGAAGGTTGGTTCAACTTTTTACCTTTAGCCGACTATCCGGTGGTTGCAAAGCACGCTGCCTATTTTCGCGAGTGGGTAGAGCACTCTTCCTACGACGAATACTGGAGGAAGTGGAGTATCGACGAAGATTACGATCGGATAACCATTCCAGCTATCCATACTGGTGGTCTGTACGACATCTTCTTGCGTGGAACCGTAAAGAACTTCGTTGGTCTCTCCGGCACAGCAGCAGGCCGAGCTGGCGCATGCCAGAAGCTTCTCCTCGGGCCGTGGACACATATGCCATGGGCACCAGTTGATGTTGTTGGTGGAGAGTTCAGTACAAGTGAGGTTGACGATTGGCAAGTCCGTTGGTTCGATTACCAACTCAAGGGGCTAGACAACGGAGTGCTTGACCACCCCGTGACCGTATACCTACTTGGGGAAGGTCTACGCAACTTCGATGAGTGGCCACCTGCTGAGGCCCAAATGCTCGAGTACTTCATGCACTCAGGTGGTAGAGCGAATTCGAAGTTTGGGGATGGCTGGCTCGACCGAGACGTTCCATTAGAAGAACCTGGCGATATTTTCATATATGACCCAAATACACCCACGCCCAGCCTTGGCGGGCATTCCTGTTGTTTTGAATCGGTTACACCAATGGGTCCAGCGAATCAAAGCTCTGCAGAGACATCTCGGATGGTTCTCGTATACACAACAGAGCCTTTGGTGAAGGACCTTCTAATCGTTGGTGATGCCTTTGTCACCCTCTTCGCCGCTTCTTCGGCGGTTGACACTGACTTCACTGTCCGTCTGTGCGGAGTCAGCCCCGAAGGTCAGTCGGTCAATCTCCAAGAAGGAATCGTTAGAGCTCGATACAGGGAATCGCTGGTTGATCCGTCACTGATCAATCCCGGTGAGATCTACAGGTATCGCATAGAATTAGGGCCGGTAGCAGCGAAACTTTCCGCTGGTTACGCAATAAGGGTGGACGTATCGAGTTCAGATTTTCCTCAGTGGGATCGAAACCTAAACACCGGTGGTCCGAGCGGCTTTGAAGGACCCTTGGCAGCAGAAACTGCGACTCAGACAATCTTGCATTCCGGGTCCTATCCGTCGAGCCTCTCCCTGCCTGTTATCCCAGGGTAGCCTTCGCTAGAGAGCTCGATCTGGAGGGTAAACAACTAGTTGGATGGATCACCCAGCTAGTTGGAGTTCAGATTGGCCAAGTTCGTCTCGGAGGAGTTCTACTGTTCCATGGAGGTCAGCAGTCAATGATTCGGCTGCACCATCTGCATCTCCTTTAGCCAAACAATCAATTATGGCGTGGTGGTTGTCATCTACGCTGCAGACGAAATTTTTCTGGCCAGAAGCTAAATGTATGTAGCGCTCAGAATGAGCCCAGAGCATTTCAACAATGTGGCACAGCCATTCAGAGCCAGACAGCTCGTAAATCGATTGGTGAAAAGTCCGATGGTGGTCTAGGCCGTTCTCGATGTTGTTCATTTGCAACTCGCTCACCGCGCTGTTGATAGTGTCCACCAGTGAGTTGATGAAGACTGAGTCCACAAATCTGGTAGCCAACCTGAGTGCCTCAACTTCCACAAGTGTTCGCACCCTGTAAAGGTCCTCCAACGACTCCAGGGACAATGGTGCCACTCGCGCTCCCTTGTTTACTTCTGAGACGACGAATCTCTCCCTCTCGAGGAGTCGTAGCGCTTCTCTGACAGGAATGAGGCTGACTTTGTTGGCCGCTGCAAGCTTGTTGAGTCGAAGTGGTGTGTTTGCCGGGTAGGTGCCATCAAGAATGTGTGCTCTAGTGGACTGGTAAACGCTCTCAACTAGATGGCCTGACTTTGGTTTTGCTTTTTGCATGGGCGCTTTGGGGTAGGGGAACAGTTGCGACTTTCCAAACGCCATCCTACTCTCGCGCTTTGTGTGCACCACGGGAGCTCTCCACTTAGATGGTGGTGACTACCTCTTGTTTAAGAACAAGGATTTCGGACGTCAAAACTTTGATGATTCGGTCTTCATCAATCAAGATGTTTTTGGTGTGAAGGGGCTTACGACGTGGGCCAACACAGATTCCAGTAGTGACCAATATTCTGGATTTTCGATCGGAGCCAACAGGCATGGACTTCTTTGCGCGGATTCAAATGTGCGAGAAGAGCCCCCTCGTGGCACCAACTATGACGTCCTTACCGAAATTGCTCTGACTGAGGGGACAGACGTCAAGACTGCCGTTGAGGCGATTCAAGATGCGTTATCGGTTGAGAGTTACTGGTGTGCAAATCTGATCTTGGTGGATCCTTCCGTCGTGGCGGTAGTTGAGATAAAGGGATCCGAACTTCATTGTTCCCACCACCCTGGCCGTGCAACCCGAACCAACCATCACGTCCACTTCGGAGCGAGTGTTAGCGACCATGATGTAGCTACGAGTGCTGATCGCTTCAACTGGTCAAGCCGTCGCCTTTCCCAGGCTTCGGGCCTATTTGATGTGTTGGAGCTTCAGGAGAGTCATGACGGTGACCAAACTGGGATCTGCAATCACAGTAGTTACCAGACCGTTTATTCATATGTATTGATACGGACCATTGAAGGCATCCGTCTCTTGGTCAAGCAAGGGCACCCTTGTGGTAATGGTTTGACTCAGAACCTTCTACTCCCTTTAGGCGAATCCTGGTCGAGAAAAGAGACAGAAGCATTCGTAGCGGCATTTCCTTCTACGCAAAGTTCTATTGGCTAGTTGTAGATGGGATCTTGGGCACAAGTGGCGTTAGGTAGGGATTGCTAGCCTCGATTTTGACCTTTGCAGGGAGCGGGTTTCCCGATTCCAGCAATTCCTTAGACCAACTGGACTTGTAATTTCCCTCTTGGTCCAAGATGCTGTAAACTCGGCGCCACTAGTGGTCAGGGGCTGAGGCCTGTTGCCACTGGTGGACAGGTCCGTGATTGCTTGGACTGCAGCTAGCTATGTGTATAGGGGAATTGCATGAATGATCCGACGGGAAACATTGAACTAGATCAGTTGGTTGATCAGTACCGAGGTGGCAAGGTCACACGTCGCCACTTTGTCAAAGCGGCGGGTGGTCTAGGCCTAGGCGTTGCTGCGGCCGGATCGATACTTGCGGCTTGTAGCTCAGATGAAGATGCCACACCGGCGACTACACCCGCAAAAACTGCCGCTGCACCGAGCAGGGGGGGAACCCTCAAGGAAGGGTATGACCTCGACTTCTCGAAGCATGATCCAATTACCACCAACTGGTACGACCCGGCTTTCTTCGCCATATATGAAGCCCTCCTTACGAATGATCCCGCTGGAAATGACAACCATCAGTTGGCTACGAGTTTCACCAAGTCGGCTGACGGCATGGAGTATCGGTTTGATATAGATCCTGATGGCAAGTTCCATTCTGGTAAGTCTGCCAACGCGGCAGCAGTGGCTGATTTCTTTACTTTCTTCAAGGAGACATCGTTCATCGCGACATTGGCTGCACCAGTTGCAAGTTACGAATCTGAGGGCGACCAGTTGGTTGTCAAGATGAATAACCCTTGGGTTGGAGCCCTTGGCCCCCATAAGACTGGCTACTTCCGGGTTCTTTGCATGGAGACATGGAATGAAGCTGGAGGTATGGAGTCGACTACCTATGGGACAGAGCTTGCTGATGGGACGGGCCCGTTTACCCACGAGGAGTTCGTGCCCGGAAGCCATGCACTTGTCAAGCGCTGGGACGACTACCCAGGTTCAAATACCGAATACTTCGAAAACAAGGGAACCGCATATCTAGATGCTGTTAGGTGGAGTTTCATTCCTGAAGCTAGCCAGCGTGCCGTCCAGTTAGAAAACGGCGACATTCATACCCTTAAGGGCCCCGCGCCGCAGGACGTGAGCCGTTTGGAGGAAAACTCGGACATCACGGTCTACCGGTTCCCAGAATGGTCCGGCTACATCCTGTCTCTTAACCAGGACTGGGATGAGTATTTTGGCGATGTTCGGGTTCGGGCAGCCATCGCTCATTTGATCGACCGCGAAGCTATGCGTGATGCAGTCTTCTTTGGTGATGCCGTAGCCGATTTCGGCCCACTACCGCCAACGGACAAGTTCTACGACCCAGTCGTCGAAGAGATGATTACCTACGATCCAGATGCGGCTGCAGGCCTTATGACTGAAGCTGGATGGGAACTAAATGGTGACGGCATCTGGGAGAAGGACGGTACGGTCCTCTCGTTTGAGTTTGCCGTTCAGGCAGAGTCGATCAATGAGGCAGTTGCAACCACTGCTTCAGCAATGATGCGTGAAGGTGGTGTCGACGCGAAGGTCAATGTCGTTGACAGGGCGGTCATCTTTGAAAAGCAAGCTACAGAGGGCAGAGGAGCGGCCCCGATGACGCTCTTCTACTGGTTGTGGCCGATTCCGATTGATGTCCTGAATCTGTTTGTTAACAGCGCAACTATCCCCTTCCCCAATATGTCAAGGGCGAATGTTCCTGCGATTGATGCGGCCATGGAGGCATGGATGAGTGCTGGCACTGAGGTCGAGGGTCAGGCTGCTCAAACGGCATTCCAGGTGGCTTATTGTGAAAACGTTCCTTATGTCCCGATGGTTACGCGCAACGCTGTGTTTGCCAAGAGGAATAACGTTCATGGTTGGCAGCCGACGCTCTGGAACCTCTATCCGTACTACAACGACGTCTGGATCGAGAGTTAGAGATTTCTAGCGTTTCTCTGTCGTCAACGGAATGACCAGACTTGGCAATACTCGTTCGTCCCATGCTCAGATATGGGACGAACGAGTAGCAGCCTATGAACTAGAGGCTAGAGCTCATTCTTGGCGAAAGAAGTTAAGAGAGTTCACGCGAAACAAACTTCTTTTTACAGGTTCGCTGCTAGGAGTATTAATAGTCGGCCTTGGGCTGGTGGGTCCGCTGTTTTTTGGGAACGATTATGCACACCAGTCGTTGCGCGATGCACACTTGCCTCCACTCAACGAGGGGTACCTCCTAGGGACTGATCAGTATGGCCGGGATCTTCTGGTCAGGTTGTGCATCGGTATCCGGGTTTCCCTATTTGTAGCTGCGGCCGTAACGTCAATGGCGCTAGTAGTAGGTATGGCATTGGGGATGTGCGGTGGGTTTCTGGGAGGCTACGTCGATAGGGCGGTTCGCTCTGTTTCAGATTTCGTCTGGGGGTTTCCCCTCATTTTGGTAGCGGTCTTATTGGCAGGAGGTCTTGGGCAAGGGCTATTTCCAGTAATTCTGGCTGTTGGAATTGTAAATGTTGCTGCCATTACCCGCGTAGTGCGCGGTGAAGTCGTTGTCCTTCGCACGAAGGAATTCATCGAAGCTGCGCGCGCCTGCGGAATCTCCAATTACCGTGTCATGTGGAGGCACCTACTTCCAAATGTGATGGCACCAGCGTTAGTACTGGCTTCTTACTATGTAGCAATCGCAATAATTGCTGAAGCTGGTCTTTCATTTATCGGTCTGGGAGCCCAACCTCCGCTGCCAAGCCTTGGAAAAATGGTTGCTGATGGCCGTGGGTTTCTTAGGATGAACCATTGGGAGAGCACGATTCCAGGTATTGGTATAGCAGGGCTTGTGCTGTCAGTCAGTTTGATAGGTGATGGCCTACGAGATGTATTTGATCCACAACTCCGGCATGAAGCTAAAGGAGTTGAGAAGGAATGAAGCGGATTGTAAGCCGTCTTCTCTACACGGTCATAGTACTTTTTGTTAGTTCCATCGCTGTCTTCTATGCAATTCGGCTTTCAGGTGGCGATGCAACTGCAGCAGCCGTTCCCGGTTCTGCAACCGAGGAGTTTCGAGAGGAGTTCCGTGATCGACTAGGTCTGAATGAGCCTATTTATCAGCAGTACTTCACCTACATGGGAAGGGTTCTGAGTGGCGACCCAGGAAATTCACTGACCAACAACAAGGCCCTGACCGCGATGCTCGGAGAGCATGGCCGCAATAGTCTGATTCTAGGTGGGACCGCCTTTGCGCTGGTGTTCTTGGTAGGTGTTCCACTCGGAGTTCTGGCATCTATCCGGCGAAATAGTTGGGCTGATCAGGGCATCATGTCATTGTCCACATTTGCCATGGCGGTGCCCAACTTCTGGTTAGCACTCCTTGCTGTGTGGTTATTTGCCTCTACACTCGGTTGGCTACCTTCGGCAGGTTGTTGTGGGACCAAACAACTTATTTTGCCAGCAGTGGTTTTGGCCTTTGAGGGCATCGCTCTCACAGTTCGTATGACCCGGTCATCAATGATCGAGAGTCAAAATAGTGACTATGTGAGAACGCTTCGAGCTGGTGGCCTATCCGAATGGCGTATTACCTGCAAGCATGTACTCCGGAATGCTCTTATCCCAATTGTTTCTTTGGCGGGGCTGCGAATAGGGCAAATTGTCGGTTATGCCCTCATTGTTGAGACTATCTTTGGTTGGCCAGGTGTCGGACAGGTGCTTGTGAACGCAGTTCTGAGACGCGATTACCCTGTGGCACAGTTCTTCTCATTGATGCTGGTAGCTCTAGTGGTAATGGGCAACTGGTTAGCCGACGCTGGTTACACCATTGCTAACCCAAGGCTCCGGAAGTCCACATGAGTACTTTGGTAGAGAATGTTTCAGGTGCTTCAGTGAACCCATTGAGCCAGAAGGCTGAGCCACTCCTGGAGGTAGAGGACCTGAGAGTCTCTGTCAATAGCGAAGGCACATCGTTTGAGGTAGTGAAGGGTGTGTCACTTTCAGTCTTCGAGAATGAGATCTTGTGCCTAGTGGGCGAGAGCGGTTGTGGCAAGTCGATGACTGCACTTTCCATCATGGGATTACTGCCAGGCGGTGTTGCCAAAGTAACGGAAGGCAGAGTTGGTTACGAGGGCAAAGATCTCCTCGGCTTGAAAAATCGGGAGTTAAGACGTTTGCGCGCAGAGTCAATTTCGATGATCTTCCAGGATCCGATCACCTCACTGGACCCAGTTTTCACGATTGGAAGTGTTCTTGAAGAGGTGGTGAGGTCCCACAGGGATGTCAGTCGTTCTGCGGCCCGGGAGATTGCCGTCAATGCACTGGTTGAGGCGGAGTTGCCTGATGCAGCCAACCGTCTAGATAGCTACCCTCATCAACTTTCTGGTGGAATGCGACAGCGGGTCATGATTGCTCTCGCTATTGCTCTTGACCCGAGGCTCCTAATAGCTGATGAGCCTACGACAGCGCTGGACGTCACTGTGCAGGCCCAAATCCTAGAGAACCTGAGAGATCGGCAACGAGAACGAGAGATGGGGATGCTCCTGATCACTCACGACCTTGCAGTCGTGGCCTCGGTTGCCGACAGAGTTGCCGTTATGTATGCGGGTGAGATAGTCGAAGAGGCACCTGTCGATGAACTCTTTGACAAGCCTCGGCACCCTTACACACAGGGTTTGCTCAGGGCTTTGCCGGAGATCTCTGTTTCGCGGGGGAGTCTCTATAGTATTCCTGGCCGTGTGCCACCCCCGCAGATTCCACCCCCGGGATGTTTATTTGCGCCACGTTGTGAGCATGCACTTGATGCATGTTGGGAAGCGGGTCCGGAACTGAAGCGTCAAGGCTTGCAGAGTTTGCGTTGCTTCAATCCTCAGCCTGTTGAGATTTGCTGATGGAACCCCTGGCCATTGAGATCAGAATTGCTGAGGAATTGGTTGTTCGAGGGCAGGAGTGGCCGGTTCAGGGGCCACCGGTAGTGATGCTCCATGATCTTGGCGATGACCTTGATTCTTGGAAAGGTGTTGATTGGTTGTTGGCAGATAGGGGATTTCGAGTGATCAGTCTCGACTTGCCCAATCATGGCCTCTCTGATGATCAAGTGGAAGACTCCTCAACCCTCGAAACTGCAATCAATATAATTAAGAATGTCTCAGAGGTGTGGGGCCCAGTAGGTCTTTGTTCGTATGGAACGTTGTCTACTGAGCTGTGCCACATTCAAGGGACATATGCTCCGATTACACATGTAATGGTTTCACCTCTAGCCCCCAAGCCTCGGCCTGCTTTGATCGATGGCTCTGGAGAAGAGATGTATCAGCTAGTTATAGCTGCTACAAACGGCGGTGCAAGGTCAGAGGAAGCTCGGGTAATGTTTGACAGCCTGGGGAAGAAGAAACTGTGGGCTTCGGTAGCTGCAACTGAACACGGTCCAGAATTTCTGAAGAGTCATCCTCACTTAGTTGATGATATGGCCATATTCTTCAAGCGAACTTTGACATCAGATCACCTAGCCTGGACAGCTACTACACACGAGAAGGCCGCGGCGGAGTTTCACTCGTTTGACTCAAAACGAGAACAATGAGGAAGCTGTGCCCCCTCGAATCATGTCTCGTTCAACATCACTAATATTGGGGAGCAAATGGTCAATCAATGCCAGTTGCTCCGAATAGCCTGGTTCTGAGAGAATCCACGGGAAGTCTGAGGCCCAGAGCATTCTGTTTGGTCCAAAGATTCTCTCAAGGGTTTCTGCCACAGGAGTCATATCTAGATACGGGTATGGGTCATGGCTGAAAGCGTACTGTCCAGAAAAATGAACGTAGGTGTTCGGGTTCTGGGCGACTCGCGAGAGGAGATCTAGTGTAGGTGGAGGGACATCAGTAGTGAAATGAGGCCGTCGGTGCTCGTCAATCGCAAGATTTTCAACAGTAACCATGAAACCAGAGTGGTTAAATACAGTAACTAGTTCTGGCAATAGATCAAGTACCTTTTCGTAGAGTTCAACTTGCTCTGGTTCGGAATAGAACCATACTCGTAGTCCACGCTCTGCCATTGCGTGAAACAGTGGAAAGAGTTCGTATGTTTCTGGATCATCTGAGGTGGAAGCGCTGGAGTCAACCCCACTGACCCGGATTCCTTGGATCCCAGCAATCTCTATTCGTCGGTCCAAATCGTTGGCAATGTCAATGGATTCAGGATCGTAGTTACCGACACAAGCAAATCGTTCGGGATAATTCGTGTGAAGGTCTATTAGGTATTCGTCTTGAGGACCGAGTGGCACAACTACTGCCTTATCCACACCTGAAGCACCCATTACCTCTAGTAGGTCCTCAGCTAGAACCTCCATCTCAGCATCGGCCATTCCTGGGTAGATAGTTCTTGGGTAGTCAGCAGATACAGCCTTGAATAGATGAAGGTGGGCATCGACTACTTCCATGGTCAACCTCCTGTTAGTTTCTTGTCTCCTCTATCAGGCGCCGGACGCCCTCATAAAGGTCATCGGGAGATGTCGCCAAAGAGATTCTTACCCTGTCATCGTTGCCGGGGCCAAAGGTAGAACCTGGCACTACCGTGACCCGGTGCCTGTCAATCAGGTCTAGAGCAAAATCCATGTCAGATCGTTTTGAACTGCTGATATCAATCCAGACGTAAAAGGCGCCCTTCGGGTGAAGGGCCGGTATGCCGGCAGAGGAAAGAAGGTGGTTTACCTCGCTTCTCCGCTCCCTATAAGCCTCCAACATCTCTGTAATGATTTCCTTAGGACCGTTAAGTGCCGCCAAAGCTCCATATTGTGCTGGCGCATTGACGCAACTGGTGGTGGGTTCTTGACACTTGCCAATCAGGGTGGCGATCTCAGGGGGGGCAATGGCATAACCGACCCTAAAACCTGTCATCGAGTAAGTCTTTGAGAAACTGTTAATACAGATCACGCGACCGTCGCTGTCATGGGAAGCAGCCGAGGCATGGTCATCGTCGTAGACGAACTGGTCGTAGACCTCGTCTGAGATCACATAAATGTCAGCTGTGCGAGCAAACTCAAGTATCTCTGCCATCTGAGTTTGGCTAATTACGGCTCCTGTCGGGTTACTAGGCGAGTTAATCAGCAATGCCTTAGTTCGTTTCGAAACCGCCGATTCCAGTTGAGCGATGGTGGGTATGTATCCGTTGGCCGCTGTAGTCAAAACTGTGATCGGTCGAATCCCGAGTAACCCCATTTGCATTAGGTAATTTGGCCAAGATGGACTCATTACGAGGACCTCATCTTCTGGGTCCGCTATCGACATCAGAGTGGTGTACAGGGCGGCCATGGCCCCGGTGGTTACAACTACTTGGGCCATGTCGGTTGCTTGGCCCGTACTCTCTGTAAATACTTCGGCTAGCCGAGACCTCAGTTCGGGAATCCCAGTATTTTGTGTGTACTTGGTCATTCCCGCTCGGGCTGCCCGGTCAGTTGCATCTAAAACATGTTGTGGGGTTGGGAAGTTTGGTTCGCCCACTTCGAGGCGAATGCAGTCGGGCAGGTTGAATGCCCGATCCATGATCACGCGGATGCCTGATCGGGGCATTGAAGTGACTGAGAGCGACAGTGGCTTCATGGTTTGTCAGATGATCGACTTGATCTCTGGGAAATGACAAGCAACTAGGTGACCGTCACCGCTATCGGACAAGGGCGGCTCCACCTCGCGACATGCATCTTCGAACCGGCCGATTGCGCAGCGGGATTGAAATCGACATCCTGGAGGCGGGTCGATTGGGCTGGGGGCATCTCCCTCTAGCAAAAGCCGTCTCCTATTTCGCTGCTTGGCAGGGTTGGCTACTGGAGCCGCGGAAAGGAGAGCATGTGTGTATGGGTGGGCAGGCTCCGAATAGAGTTGTTCTACACGAGCCTGTTCCACAATCTTGCCCAGATACATGACTGCCACTTCGTCACATATCTGTCTAACTACAGCGAGATCGTGGCTGATGAACAGATATGTGAGTGCGAGTTCTTGCTGAAGTTCCAATAACAGGTTGAGCACCTGTGCCTGGATGGATACATCTAAGGCGGATACAGGCTCATCGCAGACCACAAAGCGTGGCTGCAGAGCTAGCGCACGCGCTACTCCGATTCTCTGACGTTGACCACCAGAGAACTCATGTGGATATCGCTGAGAATGTCCGCCTTCTAGCCCTACGAGTGTAAGGAGTTCTTGCGTTCTTTCTTCGCGTTCTCCTCGCGTCATGTCTGTATTGACAACCAAGGGTTCGCTAATTGATGCACCCACTGTCATTCTAGGGTTGAAGGAGGCAACTGGATCTTGGAACACGATCTGTAAGTCTGATCGAAGTTCGCGGAGTTCCGACTCGGAAACTCCACTGACTTCAATTTCGTTCACTGATTGGTCTGTCGGAGAGAGTTTTCGATAGAGGATCTGTCCTGAAGTTGGCTCTACCAATCGGAGGATACAGCGGGCCATTGTGGATTTTCCACAGCCAGATTCACCTACTATTCCGAGAGTTTGGCCTCTCTCTACATCAAAGGAGATGTCAGCAACGGCTGAGACTACGTGAGTACGGCCCCTGCGATACAGACCTGTGGCCAGAGGAAAATCTTTTACTAGGTGGCGCACAGATACGGCAGGGTCAGTGCCGTATCGGCCAGACAGTTGGGAGGTGACAGGCACGGTCCACACTATATAAGATTCTGTGTGAGGGCCATTGTGGACTCTTGGAGAGTGAGTATTCGGATAGTTGAGTGGGAAGGGGTCAAGGAAGTGAATGAAGATCAGGGGTGGCGCGGCAATGTTGGTGGCATGGAGTGGGATAGGGCTGAACGCTTTTTGAGCGGTAATGCCTTCGCAAGAGTGGCTTGCCTCGATGACAATGGTGATCCTTACGTCGTTCCTCTTTGGTACACGTGGGACGGGGAGGGATTTCTCCTTGTGATACGCGAGCGGGCTCGTATCGCCCGCTACATGAAGAACAATCCGAGGGTGAGCCTGGTCGTCGATGAGCGGGAGGTCGACGACGAAAGAGGCGAGTTCACGTTGCCCAAGGTGTTCTGCCAAGGTCGGGCCGAGATCCTTGAGGAAGCGAACATTGGTGGTGAGTGGGTGAAGGTGGCCGAGGAGATGGCAGTTCGATACCTGGGTCCAGATGGTCCTACCTATCTAGTTCCCACGCTGACGCAACCGCGCTGGCTGATTCAGATTGTCCCTGAGAAGATGAAGACCTGGGAAGGCGTAGGGTGGGGTAAGCAATATTGGGTCGAATCTGAAGACAACCCGAGCTATGAAGAGGTCCATGGTCTGAACGAGTAGGACTCTTGGGCCTTCTATGAGTGTTCGCGCAACCAGCCCAACGTGAATTCGTTCCATTCGCTCGTCATCTCGTAGAACGCGATGTGGCTAGAGGATGGTCCTCTAAACGTGTGGAAGTCGGCCCCAGCAATCCCTTTAGCAACTTCTTTGCCGTACCTTGGGGGAACCTGCCAGTCCATTTCACCGGTAGTGACAATCGTTGGTGCCTTGATGTGTCCGAGCCTCTCAAGGGTGTCGTGTGTCCGGTCTGCGTGGAAGTGACCCAAAAGGCCCGCTTTGGACGGTGGGTGAGGATTTTCGAGAATAAAGCTTCTTTCGAAGCCCTCTACCTCATCTGGCCTGTTTTCTAGGAAATCAGGGCTCGAGACCCAGAGTAGAGCACACCGGATGTAGGCGTCGAGATCGTCGTGTTCCACCATATAGGACATGGAGTCAATCATTCTGACGAACCACTCGTCAGACCGTCCCCACGTGTTGTGGAGTTGAAGGCTTTGCACGCGGTTCGGGTGGTTGATGGCTAATTCCTGAGCGGTTGCGCTACCCAGTGACAAGCCGGAAATGTGCGCAGTTTCGATTTCTAGGGCATCGAGTACGGCGGCAGCATCGTCAGCCAGGATCCGCATGCTGTAGTCAGACAGTGTTGATGGATGAGTTGACTGACCAGTTCCTCTGTTGTCATAGCTGACCACTGTGAAGTGGTTCCGGTAACACTTGACCTGAGCATTCCAAGTCGAGTGGTCAGCACCGGTACCCATGATCAACAGCAGTATGTCGCCCACTCCCTCGATCTGATAGTAGGTGTTGATCCCGGTAGACAAATTGACAGTTGGCACGACACGTCTCCTTACTGACGAGTCCTCCCTCTCGAAGACGACAGTTCGCGGGCGAGGCTAGGAACGCGCCCAGGCTGCCCGTTAGGGTCGAAGGTCCCCCCACGGTGGGCCGTTGTGCCACCAAACGGGGCCTCGACCGCCACCCCGAGAGGTAGGGGC
>PVBE010475901.1_pt1 | contig 13763 bp, 18 predicted proteins | sample 1631181 | NCBI WGS metagenome assembly PVBE01 (sample SAMN08397723, study PRJNA350692) | Marine metagenome, whole genome shotgun sequencing project. | isolation source: water | place: Pacific Ocean | collected 2012-04 | reverse complement strand
CTCTTTAAAACGTTTGAATACAGTACCATCTTTAATTTCTTGTTCGGTCCATTGCTTATAACCCAAGTCATAAACCCATTGTTGTCTATCAGGATATTCTGGATTTTCAATTTTAGTTAAGTCTTTGTTTGCTACTGGCCAAGCAAGTGCAAGATCTGAGGTACAAAAGGTAGGTACTCCACGAACGCAAGAGTCGATGCAGGCAGTAGAATTATGAGTAACAACAGCATGACAATTATTTAATGCGTCTTGGTAGTGAAATCTATAATGCTTTTTCTCATCTCCTTGAAAGTATTTTTGTCCAATAATTAATTCACAGTCTTCAGGAAATTCTTTTTTTCTACTTTCCATATGCGGACCGTGGTTTGGATGCGGACGTATTTTAAATTTTCTTTTTGTTAACGGTCTTAATTTTTTATATACGTCGTTAAACCATTCAACAGGATCGAGTTGGTTCATAGACCAATTGTCTTGAGGTTGTAGTACAAACAATATTGGATCGTTAGGGTTTGATTTTCTCCACGGTTCGTATTTTATATTCCATAATGATTTCATCATCTCCCACCTGTCTGGCGGACTATTATCACTTAAAAAGTTTCCGTTGTTCATTGGGGAATACAATGCTACTCTCCAATGATGTTTAGGGTGTGTTGTTGTGTTACCAAAACTAGACAGTACTCCACCATCAAATGTAATAATGTAAATGCCTTTTTTCTTTGCACGTTCAACTAAATCTCTTCTCCGTCCTTTAGTATGATGCATTTGATTTGTGCCACCATAACCAAACATACAGCCAATTTTTGCAGTAGGTTCCATTTCGTCTTTCGTCCATTCTCCTGTTTTATGTTCGTTAACCATAACAGGATTATCACCACATGCTTTAATTCCTTCGGCCATGTATTTTAAAAGATCCCAACTAGCACCTCTACGTCTGTCTTTAACTGTTCTTCTAAATATTTCAACGTCCATCAAGTATCTCCAAATAATAGCCACTTCTAAATTCTTCTTGTGTGAATTGTCCATATGCTAACGAGTTAAACACAGGTCTAGGATCCTCGTATATAGGTGTTTCTATTTTTGCAAAGTTTTGTTCACATACAGGCATACAAGGATTATCAAAGTTAGCAAAGCAAGGAACACCATTTGTTAATGCTTTAATTGTAATTGAACTATTAAATGTTACAACAGCATGGACTTTATCCCATTCAAACGGTCTTGGTGGTTGTTTATTTTTACTACGTCCTGGTAGTAATCTACCCTGTGCATCAACTACTGTGTCTGGATTAAACGGTTTTTCTCTGATTACTAATTCTCTATCTGTGTTTTCTTTTAAGATTTTTAATGTGTTTTCTAACCAATCCTTACCGTTAAACATTTCTGCCATAGCGTTACTTGGTGGAACAACTAATACATATTTTCCATTTTTATGAAAAGGTTTAATTACTTCTTTAAATTGATTTTTAAATCGGTCATCCGGTCTGTTATCTATAAATGTTTTTACGTGTTGATTCTTAACACATCTCATCCAGTATGGAGTTGCTCTACTCTCTCCCCAGTAAGGTCTGTCTATGTAATAAAAATCTTTTTTATTTTTCTCTGCCCATTTGTAAACTAAATGTGTTCCTCTTAACACGCCCATGAATACAACTTTTGTGCAATCTTTTTTGTCAAGTACTTGTTGATATGTTAGAACTGGCGCCTTCATACCTCTTGCGGCCGCTTCTACATACTTTTCTGTAACTGATCTATTTGTTTTTACTCCGTAATACATACTATGAAGCCGGTCTCCCTTTCCAGTAATTAATATCTTCTTTTTTATGTCCAGGCCTTAAATCATTTTTATTAGATGTGCCTGTTTGTTTCCTTTTACCTTTAAAATGATCAATGTAAAGACCTAGTTCACTGTTAATAAACACGTGATGTCCTTTGACGTTTTTCAGATGACCTATATCATTTACAGTTATATTTTTTTCTTTCTGATATATTTTTACTAGATACCAAAAAGTGTGTGTGTCGACCCACCCACCTGGTACGTTGAAAATATTATCTGATGTGTAGAGTGTTTGGTAGTCATTTGCCCAATTTTGTATCTCAGGGTGTTTTAAATTATAACTAACAAATCCTGTTTCTGGTTCTTTATCGCTATCGTTTATTTCTGGATTTTCTCTACCTAAATAAGTTAACATTGTGTCTGCTGGACATAACGATTCTAAGAAATCTTTCGGAATTGATCTAAATGTGTATGTGTCAGCGTCTAACCAAATCATATAATCATAATCTTTAATTGTTTTAATAGCATGAGTGATGCAATAAACTTTGTTAGCAAATCTTACGGCATGCCATTGGAATGATCCCTTTCCAACAGCGCCTGGTCCAGATCCAGGTCGTTTTTTCCCTCCGGGCACTTCTTGTAATTCTCCATTAGCAACAGGATCGTTTTTATGTCTACCTTTGAATGCAACTAGTTCTGGTTGTGCTTCGTGTAAGTCTACCCATTCAATTCTATCGTTTTTGAATATGTTCTGTGGTTGTGATTCATGATATATTCTTAAGTCTATGTCTGCTGGCCAGTTTGCTAACACACTATCTATAGATCTCTTTGCATATCTATTCCACGAATTAGGTTTGTATGATGTAATAATTTTTATTTTCATTTAGTTTGTCTCCAGTAATCTTCTATATTATTTTTAACAATAAGATCTTTTATGCTTGATCTTCCTGTTTCTTTTCTATTACCTTTAAAATGATCTATGTAAGATCCTAAAATACTATTAACAAATACGTGATGCCCTTTAACGCCGGCCGCATATCCTATATCATTTATTGTTATGTTTTTTTCTTTTTGATATTTTTTTGATAACTCCCAAAACACAGCAGAGTCGTGCCATTCAAGTATTTTGAATACATCGTCAGTTACATAAAGTTGTTCCCAATCATTTATAAAGTTTTGTATTTCAGGATGTTTTAAATTATAGCCAACAAAACCGCATTCAGGATATATTGCCTTGTTGTCTCTTTCTCGACCAAGGTAAGTTAACATAGTGTTTGGGAGTAAAATATTACTAAAAAAAGTTAAAGGTACAGCACGGAAAGTAAAAGTATCTGCATCAAGCCATAACACATAATCGTATTCAGCTGAATTACGTACTGCATTAACAATACAAAAAACTTTATTTGCAAATCTTACAGCGTCCCAAAGAAACGATTCTTTGTTTTTATCTTGTCCGCCTAGTGTTTGTAGGTCTGGAGATCTTCTTACTCCTCCTGATATTTCTTTTAGTTTGCCGTTAGCAACAGGATCATTTTTATGTTTATTTTTAAAATTAAACAATGCTGGTTCTGCTGTATTAAGATCTATACATTTAATTCTAGGATTGACATCTTGTGGTACTGGTTCTTCACAGTACATAACAATATCAACTTCTTTTGGAAATTGTTCAGCTATAGAGTCGATTCCACGTTTAGCAAATTCTTTCCATGTTCCAGGCTTGTATGATGTTATTACTTTTAGTTTCATTTTATACTTCTTCCACTTCAAACATTTGGTCATAAATGTTTTTAGATTTTTTTCTAAATTCTGCAATAATGTTTACACTTCTTCTATACATAGTTGGATTATTTCTTTTTGATACACTGTGTACTGCATTAGGAGTTGCATTACAAAACATTACAAACGTGTTTCTTTTATAAGGTATTGTTGTGTGTATAGGTCCTACATCCTCGAGGTATATTTCTCTACCGGCCATCATGTTTACTTTTTTGATATTGTTTTTAACTGTATGCAATTGAAACTCTCCTCCAGTGCTTGTATCGTTTTTGTATGGCATATACAATAATCCAGCAAACATTTCTAATGGGTTGTCTATATGTGGTGTTCTAGTTGTTTTGTCTTCAATCGGTTTATGCATAACAACTTGACAATCAGTTAATAAATTAATTGCTTTTTTAACTTTTTTCATTCTATTCCCGTATGGTACTTCTTTAATTTCTTTAAACCCTGCCCAACCTCTTGCACATAAATTATCATCTAGATTAGAAAGTAAATCTTTTGCTTTTGTTTTAGATAGCCACGGTTCGAATAGCTCATATACTTCCATAAACCATTCAGGAGATGTATGATATTCTGCAAATTCTCGCCATATATCAGGTTGAAAGTTTGGATTAATTAATACATCTGACTTCATTCTGTAACATGTATTTTTATTAAAAGGTATTGTGTTTAATAATTGTTCCTCTGGAAAAGCTCTTTCTAATTCTTCATATAAGTCCCAAGGTAATGCTTCTTCTACTACAACGTGTGGATAAGGATCTACTATTACTTTTGGTTTTTTCTGTAACAATGAATACATGATTTTTATTATACTTTGTATTAATCTAAATGTCTAATCAAATCCGGTATGTTAATTTTAAAATTTATTAAATCATTTAATCTTTTAACTCCTTTTGGTTTTTTACCATTTTGTTTTTTTATTGGTATAGTGTCGGCTAGATAAACTTCGTGTTTTAATCCTAAATGATGAGATAATAAAGGATAAACTTTTTTATGTAGCATTTTTGGATCTTGTATCTCAATTATTTTAGCACCCTTGTTACACCAAAGTAAATTGATTAGTCCGGCACCATGCGTTGCTAAAATGTGTGTTGCTCCAGCAAAAGTTTTAAATTGTTCTTTAATGTTCATTTCCTCTAATTTAACAATTTCCCAACCTTTGAGTGCTATTAATAGTTCTTCAGCATTTAATAGTTTTCTTGTTTTTGCATTCTCACGTGATACAAATATTTTTCTGCTAGGTTCTAATGCTTTGTATCCAAACAAGCCTTTAAAATGCCTTAGCCATGCTGGGAGATGTGGAGTAGTAACGCCATCATCGCGATTACTCATCGACGGAACAATTAAATGTTCAAAACGCCATACTTCACCTTTTGGCATTACATAATATTTTAAATTAGGAAACATTTCTTTTGCTACTTTATCAAAGTAAGGACTTGAGTTTGGTAGCACATATATAAATTTTGAAAAAAGTGTGCTACCTCTTTTTTCAAGTAGTCGAAATTTTGATATCATATCAATCCAAATATGCCACGGATTGTTAATACTTTCTTCGTCGATAGGTAACCATACAAACATATCTCGACCATTGAGCTGTTTAGTAATTGGTGGAAGTTTAATATTAATAGTTGGCTCAGTCCATTGGTCCCATAAGTTGTGTATTTTTTGTGGTTTGTGTTTGTATTTGTGTACTAAAGGCCACACGTGTTCAGTAATTAAATGCCCTTCTTCTGTAACAAGTAATGGCAAAGTATGTACAGAACAATTATTAAATTCAGCAACAAACGTTGGAAGACTATGAAAATGAGTTTTAGGTGCTTGTTTATGATATTTTACATCATAAGCATACTCGTGATCAACTGTTTCAAAGCGATCTAGGAAGTATTTTATGCTGGTAATATTTTTCACTGTTTGCATTTTAAATAATTATACTATAAACTAGTACTATGTTAAAATTATTTTCCAACGGTTGTAGCTTCTTAGGACCACGTCCAAAAGACAATGTTGATACATTTGTAACCAAAATTCTCGCAGAAGATTATAATTTACAATTATTTAATCTAGCTATGGGAGGCAGAGGCAATGAACGAGTTAGCTTTACTACAAAATTATGGTTCGAACAAAATGGATACAAGGATACATTTGCAGTAATAGGGTGGTCAAGTATGATGAGGAACGATTATGTGACTAACGATGGATGGAAAAAAGGAAGAATACCTAATATGGATTTAACTTGGCGTAGTTGGAAAGTTACAGATAATTTTGAGTTTATTAAAGATCAAGCAGGGTGGGATTTAGAAAATACGTTAATAATGAAGTATTTAGATAATGTTTTAGATTTACAAAATTACTTTAAACTTAATAAAATTCCTTATGTTATGTATAATGCATTGCCAAACTATTCTAGTAGTAAGAGTAATGATTTTAAAACATTTTCAAAAGCAATTGATATGAAAAGATTTTTTAAACCAGAACAAAGTCATTTAGAATTTATACAAGAAGGGGAATATGTTGTAAGTCCAAAAGACCCTCATCCTAGTACAGACGGACATAAACTTTGGGCAAAATTATTGAAAGAATTTATAGATGCTAACAATTTACGCACCATTTAATAATAAAAATAGCAAGGCATGGGAAGTGTTTAATGGAGTTAAAAAGTCTTGGCCTGAGCAAGTTGTTATTAACGATAATAGTATTGAAATAGATCCAGCACCTAACTCAATGTTTTGGGGATTTGTAAACAACAACATGGAATTAATTAAAAAGTTAGAAACACGTAAACATAATTTTTGGTTTACTGATACACCATACTTTGGAAGATTTGACAATAATAATTTAAAACCAGATAATCATTATTGGCGTATTTGTAAAAATAGAATTCATGCGTCATATATTAAAGGTTGTAAATCAGATAGATTTGATAAGTTTGGTATTAAAATAAGAGCACCGCACTTTAAAGGGTCAAAAGTTTTAGTGTGTCCAAGCTCATCAGGAATACACAGGTATTTAGAACAACCAAACTGGACACAAGAAACAGTAGAACAAATTAAAAGATATACAGATAGACCAATCAAAATACGAGAAAAACCGCGTGGCAAAGGAACGTCGGGACCTGCAGTTGCTAAAGTACCCTTGTCAGAAGATTTAAAAGATGCTTGGGTTTGCGTTACATCATGTAGTATAAGTGCAATAGAATCCTTGTGTATGGGAGTGCCTGTAATTTGTGATGATAAAAGTTTTGCAAAAGAAGTAGGCGGCCAAGAATTATCAGATATCGAAAATCCATTTTTTGTTAGTTGTGAAGACTGGTTATATTCACTTGCATATCAACAGTTTACGCCAGATGAAATTGAGAACGGAACAGCAATAGAAATTTTAATGGATAAAGAGATTTTATGAATATAGAAAAAATAAATGAGCTTTGGTTGCCAGCAGAAGATGCTCAAATAGAACAATGGCGAGAAAAAGGCTATCCGCATATGCAAGATAGGTGTTTAAATCGCTTTATAAAATATTGTGATAATAATGATATAAGATTCAATACAGTGTTAGATATAGGTGCTTGGTGTGGAACATGGAGTTTAGCTATACAAAAATATGCAAAAAATGTGTTATGTTTCGAACCAAATAAAACACATTTTGCTTGTTTAGAAAAAAATCTTGCACCTTTTAAGCACGTTAGTTTATATAATCATGCAGTAGGAAACGAAGAAGGACTTATAAAATTATCTGAAGAAACCGCTACACAAAATACAAGAGTAATACAAGAAAAGGGCGATACAGCAATTTGTAAATTAGATTCTTTAAATTTAGAAAATATTGATTTAATAAAAATAGACGTTGAAGGATTTGAAATGGAAGTGCTTAAAGGAGCAACAGAAACAATTAAAAATACTGAATGGATAATGATAGAATTAAACAATAATACCAAAAGATACGGTAGTAGCAATATAGAGATTGAAAAATATTTGCCCAAATTAGGATTTAAATCGTTAATTAAAATTTGGCCAGATATTGTATATCGTAGAAAATAATTATGTTTGAACATTTACAAAAATTAAAAGATAACGGGTTTAACCCATCAAAGATTTTAGATATCGGTGCTTGGAATGGTATATGGACACGTTCTACAAAAGAAATTTGGCCAGATGCTCATTATACCTGTATTGAAGCAGGAAAAAAGCACGAAGGAAGATTAAAAAAATGTGCTGATGAAAGTTTTATTGCTGTGCTTGGAAATGAAAATAAAGAAGTTAACATATATTTGCGTGAGATCGAAAAACATGATAAGAAAAAAATTACATATACAAAAGGCTCAAATATATTTGGGAAAATCTTAAATTTTCCTTCTGATGCACAAGACCCTAGACAGATGCAAACTTTAGATGAGTTAGTTGGCAAAGATGCACAATACGATCTTATTAAACAAGATGTACAAGGTGCAGAACTTTTAGTAATGCAGGGCTCTCCAGAAATTTTTAAAAGAGCAAAATATGTAATTCAAGAAGTAAACTTGTATAAAGATGAAGATTTTTTAGAAATTCCAGACGAAAAAGAAATGGATTCGTACATGAAAACATTAGGATTTACAAATAGTATTGTAATTGACAAACATAATATAGAAACGGTATTGGGATCAATCAATCAAGTAGACAAATTGTATTGGAAAGACTAGTTATTGTAATAGTATCCTGCGTTTTCTTTAAATTTTCCTATAAACATGCACAATGTAAATCTATTTTTTGGCATATTATTTCTATAGTTGTGATAGGATTTTTTTGGATCACTGCAGAATACAAAATGACTATTAGGTTTCCACGTTAATTCTTTTACAAGATTGTAATCGTTTTCTTCAATTGATTTGTCGTCTTCACGTCCTGTGTATAGTTGGGTTCCTATGTTTTCATCAGGTGAAATGTAAATTACAGAAGTCCAAATTTTATGAGGACTGTCAGCATGTACGTAATACGAAAAAGGCTTTGGGGGGTCTACTTTTATATGAATATTAAGGCCAAGTTTATGATACCATTTGTATTGAGGGAATTTATTACACAAATCTCTAGTATTGTCTAGCACTGCTTTTCCGATTGATCGAATCTCATCTTCAAAATCTATACCATAATCTTTCCATTGTTCTGGGTATAGGTATGTTGGATATAACCCGTCTCTTTTTGTGTGTATTCTTTTAACCCACCGTCCAAATTGTCCACCTCTTTTTTCGTTAGGATCATCACTAGGAAGATGCCTTTGTCTCCATTTGCTGTTTACATCATTAAATTCTTTAAGTGTTGGAAAGTCGTCTAGTGTAAATGTTTTTTTATTAGAGTCTCTGGCTTGTTCAACTATTAATCTTTCTTCGTCAATATTTTCAATTGATTTTTTTAATTTGTTGAAACTATCAGCAGGTAATCCATCTGCGAATTGTGTATAAGGCCATGGGTCTTTTATAGTAGTAGCCTCAAGGCATTTGTTTACAAAATATTCACCTATTTCTGTCATTTTAAATATTTATTGGTAAAGATGCCGCTGATAAAAGTTACGTTGTTTACTATGTTTCATTAAAAATAAATTTAATGTAAATCTGTTTGTGGTTTGATTGCTTTCATATGAATGCCAAGTTTCATTTCGTTGTCCACAAAACATAAATGTACTGTTAGGTTTCCATACTGCTTCTTTTATAAATGCTTTTTCGTTTTGTGCTGTATACATTTTAGTTCCTACATTTTTTTCTGGTGTAACATAAGTTACAGAGCTCCATATTTTTTCTAAACCTTCTTGATGTATATAAAATTTATAAGGCAATGGCGGAGTAATTGATATATGTGCATTAACACCTAAATTTTCAAACCATCTCCATTTTGGATATTGACCACATAATATTTTAGCATTTTCTAATATTGCTTCAGATATAGAATAAAGTTCGTCTTCAAAATCTATATTATAATCTTTAAAATCTTTTAGGTATATAAATTTTGGCTCTGTAGTTTTAATGTTAATATTTTCACAACATTCTTTTAGTTTTTTAAAACTATCTTCTGGAAATGTGTTTGCTATATATTGATGCGGCCATGGATCGGTTTCAACAGTAGTTGACATACACTTGCTTATAAAATGTTCGCCTAGCATTTTAATTCTTAACCATTAGATAATCTTGGAAAAAGACTTGATCTACGCCCATACATTTATAACCCCAAGATTCTAGAAGATCTTGTGCAAGAGTATCGCCTCTGTTTTGTTCAATTATGATTGTAGGCCAGTATTTTTTTATTGTTTGTTCTGATCCTTTTAATGCTTTTAGTTCGTATCCTTCTATGTCATATTTTATAAAGCCAATATCTTTTAATTTAAAAGAGTCTATTGTCCTCATATTAACTTTGTACAATCCGTGTCCTTTTATTCTTCCTACTTTGTCACTTTTTGTGTAGGCTATACTGTTGTTTACGTCACCAATGCCACATACCGTATAAGTGAACTTACTCGCATTTTGCATTTTATTTTTAAAAGTAAGGTGAAGATCTCTAAAATCATAACAATAGATATGTGTAAAATCGTTCTCTAGTAATCTTGCAAATTCTCCTCCTCGGCAACCAACGTCAATAGCATTTATAGAATTTTTAAAGTAAGGTTTGGCCCAGTTGTACGTGTAATTCCAGCCTTCACGTTTTTTCCATTTACTGTTGCCTTTTTTCTTTTTTGGTTTCCGCGTGCCTACTGTTACGTTTTTACGTTTTTCAACTATCATATTCGGTCAACCACGCTTCTAGTGCCGGACCATCAAGTGGTTCTGGCGTAAGCCATTCCTGTACACCATGAGTTGAAGCCCATTTTCCACTTGGCATTTGCCAAGCATTATGAACCGGTTTTTCGATATGTCTACCTACCATGTATCTACGAGTACCTGGACCATATGGATGTATTTCTGACTGCACTACAATTAAGTCTAACTGTTCTATCCACTCAAGCATTCTTTGTTTATGATTCTTTTTCATATACAGTAATTATCTGTTTTTGAATGGTTCAGTAATTTCGTTAAATGTTTTGTTGCTTAAATCTATTTGTAGTGCTGGCCTTCTAGGAAAAAACTTTTTTCTTTCTAGTATTTTTATTTTTTTGGATTTTGTAATAAAAAATGTATTTTGATAATATGTAATAATTTTACCATTTAGTTCTATGTCATTTCCAGCATCTCTGTCAGAACGTTCTCTAAAAAACCAAAGACAAATTACTTCTTTATCTAAATTTAAGTCTCGTATGTCTTGTAAAAACTCGTATCCTACCTTATATTTGGCATTAAATTCTTGCCAAACTTGGTGAGAAAGGTTGTTTTGATTTTCATATAAACTATCATATTCTTGTATATTAACAAGTCCTTGAGCTCGTATGTATTCAACAGGTTCTTTATGATAATTAGGTTTCCTTAATTTTTTCCAGTTCATTAGGCACTGAATAAATTAATTACTTCTTTTTTCCACACATCAGCATATTCACAGTCTCTATAACCATCAAACCATGGACCACCTTGTGTGTAATGTAATATTTTAGGTGTGCCGTCTTGTGGTTCTTGATACCAACCTACTAGCCAATTGTAGACGTGTGGTAATGAACCAATATCAGAATCTTCTAGCCAACTAAATCTGTGTAGGAATTTTGGACTTTCGGTGTTTAATAATTCGGGTGTTAATATTTTGTTTTTAGGATGTCCACAGTTCCATAGTACCATACTTGACCAATTTTTTCTTGGATATACAGTTTGTACTTGTCCATCCATTTTTCTACTTTCTTTAGGTTTGTAATCGTGTTGTACACAAACTACTGCTTTTGACTCGTCGCAGTATTGTTCTAGTTCATAACTTGGAATACGCCAAACAAAGTCGCAATCACAAAACACTGCCCACCCTTTGTAATCATTTAGGAATGGAACAAAAAATCTTGAAAAAGTAAATTCTGTTGATGCTAGTCTATCTTTTTCTCTAGTGTATATGCCTTCTTGTCGCATATCGTTTTGTTTTAATGGAATAACTTCTGCATCTGGGTCTTTTCGTTTAATTGAATGTTGGCATACTTGATATGCTATGTCTTCTCTTGAATCCCAACCTACGTATATTTTCATTTTACTAATAATTTGTGTATTTGTTCCCAATTATTTACTCTGGTAATTTCTGGGTGGTTAAAGTCTTGGTTATACGGATGATCGTATAATAATACTTTTAGTCCATATTTTAATCCTGCTAGAGCGTTTTTAGGTTTGTCTTCAACCCAATATAACCCTGTGTTGTGAAACTCTGCTAATGCTGAATCTTTATCTGCTCCTGTGCCTAATATATGGTAGTTTGAAAAAACGTAATCACCAAACAATTCCCCCATTCTTCTTTTACGTAATTCTTGTGCTGGTTTGTCAGATGTTTGTGAAGTGATTGGTATAAATGTCCAACCTTCTGCATGTAATAATTTTACCCAAGTTTGAGAGTCAGGCATTGGTCGTTGTGTTCCCATCCAAGCACTTCTATTAAATTCTCTAATTTCTTTTCTAATTTCTTTTATAGTTAGACCAAATCTTTCTGCCATTTCGTAAGTGTTTTGTTTGTTTGGAAGTAAAGTGTATGGGTGATATCGACTTCCTTTTTCATCAAAGAGTGTTCGCTGTAACATCCATTTAGAGAAATGGTGTTCCCATTCCAATAGTACGCCGTCTACGTCTGTAAGGATTATTCTATTTGATGTTGGCATCTTCCATACCTGCTACTCGCAATTTAACAATGTTTGTTATTTGCCATTGTTTTTGATCTAGCCCTTTGGTAATGCCTAGCCATTGGTTTCTTATTAATGCAAAGTCGTTTATTGTTTTTGCCATATCAACAACATCGGAATCACCGTCAACATACTTTTCAGCATCTCTGCTGTTTAATGCTCGATTGTAGTTTTCAAAAAATTTAATAAAAGTTTTAGATCTTAATCTTCTTTGTTCAATATTTAGGTACTCTAGTATTGCTTCTAACTGTTGTAATTGACTAAATCTTTCTTCAACTATACCGGGTAGTGACGCTGAAGCCTTTTCAAGACTGCCATAAATTTTACATTGTTTTTTTGCTTCTATAAGTTCTTTATCGAAGTATGCAATACACTCAGGTATTTTATCTAGGTTTCTACTTACTGTATTATACCAATTCATTAATCATCACCGTACGTATTATAGTCATCTTCTTCTTCGTCGTCTGCAAAAACAGAATTTACTGCTTCTTCCAGTTTAGGATCATAATCAGATGACGCCTTTATTTCGTCTTGCTCTACATCCATATCTTTTAATGTATTAATAAAATCTACAGCGGCATCTAATTTTTGTCTATCTGGTACATAATGAGAAAAGCTATTCCAAATACGTTCGATATCTTCATGAGTAATATCAGCCATTATCTTTTTCCTTGGGTTCGGTTGTTGCTGATAATTTATCAAAATCTTTCATCAACATGTCTAATTTGGGTCCGACCCAGGCTTTTCTAAACTCAATATGTTCTTTTTTGTCCGGTCCAACGTATTTTAGTCTATTACCAGTCTGAACTAGTACACCTTTTTTCTCAAATAAGTCTACTAAACCGCTATAAGGATCCATACCTGTATCATATGGTATCTTAACTTGTACACCTTCAAAAGGTTTAGCATATCTTGTTTTCATAACTTTACAAGCCGCTCTAATACCCCTTACGTCAGAAATTTTATTTCCTTTTTCGTCTTCTTTTAATTTTAATTTCTTCATTGCAACAACAATAGAACTTGCGTAAATAAAACCTTGTCCGCCCGATATCTTATCATCTGGATCAAACATATCTTGTGATGCATATGTGTGATTAGTTGCTATAAGTCCTACGTTCCAACTACCAAACATATTAACACAGTTCCTTACAAGTGCTGTTAATGCCTTAGGTTTTCTACCTAAGTCACCTTTCATCTCACCTGCTTCAAACTGATTTACGTCTGTTGGTGTTAGTAACATACCTAAACTGTCTATAACAAATAGTACTTTAGGTGCACCTTCTTTATCGTCTGCGTGTTGTTCTTTATAAAGTTTCATAAAGTCTGAAACTGTTCTTGCAACATCATCAACCATGGATAAACTTAATTTTAAAAGTTTTTCTTCTGATGTGTCTACTTTTAATGCTTGTAGCCAAACTTCGTCTAATGCGTTCTCTGTATCAATTAGTATAACAAATATACCTTG
>PVBE012749026.1_pt1 | contig 13766 bp, 10 predicted proteins | sample 1631181 | NCBI WGS metagenome assembly PVBE01 (sample SAMN08397723, study PRJNA350692) | Marine metagenome, whole genome shotgun sequencing project. | isolation source: water | place: Pacific Ocean | collected 2012-04 | reverse complement strand
ACACATATTGACTACCAGGTACCTGTAAATAATCATATCAGCATTATTATTTATGATATCATGGGCAGAGAAATAAAAACACTAATGGATCAAGTACAAATAAAAGGTATGCACACTGTAGATTGGAATGGAAAGTCTGAAAATGGTGAACTGGTCAGCACCGGTGTGTATTTACTGCAATTTACATCCAATGATTTTTCAGATAAAAAGAAAATGGTGTTTTTGAAGTAGCACCTCTTTGAAAAAAGTGTAGGTTGTTGGTGTTACCTAAATAAAACCATTTCTCACTTTTTAAGAGTTGGAGAAAACACAAAACTCCGAAAAAGCGGGACCGTTTTTAATCACTATTCGCTGTAATACCATAGACTAACTTTTACTGCGAGTGGGTTATGATTTGTTTTTTTAGGTACATACTACCAGCCCCAATCACTATAAAATTAAAAGACAAGAAATTTATTTAATTGCATTGTTAATATTCAGTTTATGTTTTTATGTAATTTCCAATCATATACCACCAAAGTTTAAAATTCAGTAATATCATGAGACAAGTTGACAACCTAATGGTTATTGATCCGGCAGTAAAAAAACCTGAAATCGAGGCCTACAACCGAATTGTTCTCACCGCACCATATCCAGTAACCTATCATTTGCCCGCTTTGCATGGTCTCACAAGTATAGAAAAAGTGAGTGAAAACATATCTGGAATTTTAGTCTTGGGCAGTGCTGCCTCAGTCCACGATGGATATTCATGGCAGGATGCCATTCAAGAATTAATCTTGGATGCTTTTGAGAACAATATCCCAGTGATGGGTATATGCTATGGACACCAGCTATTAGCTCACATTTTTGGAGGTACGGTAGGTCCATTGTGGAATGGAGAAAAAAAACGAGGTCAAAGAATTGTGGATCTTAAGGCAAATACACTTTGGGGAGCGGCAAGGTCTGGTTTGATGCTCTTTTCCCATCAAGAAGGTGTAATTAAATGTCCAGATGATTTCGAGACCACAGCTGTGAGCGACATGGTAGGCATAGACGGATTTGCAAGTAGAACAAAACCTATTTGGGGATTCCAGACCCACATTGAAGCAACACAGGCATTTATTGATGATCACAACATTCCTAATTCAAACTCCCTTGCAGCCTTTGAATTAGGGCACCAGATACTGGATAATTTTATTTTATCTTTGACCTGATCAGTGCAATTCTTTAGACAGTTTAGTATACTCTTTTTGATATGGTGTTTATCCTGTTCGCCTCCTAAAGCCCTTTTCGAAAACAGTGGCAGTTTTATGTTAATGAAAAATATTAACGAACTGATCTCTTCTCATAGCCTGAATGTGAACATGGGTATCAAAATATTATCTTTAAAAACAGGGGAAACACTATACTCCCTAAATAGCCAGAAACTGCTCATGCCTGCCAGCAATAATAAACTTTACACCTGTGCCGCTGCATTGGAGAAGCTTGGTTCTGATCACCGGTTTAAAACATTTGTACTTAGATATAGTAATAATTTGATTCTTAAGGGCGGAGGTGACCCAGACCTAACAATTGGTCAACTGGATTCTCTGGCTGAGATTACAGCCAAAAAGATGAACCTCGTTGATACTTTGTTTGTAGATGAATCACTCTTGGATTCTCTTCATTATGGACAGGGATGGATGTGGGATGAGGGAGCATGGTGGTACGCTGCCCCCGTTAGTGCAATGTCACTCAATGATAATTGTATTGATTTTCATGTGGAACCCGGGAAATTGGGTCAACCGGCTAAAGTAGAAATGGTGCCAGAAACAGAATATGTGCGAGTGATAAATCAATCAATCACGGTAAATGAAACAATCGATTATAATAAATTTAGAATTGATCGTGACTGGGCGGGGAGAACCAATATGTTCTTAATCAGCGGTGAGGTTTTAAATTCAGCATCTACCGATACATTCCAGAGGAACATATTTGATCCTGTGTTATTTTCAGGAACTGTGTTTAAAGAGCAATTAAGAAAGTATGGTGTGAACGTAAAAAATATTGTAGAAGGAACAGGCAGCTCAGATGCATCAACTATAGCAATTCACACATCTGACTCCTTGCTATATTCAGCCCATAATTTGATGCACGAAAGTGATAATCTAACAGCTGAATTATTTGCAAAGAGTATGGCAGTAAGTGATACCACAGTGGGTAACTGGAAGGATGGTCTAAGGATTATCAAGGCCTATCTGGCTGATTCTGCCAGTATTGATACAACTCTACTGCGCCTTTCGGATGGGTCAGGTGTGTCCCGCTACAATCTTTCCAGTGCAGACCAGTTTATTAAACTTTTATCTTATATGTATCACAGCGATAAGAAAGATGAATTTATTTACACACTTCCAAAAAGTAGATCCAATAGTACCCTAAAAGACCGGCTGGAATTTTCCGATACAAGGATCAGGGCAAAAACAGGACACTTATCCGGAGTAAGCTGTTTATCAGGATATATATTTTCAGATAAATATGGTCCTTTAGCTTTTTCCATCCTTATGAATGGCTATAGAGGGTCGGCAAAACCATATAAAAATCTGCAAGATAAAATAATAAATTTGTTTTAAATGATTAAGCCTAACCATCTTAAACCTGGAAGCCGTATTGGTGTAATCAGTCCTTCATATTGGTTTGAAGAACAGGATCTAATAAAAACGATGGAATATTTCAAGGGAAAAGGATATTCTATGGTGATGGGAAACAGTAATTCAGTGAAATGGGGACCGTTTGCCGGTAACCCTCAGGAACGGGCTGATGACATACACCGTATGTTCTCGGATAGAAACATTGATGCTATTATCTGTGCCCGGGGAGGATATGGTGCCAACAGAGTCCTTCCCCTTCTGGATTATGACATTATCAGACACAATCCTAAAATATTTATGGGCTTCAGCGATATCACTGGATATCTCACCTCCATCACCCAGAAAACCGGTCTCGTGACCTTTCACGGTCCTATGTTGGTAAGCTTTAAAAAACGGTTTGTGAATTATAATTTCCGTACCATGGAACAGGTTCTTAGTGGTAAACCGGACCTTAAGATTGAATATCCGAAATCTTTATCCCCGAAGATATTGAAATCCGGGTTCGCGACCGGACCTCTATGGGGAGGCAACATGACCTTGCTGATCAATCGATTGGGAACATCCGAACACATGGATACGGATGGCGTGATTCTTTTCATAGAAGACCTGGATGAATACCTTTATGCGTTCGAGCGAATGCTGATACACATGCGAACGGCAGGAATGTTAAAAAAGATTGTTGGACTAATCATCGGGGAACTCCATGATTTCAAGGATCAGGATGTTGCCTTTGGGAAAAATTCAGACCAGATCGTAATGGATATTTGCGGTGAGATGGATATTCCCATTATCTCTAATTTCCCCTGTGGGCATGGAACCTACCAGGCTACCTTGCCCCTTTCCATTCCAGTTGAATTAAATGCAAATGGACAAAAACCATATCTTAAACTGCTTGAACCGGCAGTGGTGAAGGGATAGATGCTAAATTATATCTGGTTTGGTATGATGTTAATCTCTGTGGTAGTGGGAACTGTCACAGGCAACATAGATGCTGTTACGGAAGCAGCAATCAGCATGGCAAAAACTGCGGTGGAAATCGCTATCGGCCTTATCGGAATTATGGCCTTATGGTTGGGTACCATGAAAATTGCTGAAGAGTCTGGTCTTATTCAGATCATTGCAAGAGCCTTACAACCAATTACTATCCGCCTGTTTCCTGATATTCCGAAAGATCATCCTGCCATTGGGTCCATCGTTCTTAATATGGCAGCAAACATTTTGGGACTTGGCAATGCTGCCACACCTTTGGGATTAAAAGCTATGGAAGAACTCCAAGAACTAAACCCCAATAAAGATACTGCAACCAACGCAATGTGTACTTTTCTAGCTATTAATACTTCTAGCGTTCAATTAATTCTTCCGGCAACGGTTGTTGCACTTATGGGAACGGCATCTAACCAAATATTTATCACCACAATTATTGCCACTGGACTGTCAACAATAGCTGCAATCATTTCTGTAAAAACACTGGAAAAAATGAGTCGTTTTAAACTAAATAGGAACAAACAGGATGATTGATAACCTGGTGGCATTTACCAATGAATTATCCCGCTATATTATTCTCTTATTATTGGTGGGGATTCCCTTTTATGGTCTGGCAGTTAAAAAAGTAAAGGTATACGAATCCTTTGTAGATGGTGCTAAAGATGGATTCACCATTGCGGTGCGGATCATTCCCTACTTGGTTGCAATTTTAGTGGCCATTGGTATGTTTCGTGCTTCTGGTGCCTTAGATATGCTCCTGACCCTTCTTTCGCCAATGTTGAATGCCATCGGCTTTCCACCGGAAAACCTGCCCTTGGCCTTGATGCGACCGCTTTCTGGAAGTGGATCTTTGGGTTTATTAACAGATATGATTAATGAGCATGGAGCAGAATCTCTCATAGCAAAGATTGGAGCGACCATGTTTGGTTCCACGGAAACCACCTTTTATGTATTGGCAGTTTATTTTGGTTCAGTAGGGATTAAACGATCCCGCCATGCCCTGGCAGCGGGGCTCATTGCAGATGCAGTTGGTATCCTAAGTGCAGTTTATCTGTGCCGACTGTTATTTTCTTAAAGAGTTATGATAAATTTCAGTATACATAGGCAGGTCATTATAACCTTGGGTTCTTTGATAGTAGAAGGGTTAGGATACTTTTATAAAATTTCATCACCCTACCTTCGATGCTATGTTAATAAGTATAAATTGAAGGGCCATTTTATTTCGATTGGTATATTTCTCATCAGTATGATGTTTTTATCCTGCGATCAGATAGAGAATAGCATAGATGCATTAGATAGTGCCTTAATTGATTCCTTAATGTCGGATTATGATCTGATAAATGGGCCAGGTGCGGCACTGGTAATTACTGAAAATGGTAATATAATTTATTCAAGAGGGTATGGGTTGGCCAACCTGGAAGAGAATATTCCAATCATATCTGAAACAAATTTCAGGCTGGCATCTGTGACAAAGCAATTCACTGCAATGTGCATCATGATTCTGGAAAGCTATGAACAATTAAGTTATGAACAATCATTAACTGATCTATTTCAGAATTTTCCTGATTACGGGAATGATATTACGATTCGACATTTACTTCACCACACATCTGGGTTACGGGATTATTTTTCTCTGATCCCCAATAATGCAACACAACAAATTCATGACGATGATGTACTAAATATGATGAGGGAACAAACTACTACCTATTTTACATCCGGGTCAGAATATCGATATAGCAATTCTGGGTATGCGGTTCTTGCAATGATAGTAGAACAAGTTTCTGGAATGAGTTTTGCTAATTTTTTATCTGAAAATATTTTTATACCAATGAACATGACAGGAAGTATAGCTTTTGAAGATGGTATATCAATGGTAACAAGCCGAGCATATGGCTATTCCTATTCTGGCGATAATTACGTTATGAACGATCAGAGTTTGACTAGTGCAGTCTTGGGTGATGGTGGTATTTATACCTCCATTGACGATTTAATTAAATGGGACCAAGGGCTTTATACTAATTCAATTCTTCCACAGGATATTTTGCAGGAGGCATTTACATCCGGAACATTATCTAACGGACTAGAAACAGGTTATGGCTTTGGTTGGGTTTTGGATACATATAAAAATCGAACCCGTGTAGGACACACCGGCAGTACACGGGGATTTCGTAATGTATATCATAGATATCCTGATGAGCAATTGAGTATCATCATCTTAACCAATCGGAATTCAGGCAGTCCAAAAGACATTGCCAATCAAATTGCTGCTATTCTTTTTGGAGGTTAAATATTGAAACATACTTTTATTCTTCTTTTTCTTTTTTCATTTGTTTTAGGGCAAACTGTAAATCATAAATGTGGAATCATTCCAGAGCCTGAATTAATATTACAAAGAGATAATCAAAACTGGGGATATGGATATGACAGTTTACTTGTTGATTTGAATCGCTGGGGAGAAAGCCCATTTGTAACCATTGATTCATTAGGAGCTACAGTCCAAAATCGTGCTCTTTGGGAATTAACGATTTCAGCAAACCCAAAATCTAGCTCAAATCATCGTACTTATATCCACGCACGTACCCATCCCGGGGAGGAAGAGTCTTTTTGGGTTACCAATGAAATTATCAATTTGTTACTTTCCGATACTCCCATTGCAGAATTTGTTCGAGAAAATTGTGTTTTTCATATTATTCCAATGTACAATCCGGATGGTGTGGAACTAGGATTTGCCCGTGAAAACGCCAACGGAGTTGACATTGAAAGTGGTTGGGATGATGAACCCCTGGAACCAGAGGTGAATGTGTTGAAAAACCGGTTCATTGAACTGATGACAACTGACAATCCTGTGGAAGTTGCATTAAACATGCATTCTGCATATTTCTGTGTACGCTATTTTGTCTACCATGACGTAGATGGGACATCTGAAAACTATGCTGTTCTGGAACAACAGTTTATCAGTGGTATCCAGTCTTATTTTGAAGGAGGATTTGAGAATTGGGACTATTTTATTAGCTGGACCTCTGGAACACCTGATCAATATCCTGAAAGTTGGTGGTGGGTGACTCATGGGGAGAATGTTATGGCTTTAACCTATGAAGATATGAATTGTGCAGAAGCGGGCCTGTATGATTCCACAGCAAATGCCATTGTTCGGGGTGTTTGTGATTACATTGAATTGAATTATATGAATATAGATGGAGAAAATGGAACCCATCCAATTGGATTATCCTTGGGTCAGAATTATCCCAACCCTTTTAACTCAAATACAAAGATCCAGTATACTTTATCTGAAGAAAATATTGTTACTATCATTCTTTATGATATAAAAGGATCCAAGATTAAAACATTAATCAACAATCGCCAGACAGTAGGGGAAAAATCCATATTATGGGATGGGAAAAATGATGTGGGAGAACTTGTCTCTGGGGGTATGTATGTGTACACAATTACATCCGGAAATTTTAGTTCTACCCGTAAGACTATATTCCTGAAATAACACAAATACATAAATTTTGTAATTTTTTAAACCAATTCAAATTAAATCTTTTTATTCGGTATTTGGTTTATTCAATTTATTTTAACCTGATGTCACATTCCTTAAACCAATTGGTTGGACAGCTTATCATCGCTGGGTTTCGTGGAACCCAGGCAAATTATAATTCAGATATTGCACGATATATCCATGATTTTAACCTAGGTGGCATTATCCTTTACGATGAGGATATTGAGATTGGTGGTCGTGGGACACGAAATATCAGTTCCCAAGACCAAATCTGGGAATTAACGCAGCAACTTCAATCCTATTCTGATGATGGCCTTCTTGTTGCAATTGATCAAGAAGGCGGATCAGTGACCCGTTTAAAACCAGATTATGGGTTTCCTAAGCTTCATTCATGGCATCATATTGGTATTTTGGATAATTTACTTATTACTGAACAATTCGCACTTAGCATCTCAGATACTCTAAAAGTATGCGGGATCAATCTAAATCTTGCTCCTGTCCTGGATCTGAATTATGGAGCAAAAACCATTATTGGGAAGTCAAAACGTGCATTATCTGAAGACCCAAAAAAGGTGATCGAACATGCGAGAATATTTATTAATGAATTAAAGAAAAACAATATTATTTCATGCGGTAAGCATTTCCCTGGTCAAGGCTCTGCATTTGGAGATACTCATGAAGGGATTACAGATATTTCAAAAACGTGGAACATTGCAGATCTACAGCCATACAGTGAATTGAATCAATCAGGTGATTTGGATATGGTTATGGTAGCCCATGTATTCAATAAGAAAATGGATCATAAATTTCCGGCTTCCCTTTCAAAAAATATTATCAACAATGTTTTGAGAAAAAACCTTGGCTTTAGGGGTGTCGTGATGTGTGATGACCCCAGCATGAAGGCAATTTCTGATAATTATAATCTTGAACAAACTTTTGAACTTATGTTAAATGCAGGTATAGATCTTTTTTGCTTAGGAAACAATTTGAGATATGATAAAAATTACATTTCAAAATCGGTCTTAGCTCTTTCTAATCTTGTTGAAACAAACAAAATATCAGAAAATCGCATTTATGAATCAATTTATCGAGTTAATGCATTAAAGGATAAATTCAATATTAATAAATGATTTATTATTTATATATAGCAAAAGTACAAAAGTCAAATTTCAGATAAAATATTCAAGGTTTCAATAAACTCAATATTACTGGAAACAGATTCAACAATTTCAAAATAATAATTAATCCAATTCAGATTAGTAATTAATCATTATTAAACTTTATACTGCTTTATTATGAATAAATACTTTTTTATCCCTTTAATTATTTTTCTGATAACCATTTATACCGGCTGTGTCGGTCCCAGACAGCTTTCATATCAAAAATCTTGGGCAGAGCTAACTCTCAAAGAGCTTTCTCTACGGGAAAAGATTGCCCAGATGATGGTCTATCACATGAACATGCGTTTTCTGAATGAAGATAGCCCAAAATGGAAGGAAATTAAATTATTATTGGAAACTGACGGTATTGGAGGTATCCATATTTGGTTTGGAGATGTGGGAACATCTCTGACATTGCTCAACCAAATTCAGAAAATTTCGAAGGTACCGGTGATTGTGGATGCAGATATTGAATATGGGACTCAGAGACGATTTCCATCGGGTACAGACTTACCTCCCCTTATGGCTATCGCAGCAACAAATAATCCGTATTATGCCTATGAAGCAGGAAAAATATCAGCAATGGAAGGAAGGGCTTTAGGGATTCACTGGAATTTTTCTCCTGTAACAGATGTAAATAATAATCCTAATAATCCAATCATAAATACAAGATCATTTGGTGAAGATCCAAACGACGTGGGTAAATTTGCGGTGCAGTTTATAAAAGGGCTCCAGGATCATGGTATGTTAGCAACGGCTAAACATTTCCCCGGACATGGAGATACGGAAACAGATTCACACACAAGTCTTGCAACCATACCGAGTGATTCATCTCGACTATGGTCACTGGAATTAAAACCGTTTCAAACCGTTATTGATGCTGGAGTTGATGCGATGATGGTGGCTCATGTCCATGCTCCAGATTTTCAGCCCAATGCTAACTTGCCGGCAACACTTTCTTCATTTTGGGTGACCGATATTTTGCGAAAGGAAATGGGATTTAATGGCGTAGTTGTAACTGATGCAATGGGTATGGGAGGTGTTACTAGAAATTATTCTGACCCCTACGCTTTGATTCATGCTATCAATGCTGGATGTGATTTTATTCTTCAAAATTATAACCTGAAAAGGTCAATCGATAATGTGGAAGATGCTGTGAAGAGGGGAATCATTTCGGAGGAACGAATTAATGATGCCGCTTTAAAGATGCTTAAACTAAAAGAAAAAGTGAGCCTTCAACAACAGCGCTATATTTCTATGAATGAGACGAAGAAAATACTTGGCAATGAGGAATTCAGAGTAAGTGCAAATGAAATCGCTTCCAAATCAATCACATTGGTAAAAAATGATAATTCTTTTCTTCCATTAACTATCGGAGAGAAAGAAGAAATCATTGTGATTGATATTTATGATCATCCTAATAATCATGAAGAATCAACCACTACAAGAAAATTGAAACGAAGCGGTCTACCTATACGGTCACTGCAGGTGGACGAATCAGATACTAAAATGTATTATGAGTCGATTCTAAAAACTATACCAGATAATGCACCAATTATTCTGAATGCTTTTGCAAGTCCTTCTGCATGGAAAAACAGGATTTATCTCCCTACTCAACAGATGGAATTTATACATGCCTTAAATCAAAAATCACACAGACTTATTCTTATCAGTTTTGGAAACCCATATTTAATCCGGGGTCTTCCGGAAACTCCAGCATATATCTGTGCCTGGAAAGGAAATGATGTAATGCAAAATGCATTAGTTGCATCATTGCTAGGAAAAACCAATTTTACAGGGAAACTTCCCATCACCATCCCAGAAGTCGCCGACAGGGGGTTTGGTATTCAATTGGAGCAGGAAATGGTCAAAATTGCAACAAAACAGGCAACTCCTGGGAAATTAGTCAAGCATGTGATGCCCTATGAAATAAAAGCAAACAATTATGATTTACATTCATTTTTGAAGGAAGCAGTTTCTGATTCAGCCTGGCCCGGGGCAGTATTATTAGCCGCAAAGGACGGAAAAATATTCTTTCATGATGCTGTTGGATACCATACCTATAAGCAAAAAAAAGTTACACATAAATCGGATATTTTTGATCTGGCATCCATAACAAAAGTAGTAGCAACTACATCTGCTGTGATGAAACTCGTGGAATCTGGACAGCTTGATTTGGATGAAAAGGTTGTGACATATCTCCCCGACTTTAAAGGCAAACAACCGAAATATTTTCAACAGAAAAGTGAAATGACTATTAAGCATTTGCTGACCCACACGGCAGGGCTGCCACCATTCAAACAATATTTTTTAATGGATGGTGAAGTAAAAACACGTTTGGATAGTATATTTAACACGGAGCCAGTGATTGGCCTTGAAGAAGAAACAAAATATTCAGATGTTGGATTAATAACGTTAGGGAAAGTAGTTGAAAAAGTGAGCGGTGTTTCTTTGGATGTATTGGCAGATTCCCTTGTGTTTAAGCCATTGGGTATGAATACAACTTTTTACAATCCCCCTTCTAAAAAACTGAGCAGAGTTATTCCTACGGAGGTTGGTGATGGGTATAGAAATGGTTTAATTCATGGTGAAGTTCATGATGAAAACGCTCACAGTTTAGGCGGTGTCGCCGGTCACGCAGGCTTATTTTCCACAGCAGAAGATTTGGCCGTTTTTTCCCAGATGATACTGAATGGTGGGATATATGGATGGAAGCGGATTTTTAAGTTAGAAACTATCCAATTGTTTACTTCCAAAGCAAATGTAGTGGAGGGCAGTTCACGATGCCTTGGCTGGGACAGCCCAGATGGGAAAGCTTCAGGTGGAGTGTATTTGAGCGATAGCAGTTTTGGTCATACTGGCTATACAGGAACATCATTGTGGATCGATCCCGAAAACAATATGTTTGTCATTCTGCTGACGAATGCAGTTCATCCTAACCGCTCATGGAAAGACCCAAAATATTTTGACTGGCGGCAAAGGATTCATTCTGCAGTATATGAAGCGGTGGAGATTTCTGAAAAAAATCCAAATATTGAATTGAGAAAAAGATGGATAAAGGAATAGTGCAGTATATGAAGCGTTGTTCGATGGCGTTTTTTTTATTTATTATATCCATTAACAGAATGAGGGTAGCGTGATTCACTGGATAGACTATTTTGTTATTTTCCTTTTTCTATCTGGGTTTTCTATCTATGGCATTTTGCAGAGCAGATCGAACCAATCATCTAAGGATTATTTTTTGGGCGGTCGCAATTTACCTTGGCCTGTTGTCATGTTGTCTATCGTTGCTACAGAGACCTCCGTTTTGACGTTTATCAGTGTACCTGGATTGGCCTATCGTGATAACTGGTTTTTTCTACAATTGGCTTTGGGATATATTATTGGTCGCGTTCTTGTAAGTCTGATGCTATTACCTCAATATTTTTCTACAGGGGTTATTTCCATTTACGAAGTATTGGGTAAAAAATTTGGAAACAATATACAAAAACTGGCATCAGGCGTATTTCTTGTTACCAGGGTATTGGCTGATGGAATCCGATTTTTAGCAACGGCAGTTGTGGTGCAGGTTGTAACTGGATGGTCTTTACCTTTAGCTGTGTTGATGATTGGGATTGTGACATTGGGTTATACTTTATTGGGTGGTATTCGGACGATTGTTTGGATAGATAGTATCCAATTCGTACTTTATTTATTCGGAGGTATCCTAACAATATTCTTCATTCTGAATCATCTTGATCATTCTTTTATTTCAATATTTTCCTCATTATCCTCTGATGGGAAAATAGAAGTCTTTAAGTGGAAGGGGAATCTGTTTGGTGACCCGAATTTATTTATTAGTGCGGTAATTGGTGGTGCACTGCTCTCCTTAGCCTCCCATGGTGTTGACTATATGATGGTACAAAGGGTATTGGGGACAAATTGCTTAGATTCTGCAAAAAAAGCAATGATTGGCAGTGGAATTTTTGTGTTTTTCCAATTTTCTGTTTTCCTTATGGCTGGTTCTCTTATTTTCGTATTGATGGAAGGAGTGGAGATTGCAAAGGATCGTGAGTTCACAACCTTTATTGTGAATTATTTACCAACGGGGTTGAAAGGAGTTTTACTCGCCGGAGTACTTTCTGCAGCTATGTCCACGCTCAGTTCTTCCATTAACTCACTTGCTTCTTCCACAATAAATGATTGGATGGGAGGGAAATCATCATTAAAAATATCTCGACTTATAAGTTTGATATGGGCTGCAATATTAATTGCCATTGCTTTATTGTTTGATGAAAGCGATTCAGCTGTTGTGATTGTTGGACTGCAAATTGCGTCCTTTACTTATGGCGGTTTATTGGGATTATTCCTTTTGAGTAAATTAAAACGAAATTTTCATCAGTTCAGTTTGATTACAGGACTGGTATTCAGTCTATTGATTGTTTTTTATCTCAAACAAATTGGTATAGCATGGACTTGGTTTATTCTTTTTTCGGTTCTGATTAATATTTTTACCGTATTTATTATTGATGAAGCAGGAAAAAGATTGGGAATATTTCATATCCATAGTTGAAGATGCACTTTTAAAACAATCGAAATGTTATGGAACTTTATTGGTGGGTTCATTAATTAAGTTGTATTATCCACATGTGACCTACTATCATTGTATTCTCAGGGTTGGGTAATAGAGTAAAGGATGGTTAAATTGCAGTTTAACTTCAATGGAAAGTTATTCTGGATATTTCAGTTATCTGTTTCTATTGAACATATTTTGAAATTATGAGTGCTGCAGAATTTTCTCATAGTAAAAGAATTGACTATTTTAGGATATATTATCTTATTAATTAATCTAACCAATAGATGTCCAAGACGACTATGTATGAATCCATAACCACAGACTTGTATTTACGTATAATTAAAATACTTGAATGAAATAATTAGCCAATTCAATGACTCCTCACTCAGTTTCAGTTATTATTGTTAGTTATAATGTAAAGCGATATGTGACTCATTGTATTGAGACAATATTGTGCTCTGATTTCATTGGCGAAAAAGAAATTATTGTTGTAGATAATAATTCCTTTGATGAGACGTCCCAGTTTATCCGGAAAAATTTCCCAGAGGTAAAACTAATTGCAAAACATAAGAACGTTGGTTTTGGGAAAGCAGTTAATCTTGCTGCTGAAAGAGCAAAAGGTGAATATCTATTCATTTTAAACCCGGATACAATCATACAAGAAAATACAATATCAACCTTTATAAATTATTTAAAAACACATTCTAAAGTTGGACTGATTGGACCCAAAATTATAAACTCAGATGGTACTCTTCAATTGACATGTAAACGTTCATTCCCGACTTTAAGTGTTGCACTACCAAAACTGCTGGGCCTATCAAAAATATTTCCACAGACAAAATGGGCGGGGAAATACAATTTAACTTATTTGGACCCTAATAAAATACATTCTGTTGAGGCTATAAGCGGTTCCTGTATGTTTATCCGTAAAACATTATTTCATGAAATAGGTGGTT
>PVBE010097274.1_pt1 | contig 13766 bp, 11 predicted proteins | sample 1631181 | NCBI WGS metagenome assembly PVBE01 (sample SAMN08397723, study PRJNA350692) | Marine metagenome, whole genome shotgun sequencing project. | isolation source: water | place: Pacific Ocean | collected 2012-04 | reverse complement strand
CGCCCCTTGCAGTGATCGCCGAGCGCGTCGGCGCTCCGGCGCATGACGGAGCAAGATGCTCCGACCGCGGCGCGCATTCGAGAGGGAGCGTCGGATGTCCCGGAGTCCGTCACCGCGTCGCTCGAACGGGCGCCGTAAAAACTAATCTCGATGACACCATCCCACGAACCGGTGAGTGCCGGAGTCATCGCGTAAAATCGTGCGGTGCTATCCAACACCGACTGGGACGTCGAGGCGTACGACTCGGCGTTCCCGGACTCGCGCGCCAGGCGAACGACACACGTCAAGCGTTCCTCGTTCGACACCGCGGCCGACACCACGCTTTCCGACGGCGCGTACGCACTGTACGTTTCATCGTCTGTCAACGCCGACGTTTCCGAAGAGCAACACGAGAAGATCCCACCGCTCGTCTTTTTAACCATTCGCGCCGCCGGGACGCTCGGTTTGGGATTTTGCGGCGTCTCGCTTCTCTCCACCTCGATCAGCGTCCCCACGCACACGCGCACGGTGACACATCCGCGAGCCTGGCGCGCTCGAAGATGTTTCAATTGCGCCACCAATCGTCGTAACACGTGATTCAACGCGTCCTCGTGCTCGCCGTCTCCCTCGAGGAGACGCTGTTCCAAATCTGCCACCCGTCGTTCGCACTCATCGATGGCGCTCTCGCACGCGTCCAACGCCTCGTTCACGGTCGTTCGCCGCGCCTCACCCCGAATCCCTAGCGCCTCCAACACCGCCGCGACCTCTCGCAATCGATCCTCGAGACTCGATTCTTCCTCCGTCTCGTTCGCCGCCGAAGGAATCAACAGCGCGCGACACGCCTCCGCGACGAGCTCCCGCGTCGACCCTCCGTCTCCCACCAGCGACGCGGCAAATCGCTCCAACGCCTCCGCGTGACTCTTCTCCGCGCGATGCGCGCGCTCCCGACCGAACGCGACGGCGAATCCCTCCAACGGTCGCGCGTCCCACCGCCGCGTCGTCCCGTTCGCCGACTCGCGTCCCCAGAGTCCTCCCTCCGACGCGTGAAACGTCGAACACGTGTGCGCGCGCCACGGATACGCGTCGAAATCGCAATCCGCGTCCCTCGCGCGCGACACACTCGCGCGAGGGACGCCGGCGTCCATCACGATTGAATCGAATCAATCAATCCAAAATGTCAGAGACGCACGACCGTCCTCGTTCGTTCACGCGCTCGCTCGTTCGCGCCCCCGTCGTCGCGCGCACTCTTCGCGCGCACTCTTCATGCGCGCTCTTCACGCGCGGTCTCTCGCCTCTCGTGTCTCGTCGCGCGCGCGCGAATGACGCCATTTCGCGACTCGAGCGTCATCATTCATTCATGTCCGACGGCCTCGTGTGCGGCGAGATCGTCTCGTGCGACGCGATCGAGGGCAAGGATAAGCTCAAGCGTCTCCCCGTGCGCGTCGCGGACGGGGACGACGACGGCGCGCGCCTGCAGATCGTCACGAACGCGCCGAATGTCGACGTGGGAAAACGATGTGTGGTGGCGAAAATCGGTTCGACGCTTCGCGACGGCACCGAGGTGAAAAAGGCGAGCGTGGGCGGGGTGACGAGCGAGGGCATGCTCTGCGACAGCGCGATGTGCGGATGGTCGGGCGGCGGGGCGGGAGCGGCGGCGCTGTTGCCGGGAGATTTCCCACTGGGGGCGGCGCCGCCGTCGTCCAGGCCGCGACTCGACGGGAAGTCGAACGACGACGCGGGCGACGACGAGGCGGCGAGACGCGCGCAGAAGATGAAGGAGAAGGAGGATAAGAAGAAGGCGCTGGCGGAGAAGCGCGCGGCGCGGGACGCGGCTCGAAAGGCAAAAAAGGCGGGCGAGGGCGGGGACGCGTGAGCGAGCGGCAGGCGTCCCCGGCGGGAATTCTCGACGCGAGGGCGCGACGCGCGTGGATATCGGCGTTGAACGCACGCATTCGTGTGTACACATGTATCGTTTCTATTTCTTTCATCATCGGTCGCTCGTTCTCCTCTCGGTCCCCGGCGTCCCCGGCGCGGTCGCTCGCTCGCTCGTTGTTGACATTGGAGACGAAAAACGTTTCAAAACGCTCGACCTCACACTCGTTCGGGCGACACCGCGACGCACGCCGTCATGAGATCGTTAAAATGTACCACGTTCGCTCTGTTCGTCGTTTTTGCGTGCACGCTCGCGTCCGCGTCGACGTTGGGCGAAGAATTTGTCCCGGAAGATTCCAGTTCGTTACTCTCGAGAAATGTTCGAGAAGAAACCGTCGCGACGAGCGTCGACGCCGGGGACCTCGCGGTCGAAGTCGGGGATCCCGTCCGCGCGGACTTGGATGAAACGCCCGTCGCTTTCGTCTCGAACGGTGACGATTCGAAGATTGTCGATGGAGCCGTCGGGGACGCCGCCGACGAGACCGACGCGTTCGACGTCGTCGTGTTCGACGCGGTCGACACGTTCGCGAACGTGCCGAGACGCGCCGGTCCGTTTTTCATGGACGGTGATTGGGACGACGACCTAGTCGCCGTGTCGCAGTACTCGTACGTGTCGTCGTACGATACCGAGCCGTACGTGAGTTTTCCCGTTCGATCGACGGCGTGGATGGACGCCGACGAGACGTGGTGCCTTTTGTGTCAAAATTTTTTCGCCAATCTCGCGTTCGCACTGATGATTTCTGTGTTTGTTGTCGCCGGCATATACTACCTGCTGATGGAAGACGACAACGACGATGACGATGACGACCACCACGCGTGTCGGTGTTGCAAAAAATGCGGCGCGATCGTCATCGACGTGGCCGTGTTGGACGAGCTGAGAGCCGCGGCCGCGCCGCGCGATGCGAAGACGTGCGGCGATGAACCGATCAAGTGCGAAACGAAAGACACGAAGAAGATGTGAACGACTCGAATCACGCGCGTAGTTCGATTTACGAAAATTTGATGAATACCATTGCAACTTGTTTTTCTGAAATCGACTAATTTACGGCGGCTCCTTGCTCAGTCATCAATCGCTCGGCGATGAACATGTCCTCCGGCGTCGTCACCTTGAGGTTGAAATAACTTCCGGGCGTCACCTGAACGCGCTCACCGAGCGCTTCGACGATGGACACATCGTCGGTCACCTCCAAACCTTTACTATTCACGAGATTGTAACCGTCGCACAACAGTTGCGGGCGCATCACCTGCGGCGTCTGCATCTCCCACAATCGGCTGCGATCGAGACCCTTATCGATGCTCAAATCCTTGTTAACCTCCTTGATGGTCGCCTTGCTCTGCACGGCGAGAACCGCCGCGCCGTACTCTTGCGCGTCGTTGAAGCAACGTCTCGCATCCGTCGCCGAGCACAACGGACGCGCGCTGTCGTGGATCGCCAAGAGCTCCGCGCCCTCTCTCGCCGCTTGCATGCCGTTAAATACGCTATCTTGCCTCTCTTTCCCCGGTCGAGCGAACACCAACGGCTTATCGATCGAGACGCTCTGGAACACGTCGTCGTAGCTCGGGTCGCACACGACGATGACTTCTCCAACCTCCTCCATCTTCGCAAACTTCTCGAGCGACCACAGCGCGATGGGCTTGCCCATGAGCGGCAGGTACTGCTTCGGCATGTCCGCACCCATGCGTTTACCGACGCCGCCGGCGAGCAGGACGAAGGACACTCCGCCATCGCGCACGTCTCGCTCGGGGACATCCGCCGATCCGGACGCCGCGCGCGTCACCGCCCGCCCGCGCATCGCGCCCGCGCGTCGCGCGCATCGCCGCGGAATCGTCCACGAGACAGAAGTCACCGTCGTCGCCATCGTCGCTCTCGCGCGTCGTCGAGTGCCGTCGCCGTTCGATTCTATCCACTCTCGAGAACCGGTCGCGCGTCAGTGGCCGCCGCGCGCGAGCGAGGCGAGCGAACGAGACGACGAACGGAACGCGCGTCATGGCGTTCGCGCGCGTGTCCATCGCGTCCTCTTCGACGTCGTCCACGGCGTCGCGCGCGCCCGTCTCGGTCGCGTCCCGGTCGCGCGCTTTTCACGCGCGAGGAGGGGTCGCGCGGCCGCGCGCCCGCGCCGCGCACGCACCGCGCGCGAGCGGCGAGGAGGGTGATGATGCGCCGCCGCCGCCGCGACCGAATCCCAACCAGATGCTCGTCATCGTGCCCCCGCACCCGCTGTTGAAGCACTGGTTGGCGGTGGCGAGAAACGTGCAGACGCCGGGACCGATTTTCCGCGCCGCGCTCGCGGAGATCGGGCGAATTCTCATCTACGAGGCCGGGAGAGAGTGGTTACCGACGTTTGAGGCGCAGGTGCAGGGTCCGCTCGCGATCGCGGACGTGGAGTTTGTCAACCCGGAGAAGCCGGTGAGCGTGGTGCCGATTTTACGCGCCGGTTTGACGCTCCTGGAGGAATCCTCGAGCGTGCTCCCGGCGTCGGTGACGTATCACCTCGGGTACGTCCGCGACGAGGAGACTCTTCAACCCAAGTTGTACCTGAACAAACTTCCCGAAAAGTTTGAAGAGGACGCGCAGGTATTGATCAGCGACCCGATGTTAGCGACGGGCGGCACCATTCTCGCCGCGGTCGAAGAAATCATCTCTCGAGGCGCGTCGCCGAAGAACATTCGCATCATCTGCGTCGTCGCGTGTCCGGTATCGCTCACCGAGCTCAGCAAGCGGTACCCGGGACTTCGCGTGTACGCGGCGATGATCGACGAACACTTGAACGAGAACGGTTACATCGTTCCGGGTCTCGGCGACGCCGGCGACCGCGCGTTCGGCACTTAACGTCATCATTCTTTTAATTCATTCTTTTACCTCTCGTTCGCGTCTCTCATCGCCTCGTCGACGCTTTTCGCCGTCCTCGCGCGTCTCGTCCCGCTCCCCGGCGCCTCGCGGCGCCGAAAAGCGTCCCCAAAGGCGGCGGCGGCTGCGCGCGTCATTCGTCTCCGCGCGTTCGCGATGGCGCCCGCGCCGCCGTCGGTGCGATTCACGGGGGCGAAAGACTTTCGCACGCGCATCTTGGTGAGCGTGTTATCCGGGAAAGCGTGCGTCATCCGCGACATTCGCGTCAACGGCGGGGACGCGGAAAACATCGGTCTGCGAGACTACGAGGTGTCGCTGCTGCGGTTGATCGATAAGCTCACCAACGGGACGAAGATCGACATCAGCGAGGACGGGACGGCGGTGCGGTTTAACCCGGGGGTGGTCAAGGGAGGACGTCGGTTGACGCACGAGTGCGCGACGAGCAGAGGGATTGGGTATTACGTGGAGCCGACGTTGGCGTTGGGGCTGTTCGCGAAGAAAGCGATCGATTTGACGCTCACGGGGGTGACGAACGACGACGCGGACGTGAGTGTGGATGTGTTTAGAACGGTGACGCTGCCCATGCTGAAGAAACACTTTGGTATCGACGATGGGTTGGCGTTGGAGGTGGAGCGGCGCGGGTGTCCGCCGGGAGGCGGCGGGAGGGTCAAGCTCTCGCTACCGATCGTCAAGGCGCTGCCGACGCTCGATTGGTGCGATGAGGGATTAGTGAAACGGGTTCGAGGCGTGACGTTCACGTGTAAGGTGTCGCCGCAGAATGGGAATCGAATGGTGGACGCGGCGCGGGGCGTGCTCAACGCCTTCATCCCGGACGTGTACATTTTTACAGACCATCACGTCGGACCGGAGGCGGGGAACAGCCCGGGCTATGGCTTAACCCTCGTCGCCGAAACCACCACCGGGTGCGTGCTCGGCGCCGACGCCGCGTCCACCGCGTGCACGTCCGCGATGTCCGAGGCGTCCAACCTGGACTGGGCGAAAGACGCCGAGGGCCGCGTTCCCGAAGACGTCGGTCGCCGCGTCGCCGAGGCCCTCGTCGCCGAGATCCAACGCGGCGGCGTCGTCGATAGTTCTCACCAATCCCTCGCCCTCATCCTCCTCGCCATCGGTCCCGAGCAGGTGTCTCGCGTCCGCCTCGGCCAGCTCACGCCGCGCGCCGTCGAGACCCTCCGCGTCCTTCGCGCCTTTTTCGGCGTCACCTTCCACGTCACCCCGGAGCCAGACAGCGGAACCATCTTCTGTTCCGTCGTCGGCGTCGGCCTCGTCAACCTCGCTCGACGGAGCACGTAGCGACATCATAGCATAGCCGTCGACGCGTGAGATTCCCGCCTCCCGCGTGTAACTCCCAGCCCACCAGGGTGGCGAAAAAAGTGAACCGTCACTTCACTCCACCGCGCGCGACCATGTCCGCGACGTCCGACGCGTCCGCGACGGCGCGCGCGCCGCTCGAGGGCGCGAAACCGCTCGAAGATGTAGACGTCGTGGATCTCCTGCGCCGAGCGTACACGACCAAGGAGCTGCAAGCGCAGTACGCGGACGCGTTGGGTCGAAAAACGACGTGTCACAATAAAACGTGGATTCTCGAGAAGATCGGCGAGCGCGCGTCGCTGAGGGAGCACGCGGCGGCGCTGATGCCGGACATACGTAGAAGATTTCGTAAGGGGATACCGCCGGTGAACGTACCGCGCGGACGGGCGAAAAAGGCGAGGAAGAGAGTGAAAAAGGTGAAACGCGCCGGAGAATATTCCGCCGTCGGCGTCCCGAGACGCGCGGACGCCGAGCCGGCGCCGGTGAATCCGGAGACGTCGACGTCGTGTTGCACGCGAACGGATGGAAAAGGGTGGCGATGTCGCAGACCGACGATTGATGGGACGAAACACTGCGCGCTGCACGCGCTCAGGGGCGTTCGGAAGCCTCTGAGGCGGCTGGACGGCGGCGACGGCTCTCCGGAGACGGTTCCCGCGAGCGTCACCGCGACGTTCGCGCCCCAAACGCCGGATGCGTCCTTTGCGCGAGCAGTGAATCAACAGGTGCGCGCGGTGCTCGCGAATCCATCCTTCACCGCGTCTGGAGTGCCCGCGCGGGTGAAATCCGAGTCGTCCTCTTCGTCCGTCGTCAGTCATCCGCCGCCGCGAGACGGCGACTCCCTCGCCGACCTCAGCGCGACGTCCGTCCTCGTCGCCGCGGAGATTCTCAGAGCGCTCTCCCACGGCGTACTGACTCCTCCTCCACCGATTCACGCCGGCGATCGGTTGTACAATGCGTAAAAACATTTCCTCGTAGCACCTTTGTTGTTTTCTCCGGACAGTTGTCCAAAATCCCGCGATCAGTCCTCAGTGCGCCCCGCACGCGTCCAGTGCGCGCGCCGCCCCCTCACGCGCGGAGGTACCCTCGCGACGTCGTTCGAGGACGACGATCGCGCGTTCGAATCGCGCGTCGAATCACGGTGACGCGCGCGAACGGCGTCAGAGTACGGTAATCGGACGATTCGCCGATGTCGTCCCGAGAGGATGATTCCGTCGCGCACGACGATGCGAACACGATTCGCATCCAACACTCGGCGCACATACCGGTCGGGTTGAACTTTTTGCAGGATGCGGCGATACAGTTGATCCCGGAGCGCGATCGTGGGAAGGTGAACGACGTCATTCGCATGGTCAGAAGCTTGTTTCACTTCGGAGCCATGGAAAAGAGGGATAGGATCAGGCGTGATTTCGCCCTGGCGAACGTGCGCGCGGGGGAAGAACGAAGCGTGGGGTATACCGATGACATTCTCGGTCCGACGCTGTTCGAGTCGTCGAGCATGGATTTCGTCGGGGAGTTTTGCTCACTCATGGCGGACGCCGAGTACACGCTTCTGACGCAAAAGGAGTGGGAGTTGGCGAGCGCCGAAGACTTCATGTTCACTCTTCCCGTACACATCAACTGGTCGATTCACGATGGATCGCTCTTGAAGCTCTTCTTGAGCAAAAACCCGATGCTGGCGAGCGGTTTACCGCAGTTCAGCGAAAAGGCTTTGGTGTTCAAGCGCGGCACGGGCATGGCCACGGCAAAGGGCCTCTTCATCAACGAAAAGATTGAGTTACTGTTAGAGATGCTCGTGAAAGAACCGTTAATGAAGCTCATGGGGATCGCCAAGCCGGTGTTCGTGAACGCGAGTTCGAGGGATTCGAAAAAGTCTTTCGGACAAGGGAAGCAAGTCGAAGACAGAAACGCGATGGTGGTTGAACGTCTGACACTTCGACGATTGATGCCAAACATCCTCACGCTGCTCCGAAAGCTCTTCTCCACCTTAGAGATACAAGAACCGACGTTCAAGGAGGTCGTTCTGCTGTACCGCATGGCGAAACCGCGCGATGGCGATCCCGCGGGACCGTCCGGATGCGGTCCGCTCATTCTCAAGTCTTTCAACGACATCCCCATGGCTGATCTCGAGATGATTTTCCCGGAGAAGACAGTGTCCGTGAAGCTTCGCGAGATTATCCAGAACGGCATCGCGATTGTGATCGCGATAGGGACCTTAATGTGGGCTTTCGTGACTGGTGAAATTTGGACGTCCAAGGTGCAGACGCTTCTCATCGCGTGTGCCGGTAAGCTCGGCCAATCCTACACCGCCGTCAACGTCGCCAAGACGCGATACGCCGGTATGATGTCGAAGGAAATCATCGACAAGAGCGGCAACTCACAGACTGGATTGCTCATGCACCTCCTAGAGTCGATGGAGGACCAAGAGTGCAAGGAGATGATGTTGGCGTACATCATCCTCACCGTCAGAGGCAAGAGCATGACGCTCAAAGAGATCGACATCGAGTGCGAACAATTCCTGAAAAAGGTCTTTGGCATCGATTGCGATTTCGACGTCGAGGGCAGCATGATCAAGCTTCTCCGCGAAGGTCTGGTGGAACAGAGAGCCGGCGTCTTGTACGCCGCGACGCCGCTCAAGACGGCGCTCGCGCTCCTCGACAACAAGTGGGACAATATTTTCGACTATAATCTCGACTCAGGCGACACCGGCCGCACGAACGCGCTCTCGAGCTACGCCAACGCGCACCCGGACACGCTCGAGGCCAATCTCAGAGACGCCCTCAACGCCACCGACAAGGAACGCGCGAAAGTCGTGAGCGACTTGAAGTCGCAAAACGACGCCCTCAACAAGGAGGTCGGCGCGCTCAGTTCTCAACTCAAGGGTTTCAACTGGAAATTTTCCTAGACCGCGTTCGAGACGACGCGCACCGCCGTTATGAAATACTCCAATCCCCAAACGCTCGACTCCGTTCGTCCGCGCGCGTCTCGAGCGCGTCTCGAGCTCGTCTCGCCGCGACCATCCGCACACCCTCGCGCCCCTCCCCCTCGGAGACGCGTCGCCATGTCGGACGAAGAGCTTCCGAGGGCACACGTCAAGCGCCTCGTCAAGGCCAAGCTCTGTTCCCTCGACAACGTCGACGCCAAGGGTCAATCCTTTGAACCAAACATTCAAAAAGAAGCGCTCATCGCCTACGGCGAGTGCGCCAAGATATTCATCCACTACCTCACCGCCACCGCCAACGACGTGTGCCGCGATCACAAGCGTTCGATCATCTCCGCCGAGGACGTCCTCGCGGCGATCGACGAGTGCGATTTCCCCGAGCTCGTCGACGACGTGCGAGGGACGCTGAGCGCGTTTCAGAGCGCCAAGAGGAAGAAAAAGGCGAGCGCGGGCGCTTCGAGCGCGGGCGCGGAGGCGTCGAGGGAGGACGCGGACGGGAAACCGTCGTCGGACGTCGAGGGCGAGGACGTGGGGGCGTAGACGATCTTCGCGTCGCGGCGCGTGTAGAACAACTTCAGACTATTCTAGCCTCACGCATCACCGAAAAAACGCGAACGCGGGCGCGACGTCCGCAGAGCGAGGCGCGTCGCGAGGGTGGGCGCGAGACGCGCGCGCGCGAGGAGAAAACATCGCGTCGCGCGTGTCGACGTCGAGGGACGGCGTCGACGTCGTCGCGCGCGCGCGAGAGCGGGCGTCGAGGGACAGCGGTCGGTGGGTATAGTGTTAGTCGATTTCGGCGTCATGTCCGCGATGCGCGCGCTCGTGAGCGACGCGCTCGGTCGGTCGAGTAAAACCACGCGGTCGGCGGAGCTCGCTCGAGCGGTGTACACGCTCAAGGCGACGCTGTATCTGTTGACGTGGGGGGCGTCGAGCGGATTGATCATTCTGGTGAACGACGCCGTGTTGAACGCGTACGACTTTCCGTATCCGATCGCGGTGAGCGCGACGGGACCGCTCGTGTCTTGGATGTTGGCGGCGTTGATGGTGATGACGGGAGCGGTACGATTAGAGCGAGTGACGACGGTGAGGGAGTGGTTGTTGACGGTGTTTCCCATCGGGTTCTTCACGGCGGTGACGTTCGCGGCGGGTAACCAGTTGTACCTGTACCTGAGCGTGAGTTTCATACAGATGATGAAGTCTCTGTCGCCGTGCGTGGTATTTTTTATGCTCGCGTTGGCGGGTTTAGATACGGTGACGAGGGAGAAGGTTATATCGGTCGCGACGATGACACTGGGCATGTCGGTGGCGTGCGCCACGGAGGAGACGTTTACGGTTTTGGGATTGGCGTTGATGATCATAGGAGAGGGGGCGGAGGCGATGCGGATGGTGCTCTTTCAGCACTTCATGGGCAATCGCGGATTTGGATTGTTAGAGGGTTTATTTTATACGTGTCCGGCAAACTTTTTCTTTCTGTCCATTGGCGTGGCGGTGTTCGAGCAGCGAGAGATCACGCTGCGAGGCGACCTGAGAATCGTACGCGAAAATCCGATGCCTTTCATCGCGGTGTCGGTATTAGGATTCATAGTCATGGTGACGACCTTGGGGGTGATCAAAACGTGCGGTTCGCTCACTTTTAAAGCTGCGGGACAAGTTAGGAACGTCGCCATCATCATGTTGAGCGTCATCTTCATGGGCGAGAAGACGACAGTTCTACAGCTGGTGGGTTACGCGATGAATGTGATGGGTTTCGCGTACTATCAAAAGTACAAGACGGACGAAGACGTCGGTAAGTTGACGGATGCCAGCGATGACGACGTGGCGGCTGAAAAGCTCCTCGATTCGCCGCGGTCTGGTAGCAACGGATCGATGGAGTAAATAAACACACAACCGTCGCGTCGCGTAGAATTCAATTTGTAAACGTACTTGATGCTTTGATTAATCGTCGTCTAATGCTGCTTTCGGTGGTGTCTTCTACTAAATCGGTGATTCGTTTGTTTAGTTCTTGGCAGAAACGTTAGATGATGAATCCGTCTGGAATCGTCGCGCCTCCTAGGATGGTGACGATGCCGTCGGAGATGACGTAGCCATCTTCGCTTCTGTCGATGTTTTGGACGCCTGCTTCGTTCAAAATTCGCACGTTAGCACCGATCACGGCGTCAGAATCGACGATGCATCGACGAATCACCGTGCCTTCGCCAATGTCTTGTTCAGCTTGCGTCCGTTTCATGATTTCGTCGCGACCGACGATGACGGCGCCGTCGAGTTCGACGTTCTTGGCGATCACCGTGCACGGACCGATGACGGAGTCGACAATCTTCGCGCCGTCGTTCACGACACAACCGTCCGAAATGATCGAACCCTCGGTCAAAGACGACCCGTAAAACGTCGTCGGAGGTAAAAAGTTTGGTTTGGTGTACACCGGGCGACTAAAATCCAACAGGGACGCCGCCTCGCCACCCGTCGCCGCCGAAATGTTAGCTTCGTAAATGTCTCTGAGGCTGCGAAGCGGCATCCAGTAACCGTGGTGCTTGAACGCGAACACGTCACATCCATGTTGCACGGCGTACGGAATGACATCTCTTCCGAATTCGTGTCTTTCGTCGTTCGTCGCGGCTTTCGACTCCTTCAACAGCGCGTCGAGCACCGAGTTGTTGAACACGTACACACCCATGTTTGCGTTGAGCTTGCAATCTTCCAACTCTTCCGTCGTGCACTGCATGAACTCAACCAACTGGTTGTCGGAAGGCTTTTCGATGAAGGACAACACTCGAGCGTCGGTTTTGTCCACGTCCAAAATTCCCAACGAAGACGCGCTCTCCGGCGATACGTTGTCGCACGTCGCCACCGTCACGTCTGCCTCCGTCGCGAGATGCTGCTCGAGTAGCGCTTCAAAATCCATCGTGTAGAGTTGCTCGGCGGCCAAGACGATGGTGACGCCGTCGAGTTGATCCGCCGCGCACTCCTCCAGCGAACCGTTCGCTTGCAAGCACGCATCCTCCAATCGCATCTCGTACGATTGCTTCGTGAGTGACCCCTGCGACAAGTGTCTCGCCACGCAGTCCGCACTTCCTATCGACCACGTCTCCCCGTGTTCGCGCGTCTGCGTCGTCGGCAAGACTTCGATGAATCCCGCGTTGTTGTTCCCAAACATCTCCACCGACGGAAACGCGCGATTGACGTGCGACACCAGCGAGTGAGAGTTGTACTGCGTCAGCACGTACATCTGACGCAGACCCGAATTGACCAAGTTCGTCATCGGAAAGTCAATCACCCGATACGTACCGCCCAGGTGCACGGCGCTTCGAGCCCGCGCGCGAGTCAAAGGGTTCGTCTCGTCGGCGCCCCCCGCGAGCACGACGCACCGCACGTCTCGCATTTGAATCCCTCGATTCACGAATCCTTCCCGTCGCCGAACCGCGTTCCCACGCTTCTTTTTCTCCCCCGCGGTTTCCTTCGTCTTCGCCGTCCCTCTCGCGTCGCCCATCGACAGTCGCATCGCCACTCCCTCCTCGACCGCGTAATCACCGCCTCTCACCGCCTCCTCGCTCGTCGACGACCCGGTCGCGCGCGCATCAAACCTCCCACTCGCGCTTCCTCTTCCGAGCGTCCCTCGCCCCCGTCTCACCGCCCTCTCTCCCGCGTCTCGTCTCCCCGTCGACGTCTCGCCCGCGTTCGCTCCCCTCCGCGCGCGTCTGGAACCTCCACCGCCGCATCCACCCCGCGACGACCCCGAGCCCACCGCGGCGCGCACCACCACCATCATCGCTCTCACCGCTTCAACTCACGCGCTCGCTCGACGCGCGCGTCGGTCGATTCGACGTCGATGTCGATCCGATCGTCCCGCGTCCGATCCGTCCAATCGCGCACCACGAATCGGTCCTTCCTTCGTTCCTTCCTTCGTTCCTTCCTTCGTTCGTTCGTTCGCGTCGCCGTTCCTTCCACCGACTCGACCTCCGCGTCGACGCGTCGCGCACTCGCGTCGGTCGTCGATTCGATCGGCATTCGCGCAATTCATCAATCCAATCCAATCCAATCCATCCGACGCGACGCGCGCGCCGCGTCGCCGAGCGCCCGTATCAATCGCACATACTCTTCGCGCACACGTCACTACGACGAATCTCCCCGTGGACGATATATATACATGTCGGCGGGTGCCTTTCCCGGGATACTCGTGTCCCTCCAAACGACCGGTCGTGACTCATAAACGTATCTCGTCTGTATGGAGATCCACAGATGGCCGATGTGATTTTTTTATGTGTGTAAAACGCACGGACGTTTTTGAAAAATCATGCATGCATTCGTTCGTTCGTTCGTTCGCGACGGGAGTGCGCGACGGATCGAGTCGTTCGGTGGACGTTCGTCGCGCGCGCGTCTCGACGCGGCGCGCGCGCGTCGGTCGGACGTCGGGACGGATCGAGTCGATTCGATTCTGTGATTTGATTTGATTTGATTTGATTTGATTCGACGCGACGGTTCGTTCGCGCGCGATGACGGCGGTGATGGAACCGATGCGCGCGAGGTCGTGGCGATTATGGCGCTCGGGAGACGCGGGGAGAGTGGTTTCGGACGATGGGTCGATCGCGTTCGAGGCGTGGACGATGGGCGAGGGGAGGGATGGGCGAGGGGATTTGGACAGCGCGCGACGACGACGGGACGGCGGGGACGGGACGGGACGGGACGAGAAGACGCGAGAGGCGGTGCGAACGTTGGATTTCTCGAACGCCGGGGGTGAGAGCGTCG
>PVBE012335723.1_pt1 | contig 13767 bp, 12 predicted proteins | sample 1631181 | NCBI WGS metagenome assembly PVBE01 (sample SAMN08397723, study PRJNA350692) | Marine metagenome, whole genome shotgun sequencing project. | isolation source: water | place: Pacific Ocean | collected 2012-04 | reverse complement strand
GTGGCCGGTTGCGCATTCGAGCCGGACATCATTTTCGGAGACAGCGTTTCCGGTGATGCGGACGCCGTCGCCATCAAGGCAAGCTACGCCGACCCCGGGCCCCAAGCCTCGCGACATTGCGCCAAGTATGAAAAGACGGCCGAGTTTGAAAGCGTCACCGGGGTGTGGTGGCGCTGGGTCGGCGGCAGCAACGAATATCTCTTCAAGTGCAAATAGCGGCTCGGGGCTCGTGTCCGATAATGCGCTTAGATGGACAGCCTTGCCTCCGCCACTTAGAATTACGACCTTGAGGCGGCACAAATTCGCGCCGACCGGCCCCCCCAGGGAGAAAAATTGAATGCTGGCTGAGACCTTCACCACCGAGGATATCGACTACCTGCGTCACGGCGATACGGCGCTCAAGCTCAGGCTGTTCCGGCCGGAAGGCGCGGGGCCGCATCCGACGGTGGTCGATCTGCATGGCGGCGCCTGGTGCAAGAACGACCTGACGGCGTGTGTGCCGCGCGACGAAGTGTTGGCCGAGGCCGGCTTTGCCGCCGCGACGCTCGATTTCCGCCACGCCGGCGACGGCTATCCGGCCTCGCTGATCGACATCAACTACGCCATCCGCTGGCTCAAGGCGCACGCCGGGGAGCTCGGTCTCGATCCCGACCGGTTCGGCATCTCGGGCCAGTCGAGCGGCGGGCATCTGGCCATGTTGGCGGCGATGCGGCCCAACGATTCGAGATACGCCTCGATCGCGCTCGACGCCGGCGCGCCCGAGGTCGACGCCAGCGTCCGCTGCGTCGGCATGTCGTGGCCAGTGATCAACCCGCTGTCGCGTTACCGCAACGCGCTCAGGCTGCGCGAGAGCGCCAACCCGCCCGATTGGATCGGCGACATCCCGGAGTGCCACGACCTCTACTGGGTGAGCGACGAGAACATGATCGACGGCAATCCGGTGTGCGCTCTGGAATCGGGCGAGGCGGTCGAGACGCCGCCGGCGATCTGGGTCCAGGGCCGGCCCGACGAGGTGCACGACTATCTCGACCCCGAATCCGAGCTCGGCGTCAACGAGCCCGAGCGCTTCGCCCAGCGCTATCGCGAGGCCGGCGGCGAGATCGAGGTGCTTTACATCGAGCAGGCATCGCGCGCATCGCGGACGTCATTCGATCCGCTGGCCGAGTTCTTCCGCAAGCACCTCGTGTAGGGGAGCCGGCGGACCCGCATTCCCAATCGCGCGCCCTTTGCGGGTAGGAGATGATTTACCTCGAAACCGATCGGCTGCTCCTGCGCGGCTGGCGTGACGACGATCCCAGCCGTTCGCCGCCATGAACGCGGACGAGACTGTCATGGAGTTCTACCCGGCCACGCTCAACCGCCGACAATCGGACGCCTTGGCGATGCGATGCCGCCGAAGCATGGATGAGGATGGCTTCGGGCTCTATGCGGTGGAGGTGAAGTCCACGCGCGACTTCATCGGCTATGTCGGCTTTGCCAAGGCCGAGTTCGCCGCGGCGTTCACGCCGGCGGTAGAGATCGGTTGGAGACTGGCGTTTCGTTCCTGGGGCAACGGATACGCCACCGAAACGGCGAAGGCTTGTGTGGCGCACGGATTTTCCGAACTTGGATTCGACGAGCTGGTTTCATTCACGACCCGTCGGAACAGGCGCTCCATCGCGGTGATGGAGCGGATCGGCATGTTGCGGAATCCGGAGGACGACTTCGAGCATCCAGAATTGCCGGTCGGGCACAAGCTGCGCCCGCACGTCCTTTACAGGATCAAGAAAGCGAGAGCCGGTACTTAGATTCCAAGAAAAGATCCCCTCTCCCCTTGCGGGAGAGGGAGGGACCCGCCGCGAAGCGGTGGGAGGGTGAGGGGTAAGCGCGTCCGCGCGTCCAAAGAATCTTTTTATTGCCGCCTGCCGGCCGCGACCCCTCACCCGGCGCGCTTCGCGCGCCACCCTCTCCCGCGAGGGGAGAGGGTTATAGTTACTAGATTCAACCTGCGTCGCAAATGGCGCGCCAGATCCGCGCCGGCGTCGCCGGCATCTCGATGTCGCGAACGCCGAGCGGCGCCAGCGCATCCAGGATCGCGCCGACGACCGCCGCCGGCGCGCCGATGGTGCCCGACTCACCGACGCCCTTGGCGCCGAGAGGGTTGTGGGTGCAGGGCTGGCTCTCGTCGAGCTCCGAGACAAACGCCGGCAGATCGTCGGCGCGCGGCACCGCGTAGTCCATGAACGAGCCAGACAGCAACTGGCCCGACGCCTCGTCGTAGCGGCAGGTCTCGCTCAACGCCTGGCCGATGCCTTGCGCGAGCCCGCCATGGACCTGGCCCTCGACGACCATCGGGTTGATCACCGTACCGACGTCGTCGACCACCCAGTAGCCTACGATCTCGACCGCTCCGGTCTCGGGCGTGATCTCGACCTCGCAGACGTGGCTGCCGTTGGAGAACGCGAAGTTGGGCGGATCGTAAACCGAGGTCTCGTCAAGACCGGGTTCGAGCTCCTCGTGGGGGAAGTCGTGCGGCACCAGCGCGGCGTGGGCGACCTGTTCGAAGGACAGCGACCGGTCGGTGCCGGCGACGGCGAAGACACCGTCCAGGAAATCGATATCGTCGTCCGCAGCCTCCAGCAGATGGGCCGCGATCCTCTTGGCCTTGGCGATGATCTTGTCCGCCGCCCGATGGAGCGCCGAGCCGCCAACCGCGATCGAGCGCGAGCCGAAGGTGCCGCTACCGATCGGCACCATTGCGGTATCGCCCTCGATCACCTCGATCCGATCGAGCGGCACGCCGAGGCGTTCGGCGGCGATCTGCGCGAAGGTCGTGGCGTGTCCCTGACCGTGGTTGTGGGTGCCGAGCATGACCTGGACGCCGCCGCCGGCATCGACGCGGATTTGCGCCGATTCGAACATACCAAGACGCCCGCCCGAGGCGCCGGCGAGCCGCGACGGAGCGACGCCCGATGAATCGACGTAGTTGGCGATGCCGATGCCGCGCCGCCGTCCCGCCTTGGCGGCAGCCGAGCGTCTATCCTCGAATTCGCGGTAGTCCGACATTTCGAGCGCGCGTTCCATGATGCGCGGGAAATCGCCGCAGTCATAGGTCGGGCCGATGGGGGTCTTGTAGGGCATCGCCTCGGACGGGATCAGGTTGCGGCGGCGGATCTCGGCGCGGTCGATACCGAGCTCGCCGGCCGCCTTATCGGCGAGACGCTCCAGCACGTAGCACGCCTCGGGCCGGCCGGCGCCGCGATAGGCGTCGGTCGGAACGGTATTGGTGAACACCGTCGTCACTTCGACCGAGACCGCCGGCGTGCGGTAGACGCCGGCCAGCATGGCGCTGTAGATGGCGCTCGGTATCGAGGCGCCGAAGGTCGAGAGATAGGCGCCGACATTGGCCAGCGTCGCGACCCTGAGGCCGAGAAAATTGCCGTCCCGGTCGAGCGCGATCTCGGCCGAGGTCATGTGATCGCGCGCCTGGTTGTCGGAAATGAAGCTCTCGCCGCGGTCGCCGATCCACCGGACGGGCCGGCCGGTGCGCCGCGCCGCCCAAACGACGATGGTCTCCTCGGGATAGAATTTTCCCTTGTAGCCGAAGCCGCCGCCCATGTCGGGCGAGATCACGCGGAGCTTTGCGTCAGGCACGCCGAGCTGGCCGGCGACGGAGCGGCGGATCATGTGCGGCGCTTGCGTCGTGTCATAGAGCGTGTACTCGCCCGTCGCGGGCTCGTAGGCGCCGATCGCCGCCCGGGTTTCGATCGCCGCGCCGATGAGCCGGTTGTTGACGAGATCGATCGACGTGACATGGGCGGCGCGCGCAAACGCCTCGTCGACCGCGTCCATGTTGCCACCGGTCCACCGCGCGCACTGATTCCCCGGCGCCTCGTCATGGAGCTGTGGCGCACCCTCCGCCAACGCCTCCTTCGCGGAGACGACGGCCGCGAGCGTCTCGTAGTCGATGTCGAGCCGTTCGGCACCGTCGGCGGCGGCATCGGCGGTCTCGGCGACGACCACCGCCACCGGCTCGCCCACGTGGCGAACCGTGCCGCGCGCCAGCGCCCAGCGCGGCGGCTCGGCCATGGCGGTGCCGTCCCCCGACGTGATCGCCCACATGCACGGCATCGAGCCGATGCCGTCGGCCGCCATGTCTTCGCCGGTGAGAACCGCGACGATGCCCGCCACGGCCATCGCCTGCGCGCTGTCGATGCCGCGGATACGGGCGTGGGCATGGGGCGAGCGCACGATCCGCGCGCACGCCGCGCCGGCGACATCGATGTCGCCGACGAAACGACCGCGCCCGGTCAGGAACCGCAGGTCTTCCTTGCGCCGAACCGATGCCCCGATGCCCTCGGAGGCCGCGCCCGTCACCGGCGTTGCCTACTGCAACTCTTCGCGGACGAGGTCGAGGCGCTCGTGCACCGCCCGGTCGGTGACCATGAGCAGATCCGCCTCGCCACCCGAGGCGTGGTGAGAGGCCCATGTCCAATGCGGGATCGTGAACACGTCGTGGCGCGACCACTCGAACGTCTCGCCGCCGACCGTCGAGCGCCCGTCGCCGTCGACCACCAGGCAGATGGTGTTCCACGTGCCGCGCCGCGCCCGCGTGGCCTCGTTCTCCGGCAGCCTGACGGCGTAACAATCGAGCGTCGTCATCACCGAGCCACCGGTCACCGGGTTGACGTAGCGCACGACGCGGCTGCCGTCGGCCCCCGGTGCGCTCGCCGCCAGAAGACGGCGCGTCGCCTCGCCCGGATAGCGATACTTGGGCGAGTGCGCCGCCGCCGCGTCGGCGCCCTCGGACATCAATCCGGCCGCGTCCCACAAACGCTCGTCACCCTCGTCGACCTGCCAGAACGCGTTGTCGTCGCGACTGCCGGGCTCGAAGAAATGGGCGTCGAGCGTGTTCATCAGCGGGATGTTGGCGGCGTCGAACCAAGTGATGCGATGGTCGGAATCGTTGATGTGACCGTGCCAGCACATCGGCGGGGTGAGGATCAGGTCGCCCGGCATCATGTCGCAGCGCCGCCCGTTGACGATGGTCGCCGCGCCCTCGGCCCGGGTCGAGAAACGGATCGCCGCCGTGGTGTGGCGGTGCGGTACCGCGCGATCCCCCGGCTCGAGCACGGTGAACGCCGACAACAGGTTGTTGGTCGTCATCGTGGCGCCGCCGAAATCCGGATTGGCCATGATCAACGCCCGCCGCTCGACATCGGCGACCGGGACCTCGGCGGCAGCGCGCGCGGTGAACGGCTCGAAATCACGCCACCGCCAGACGCGCGCCGTGTCCGACGGGTTGGGCTCGATCGGCGTGATCCGCTGGTAGCGGTCCCACAGTGGGTGGATGTCGGCCGCTTCGAGCGAGCGAATCAGTTCGGCATCCGGCCGCTCGCCGGCCGGCGCGGTCTCCGCCATGGCTCCCCCCCGGGTTATTTTTTTTTCTTGCGGATGAACTTGTCGACGTTTGTCTTGTCGACCAGCGCGTGACCGACAAAGACCCGTGCGTCGAGCTTCTTGCCCGAAAGATGGTCACCCATGGTGTTGACGCCGAGGATGCCCCATCTGACCGGGTTGAGCACCACAGTGAGGTCCATCGCGCCCTTCTTGACGGCGCGGACCGCCGGTGGAATCCCGTTCATGCCAGTGACGATCACCTTGGACTTCACCCCGGCGGCGGCGGCGGCCTGAGCGGCGCCCATGCCGAGCTCGTCGTTGGCGCCGTAGATCGCCTTGAGGTCGGGATGGGCGACCAGCGCGTCCTCGCCGAACTTGAGCCCGTTCTCGCGGGTCAGCCGCAGCTCGTGCTTGAACGCGATCTTGATGTTGGGATACCGCGCCATGGTGTCCTGGTAGCCCTTGGCGAAGCCCATGAACGCCTGGGCGCCGGCCGGCCCGGCCAGCATTGCGATCTTGCCCTCGTAGGCGATCTTCTGTGCCGTCCATTCGGCGATCTCGGAGCCAACCTTGATCTCATTGACGGCGATGTGCAGAACCTGGCTCTTGCACGCCGAGCCGCGCGCGATCGACATCATCGGGATGCCGGCCGCCTTGGCCTTGTCGTAGGCGCCGCAAACCGCCTTGGCGTCGATTGGCGAGATCAGGATGCCGTCGACGCCCTTGGCGATCAGGTCGTTGATGCCGTCGATCTGCTTGGCGACGTCGGAGTTCGCGGTCACCACGCTGACGTCGTAGCCGGCCTTCTTGGCCTGCATCTTGATGCCCTTGAGCATAGCGATATAGAACGGATTGGTGTCGGAAGCCAACGCGACGCCGATGGTCTTGGCGTCCGCTCCGGCGCTCCACGCCGCCGCCGTCGCGGCGAGCAGCGCGCTAATAATCAGTTTTCTCATTCTCGCTCTCCCTTATTGCGCATCGATGGTATCACGCCCGCGTGATCATAAAACCGTCGCCGAACATCCCTGTTCAGCACCTTCGTGGTGAAAAAACTCTCGAAGAGCCTCGATCATCGTCAGCTCGATCTCGATCCGCGGTGGCGGAACTGGTCGGCGGCGGCGGCGGCGACGATCACCAGGCCGACCGCGACCTGCTGCCAGTAGGAATGGACGTTGGCGAGGTTGAGCGCGTTGGCGAGGACGACCATGATGAACACGCCGATGACGCTCTTGTAGAGCTTGCCCTCGCCGCCGAACAGCGACGCGCCGCCGAGCACGACGGCGGCGATCGCGGTGAGCTCGTAAAAGACCCCGGCGGTCGGCTGGCCCGACTGCACCCGGGACGCCAGCATCACGCCCGCGACGCCGGCGAGCGCGCCGCACCAGACATAGGCCGACGTGCGCACCCGGTCGACGGCGATACCTGCAAGATAGGCGGCCTCGGTGTTCCCGCCGGTGGCGAAGAGGCGGACGCCGTAGGCTGTGCGGTGCAGTACCCAGGAAAAGATCACCACCAGGAAGATCGGGAACCATACCAGGTAGGGCACGCCGAACAGACGCCCGAGGGCGAAGTCGATAAACAGCTCCGGCAACCCGTCCTCGCCGACGATCGGCCGGCCGCCCGTGAACAGCATCGTCGCGCCGCGAAACAGCACCATCGTCCCCAAGGTCGCGATGAACGCGTTGACGCGGAGCTTGGTAACAATGAAGCCGTTGACACAGCCGACCGCGGCGCCGGTGCCGATTCCGGCGGCGACCCCGAGAACGATGTTGGTTTCCAGCATCACCCACGCTGCGACGCAGCCCGAGAACGCGACCACCGAGCCGACCGACAGGTCGAACCCGCCGCAGATGATAACGTAGGTCATGCCGATGGTGATCACCGTGATCACCGCGCCTTGCGTCAGGACGTTGTTGATGTTGATGGGCGACAGGAAGCGGTCGGACAGCAGCGTCGCGATCACGCACAGGACGACCAGCGCGACCAGCGGCATCTGATTCCACAGGCGGTCTGTCAGGGACGCCCCTTGGCGTGGACTGGGAATGCCCGGGCTCATCCGCCAAGCGCCATCCTGAGCGCCCGCTCGGTGTACTCGCCGTCGCGCGACATGCGGGCGACGACCTCGCCATGACGCAGTGCGATGACGCCGTCGGAGATCGACAGCACCTCGATCATTTCCGACGACGAGAACACGATGCCGCCGCCGTCCTCGACGAAGCGGCGCATCAGCCGATGGATCTGGGCCTTGGCGCCGACGTCGATGCCGTGGGTCGGCTCGTCCAGCAGCAGGATATCGGCGTGCCCCGCGAGCCAGCGCGCGAAAATCACCTTTTGCTGGTTGCCGCCGGACAGCTCGCATACCGGCCGGTTGGGATCGCGCGGGCGGATGTCGACGGCGTCCATCAGCTCCGTCACCAGCCGGTCGACGGCGGCGCGGTCGAGCCGCCATACCTTGCTCAGCCGGTTCAGGTGGGGCAGCACGATGTTCTCGCGTACCGTCAGCGCCATGATCAGCCCCTCTCCACGCTCGCCCGGCACCAGACCGAGGCCGCGGCGAATGGCGTGCGCCGGCGAGCGCAACGTGACCTCGCCGTCGCCGAGACGGATGGGAGCGGGCGTCGAGCCGGCGCCGAACATGCGGCGCAACATCTCGGTCGTGCCGCTGCCGAGCAACCCCGCGAGACCGACGACCTCGCGCTCGCGGACCGAGACCTCGCCTCGATCCTCGCCCTCGGCGCCGTGATCGAACTCGAGCAACAGCTTGCCGAACGAACGGTCGTGCGGTCGGTGCAGTTCTTCCAGGTCGCGCCCGGTCATCAGCCGGATCATGTCCTCGCGTCCCAGTGTGCCGCGCTCGAACACCTCGACGACGCGGCCGTCGCGCAGGATGGTGCAGCGGTCGGCCAGGCGCTCGACCTCGTCAAGCCGATGCGAGACGTAGACGATGCCGACGCCGGCAGCCTTCAGCGTGGCGACGACCTCGAACAGACGCTCAACCTCGCGCGTCTCGAGCGCCGCGGTCGGCTCGTCTAGAACGAGCACCGTCGCATCGTGGCCGAGCGCGCGGGCGATCATGACGAGCTGACGTTCGGCGAAGGGCAACCGGCCGACCGGCGCATCCACGTCGATCTCCAGATTGAACCGGGCCAGCAGGTCGCGCGTCCGTTCGCGCATCGCGCGCCGGTCGACGGCCGGAACTAGGCCGAGCGCGAGCCGTGTCGGCACATGGCCCATCATGACGTTCTCCGCCACGGTCTGTGCCGGCACGACGCGCATCTCCTGTGGGATGACGACGATGCCGGCGGCGAGCGCCGCGCGCGGGCTGGCGAAAGCGGCCGGGACACCGGCGATGGCGAGCGTGCCCGCGTCCGGCGCGTGGACGCCGCCCAGGATCTTGATCAGGGTCGATTTGCCGGCGCCATTCTCGCCGATCAGCGCGTGGACCTCGCCGCGCGCCAGGGTGAACGAAACCTCATCGAGCGCTTGGGTGCCGGTGAACCGCTTGGAAATGCCCTCGGCGGCGACGAGCGGCGCGGGCCTGGTCATTGCTTCCTCCGCCATCAGTGCGCCGCCATCCATTCCAGCGCCCGCGCGACGTCGGCGTGGGGCTCTTGCGGTGGATAGTGCTCGATGCGCATGGCGGTTGCCTAGCGTTGTTCGCGGGGAACGATCATGTTGTCGTCGACCAAGCGCCCCGCGTCGATGATCACCTCGTTGTCGAGCATTACCGAGCAGTCGCGCATCGGGACGTCGTAATGTCCCTTCGTGGCCCGCGTGCCGCCGCCCTGGGTGTTGGGTCCGGTCGAGAACAGGAAGTTGCTGGGGAACACTCGCATTGCCGCCCGATTGCGCTCCGGATCATCGCCGTTGAGGCCAAGATAGTGCCACGCCGCCTGCGGGTTCATGCCCCAGCCGAGATGCGACACCGCGTAGGGGTCCTTGTCGTCCTCGCTCGCCTTGCAATCGTCGAGCCAGTCGCACATCAGCTTGGCATCGAGTCCGCCGTCGACGTGGGTGATGAACCCGTCGCGAATCTCGAGCCGCACCTCGTCCTGGACGTAGCGGCAATACGGCAGGATGACGATGTCTCCCGGCTGAAAGACGACGGTGCCGCTGGCCGATATTTCGTCGGGGAAGGTGTGGATGTGGCCGCCGCCCCAGTGATCGAAATGGCCGGGCTCGTCGGCGAATCCCCATTGCGTCATGACCGGAAACTCGCCGCAGGCATAGGTCAGGTCGGTGCCGGCGTCGGAGACCACGCGCACCTCGCGTGTCGCCTGGTAGCGCCGCTCGGCGTGTTTCATCGCCTCCTTGAGGCCCTTGGGGCTGGCCAGCTGCTCCAGGTCCTCCGGCCCGTCGATGACCATCAGGAAGCGCGTGCCCGCGCCCAGGCATTCCTTGAGCCAGCCGGTGAACAACGGCACATGGAACGGCAGCACGATATCGGCCGCCTTCATCGCCTCCAACGTTCCCTTGCACTTGCCGATGGTGGCGACGCCAACCTTGGTCCACGACGGCAGCGCGTTGACGCACAGCTCGTAGATGTCGGCGCCGAGCTCGTCGGCGGCGGCAAATGCCGCCTGGATGTACTCGCGCCGGCTCGACAGGTCCGTCAGGCAGGCGATCGTTTCGCCCGACTTCACGGCGCTGAGCTCGAGCTCCTTGCGAAACATCTTCGCCAACTTGGCGGGGTTCACCTCTTGTGGCCGCATGTCGCCGTCTCCCGTGCCATGTGCGCCGAACTGGCCCCGATGGTTCCGGAGCTTCCCGTTCGACGCCTCCCAGGCGATCGATAATGATTAAATCGCGCGCGATCCGCAATCCGCTCGCGGCTTGTCCCGTGAGGAGGAAATAAATCGCCTTGGATCGGCAATCGATTCACTTGGCGGCGAGCGGAAAGAATACCTGGCGGCCGGCGAGGCGGAAGCCCGCAATGGCGGCGCGTCCGGCGTCCGAGGTAAGCCATTCGATGAACCGCATGCCGTCGGCGCGCTTGATGTGAGGGTGGCGCACCGGATTGACCAGGATGACGCCGTATGGATTGAACAGGCGCGGATCGCCCTCGACGGCGATGGAGAGGCCGACGCGGTTCTTGAACGACAGCCACGTCGCGCGGTCGCTCAGTACATAGGCTCCCTTGGCGGCGGCGAGGTTGAGGGTCGCGCCCATGCCGGCGCCGACCTCGAAGTACCAGATTCCGGATCCAGGTTTGGGGTTCGTGGCCGCATCCTTCCAGTATCGACGCTCGGCCATGTGGGTGCCGCTGTCGTCACCGCGCGAGGCGAACGGCGCACGGGTCGCGGCGACGCGCCGGAACGCATCGGCGACGTCCTTCGAGCCACGCACGCCGGCCGGATCACTGTCAGGGCCGACGACGACGAAATCGTTGTACATCACGTCGCGGCGCTCGATGCCGTGGCCCGCGGCGACGAAGCGAAGCTCGGCCTCGCGCGCGTGCACCAGCACCACGTCGACATCGCCGCGCCGACCAAGCCGGAGTGCCGCGCCGGTGCCAACCGCGACGACCCGCACCCCGACACCCGTCGCGGCCGTGAAGCGCGGCAGCACGTAGTCGAAAAACCCGGAGTTCTCCGTGGAGGTCGTAGACGCGAGGGTGATGAAGCGCTCGGCGGCGGGGGCGGGCAGGGAGGTGCTCGCGATCGCGGCGGCCGCCAGAGTGACCGCGACGGCGCACCTAGAGATCATCGGGAGCATCGAGTTCGCTCTCGTGGTCCGGGATCAGCTCGCCGGCAATGAAGGCGCGGGCCTCGGGCGTCGCCGGGCGGTCGAAGAACGCCGCCGCCGGCGCGCGCTCGAGGAGCCGGCCGCGATGGAGGAACATAACGTCATCGGCCATGCGGCGCGCCTGACCGAGGTCGTGGGTGGTCAGGACGACTTTGGTGCCGGCGGCGTGGATGGCGAGCACGATGTCCTCGACGGCGCGGGTCGCCGCCGGATCGAGGCTCGCCGTTGGCTCGTCGAGGAAGATCACCTCGGGCCTCATGGCCCAGGCCCGGGCGAGCGCGAGGCGTTGCTGCTCGCCGGCGGACAGCACGCGCGCCGATGTCCGCGCGAGGTGGCCGAGCCCAGTGCGCTCCAGCGCGTCGGCCAGCAGCTCGGCACGGTCGCGGCGCGGCACGCCGCGGCAGGCTAGCGCGTAGCCGAGGTTGGCGGCGGTGCTCCGGCGTAGCATCACCGGCTGCTGGAACACCATTGCCTGGCGCGTGCCGGGCGACGGCGCACCGCCGTGCCATCCGACGGCGCCCCGCGTCGGTTTCAACAAGCCATGGCACAGCCTGAGCAGCAGGCTCTTTCCGGCGCCGTTGGGGCCGAGGATGACGGTCCGCGCACCCGCCTCGAGGGTGAATGTGAGGCGATCGATCAAGCGCCTGCCGCCGGCCTCGAAGGTCAGCTCGCTCGCCTCGAGCGGCAGGATCGATGCGCTCACGTCGCCGCCCTTTCCGGGCGCACGACGGCGCCGAGGCCGAGCGCGATCGAATTGACCGCGAGGCTGATCACGATCAGCACGATTCCGAGGCCGAGCGCCAGCGCCAGGTTTCCCTTGCTGGTCTCCATAGCGATGGCGGTGGTCATCACGCGGGTCACGTGATCGATGTTGCCGCCGACGATCATGACCGCGCCGACCTCGGCGCTGGCGCGGCCGAAGCCCGCGAGCACGGCGGTCAGCAGTCCGAAGCGCCCGTCCCACAGCACGGTGGCGACGGCGCGCGCCGGGCCGACCCCGAACGAGGCAAGCTGCTCGCGATACTCGTCCCACAGATCGGACGTCGTGCGGTGCGACAGCGAGGCGACGATCGGCAGCACCAGCAGGATCTGGGCGATGATCATGGCGGTCGGCGTGAACAGGAGACCAAAGACGCCGAACGGTCCCGAGCGCGACAGCAGTAGGTAGACGATCAACCCGACGACGACCGGCGGCAGGCCCATCAGCGCGTTGGTGACGACGATCAGCGCGCCGCGGCCTGGGAACCGGATCACCGCCAGCGCGCCGCCCAGCGGCAACCCGATCGCCGCCGCGATTGCGACCGCGATCAGGCTGACCTCGAGCGATAGCCCGACGATCTCGATCAGATCGGCGTCGAGGCCGGCCACGAGCCGGAACGCAGTGGTGATCGCATCGACAAGGTCCGACACGTCGTCGTTTCCTGTTAATTCCTGTTATTTTATGTTGATTTTGACATTTCTTATGAGTTTCGATAAACATAACGTAATTTTCGACAGAAATCTAGGACCGCCATGCCCGATCTGATGACCACGCGGGAGGTTGCCGAATATCTCCGCGTCAAGGAACGCAAGATCTACGAGCTGGTGAGCGCACGCGAAATTCCGTGCACGCGGGTAAGCGGCAAATGGCTGTTTCCCAAGCGATTGGTCGACGTGTGGCTGCTCGAGGGCAGCGAGGGGCCGCGTCCGTCGGCGCAGCCCACGCCGCCGCCGATCTTCGCCGGCAGCCAGGATCCGCTGCTCGACTGGGCGCTGCAGGAATCGGGCTCGGACATCGCCATGCTGGCGTGTGGCAGCGCCGGCGGGCTCGACCGGCTGGCCGAGGGGCGAGCGCTCGGCGCCGCGCTCCACCTGCTCGACGAGGACAGCGGCGAGTACAACATCGCCGCCATCCGACGCGCGCTTTCGGCTCGCGAAGTGGTCGCAATCAACTGGGCGTGGCGTGACCAGGGCCTCGTGGTGGCGCCGGGCAATCCGCTCGATCTGACCGGTATCGCCGATCTCGCGGGCAAGAATGCCCGTGTCGTTCATCGCCAGGACGGCTCGGGCAGCGAGCTGTTGTTGCGGCGCATGCTCGCCGCCGCGGGCGCCGGCATCGACGAGCTGTCGCTGGTCGGCGAGACCGCCAAGAGCGAAACCGATCTCGGGCTCGCGGTACTCGACGGGCGCGCCGACGCGGGGCTCGCGGTCGAGGCGGTAGCGCGCCGGCTCAAGCTCGATTTCGTCAAGCTGGCGCACGAACGGTTCGATCTGGTGGTCGGCTGGCGCGAGTATTTCGCGTCGCCGTTCCAGGCGCTACTCGATTTCACCCGATCCGATCGTTTCCTCCGCCGCGCCGACGAGCTCGGCGGCTACGACCTCACCGACGCCGGCCACGTGGTCTACGTCAGCCCGTAGCGCGCCTGTCGCCATGATTTAAGCCGGATAGCGGCATTTCAAGCACGCCATGACGAATGAGTGTGTGGCGGGATAGAGATTCGGGATCAAATCATGAATCCGAAACACTACGTTGGGGCGAAAACGCTCAGCGTGAACCAGCGCGGAAAGGCGCGGATCTGGGGTTTCGAGCCGTCGAGCGTCAGATCGCCGGTCCGCACCGCATCGGCGATGGTGCGCCGGCCAAGCCAGACCTCGGCGGCGACG
>PVBE011110538.1_pt1 | contig 13772 bp, 9 predicted proteins | sample 1631181 | NCBI WGS metagenome assembly PVBE01 (sample SAMN08397723, study PRJNA350692) | Marine metagenome, whole genome shotgun sequencing project. | isolation source: water | place: Pacific Ocean | collected 2012-04 | reverse complement strand
TTTTTTTTTAACTGATTGTATGATATACAATTTAATTATGTAAAAGTAAAAGTGTTGAATGACACTTTAATCAAATTCTTTCAGAGATTTTTGAATTATTTCTATTGATTCCAGAATCTCATGTTCATTAATCACTAGCGGTGGAGCAAAGCGAATAATGTTCTGATGTGTTGGTTTAGCAATTAATCCATTATTTTTCATGGATATACAAACATCCCATGCAGTCTTTCCATCTCTTGGCTTAATAATAATAGCATTTAATAGTCCTTTCCCCCGTACAAGCTCCAACATTTCTGATTCAATCTTATTTAACTCAGATCTGAATAATTTACCAAGTTTATCAGAATTTTCAGCAAGATTCTCTTCCTTAACAACTTCCAGAGCAGCTATTGCAACTTTACAGGCAACCGGATTACCTCCAAATGTTGAACCATGTTCACCTGGTTTAATGCATAACATAATCTCATCATCGGCCAGAACAGCTGATACTGGAAAGAAACCTCCAGATAAAGCTTTTCCAAGGATTAATATATCAGGTCTAACATTTTCATGGTCGCAGGCAAGAAGTTTCCCAGTACGGGCTATACCAGTCTGAACTTCATCAGCAATAAAGAGAACATTCTTTTCTTTGCATAATCTGTATGCATCTGATAAATATCCATCATCAGGAACATATACCCCAGCTTCTCCTTTAATAGGTTCAACAAGAAATCCTGCTACATTTGGATCTATTAAAGCATTTTCAAGAGCTTTAATATCATTGTATGGTATTCTCTCAAATCCAGGTGTAAGTGGGCCAAAACCATTATATGATTCTGGGTCACTTGACATAGATATTACAGTAATTGTTCTTCCATGAAAATTATTTTCACAGACAATTATTTTGGCTTTATTTTCAGGAATTCCCTTTTTGGTATAAGCCCATTTTCGACATAATTTCAGTGCTGTTTCATCACCCTCAACACCAGTGTTCATTGGTAGAACCTTGTCATAGCCAAAATATTTTGTAATATATTCTTCATACTCTCCTAAAGTATTATTATAAAATGCTCTTGAGGTTAAAGTAAGTTTTTGCGACTGATCAATCAGGGCCTTAAGTATTTTAGGATGACAATGCCCCTGATTAACAGCTGAATATGCTGAAAGAAAGTCGAAATATTTTTTATCCTCAACATCCCATACGAATACCCCTTCACCTTTATTTAGAACAACTGGTAATGGGTGATAATTATGGGCTCCAAATTTATCTTCCTTTGATATATAATCTTTACTGGTCAATGTTGTCATATTCCGAAATATTAATTGTTTAAAAATATATTCAAATTTACTTTTTTTTACTGAATCTCACGTTCCTGGATCTTAGGTTGGATAGCTAAAACAAAAAATCTATTATTTTATCTCCATAGCCTCAAAAGTGCAATTTCAATAATAATAAAACCTAATGCTGCAAAAATAAATATTCTCCATAATTGTCGTCCATGGTTTATAAGATCAAGTGATCGTTCTAAACCTGATTGGTCAGCTTTGATCAATACAGTTTTATTAGACTGATATATATCAGACATATTTTCAAGCTCAGTAATTGTATAACATTCTAACACAGATTCTAATCGATTATAATTATATGAAAGACCAACAATTTCATTTCCCTCATAAAATATGGAGTAATTATCAGCTTTTCTAATATTATCACCCATATATATAATTTGTTTGCCGCGGTTTTGTTGTCTTTCAATAATTGGAATAATATCTATATCACCAGATTTATTTACCAAATGAATATTAGATCCATGAATAATTGGTGATAATTCAATTCTTGAATCTTCACCAATAATATAGTACATTTTTGAATCGCGTGATGAAAATAAAGCAATATTATATATCGTTGGAAAGAATATTGGATGCCTGATTATTGGATCGTTTTCGGTTATTGAGACAGAAAAGACATAAACTTTTCCGAGGTCTGACTTTGAAACACTTAAAATATTTTCATTTTTGTTATTTTTTATCAAGGGCAAATCAGGCCGGTTTGAAAAAGATGAAAACAAGTAATAAGAATCAAATGAAGGATAATCAATATTTCTCTCATCATTCTTAAAAGTATTATAATATATTTCATTATCATAGTCGAGATATTCAATTGTACAGCTAATCTCTGAATGACCAATTATTCTATTAGTATTTAGCTTGTCAAAAAGATCATTGTAATTATTAATGTCTGGCTCATTAGATGGAATTATCAATAAATTTCCACCATCATTTATGAATGATATTATTGCTTCTGACAAACCACTGCTGACAATGTTTAGTGAGTTAAAAATAATCAGGTTGAATTTGGAGAAATCATATGATAATATATTGTCATTTTTATAAGAGTGTAATTTGAAAAATTCATCAATTTCAAATACTGAATTTAAAAATTGATGACTGTTTTGACCATCAATTATCAGAATATTAATATAATCTTTTACTTCATAAGAAAAGTAATAACTATTGTCATATGTGATAGGATAATCATTTAATTCAACCATGCCATGGATTATTCCTGATGAAGAATTTGTGTATGAAAGCTCTTCAATACTTGTAGATTTTTTGTTAATACTAATACTCCCAAGTGCCTTCAAGCTGTCGTTAATAAATAGTTTTATAGGTATATCATTATATGATTCTTCTGAAATATTTCTGATATTTGCAAATAGTTTTTCTTGTTGATTAATATTGTGCCTTGGTGTTTCAAACCAAATTGAATCGATAAACAAATTATTGGAATTATTATTCCCAACGGGTACAATTTTATAATTAATCCTGCTCTCAATATTATCCAGGTCAAATATATTCTTCTGAAAATCTGAAATTAAGTAAATTGAATTTTTAGCAATAAATATAGAATCTTCTTCAATAATATCATCATCCTGAAGAAAAAAGTCGGTACATCTTAATACAATCTGACTTAGTTTTCTGTGATTAGGACTTAATTTAATCTCTGTTATAAGATCAAGAACCTGTTCTTTGTTAAAGAGGTGTTGATGTTTTTTGTCGAAATCATTGGTTATGAGGTAATATCGTGAGTCAGGTCTATGTGATTCTATAATATCAATGGAATAATTTTTAGCTATATCAAGAAGATTAATCTCGCCTGACATTGATTCCATGCTGTATGAATTATCAATATAAATACCTATAGTTTGTCTTGATTTTACTGGATTTAAATTTGATTGTGGAATAAATGGTTGACAAAAAGCAAAAACCAGAGTAGAAATAATTAAAACTCTGCATATTAATATAAGTATTTGTCTGAGCCGTGATTTAGATTTATCTTCTTTTTTCACACCACGGAGCCAGTTTATATTACTGAAATATACTGTTTTATATCTTCTAAATGTGAATAAGTGTAAAATTACCGGGATGGCAGTTAAAAAGAGTGCATACAAAAAACCAGGGTATAGAAAATGCATTTATTTAATCTTTCTGCTTGGGTAAATTATCAATATATTTTTAAAAATGTAAAATATTCTGGTACTCTTTATTCATATATCATTAAAACCTACCAGTGAGTTTTAAATTAATTCTTCTTGAGGTTAAATAATTTGGAACAGCATACTGAATGTTTCTAACATCTTTGATCCATATATATGAAATAGTATTTTCAATTTGAAGTAAGTTAAAAACCTCAAGGCTAAGCCACAGACTTTTTATATGACGAAAGAAGCCGGGGTTTATTTTTTCATTATCCTCATTATCAATAATTACTTTTGAAAATCCCAGGTCAACTCGTTTGTATGCTGGGATATCAATCTTTGATCTGGATTCAGGAACACCTGGCTTACCTGTTGGTAGTCTGGAACTATATAAAAGATTTAGATGCATTTTGTATGATTTATTTCCTGGAAAATAGTCCTGGAAAAATACACCCAGATTAAATCTTTGATCAGTAGGTCTTCTTAAATATCCCTGATCATCACCATCAATATCTTCCTGTGTTTTCATAATTGAAAGACTTAACCATGAGTCGACTCCCTCAACAAATTCTCCATTAACGCGTAAATCAATTCCTGTTGAATATCCATGTGCCAGATTATCTCCAAAATATCTTATTCTTACATTGTCTATCTCGAATGGTATGAGGTTACTTAAATGTTTGTAATATACCTCAGATACGAAGGTAAATGGTCTGTCCCAGGCTTGAAATTTTAAATCACTCCCCAAAACGAAATGAATAGATTTCTGAGCTTTAATGTTAGTGTTTACCTTTCCAAATAAATCTTTTAGTTCTTTAAAAAAAGGAGGTTGATGATAGTAACCCATTGCAAATCGAAACAAAAAATCTTTTTCCCATGCAGGTTTATAAGAGAATGATAATCTTGGACTTAAATTCAATTCCTTGTTTAAACTCCAATAATTAGTTCTAATACCAGCTGTAAATGTTAGATCACCCTTCTTAATTTTACCAGAGTATGTATCCTGGATATATGAAGAAAGCCTATTTGACTTTTGTTCATATGCAGAATAGAAATAATTGTTAAGTAATATACTATCTTCTGAATAGGGTAGAGAATAGCCTGCTGAATCATGCATTTCCCATTCAAGAATGTTGTCAGATATGATCTCCTGTTGCATTTTTAAACCCCATTGTAACAGATGACTTTTATTTTCATAATATCCTTTATGCTCGATGCTATTAACATTCGCTGATAGTTTGTTTCGAGAGTGATTTAAAAATGTTCCAACTCCAATATTTGATATACTATCGGCATAAGTTTCAGATCCAAGATTGCTATCCAATTCATTTAGCCAATATTGGCCCATTATATCATATGTTTCTTTTTCTGTAGTTTGAAATGATGATAATATGACTTTCAATGTGAGTTTTTCTGATGCGTAATAATTTCCGGAAATTGCTCCTAAGGCAGTAGTAAACCTATCCTCCTCATGACCATCAAAATATATTTTTAACCTAAGTGCTTCATTAAATGTTCCAAATGAGGTTTCACGATCTTCAGGATAAAAACTGTAAATATTATCAGCATAATTGCCTAGAAAAGTTAACTCAAATCTGTCAGAAAATTCATATGTCATATATGTTTGAAAATCAGAGAATGATGGTTTGTATTCCCCTTTTGTTTGCATACTACTCAAAAGGTATTTTGTTGTTTTATATCTCACGCCCGAGATTTGGGTAAAACTCCTATCACGTGAAACACTCTCGAAATGCAAAGATCCACCTAAAAATGATGCTGACGCAGATCCAGCAAAAATCTCCGGTTTTTTATATTTAATATCAAGTACTGATGATAATTTATCACCAAATCTTGCATTAAATCCTCCTGCTGAAAATAAAACAGACGATACCATATCAGGATTAATAAAACTTAAGCCTTCCTGATTTCCCGATCTAACAAGAAAAGGTCTGTATATTTCAATATCATTCACATAAACAAGGTTTTCATCAAAATTGCCTCCTCTTACAGAATATTGAGAACTTAGTTCGTTGCTGGTAGAAACTCCTGGCAATAATTGAAGAATCGTCTCCAGACTTCCAGAAACACTTGGGATTATGCTGGCTATCTTGGGATCAATTCTAGTTAGGTTTGTTTCTCTGTTTCTAGTGCTTCTTACAATTACCTCATCAATTGCCTTTACCGAGGCCTCCAATTTGATATTAGCAACTATTTTATAATCATTATTTGAGATTTCATTAGTATTTACTGAAATGGATTTATTTTTATAGCCCATACATGAAACTTCCAGATCAATAGTTTCACCTATACCTGTAATTAATAAATACTCTCCATCAATATTTGTTTGTGTTCCTTCAGTAAGCTTTCCAATCACCTGAACAAGTGCAAATGGAACTGGTTCTCCATTTTTAATATTAGTAACTTTTCCAGAAATAGTTACTTTATTCTGTCCGGAGACATAAGATACCAGTAATAGAAATATTACAATTAAGTATAGTCGATGAAATATTTTCATTGCCGCAAAAATAATCAGATAATTTAAATAAAAACTTATTTTTTAAAATGGTATTGTTTTAAATTTGATTAATTTGTTTAATTATGAATAATAAATAAGCAAACATTTAAGATAATAACTTGAGAATTGTAATATGATTTATCATATAGAAATGCAACTTCCAAAATTTCAATATGGTTATCATCTGATAACCAGCGCCATAATAAAGGAGTTGTTATCACTACCTAAAGAGGGTTTGTTAAATGTGTTTATCAAACATTCTTCAGCAGCAATAAGTATAAATGAAAATGCTGATCCATCCGTCAGGGATGATTTTAAATCATATATGAATATTATGGTTCCCGAGAATCATCCATCATATACTCATATATATGAAGGAGACGATGATATGCCTGCACATATTAAATCATCATTATTTGGTCAATCTCTAACAATTCCTATTTCTGATGGCAGGCTCAACCTTGGAACCTGGCAGGGAATCTATCTATACGAATTTCGGAAAAGGGGAGGAAGTCGTAAGCTGGTTCTTACAGTTTATTCGTAAAACCTTATCACAAATAATTTGTCATTTGAAGGCTTGTTCAATATCTAATATAATATCTTCAACATCCTCAATTCCAACCGACATTCTCAATTGGAATTCGTTAATGCCTTCATTTAATAGTTCCTCCTTATTAAGATTGCGATGTGATGTTTTTGTTGGTGCACATACAATAGTATCAACACCACCAAGGCTCATTGATGAGGATATGAGCTTAAACTTTTTTTGAAACATTACGAGGTCAATTTCTTTAACTTCAAAAGTTAACATTCCTCCAAAGCCTTTCATCTGTTTTTTTGCAATATCATAACCCTCATGAGATTCCAGTCCGGGATAAAATACTTTTCTCACAAGTGAATGTTTTTCCAGAAACTCAGCTATGATTTTAGTATTTTGATTTTGTTTTTCAACTCTAACCATAAGAGTTTTAATGCTTCTTTCCAGTAAATAGCATGTTATTGCATTCAGACTACCACCAAAATTTACACCCAGATTTTTTATTTGATTAATTATTTTATGGCTGGATACTACAATACCTGCACAAATATCACTATGACCACCCAGGTATTTGGTAGCTGAATGAATTACTACATTTATTCCATGATCAACTGGGTTTTGATTAACTGGTGAAGCAAATGTATTGTCAATAATTGATATTATTCCTTTTGATGAGGCCAGGTTGGCAACAGCTTTTATATTGGTTATTCCCAATAAAGGATTGGAGGGAGTTTCAATATATACAATCTGTGTGTTTGCTTTAATTGCCTTCTCGAAGTTTTCAATATTATTTGATTGAATAACTGTATATTCAATTCCAAAATTTTCAAGTTCTTTTCCTATCAGGTTAAAAGTTCCGCCATATAATCCTTTCTGAAATACCGCATGATCTCCCTTTTTTAGAAAAGTAAGCAATGTTGTACTTATTGCTGCCATTCCTGAGCTTAACAAAAGAGCAGCTTCGGCATTTTCAAGTTTAGCTAGCTTCTTTTCAATAACCTCCTGATTTGGGATATTAAAATAGCGTGGGTATAACCTGTCTTCTGTATCAAGATATCCATATGATGTAGATGGATAAATAGGGGATACGACTCCACCATATTCTTTATCTTTTAATGTTCCATGATGAACACAAATTGTTGATTTCAAGGCCATAATTATATGTATTTATGTAATAGTTGATTATTATATGAGTTATTTGATTATGCTTATATATTTTTTCTAAATCTATTCATTGTAGATTTAAAATCCTTTTTCATGAGAAACCAGATTAAGCAGAGGTTTTGATTCTTTTAATCGAATATAATTCTGAACGATTTGATCAACAGCTGTATTTATATTAGTTAAACTTGCCACATGAGGTGTAATGTGGATTTTAGGATTATTCCAAAACATATGATCTAGGGGAAGAGGTTCCTCATCGAATACATCTATTGAAGCTCCTGAAATGTGATTATTGTTTAACAGATAAACCAGATCCTCGTTAACAAGATGAGGTCCACGGCCTACATTTATAAGAAAAGCTCCTTTTTTTAAATTTTGAAGATTGTTCTTGTTCAATATTCCTCTGGTTTCATTTGTTAGGGGTAAAATGTTAATTAATACATCAGTAACTGCCATCATATTTTTCAAGCCTCCCTTTCCTGAAAAGATTTTTACTTCTGGTATATCAATTTCTGGTAGAGCCCAACCCTGAACAATAAATCCCGTTCTCAGAAAATTAGAAGCAACATGTGCTCCTATCTTTCCAAGACCAAGAATGGAAACTGTTGTTGATTTAATACTCTGATAAGAATGTTGCTCCCATATTTTTTCACTATTTTGATTATTATAAATATGAAGGTTCTTTAATTGGTTCAAAGTAATAGCCAATAAAAACTCAAACATATCAACTGAAAGTTGAGGATCAACAATTCTGGATACTTGAATCTTTGTATCGATTAAATTAGTTTCAAAAATATGCTCAACAGATGCTCCAAGAGATTGAATTGCTTTAATATTTGGAAATTTTCTTAATACATTATTCTCAGGTTTCCAGCAGATTGCAAATTCAACAGAGTCTTTATTTTTTATTTCAGGGAAAATGCTAATACTAACATCAGGTAACTTCTTTTGAAGAGATACACACCATGGTTCTGGATCTTTGTTGTTGCAAATAACTAAAATTGACATATATTATTAGTTTAAGATCGAAATTATCAGAAAGATTAAATATAGAAAAACTATCTTGGTTTTTTTTTCATTATTTGGAATATATTTGAATTTACCATCAGTAATATATAATTTTCACTGTGTATTTGTAGTGAGAATAAATTAGCAGTTTAAATACATAAATTTCGTAAACAGATAAAAGACAATATGATTAAACATAATTCAATTTTAATCAGTGGTGGCACAGTTGTTCTGGGGCATTCAGTTGTAAAAAGTGACATTCTTGTAAAAGGGGAAAAGATTCATTCAATTGGAAATCTTTCAGATTGTAAAGCAGATGTTCATTTTAATGCCAATGGGCATCTGGTATTGCCAGGTGCAATTGATCCCCACATTCATTTTAATGAAAGCAATAAAGGTCATCATGGTGTTCATGATTTTTTTACAGGAAGTCGTGCAGCTGCTTTTGGAGGCACCACATCCGTTGTTGATTTCTCCGACCAAATTCATGGTGAGCCGCTTATAAATGTGATTAAAGTAAAAGAAGAGCAGGCAGAAGGTAAAGCGCTAATTGATTGGAGTGTACATCCTATTATTAGCCAGGTAAGCGAGGAGATGCTTTTGGAAATTCCGTCATTAATTAAAGCCGGAGCACCAACTTTTAAATGTTTTATGACATACAGATCCATGTCGGGTGAATCAGCTGTAAATATGTTTAGTGGAGTTGAGGGACGATTTATTACTGATGAAGAACTAACAAGTTTATCGCTTCATCTAAAGAATGCTGGAGGTATGCTGATGGTTCATGCAGAAGACAGTACCATAATTGATAAAAATGCTCGTGAAACTGTTAAAAAGGGATTGACAAAGGCAATTCATCATGCTATGTGCCGGCCTCCTTTATCTGAAACAAATGCTATTGAGCGTATTTTAAAAGTTGCTAAAAAAACTGGTGGTAGAATATTTATTGTGCATCTTTCTTCTGCTGAAGGAGTTGTAGTTGTCGGCAAGGCTAGGGGTGATGGAATTAATATATATGCAGAAACAGTACCTCATTATTTGATTTTTACTGATGATAAACTCAAACAAGAAGATGGTTATAAATGGCTGGGATCACCTCCAATAAGGAATTTGGATGCACAGAAAATGCTTTGGAAAGGGATTGCTGATGGGCGAATATCGATGGTTGCAACTGACGATTGTGCTTTTTCTCTCGAATCCAAGCTTGCTGGTGCAGAAAATTTTGAATTTTGTCCTGAAGGAATGCCTGGTATAGAACCTCGTTTAACCATACTCTTTTCAGAAGGAGTAGCTAAAGGGAGGATTTCTCTCCCACGTTTGGTAGAGCTGTGCTCAACTAATCCAGCAAGACTTTTTGGTATGTATCCACAAAAGGGAAGTTTGAATCCTGGTGCTGATGCTGACATTGTTTTGTTTGATCCTTCCAGAAAGTGGACAATGAATAAAAAAAGTCTTCATATGGCATCAGACTATTGTGCCTATGATGGGGTTAAAGTTACTGGTAAAGTAGTAAAGGTATTCTCCAGAGGGGAACTGATAATAGATGGAGAAAACTGTTTGGCTGAAAAGGGACGAGGAAAATATATACATTGTAAGCTTGACCAATCTACATTTGCTTCTGTATAATAATGAGTAATAATAATGAATAATTAAGGGGTGGTATAATGAATTTTGTAAGATTTGAAAAACAAGAAGTCTTTCCTTCAAAAATTATATGTATCGGGAGAAATTATGCCGGTCATATAAAAGAACTTGGGAATGTTGTTCCTGAACAGGCTGTAATATTTATTAAACCTAATTCTGCAATTTCAAATGAACTTTTTTCTGCTAAAAAGGATCTTATTCATTATGAGGGAGAAATCAGTTTCTTAATCAAAGCAGGTGAAATATCAGGAGTTGGTTTTGGACTTGATCTTACTAAACGTGAGGTGCAGACTAAACTTAAATCACAAGGTTTTCCATGGGAGCGTTCAAAAGCCTTTGATAAATCTGCTGTATTTGGAGATTTTGTTCCTTTTAAAGGAAATATCAATAACCTTAAACTGGAGCTTGATATAAATAACAAGTTAATCCAGTCAGGAAGCTGTGAATTAATGTTAAATAAACCGGCTCAAATACTAACTGAAATTAAAACATTCTTAACACTGGAAGATGGTGATCTTATTATGACAGGGACACCAAAAGGAGTTGGAGTAGTTTGTTCTGGAGATAAATTTATTGGTCGAATATTTGAAGGAAATAAGCTTTTAGTTGAAAATTCCTGGCTTGCAGAATAATTTGCATGCTTCGTATGCGTAATTAGTCTCACTTTGTTCGAGGTAATTCATTCCCTATGCTCACGTGATTCACTCTCCGCCAAAGGCGGATTGTGTAATTAGCTCTCCACCTTCAGTGGTTCAGGTATTTCAATCGCTATCCTCATGTAATTTGTCTCACTTCTTTCGACATAATTACCACTTAACTACAATTGAATTACCATCGAATTGCCATTGAATTACAACCGAAATTTACTCATACCTTAATGCATCAACAGGATTGGAGTTAGCTGTTTTTACTGATCTCAAAGAGATTGTAAGTAATGCTATAATACTTGCAATGATTGAGGCACTAATAAATATCCAGCTATATGACAGAATATTTATTTTATATGGAAAGAGAACCAACCATTTTTCGATAATAATATAAGCTCCAATCCAACCTAAAATAGTTGATACAATAATTAATATCATGTATTCTTTCGACAACATTAACACAATCTGGTTTACTTTTGATCCAAGTACTTTTCTTATACCTATTTCCTTAACTCTTTGCTCAGCACTGAAAGAGGCGAGCCCATAAAGTCCTAAACAGGCAATAAAAATTGCAATCAAGGTAAAATATATAAATATTTTTCCCAGCTTAACTTCTGAATTGTAATTTGCATCAAATGTTAGGTCAATAAACTCAGCATCAAAAGGTCGAGGGGAATATTTCTCCCAGATAGATTTTATTTGCTCTCTTGTTTTTTGAATATCATCTTTATACATTTTGACTACTGTTCTATTTGAACTTTTATTCAAATTAAGAGCCAAAGGCTCAATTTGCTCGTGTAAGGATGAAAAATGATAATCCTTTATTACTCCGATGATCACTCCATTAATATCAGGAATAACGCCAGGTACCCCTTGTTGAGTTATGTTTTTTCCTACAGGATTTGGCCCTAGACCTACTTCTCTGACAAGTTTTTCATTCACAATGAAGTTTGCTGTGTCTGTTGAGTAATCATATGAAAAATTTCTACCAGATAGTAATTCAATCCCGAGTGTTTCCAAATATGAGGTATCGATATTAATAACAGTTACCATTGGTTGTATTTCTGGCTGTGAATCAAATTCGAAAACCATTATACTCTTTGAAGATCCGCCTGGGATGGCATTTGAATTTGAAGCAGTTTTAACACCACCAAGATTTAGTATTTCTTCCTTAAATATTTCCGCCTTTGATCTAATTTCAGAACCGTTGAGACCTATCGATAAAACTTGTTCCTTATTAATCCCTTTTTCAATAAATTCTTTTTTAGGATCATTTCCAGTAAGAAATATTATTGGAATTTCTTCATACTCAGGATTTTTTCTTATTTTTTGAGTAGTTTGAAATCCATCCATTCCAGGCATAACAATATCCATAATTATCAAATCAGGTTTTTCGCTGAGTTTTGAAATTGCCATTCTACCAGATGTAGCTATAATGACATTTGCATCAAAGTTATTTTCAATGATAACTTTGATCATTTTGACAAAAACTTCACTATCATCAACGATTAGAATTTTATACATGTTTAGTTAATTATGATTAATATCACTTTTATTTTCTCAAATGGCCTCTTTATCAGTAAATATAGGTCACTTATAACAAAATAGCTAGTTTTTTTTGACGAATACTATTCAAAAAACTCTTCCCTGAAATTTATCAAATAAACTTGTTTTGTTGCTCTTGTTACAGCTGTATAGAGCCATTTCAAGTATTCTTTGTCAGGAATTTCTTTGGAGAGATATCCCTGATCAACAAATACTACATCCCATTGTCCTCCCTGGGCCTTGTGACAGGTTACTGCATAGGAGAATTTTATCTGAAGGGAATTATAATGCTGATTCTCCCTTATCTTATCAAATCTTTTTTTTCTTGATTTAATATCAATATAATCTTCAGCAATAATATTGTAAAATGCTTTACTATCATCTATTCCCATTGATGCTGAGTTAATATTTATTGTTCCCAGGTTAATTTTAGTTTCTATTTCAAGATCACCATAATCTACAAATCTTAAACTGACATCAGCAAACCTGTAATTGTAAATTTCTTCATAATTCTTTATTCTTAATACTTCAACAATATCACCATTTGCAATAAAATCAATATTTGGGATTTCTTTGTTCCAGAAATAGTTGTTTTTAACTACCATTAATCTGTCACCAATGCAAAGCTCATCCTCATACCACAAAATTCTATTCCTGATCGCTTTATTATATTGGTTTGTTTGTTTATTAGATCTACATATAAGCATGCAATTGTCAATTCCATGTCTATCATATTCCATAGATAGAATATCAGGTAAATCATATCCAAAAATTCTTTTTATGTCATGAGAGTTATCAAAAATTGTTTGTTTTGATTTAATTATTTCATTCTCAATTCTATTTCGTATAGTTGTGGCGTTTTTTAAAATTCCCGATTTTTCTGATTGTCTTACAACCTCCCTAAGAAAGATTTCATGGACTTTCATACCATAAGCTTCCATTTGTATTGTATCCAGAGCATGACCAATACTGAGTCCTACTGGTGGAAGTTGTGCTGTATCTCCAATGAGAATTAGTTTACAATTTTTGTTATTATAGACATAGCTCATCAGATCATCTAGTAAGCGGCCAGATCCAAAATTTGAAAATTCATACGAGGAGTTTGAAATCATTGATGCTTCATCAACAATAAAATAGCTTGAACTATGAAGGTTTTTATCGAGAGCAAAATTACCAAATCCATCAGATGAAGATTTTTGACGATAAATTTTTTTATGTATTGTGTATGCATTCTTTCCTGAATATGAGGATAA
>PVBE010831642.1_pt1 | contig 13772 bp, 14 predicted proteins | sample 1631181 | NCBI WGS metagenome assembly PVBE01 (sample SAMN08397723, study PRJNA350692) | Marine metagenome, whole genome shotgun sequencing project. | isolation source: water | place: Pacific Ocean | collected 2012-04 | reverse complement strand
TCGCGATCAACGCCGCCGCCGAGGCCAGCACCCAGTAGCTCGGGGCCCAGCCGATCCCGACCAACGCCACCCCGGCGAGCAGCAACGCGGTCAACTGACAAGCGGTCCGCCGGCCGGTCACGTCGACCACGATGCCGCTCGGGAAATTGGCGACGAACGCGCTCAAGTGCACGATGCTGGCGAGCAGGCCGGTCTCGGCGTAGCTCAGCTCGAACTCCGCCTTGATGAAGGGCAGCAACAGATAGAAGATCGCCACCGACCAGTGCAGCGCGCCATGCGCGCCGGCGAGCACGAAAAGCGCTCGCTGGGCCGGGGCCGGGCGTGGTGCTTCGCCCGCGCCGACGGTCAAGCGCGCGTCCCGGCCGGACCGAGACGGCGTCCCTCAGAGGTCGCCTTCACGCTTCAGCATGGCCAGCGCGCGGGCGAAGGCCTCGACGGTCAGCTCCATTTCCGCCTCGCCGTGGGTCGCCGAAACCAGGCCGCCCGGCCAGCCCATCAGATCGACGCCCTCGACCAGCAGCGCCAGCCGGAAGCGCTGGATCAGTTCGTTGTTCTTCGACTTCAGCTCCTCGAAAGGCACATCGTAGGGGTTGAAGTTGGTCGGATCGATGGCCCGGCCCGCCGAGTTGGTGAAGGTATGGAAACCCGAGAAGGTGCCGTAGACGGCCCAAGGCACACCCTGGTCCGCCAGCACCTGGTTGAGCTTGCCTCTCAGCGTGTCGGTATAGGCATTGGCGCGCTCGCAGACATCGGTCGACTGGATGATCTCCAAGGCCGCGATTCCCGCCGCCGCCGAGACCGGATTGGCGTTGAAGGTGCCGGGGTGCTGGATCTTCTCCTTGCCGCTGTCGGCCGCCGCCCGAAAATCGAGGTTGTCGAGGATCTCCTTGGTGCCGACGACGGCGCCTCCCGGCAGGCCGCCGGCGATGATCTTGGCCAGCGTCGTCATGTCGGGGGTGATGCCGAAATGCGCCTGCGCGCCTCCGGGCGAGACCCGGAAGCCGGTGATGACCTCGTCGAAGACCAACACCACGCCGCGCTCGGCGGTGATGTCGCGCAGCGCCGCCACATAGTCGGCGCTGATCGGCACCATGCCGAAGGAGCCGCCGGTCGGCTCGATGAACAAGGCCGCGATGTCGTCGTCCTGGCTCAGGATCCGCTTCGCCGCGTCGATATCGCCGGGCGGCAGCAGGACGACCTGCTCGTTGATGCCGTCCAATACCCCCGGCGTCGCGCTGCCGTCGAAATGCGAGGTGTAGCCGGACGTCATGTGGTCGTGCCAGCCGTGGAAATGGGTGATCAGGCGGGCCAGCTTCCGCTTGCCCGTATGGGCCCGGGCGAGGCGCAACGCCATGTGTGTCGACTCGGTGCCGGAAGAGGTGAAGCGAACCCGCTCGGCCGAGGGAATCATCTGGCTGACCAGCTCGGCCCAGCGAACCTCTCGGGGATGGTTGGAGCCGAAATGGCTGCCCTGGTCCATGGCGCCGTGGATCGCCGCCAACACCTCGGGGTGGTTGTGGCCCAGCAGAAGCGCCCCGTGGCCGCCGAAATAGTCGACGTATTCGTTGCCGTCGACGTCCCATTTCCTGGGGCCGAGCGCCCGCTCGACATAGATGCCGTAGGGCTCGATATAGCGGGTGTCGTGGGCGATGCCGCTCGGCAGCAGGCTCTTGGCCTCGGCCGCCAGCTTGGCCGAGCCCGGTGTCCGCTCCTGGTAGGCGGCGATGACGGCGGAATTGGTGAGGGCGGTATCGGACATCGGTTTTTCCTCCAACGAAAACAGGCTCGGAGAGCATGAAGCAGGCCCGCCGGAACCGCAACTCCGCGGCGCTCGGCCATGGCTCAGGCGGACGGGTGCCCAGCCTTGCCCTCGAGGCCGATCATACGGATCGCGGCCGCCAAGGCCACCACCAGGACCAAGGCGAAGCTGCCGTGCAGCCAACTGGCGACCGAACTCGCCGTCGCCACCGAAAGCCCATCGGCGAAGCCGGCGGCGTTGGCGATCAGGCCGGAGAAGGCGGCGCCGAAGGCCATTCCGAACATCTGCGTCGTCGGGATTGCCGCGGCCGCAGTATCGCCGTCGTCTTCGGCGGCGAAGCTCATGATACGCTTGCAGAGAAACGCCCAGCCCATGCCGATGCCGCCGCCCAAACAGAAGACCAGCGGCGGAATTGCCCAGAACGGCCCCGCCGGAAGCACCACCGCCAAGCCGACCAGCCCGACCGCCATGACGATCGGCCCGGCGACGATGAAAAGTCGCTCGGGCGGGTCGGCGATGGAGGCGACGAGCAACGCCATGATGGTCCAGGCGAACGACGACCAAGCGACGAAGCCGCCGGCCAGCGTCGCCGGCACGCCGTGCAGGGTCTGCAGCAAGACCGGCCCGTAGGTGGCGAAGGAATAGGACGCCATCATCAGCGCGAAGGCGATCCAGAGCCCGCTGCCGACGATGTTCCCGAACGAGAAGGCCCCTCGCGGCAGCAAGCGGCTCGAGGCACGGGCGTCGAGGCGCAGCGCCAGCAGGATCAGCGGAATCGCCACGGCGACAAGGCCGAGCGACAAGGCCGCGCCAGCGACGTTGCCGCTGCTCGCGATCGCCAGGATGGCGGTGGCGATCAAGGCCAGCCGCACCGTTGGATAGCCGCCCCGGCCAGCGTCGCCGGCGTGGCTCGCCGGCAGGATGCGCCAGACCGAGGCAGCCAGCAGAAGCGCCAGCGGCACCATCACGAAATAGGCGCCACGCCAGGTCCAGAGATCGGCAAAGATCCCGCCGATGAAGGCCCCCATCAGCGCGCAACCGCCCCAGATACCGGAGAGCAGCGCGAAGATCTTGGCCCAGAGGCGTTCCGGGAACAGGCGGCGGATCAGGGCGTAGCCGAGGGCGAGAATGAGGCCACCGCCCGCGCCCTGCAGGCCGCGGCCCACCAACAAGACCCACATCGCCGGGGCCAGGGCGCAGACCAGCGAGCCGCTGGCGAAGACCAGGGCCGCGGCGAGATAGGCGCGGCGAACACCGATCCGTCGCTGCACCAAGCCGGCGCTGACAGAGGTCATGATCGAGACGACCAGAAAGACCATGACGGCCCAACTGAGGAAGTCGAGACCACCGATTTCGGCGACGGCACTCGGCAGGATCGTCGCGGTGATCGGCACGTTGATGGCGTGCAGCGAAATGCCGAGGCAAATCACCGCCAGAGGTGAGAGATGTTGTTTGCCAGCAGTTCGCGCCAGGTGACCGCCGAGTGATCCGTCAAGGCAATGGTCCGAGATTGCTGTCTTCGGGGCGGTCCTCGGGTCTTCGCGTCAGACGGCGGTGTAGCCACCGTCGACCAGCAGGTCGGCGCCGGTCATGAAGCTGGCGGCGTCGCTGGCGAGGAAGACTGCGGCCTCGGCGATTTCCTCGGGTAGGCCGAGACGGCCCATCGGATGCTTCGGCCCGAGGGCGGCGCGTGCCTCGGCCATGTCGCCGTATCGGCGCAGCAGCCGGCCGGTCTCGATGGCGCCGGGCGAGAGCGTGTTGACACGGACGCCTTCGGCCGCATGGTCGGCCGCCATCACCTTGGCCAGCTGGATCAACGCCCCCTTGCCGGCGCAATAGACGGCCCGGCCGGGCGACGCTACCGAGCCCAGTTGCGAGGCGATCAGGATGACGGAGCCGCCGCCGCCTTCGATCATCGCCGGCAGACAGGCCTTGGCGGCGAGAAAGGCGCCGGTCAGGTTGACCGCCATGACCTCGTTCCAGACCGCCTCGTCGAGCTCGGGGACGGTGGCGGCATCATCGTGTATGGCGGCGCCGAACAGCAGTACGTCGATGCCGCCATGCGCCGCGACGGCGGCCGCCGCCAAGTCCCGCATCGCCGCCGCGTCGCGGACGTCGGCGGCGAAGGCGATGGCCTCGCCGCCAGCCTCGCGGATCGTCCCGGCCGTGGCCTCGACCGCCACGGCGTCGATGTCCGAGCAGACGACGCGGGCACCCGCCCGGGCGAAGGCGAGCGCGGTGGCGCGGCCGATGCCGTGCGCCGCCGCGGTAACGACGGCGCGCTTGCCGTCGAGACGATGGGTGTCCGACATCGATGTTTCCTCTCGCTCTGGGCCGTCAGGGGCTCGGCGAGCCTAGCCCGACGTTCGGGCCGGCGCAAAGCAGCCATATCGCGTCGGCCGGCGCATGCGGTAGTCTCGCCTTGCACAGCGACGAGGAGTTGGACATGGCCAACGGCGTATTGGCGGTTTGGGCGGACGTGGCGAAGGGGGCCGAGGCGGACTTCGACGAATGGTACATCCGCGAGCATGTCAACGAACGCGTCGAGGTGCCGGGTTTCCTGGCCGGCTATCGCTATACCGCGATCGCCGGCCGGCCCAAGGTCCTGGCGATCTACGAATTGCAGTCGCCCGAGGTGCTGGTGAGCCCGGCTTACCTGGAGCGGTTGAACGACCCGACGGAATGGACCCGCCGCGTGATGGCGAGCTTTCGCAACATGATCCGCACCGCGCTCAGGGTCCGGGCCCGCCGCGGCGAGGGCCGTGGCGGCGTCGTCGGCACGGTCCGCCTGGCCCCCGCGCCCGGCGCCGACCGCAACCTGGAGACCTGGATTTCCCGCGACTTGATCGGCGTGCTGGTCGCGCGTCCCGGCATCGTCCGGGCCGAGTTCTGGCAAGCGGAGACCATGAAAGCGCCGGCCGAGACCGCCGAGCAGGGCTTGCGCGAGGGCGAGGATGCGGCCGCCACTTGGGTCGTGCAGTTCGACGGCATGGACGAGGCCAGCGTACAAAGCACGATTGCAGATGTGTTGTCCTCGCAAGCGCTGGAGAGCCAGGGCGCCGAGCGCGGCTCGGAAGCGGGCGTCTACCAGCTGCTCTACGCCAAGACGGCGGCCACCTAAAGCCGATACCGAAGCAATTCGAGTACACCAACGATCGAGAGAGTGAGGAGAACCTGGATGTCCGTCGAGTTCACCCGTATTGAGGAATTCGCCCTCGTCACCCTGAACCGACCCGAGGCGCTGAACGCGCTCTCCATGGAGATCGTGCGCGAACTGGGCCGGATCTTCGACGAGGTCGAGGCGAGCGATGCCCGCGCCTTGCTGATCACCGGTGCCGGCGAGAAGGCCTTTTGCGCCGGCGCCGACATCACCGAGTTCATGGGCCGTTCGGTGGCGGAAGAGCGCGAGGGCGCGATGAGGGGCCAGCGCACCATGGCCAAGCTCGACCGGCTGAAAATCCCCTCGCTGGCGATCGTCAACGGCTTCGCCCTCGGCGGCGGGCTGGAGTTGGCGATGGCCTGTACGCTTCGGGTCGCCAGCCCGAACGCGCGGATGGGCCTGCCCGAGATCAAGCTCGGCCTGATCCCGGGCTATGGCGGCACCCAGCGGCTGCCGCGGCTGGTCGGCCAGGGTCGGGCGCTGGAGCTGATCATGACAGGGCGCATGGTCGACGCCGCGGAGGCAGTGTCGATCGGCCTCGTCAACCGGATCCTCGACGGCGACCCGGTCGAGGCCGGCATCGCCTTCGCCCGCGAGTTCTCGGGCTATGGGCTGTTGGCGCTCAGGTTCGCTCGCGAGGCGGTGATGCGGGCCGGCGACGCCGGTCTTTCCGACGGCCTGGATATCGAGGCGGACCTCAACACCTTGGCCTTCGAGACCGAGGATTCGAAGGAGGGCGCCACCGCCTTTCTGGAGAAGCGCCAGCCCCGGTTCAAGGACCGCTGAGATGGCCCGTCCCGGCTCAATCGCGGTGACCGGCGCCAGCCGGGGCATCGGCTCCGCCATCGTTGTCGAGTTAGCCCGGCGCGGCTATCGGGTCGGCTGTCTCAGTCGCAAGGGGATCGGGCCCGAGGACCGAGAGGTGCCGGCGGAGCTGGCCTCGCGGATGAGCAATCATGCCGTCGACGTCACCGACGAGCCGGCGGCGGCGCGGGCGCTGGCCGACCTGGCGGCCGACGAGGGCGGCCTGATCGGCCTGGTCAACAACGCCGGCACCCACCTGGAGGTGCCGAGCCACAAGTGCGCCTCGGACGTCTTCGCCGAGACCTTGGCGGTCAACCTCATCGGGGTCTTCGCGCTCTCCCGCGAGGCCTATCCCCACCTGGCGGCGGCTGGCACCAGCACCATCGTCAACCTGGGCTCGTTCTTCGACAAGATCGGGGCCCGCTATTCGGCCGCCTATTGTGCCTCCAAGGCCGGCGTCGGCGCCGTCACCCGCTGCCTGGCGGTGGAATGGGCCAAGCAGGGCATTCGCGTCATCAACGTCGCACCCGGCTACGTCGCCACCGATCTCAACCGTGAATATATGGAGCGGGAATCGTTCCGCGCCTTTGTGGCTCAACGGGTTCCCGTCGGCAGCGCGGCCGAGGCGGAGGAAGTGGCCCGCCTGGTCGGTGCCCTCTACGACGAGGATCTGCCCCACCTCACCGGCGAGACCATCTATCTCGACGGCGGCCAGGGTGTGAATCAGTAGGGATGCCCGGCTCAAGCCGGTGGCGCCACCGAGAGGCCGACCACATGGTGGCGCTCGATCAGGCTGGCGACCAGCCCGGACGCCTTCGCCTCCTCGACGAAGCTGGCGAGGAAGGCGGCACTCGCCTGGTTGCCCCGCGCCGTGCCGACCGCTTGCTGCACGGCGGTGAACTGACCGTCGAGAATGCGAGCACCGGGCAGGTTTTCGAGATCCGACAGCAGCCGCGGCCTGAGGCCGGCGAGCGCCTCCAATTTCTCGGCCGCGAACTGCTCGAAGGCGGTATCCAGAGTTTCTGAGCGGATCAGCTCGGCGTGCCGGATATTCCGGTCGAGCCAGAGGCCGTAGGCGCTTCTGCCCGTCACCGCGACCCTGACGCCGTCGCGGTCCACGTCGGCGATCGTTTGTAAGGGCGAGCCGTCGGGCACCAGATAGGTCGCCTCGATCTCGACATAGGCGGCGGAGAAAGCAATTTTTTCCGCCCGCTGCGGCTCGGCCCCGATCAGGCCGATATCCCAAACGCCGCTCCCGGCCGCGTCGGCCAGCTCACCCGGGGTGGCAAACGGCACGTAAGCGATTTCGACGCCGAGGCGGGCGGCGATCTCGGCCGCCAGATCGGGCGCCACGCCCTCGGGCTCGCCCGAGGGGCTGGTGCCGGTGACGAGCAGAAAATTGCCCAGATTGATGCCGGCGCGGAGGACGCCCGTCGGCGCCAGCTCGGATATCACCTCTTGAGACATCGGGGACCGATCTGCAATTGCCAGGATCGGCCGATCCTATTTCGAACCGCCGCCGGCCCGCAAGCGCGCAACATCAGCGGAATGCCGTTCGCCATGACCCGGACCAGCGGCCCAACTTTAGGTCCAGTAGGACGGATCGGCCGGAAACACGGTCCGGCATTCGATCCGCTCGACCGGTCCATCCAAGGTGTCCGCCGCCGCCGCCCATACGGCGTAGTGCGGCGTCGCGCGGTGCGCATCGAGGGCCGCTTGGTCGGTGTAGACTTCGTAGAAATAGTAGACGTTTTCGTCGCCCGTATCCTGCAGCACGTTGAACCGTGCGCAATCCGGCTCGTCCCGCTCCGAGGCCAGCGCGTCGACCTCGATCGCATCGAGGAAACGTTGGCGCAGCTCCGGCTTGACCTTGACTTTAACCCATATCGCTAGCATCGCACTCTCCTTGACCAACCTCGTCGAGCGATCGTAGCGCAGCCAGCGTGGGCAGGATAAGCGCTTGTCGCCTTCAATCCTCCCACCGGCCGAGCCTCAGAGCAGCTCGCGGATTCGCCGGGCCATTTCATCGGGTGCGATGTCGGGCCCGAAATGGGCGACGTAGCGACCGGCCCCGTCCAGCAGATAGACGAAGGAACTGTGATCCATCAGATAGTCGCCGCTGCCATCGTCGTCGTCGACTTTGGCGAAATAGATGCGGAAGGTCTTGGCGGCGTCCCGCACTTGCTCGAGGGTGCCGGTCAACATCCGAAAATCCGGGTGGAAGTGCTGGCGATAGTCGGCCAGCACCTCGGGCGTATCGCGCTCGGGGTCGACGGTGATGAAGACCGGCTGCACCGCCGCCGCGTCCTCGCCCAGCTGGTCGAGCGCCTCGCTAACGACTTGCAGCTCGGTCGGACAGACGTCGGGACAGAAGGTATAGCCGAAATAGACCAGCATGTGCCGGCCTTGGAAATCGGCCTCGCTGACGCTCCGGCCGGTGTGATCGACCAGGCTGAAGGGGCCGCCGATCGAAACCTGGCCAACCGCCGGGCGCTCTTCCTCGAGGCTTCGGACCAGGGAGAGGGCGCCCAGGCCGACGGCGAAGGCGAGCACCAGGCCGGCCAGCAGCAATATCAGTTTTCGCATGTTCATGGCGGGCGGTTCCTATCTCCAAGCGGCGAGCTTCAGGGCTTCTCGACGAAGGCACGGATGTCGGCCGCGATATCCTCCGCCGTCATCCCGTGCGGGTAGAGGCTGAGGCCGGCCCCATCGGGTCCGATCAGGTAGCTGGCGGCGGAATGGTCGATCAGATAGTCGGGCTTGCCGTCCTCGTGGTCGGGTCCGAAGACCTTGCGGAACTGCACCCGATAGAGGTTTGCGGCCCGGCGGACCGCGGCCGGGCTGCCGGTGAGGCCGAGCAGGCGGGGGTGGAAGTGGCGAACGTAATCCCGCAGCACCTCTGGACTATCGCGCTCGGGATCGATGGTGATGAAGATCGGCTGCACCTTGTCGCCCGCCGGCCCCACCAGGTCCAGGGCCCGGGCCAGCACCTGCAGATCGGTCGGACAGACATCGGGACAGTAGGTGTATCCGAAGAAAACCAACATGAAGCGGCCGAGGAAATCCTCGTTCGTGACCTTTCGCCCGGTCTGGTCGAGAAGTTGGAAGCGGCCCCGCGACGCCTCGCCCGAAGCGCCATGGCCGGGGCCGAGTGCCCCCAGAGCGACGCAGAGAAGCGCGAACACAAGCCACCGCCGGCGTATCCCAAGCGTCCGGGCGGCAAAGAGGCCTGGTCGGAGCAAGACCGCGATCGCCTAGAGCAGCGGCCGTCTGATCTCGGCCCGGGTCCGGGTGCCGGGGGCGAGGCCACCGCAGATCGTGAGCCAGATCTCGCCGTCCAGCACCGCCCGCTCCATAGCGGCGAGATAGGGCGGCGTCGCCCAAAGCGCGACCGCCAACAATGCCATCGCGATCAAGGTCATCGGATTGGCCAGAAAATCGACGAGCGCCGCCGGGCCGCGCCGGCGTGGCGTGGCCTCCTCGACGCCGATCGGCGTGCTCGGTCCGCTTTCCGTCATCGCCGTGCACTAGACCCATGCGATCCCTATCTCGCAGTATAGCGCCGTCGGGCGTTGCTGCCCATTCACTTGCTTGTCATTGGTCAAGACGGGCCGGACGGGTCTATTGGTTGCAAGGGTGGGAGGGATCTTCCGATGGGCATTCGAATCGGGCGCTTGGTGTTGGCGCTGGTGCTTCTTCTCGGCGCCGGGCCGATGTCGGCGGGCCAAGCTCATGAGGGCCACCGCCACCAAGGCGGCATCGCCAAGTTCGGCCTCAAGTTCCGCCTGTCGACGATGCAGGCCATGGGCGTCCATATGGGACTGCTGTTGGCGGAGACGCGCGGCGAGATCGAGCTGGACGCGGCCCGGCGCCGGACCCACGGCGCGGCCGTGCACGCACTCTCGCGGTTGCTCGTCGATCTGTTTCAGAACGAGACCTGGCAACGGACCAGGGCGAAACGCGAAATCTGGCTCGACTGGGAAAAGTTCGCAGCCTCGGTACAAGCCATGGAGACGGCGAGCGGCAAGCTCGCCCTGACGACGACCGGTGACGATCTCGATGCCGTCAAGGCGGCGATCGATGCGACGGGCCAGCAATGCACGTGCTGTCACAAGGCTTTCCGAAAGCCGAAGCACTGAGCCGTCTTCGGTTGTCGACCGGGCGGCGATGGCGGAGAATGCGCCCGAAAGGGAGCGGCTGATGGTCCGAAACGAACGTACGGCCCCGTCGTGGTGGCGCCGGCGCGGCCTGTCCGCGGTCGGCGTTCCGCTTCTGGCGGTAGGCTTTTGTTTGCTGCTGGCGCCGCTGGCGTACGGCCACGGCATCCCCGAGGCGCAGCGCCAGGCGATCATCGAAGGCGGCAATCTCAGCTATCTGTGGCTGGGCGCCTCGCACATGCTGACCGGTTACGACCACCTGCTCTTTCTGCTCGGCGTGATCTTCCTGCTGACCGGTTTCTGGCAGGTCGTAAGCTTCATCACCGCTTTCACGCTGGGTCATTCGATAACCCTGCTGGCCGCCACGCTGGCCGGTTTCGACGCGAATTATTTCCTGATCGACGCGGTGATCGGCTTGAGCGTGATCTACATCGGTTTTCAGAATCTCGACGGCTTCCGCCGTTACTTGAAAGTCGAGCCGCCCAATCTGTTGGTGATGGTGTTCGCTTTCGGCCTGATCCACGGCCTCGGTCTATCGACCCGATTGCAGCAGTTGCCCCTGCCCGAGACCGGGTTGGTCTGGCGCATCCTTTCGTTCAACTTGGGAATCGAACTCGGACAGATCGCGGCCCTGGTGGTGATCCTCGCCGTGATCGCCGGCTGGCGACGGCTCGGCTCCTGGGCGGTCTTTGCGCGGCTCGTCAATGCCGGCTTGATCCTGGCCGGTGGTTTTTTCTTCGCAACGCAAATGCACGGCTTCTCGCATGCCGTCTACACCGACGATTTCGCCTTCAGCGACGACCTGCACCAGCATGCGCATAAAGAGATCGCGGCAGCGTCCGCCTGGATCGACAGCGCCGAGGCCGCCGCCATCGCGGAGTTTCTGTTGGAAGGCCTGTCGGCGGAGGGCGCGGTCCGGAAGACGTGGGTGGGCGCGACGGTCGCCAGCGTGCAAGCGGACGTACGCCAGGGCGATCTGGCCTGGGCGGTGGTGTTCGAAAACGACGATGGCGGCGCAGCCAGGCTGCGTTTGTATCTCACCTTGGCGGGCGACTACATCGCCGCCGTCGAGGGTGACAGCTGAAGTTTCGTGCTAGGAAGTACGACCCACCGGCGAAACAGAACAGGCCATGGCTGCTTCACCGCTTCTCTTCGCGCCTCTGCGGATCCGATCCCTGACGCTGAAGAACCGGATCGTGATCGGACCGATGGCGACCTACGCGGCGGTCGCGGGCACGGCCGGCGATTGGCACTTGGCCCACCTCGCCAAATTCGCCGCCGGCGGCGCCGGGTTGGTCTTCTTCGAGGCCACCGCGATCAGCCGGCAGAGCCGAATAACCCAAGGTGCTGCCGGCCTCTGGCAGGACGAACAGACAGCACCGCTACTCAGGATCACCGAGTTCCTGCGCCAACAAGGCGCCGCGAGCGCGATCCAGTTGGCCCACTCGGGGGCACCGACGGCCCTGCCCAGGCCTTGGGATGGGGAAGAGCCGGGAGCCGGCGACGGCCTCGATCGAAACGAGAGGCTTTGGGATTTGATCGCCGCTGAACAGCCGGGGCGAAGCGAGATCGGGCCGCCGGTGCACGAGTTTGGGGATGCCTATCTCGAGGCGCTGTTGGATGAGTACGAGCTCGCCGCCAAACGGGCGGCAACGGCGCGCTTCGACGTCTTGGAAATCCATGGCGGCAGCGGTTGTCTGCTGCATTCCTTCCTGTCTCCCGCCCTCAATCGTAGGGGCGACGAATACGGCGGCACCCTCGAGGACCGAATGCGTTTTCCGCTCGAGGTGGTGGGACGCGTTCGCGCCGCCTGGCCCGAGGAACGGCCACTCTTCTACCGCCTGTCGCCGATCGACAGCGACGATAGCGGCTGGCACGTAGACGACACGATCGCCTTCGCAAGCGCGTTGGCGCGCCGCGGCGTCGATGTGATCGATTGCGCCTCGGCCAGCACGCCGCTGGTCGCGACGGGGGCCGCGCCGGACATCCAGGTCGAGACCACGCGCCGTCTCGGCGCCGAGACCGAGGTGCTGCGACTGGCTGGCGGTGGCATCCGAACGGCGGCGGAAGCCGAGGCGGCACTCGACGCCGGCAACGCCGATCTGCTGGCGCTGGTACGCGAGGTGGTGTGGAATCCGAACTGGCCGCTGCACGCGGCGGGTACCCTCGGCGCCGATCCGAACTGGGGCCTCTGGCCGCCGCAATACGGCTGGTCGCTCCGTCGGCGCGCCGAATTGGAGCCGTGAGAGCGGTAACCGGGCCCGTTGATTCGCCCGAAAATGTCGATTTCGGCGCTACCAAGCGGCCCGGCACCGTGCCTGACCGACACCCTCGAGAGCTTTCCGCCGGCTTCCTCGCGAACAACATAACCAATTGTAATACTTGCCGTTTTTACTTGTTCGATCCAAAGGCATCGAATCGGTCCCTATATTGTACGCATAATAAATATTGCGCTATTTTTTCGCTTAGGCGCTATATTTTGTGTCTGCCTTCGGTAAATTAGTATGTGATGTGGGCACTGTCGCAAGCTGGTCGGTCGAAAGCGAGGGGGATGGGGTCGACGAATTCTTTCAACAGAAAGACTTAATATCGCCAAATTCTTGCCGTTTTTGCCGAATAAGCTCTCTCAAATAATTGTGAAGAAAAAATGAGTCTCGATTTTCATTAATCATTAACAAAGACACTATATATTTCTAAAGCGTAGGAACAGGTGTCGAGACCGAACCGAGGGAGTTAGACGATGGGGTGAGCCTCTGAGCGACGCGTCGAGTTTCCCGTACCGGCCCTTTGCTGGTCTCGGACTACCGACGAGGCAATGGGGTGACAAGGTACAGGGGGGCAACGCGCTCGGGCTATCCCGCCGGACGACGGTGTTCGGCAGCCAGACCAAGGAGCGGAGCCCAAAATGAACGTATTCAGTCAATTCTCCGAGCACTACAGTCGCCTGGAATACGACGAGTTCACGCTGCAGGATTATCTGAACGGCTGCCGCGACAACCCGGAAATGTATGCCTCCGCGGCCGAGCGCATGATCGCCGCCATCGGCGAGCCCGAAATCGTCGATACCAGCACCGACCCCCGACTGGGACGGATTTTTCTCAACCGGACGATCAAGCGCTATCCCGCCTTCCGCGACTTCTACGGCATGGAGGACACGATCGAGCGGATCGTGAACTACTTCCGCTACGCCGCCCAGGGCCTGGAGGAGCGCAAACAGATCATCTATCTCCTCGGCCCCGTCGGCGGCGGCAAGTCGTCGCTGGCGGAATGCCTGAAGCGGTTGATGGAAGAGCGGCCGGTCTACGTCCTGAAAGCCGGCGATCAGATGAGCCCGCTCTTCGAATCGCCGCTCGGGCTGTTCGATCCGATCCGCATGGGCGATCTGCTGGCCGAGAAATACGGCATCGCGCTGCGACACCTGACCGGTCTCGCCTCGCCCTGGGCGATCAAGCGGCTGGACGAGTACGGCGGCGATATCTCGCAGTTCAACGTCGTCAAGATGACGCCCTCCCGGCTGCGCCAGGCGTGTATCGCCAAGACCGAGCCGGGCGACGAGAACAACCAAGACGTATCCTCGCTGGTGGGCAAGGTCGACATCCGCAAGCTGGAGCATTTCAGCCAGAACGACCCCGACGCCTACAGCTATTCAGGTGGCCTCAACCGGACGACGCAGGGCTTGCTGGAATTCGTCGAGATGTTCAAGGCGCCGATCAAGGTATTGCACCCGCTGCTGACCGCGACCCAGGAATCGAACTACGTCTCCACCGAGAGCGTCAGTGCCTTCCCCTTCCAGGGCATCGTGTTGGCGCATTCGAACGAGAGCGAGTGGCAGCAGTTCAAGAGCAACAAGAACAACGAGGCCTTCCTCGACCGGATCTGCGTCGTCAAGGTG
>PVBE010215405.1_pt1 | contig 13773 bp, 22 predicted proteins | sample 1631181 | NCBI WGS metagenome assembly PVBE01 (sample SAMN08397723, study PRJNA350692) | Marine metagenome, whole genome shotgun sequencing project. | isolation source: water | place: Pacific Ocean | collected 2012-04 | reverse complement strand
TTTGGAATATCGACAACTCTGTATCTTTCATCTAATCCCGTTATGTGTCCAACATACCAATGCTCTATTAGCTGTTTATCTAGGCCGTGTTCCTGGGCTGCATCTTTCAAAACGGTATTTGCAAATTTCCGAGTATGATGCGTACTGGCATAATCTGATTTTTTGGCTTTTTTGCCCCCTGGTGTTGTGCCCTTAACGCCCAATTTTTTTAATTTAGAATTTGCATAAGATGTTAAACGGTCTTGAATGTCTTTACCTCTTAGGCCTGCATGATTTACTTTAATTTCACTTCCATCTAAGCCAAGCAATTCATGGAACCCGGCCCCAAGCTGCTGCTGCAGTTGTTTCTTGTAAGCCTTGAAGGCCCTGGAAGCTTCTGGGGTTAAAAATCCGATATATTCCTCAACGCCTGAAATTTTATAATTTTCTGCTGTTAGTGGTTTTTCTAACTCTTCTGAATCTGGGTAAATTCTTACTAACATACAATTTTCTTTGTAATCAATAATGTCTGCAAAACGCATTTCAGAAATGGCCCCAACTCTGCAGCCCGTACTTAGTCTAATGTGTAAAGCAATTCTTTGAAAATCATTTGTATGCAATGCAAAAAAGTCCCGCATTTGTTCTAATGTCAAAATTTTCTGGCCCGATTTAGCTTTAACGGGTTTTTGTATTTTCTTCAAATCATCAAAGTATGCATCAATATGAAAAGTTTTGAATAATGAAATTAAGCTTGAAAGTCTGGTTTTTGCAGTGGCTGCAGATACTTGGGCCCCTTCTGGATCAATACAATAATTGTAATAATTTACCATTAATCGAGTTATTGCAATACGTTCTTTTTTGTTAAGTTCCTCGCCTTCAAAACCACGCTTTAACAAATCTTCTGTTTTCTGGTCTTCTAATTGATCCAGGTATTTGCAGAACATTTTGATATTAGAAAATTGACTAACAGAAGTATATGCAGCCCGGTTTTGGTTAGCAGTTGACTTGAAAAAATCTAAAATCCAATGTGTATAATCATCTTTTTGAAATTTCATTTGTTAGTTTCCTGGAAGATTTTCCGGCTTAGATGTTGGGCCATTTCATAGGCCAGTTCGTGGGGATGATAAGAAAAAATATGTCTAAAAATTGAATTAATGTTTGCCCTATTTGATCCGCAATATGGACATTTCAAAAGACTGTTCTTATGCGCTGTCAACGAAATACTAGGGAATTTTATGCTTTTAACATTTGTTATTACGGGCATTTCTATCAGTATTCATTATAAACTGAGGGATATAATCTCATTAGTACGAATATTATTAACTGTAAAAATAAATTATTTTTGCTTATTTCTGGCCTTAGTTAGATGCCTAATATCAATAATAGATATTTGCATTTTTTTCCAAAATAGAAATTTTCTATACCAGAAATTGATCGTAAATCTTTGGCCTGCGTTATTCTGATCATGAACTGCTTTTGTGGCCATGTTCTGCTTTTGTCCATCTAAGCGTAAATTTTTGTAGATAAAAAAAAGCACTGCATGACATAATTCATGCTGAAGCCGATCGGTGTTTTCCCTGGTCTTAAACTCGTTTTTTGAATCATGCAAATATAGAATAATTTGGCCCTGGCCAGTAACCCCTGCAGGGGAATTATTAGAAATTCTCTGGCCTTCTTGCAGCTTAACATGAGCAAAAAATTGCTTATTCATGTATTCTAAATTATGAAATTCAATCTCATAGACTTTGAGAAATTCAATTATTTCTGCAGCAGTTAGAAATTCATACAAAATCCGCCTGGTTAATTGTTCATAAAATGATTTGTCCAGGTTCCTGGTTCTATGCAAAAACATGGCCCTAATCTTTTGGATGATAAATATCCGCTTTAGTTTCTAAAACTGCTAAACGCTCACATAAGTTTGAAAGTCTTTTCAAAATGAATAATCCTACAGTTACCCCTGCAGATGTTGATAGCCCGATAAATGCAAGTATTGCAGTATCGGTTTCAGAGATTTTAATCGCCTCTTGATTCGTCGTTTCTTACGTGTGAATGTATTTTGTCATAAGTCCATAATGCAACAATCGGGGACATTAATGCAATAATTTGCGTAGGTTCTACAATTAGATCCTTGGCCAATACTATAGCACTTAGGCCCGAATATGTCATCAAAGCTATATGCCTGGTTCTAATATTCATAAAAAATTTTGAGAATTTCGATTAATAAAATGACAATGTGGTTATCTAGCAAAACGTTTCATTCCCTTCCTCGTCAAAACAGCCCGAAGCTAAACGCCTGGCTTTTTCTAATTTTTTCCTTTCAGCTTGTCTTTTTTCCTCTGCTCTTTCCTCAGCTTGTTCTTTTCTTCTTTTTTCCCACATTTCTTGAGAAGCTCGCCAGGATTCCATGTCCCTCTCTCTTCTTTGTCTTCTAATGGCCGAAGCTTCCCCGCCAGTCATTTTTTTCCCGGTTCCAACGCAGGCCTGGCATTCCCGCATTACGTTGAAATTCATTTTATCGCCTAAACACGATCTGCATATTTCGTCAGGGTTTTCCCCGGTAATTTTTCCGATTCTAATGCGCTTTAATTCGTTGATTCTTTTTTCAAATTCCCCTTTTGACATTTGAGGCCGCTTACGGTTTTTTATGGCCCATTTGTAGGAATTGTAAAACCAGGAAGATAGTTCAAATTCTTTTTCTTCAAATTCTCGCCAGGCCTCTTCGTTTTTCTCTTTTTGTTCTTGCCGCCATTGTCTATCAATATCTTTTGCAGTTTCAATTCTGTCAGCTTCTGCAGCTTCTCGCTCGATTTTTAATTCTTCTTGCAGTTTGTCATAATCTTCCTCTCTTTGTTTATCCCTGGCCTTAATTCGTTCAATTACTTTGTTTTCAACATATTCCCAATATTGATCCTCTGAATCAAATTTTAATTTATTTGCCTTGAATCCTTCACTGATCATATAATCCGCATAATCCGGATCACTTGCATAGCCGCCCATTTATCCAGGAAGTTTTTCATATTCGTCTATTGCGTTGTCAATTTTCACAATTAGCATATCTCTAATTGTGTCTAAATCATAGCCGTTTTTTTCTAGAAAAAGTATCATCGCAAAGCATTCCTCAAAAAATTCAGATTCAGCTTTTCTTAATTCTTTTACAAACTTTTCAGCCATGTCTAAAAACCTCATAGCTAATTAATAAATTCAGCATTTACTTTTTACCCCTCTTTTTTGTTTTCTTGCGTTTTTTTGGCGGCAAATCAAAAAGTTGTTCCCACGTATCAAAATAATCACGCCCTGCAACTAAATCGGATTTTTTCATTAATGATCACGCCTGGAACGATCGCGCGGCTTTTGAATTAATTCAAGTTGATTGAATGGGCCTTCTGCATTGGCTAATAGTTCATTTATGATTTTAGCTTCTTGATGATAATTAACATCCGTTAACGCATAAATTGCAATTTGCATAATTTCCAAGCCATCGCCGTCAGTCATGTCTGAAAGATTCATCCCGGCTTTTTGGATTTGATCAAGATTCATTAAATCACTTCCGTGATTTGAGGCCCTTTTTCATACAGGCCCGGAACTGTGTGCGGGTTTTCTTACCTACTGCGCATTTTTTTACAACTTTTTTGAATTTAGCGCGTTGTGCTGCTTGTGATGCCATAGAAATTTTTTAGATGCATTAAATAAAAAATGACAATGTGGTTTTATCCTAATAATGAAATTGCAGCATAAATTGCAGCTAATTTGAATAAATCGTTTTTGTCGTCTGCTTTAGCAATGTCCTGGGCCTGTTTGTCATAAATTGAAATTGTGGTTGCTCTTTGTTGTTTCTCTTCGGCTGCTGCAGTGGCTGCTTGTTGGGCCCCTAGTTCCTGGATAAGCTCTTTTTGCTTTTGGTATTGTTCGATTCTAGTTTGATTAATGGTATCTGCAGCGCGCTCACTTGGGCCCTGGCCGAATGTTTTGACTTTTCTTCCTTGAATCTCTAAGTTCAATAATTGAGTAATTTTAGAAACGTCTAAAATTTCATTTAATGAAAAATAGTTAGTTTGAGGATCTGATATATCATATCTTCCTAAGTAGTCTCTGTAAATCTCGGAACTGGAAGGGCCTGCGCTCATGCCGCCAGAATATCCACTGCTCAAAGCTTAATCCTCTTTGAAATTATTTTGTTGAAAATTATCAAGCTTGTTAATGATGCTGCAACGCCTAAAACAAAACCGCTTAAAGTGCTACTTTTTGACATTTTTGGCCCTCTTTTTTTTTGCCTGGACTTTTGTGCCTGGCGTTTTTTTGGCCCCTTTTGGTCTGTTTTTGGAAATAATTTTCTTAATTGCTGCAGCTAGTTCCGGGCCCGTAGAATAATTATCATTAAGATACTTGAATAAGTCAGCTTGTGAGGCCCCTTTAATTTTTTTAATTTCTGCAATTTTGTCTGCAGCACTAAATGCAGGATTGCCATTAATGTCCTGGATTTGTTTTTTAATTATGTCTGTTATTTTTTTCATTTTTATCAAGTTCCATCAGCGGGTAAGGTTGCATCTGTTGGCGAAATATCAATATGTTCATGATCTCCTAAAGATGGGTTAATTCTTGCATCAGCACGACAGGCCAACACTTTAGATGATCCAGAATTGCCATAAATTCTGATATAACGCGCATTAACTAAATTGAATCTTATGTAATTCGTTGCGCCTTTTGATAATTGGCTTACATCTAAAGTTCTTACAGTTGTCCAGTCACTTGCATCCGATGAAACCTGCAACAGTATCGCGGTTTCTGTTGTGTCTGAACCAAGATACAGAGCTACTGCGCCAAAATCTTTGGCTGAACCCCAGTCTAAAACACAATTAGGGTTCGTTTCTGCAGTACTTTCCCAATACATCGCTTCCGCTGCTGTTGTTAAATTCGTACTTGCGAAAGTCTGTAAAAGTTTGAGATAAAATTGACCATTAGAAGGATCCCCGTCATCTGTTGAACCACACCCATAAGTTCCCGTTCCATATTGAATTTCTGAACCAGTGACCGCACCAGAATTATAACCAGTGTAATTGGTTTCATATTGATTATATCCGCCGATATTGAAATAATCGCCCACTTCGATAACTGTTGCAGTGTGTGGACTGCTTGGCGTGGTTCGTTCTGCGAAAGAGCTGTTCATACTACTGCTCCAAGTGTTATACGTTACACTTGAACCGCCAGTATTCCCGGTTCCTTTACAAAAATAAAATCTCATATTATTGCTTGTTTTCAAATATGTTTTAACTTGAACAAAAGCAATGCCTAAAGCTGAACTTCCAGCTTTGAATATTGATTTGTATGATCTTCCACTAGATGGCGGATTGCCGCCGCCGCCCCCGTATCCAGTAATTGATAGTGATGTTGTCGATGTTGTTAAATCAACCCATGTATCGCTTTTAGTGCTTGATACGCTTGTTACAGCACTTGGAACCGTAAAATCTGAAAAAGTCGTACTTTGATCTAAAACGATCCCGTCATCAACATACTGCAGATTTATCCAGGCTGTATTATCGTCATTTCTTCTAAAAGTCTTGTTTGAATCTGTATCAACCCAAATCATACCTGCAGTTTTTGTTGAAGGTTCCGAGCTATCTATTTCGATACCGCCACCGCCGCCGCCGCCCATGTCTGGCATTTTAATACACCTTTGTTGTGGTTGTTTGTTTTGGTTTTTTCAGTAAAGTGAAATAAATCACTAATCCAATTACTGCAGCAGTTCCCAGGCCCACGGCCCCAAGAACTGGCAAATTAACTGTTTTATTCAAATAACCTAATGGGTTTAATTCGGGCATTTTATTTCCTCAATAATAGCAGTGCTGCTATTCCCCCGATTGCTAAAATTGGAACGCCAATTCCTAAAGATGAAGCTAAAGATTCCCAGAATGGAACGCCAGGGCCATCGCCGTTTTGGCCTAGTTCCGTTGTATCTTTACCGATTTGTGTAACTTGTTCACTAAGTCGTTTATCAACTTGGCCAAGCTGTTCCTGGACTTGAGTAATGAATCCCTGCAGGCCTGCAAAGGCCCCTGCAGTGCTCTCTGCTTGTGCAGCTAGTGCTGCAGATGCATCTTTTTGAGATTGGCCCAAATTAATTAAATTCTGATTTGTTGTATTTCTGAATGCATCGCTGAAAGTTGTAAAAACGCCCTTTCCACTTATTGCGCTTTTTCCCTGGTCATCAATTAACGGTTTTCCTCTGTATGAAATATCTTTAGCTTCTTGTTCTGAAATAAATGCAGTTCCCATTGAACCAAAAGAAAATTGCTTTTTTTGATCAGTTCCTACGCCAGTAAATCCGAAAAAATTCGAATCCTGGAACGGCTTAACCTCGTAAGATGTATCTTTGTTAATTGTTGCAGGCTTTGAATAAATTGTATTGTAAGAAGTTCCCAGGGCCCGCTTAAAATTAGCATTCAAATCATAACTCAATTTTATCCCCCTATTTGCCTAAGTTCGGCCTCGGCGATTGTTGGAACTATTACGTTAGTTCGTTTAATCTTGCCACTGCAGAAGGTTCCAATTAAACCCGCGCCGGATGTGTTTAATCTAATGGCTAATTTCTGGCCCTCTTCTAATACAGTTGCGCCGCTTCCGTTTTGGTTTGCAGTGATTGCAGTAACTAGATAGTTGATCAAATTGTTGTTTTGATCCAGGATTACAAGCTCAATAGTGCCGCCTGCAGTTCCAAATGTTACGTTAAAATCTTCAACAGTGCCCCTGAACCCTGGCGGAACCGGGTTTCCAGTTATCAAAAAATCGCCTGCTGTTCCAGTTGTCGAAATTCTTTGGCCGTTGCTTCTAAGAAAAACATAAGGAATATCGACTATTTTTGATTGAAGTTCTACAGATTGGTTTAATGTGTTTAATGCAGAAGTTAATGATTCAACAGATGCGCCATTTTTTTCATTAACTTTATTGTTAATGATGTTTGATGCTATGGCTTCAAAGCTCAACGCTTTGGCCCCCTATACCAATACTACAGGGTAAACGCGTGTAGCCTCTGCAACGCCTGCAGTGGTTCTAACTTCGACAGATGCGCCAAGTGTGTTAAATCCTAATTCTGCAGTGCTGTTGTTAATTCCATAATCGCTAAAGAAGTGACCATCATCCAATAACATAGTTGGGCTTGCAGTTGTTGGGAATGCTCTATCCATACCCCAGGATCTTGATGGTTTGTATGGGCCTGCTCTGATTGCACTTGAATATTCTACTGCTTGCTCACGGATGCCCGTAGTGTTGTATGCTGCAGCGGCTGCTAAGTCAGCGTAAGAAGTTGTTTGGAAGTTGAAGGTTCCAAGTAATCTTTTAGCCGGGCCTATTCTGGTAAAGTTGTCCTCGCCCACGGCCTGGCTGGTATATGCATCACGTACAAATTTTAAGAATCCTTGAGGATCTGGTTTTATGTCTGCAGTTAATCCCTCAACTGTCAAATCATAAGTATAATTATCATAATCGCCTGCAACGTCTGCATCAAAATCAATTTCAGTTTGAACACCATCGCCATATTTTAGCCCGTAGTTCTTTGTTGGATCGTTAGGGAATGGTGAACATGGATAAGTTAAACCGAATCCCATAGGGTCGTTGTCTGTTGTTGATGTTGCAGAAATGAAACGCTGAACGCCAATGTTTGGCAAAAAGTCAAAAAGATCATCGCCGTCTATTGTTGTTTCGGGTTGGCCTCTGACAGTACTTATGCGGAACTGATTTACCTTATCAACTAAATTTTGAAGTGTTGCGGCTGTTGTTGTTAATTTTAATGCAAATACGTTAAGATGAAATGCGTTAGCAGTGAAATTAAATTTAATTTCGTCTGTTAATGTTGTTGCAGTTGCGCCTGCAGAACGTTGATTCCTAACGGATGCAATGATTAGACCCATCTAAATCGGGCCCCCTGAACTAGGATTTGATCCTATTGTTGAAGTTGCTGCGGTTCCGGTTGGAAGTTGAATAGGGCCTATGCTTGGAAGTACGCCAGATACGAATTTACTTGCGCCTACTGCAGCAATTCCTTTCTTTGAAATTTTGAATCCGCCTGAATGAACCATATAATTAAAAACATCAATTAATCCCACACTTCCTAAAATTGGAATTTGGAAGGATAAACTTCTCTGCATTGGGCTGCCGATTAAATTGTCTATTGCCTTCATGCCTTGCTCGAATCCTACGCCAGTAAATCCGGCTTGAATTATTGTCTTTGATTGAGGAATTAGTTTATTCCCAAACTTTTGAACAGAACTTTGAACGCTCATTTTATCGTCTGCCTCTCTTTAGTTTTGGGCCACATGAACCGCCCCTTTTACTTGGGCCTCTCTTACCGACTTTTTTGCAGCCTCTTTTTGTTGCCATAACTAAAATACTGAAAACATTTGAGTTAATAAAACCAGAATGGGATTAATCCCACTGTCAATAATGTAGTTCACAATAGTTCGAATTTTTGTGAACTAAAAACCACATTGTCATTTTATAAAATCACATTGTTGTGTAATTTTATGGTAAGTTATGCAAATACTGTAATGTTAGATAGTGAATGTTTGGAAATTCTAAGAGAAAAACCAACAAAAAAGAAAAGTGAATACATTCGTAAAGCTATCAAGCACTACAAAATGACACAAGACCAGGAAGTTGAAGAAAAACAGGCCCAAAAAGTTGAGGTTAAAGTAATTTGAAAAAACAAGTATCGATTAAAATCCCAAAAGGAACAAAATGCAAGAATGGAACCTGCGAGCAAGACATAGAACTTGATACAGAAATAGAAATACCAGAATTAAAACCACAAATCCAAGTTAATCCGTCTGCAGAAATGTCCCTCACTGATCAAATACCTGCAATTAATGGCCAAGTAATGGCCCCTGCAGTAGCCGCGGCCCCAGAACCAAAAGAAAAGATAATAGAAAAAGCAGTCCCGCCAAGTTATCAGCCTAATTACAAATGTAAAGACGGTAAATGCGGACAGAATCATGCTAATCCAAATTATACAACAATGATTCAAGGTAAATGCGATAATTGCGGCCAGTTTGGCCCATCTAGTTCCGGGCCTTGCTTTTGGTGTAAAGAGGGAAATTTTGAAGAGGTTGATCCGGAAGAATTAGAAGAATTAGGAATACAGGCCCCGGAACCAGTAGAGCATTCACATGAGGATTAAAAAAATGGGCTTTGAAGACGATGCGCTTGATTCAGATGCAGAACATGAGAAAAAAGTTGCGGAAATTATAGACGAAAGAAAAAAGGAACTAGCTGCAGAAGAGCAGGCTAAACAACAAGCTAGAGAAGAAAATCGGGAAAAATTTACCGCTGAAAGTCAAGAGAGAAAAAAATTAAACGATTTAGTTGAGGCAATGGGAATTAAAACAATGTCCGAAGATGTTGACAATTTGAAAGCATCCGTTAAAGCTTTAGCTGAAAAATTGGGCGAATCTATTGAGGCAATTAACAAAATTAATGATGTGTTTAATGCAAATATGGCCCAGGCTGGCAGCCCAATACCAGGAACCGCGGGCCCTGGAACTGCTGCAGCAGGTTTTGATGCTGAAAAATTGGAAGTTATGGGAAATTTGATTGAAAAAATTTATGGAATGTTTAGGCCCCAGGCCGCTGCAGGCCCTGCGCCATTAATTGATCAAAATATGATTAATGAAAAAATGAAAAGCGCATTTTTAGATGATTTAGAAACCGGGGAAAACATTAGGCGATTTATTTCAGATACTTTGAAGAGAAAAGCAACTAGAACTGTAGTTACTCAAGCATTGGGCGATATGGGCGAACCGGCCCCGCCAGGAACCAGGCCTGCAAATCATGGCCCAACATAAGACAGTAAAAGAGTATGCCCATGCAGCTCTTGATTGTTTCGATAAAATGGCCATGCCAGAAATTAAAAACCGTGTAATGTCTTCAATCTGGGGATTTTTGAAAAAATACATTAACAAAACTATTGATAAAAAACCAGATGCAGAACTTCATGAAAAATTATACGAAATTTACAAAACATTAAACCCGCTTTTTGAATCTCTTCAAACTAGCGCGGAAATTCAAAAGGCCGAGGCCCTGGGATCTCCTAAAGTTCCGCGAGTTGGGGATTTAGCTAGGGATGCAGATTTAATTAAAATGGATAAGAAAAAAGCTGCTGAATTACTTGAGGAATTTTTGAGGCAATAAAATTGGAATGCGATTTAAAAAATGAAAATTGCGGATTTTCTTGCACTGGCTATAATGGAAAACACATTTGGAAAAAAATACACGATGCAGCAGATTCTATTGAATGCGAAGCTTGCCGGGAACATGGGAAAAACTTGCTATATTTTGCTCACGATGTTGTAAATTTGGGCCTGGGGAAAAAAGCCCACGATAAGAAAAATTTTCTTACTATGGTTAATCAAGTTAATTGCATTGCATCAAAATGCGCAATAGATGGAAGGTGTTAAAATGCCAAAATATTATGTTACTTTGGAATTTTTCGGGCCCAAAAAAGAAATTTTAGAAGATATTAAAGAAATTGATTCTAAATATATGGCCTTGAAAAATTTTGGCATAGTTGACATTATTGAGGTTAAAGACATTGAAGATTAAATCTTCCAGGGCCATAGTTCAGCAGACGGCTAAAGACATTCTAAGAAAAAAATTAATTTCAGACCAGGATAAAATGTTTCTAACAGATCCTCAAATGATGAACCAGGCAATTCATGCATATCAAACTGAATTAATTAAAGAATATTCGTGCCCTCATTGTGGTTTAACTATCAAGTGCCCCAAAAAATGGATAATTCTGCATCATAATTATTGTAGGAAGGTAAAAGAAAAACAAAAAGACAACGAATCAATTCAAACAAATTTCAAGCCATACGGATATTTTTAAAATAGTGCTAAAAAATTAGTTGGTCCAACTTGTTAAAATCGTGCCTAAATTTTTCAAAAAAATTGCTAATTTTCGACTTGGAAAACTAATGCCTAATTTTTACCAGGGTTATACACTTCACGAAAAATTTTTTTCTTTTCTTCATTCCAGACATTAACGAAAGTAATATTTTTAGAATGTTTTAGAACTGCATGATCAATTAATGAAGGTAAACGCTTGAATATTTTACCACAAAAAGGGCATGGCCTTTTTTTCCAGGTCAATTTTTCCAAAAACCCATAATGCTGCAGCGCATTGAGTTGCAAAAATATTTGTTAAAAATTCCCTGCCTTCTTGCCTCAATGTCTGCCTGGGCCCTGGTTCCGCATTCGGGGCACTTTGGCATTTTTTCCCATTTGTTAACTTTAATTTTTTTAAATTGCATATTCCTCACATCTATTCGGGCAAATTCTATTAATTGGATGAATCTGCAAAAATCTTTTTTTTATGGCCCCGCAAATTTTGCATTTGTGGATCTCGCCGGTTTTAGCTCTCATCTTAATCTGTGTGTTATTTTTTCCTGGATTGAGCTATTAGGATCTAGCAGGCCATTTTGATACATTGTAGCAAAAGCCCGCAAAATTTCTGGATTTTTTTCCTTCCATTCTTCAATAATGTTGAGAAATTCTGATTTTTTCTTTAATCGGTCTATTTCGTTGCGCAGTTCCGGGGATGTTATTGCATCCTGGTCGGCCTTGGCCACTGCAAGGCCCAATTTTACTAAATGTCGAACTGCTGCAGAAAAGTCTGCTAGTTCCCTGGTGTTTACTAGCTCGTCAATCTCTTCAATAGTATTAAGATCAAATTTTACAGACTTTAAGGCCCTAATTGGGCATTTACGATAATACATTTTTTCTTACCTTGTATTTGTTAAATCCCGTCTGCTGCAGTGGCCCCAAAACGTCAGCCCTGCGCTGCAGTTCCTGGATAGAGTGATTAAAGAAATTAAAATTAAATTTATTTCGTGGAATTACTTTTTTTTGTTGTCTTACGTATTTTCGATCACTTAATTTTTTAATTTTAATGGGCCTAATTACCACTGCAGCCCCATTAATTTCAATTTCAATGGCATTATTAGCTATTGTAAAGGCCCCCTCTTTCTCTAAATGCTTTGTATTTTTCCCAATTAATCTTATACTTTGGCGGGCCCGTTGTATGCAGTGGGCTGTCTTTTTCTTCTGGCGATTTTTCAATTAATTCCAGGCCCACAAGTTCGGAAAACCTGGCATTGAATGCATCTATTGACATTTTTTTACCTCTTATTTTTTCTAATTTATCCAGGAAGTAAGCGCGATAATTTTTTTTTAAAAACCATTCATCACGGTAATCAGTTCCAACAGTATAATCTAAAACCCATTCATGTTCTAATCTAAGAACCTGGAATTTTTTGGCATAAGCTGCGCCAACTCTATTTTTTTTTCTTACTCTTAGAACCTGGCCACATGGGCAGGCCGTGCAGTTATCTGCATCTAATTCTGCATCTAAAATATTCCCCTGCGCTGTCAACTTTACCTCTAGGAAATTGATCTATAAAAATACGCGTAAGACGGTAATTTCCACTCTGGAAAAAATGCACTGTTGTAGAGTCGTAATACGTATGACGTATTACGTATTACGTATTACGGCATAAAAAAATGGAAGTGAAAAAATACACTTCCAAATCAGATCGCTTTACTTATTATTGGCACAAAATCAAAAAAGGTGGCTTATTCTGGGCCCGCGCTGTCAACAAGTAAAGGCCCAGGGTTTGCCTTTTGTTTAGCCTAAAATTTCTCTATGTCTAAAGCCAATTTCAGGGTAAAATTGAGGGGAATTAGTTTTATAAAAAAATTTCTGCCTACGTCTACTATAATATAAGTAGCGGTTTTTTTGAAGGAACCGCTTTATTCATAGAAATTTTTCGGAAATTTCATTTTTTTCATGGCCTCATCATAGCTAAGGCCCTGCTTATACAATTCAATGAGCTGCTGCAGTAGAATATTATCAGCCCGCCTTTTTTGTTCTGATTCATCAAAGTCAGTTCTTAATTTTTCAATTTCTTTTCTGTTTGATTCTTCTTTGAATCTGTCAGAAATATCCAGGGCCTCAATTTCGTTAATGGTTAAAAATGGAATAAATTTTCTAAACTCATTAAAAAATTTTGGAATATCGACAACTCTGTATCTTTCATCTAATCCCGTTATGTGTCCAACATACCAATGCTCTATTAGCTGTTTATCTAGGCCGTGTTCCTGGGCTGCATCTTTCAAAACGGTATTGGCAAATTTCCTAGTATGATGCGTACTAGCATAATCTGATTTTTTGGCTTTTTTGCCCCCTGGTGTTGTGCCCTTAACGCCCAATTTTTTTAATTTAGAATTTGCATAAGATGTTAAACGGTCTTGAATGTCTTTACCTCTAAGGCCTGCATGATTTACTTTAATTTCACTTCCATCTAATCCAAGCAATTCATGGAACCCGGCCCCAAGCTGCTGCTGCAGTTGCTTCTTGTAAGCCTTGAAGGCCCTGGAAGCTTCTGGGGTTAAAAATCCAATATATTCCTCAACGCCTGAAATTTTATAATTTTCTGCTGTTAGTGGTTTTTCTAACTCTTCTGAATCTGGGTAAATTCTTACTAACATACAATTTTCTTTGTAATCAATAATATCTGCAAAACGCATTTCAGAAATGGCCCCAACTCTGCAGCCCGTACTTAGTCTAATGTGTAAAGCAATTCTTTGAAAATCATTTGTATGCAATGCAAAAAAATCCCGCATTTGTTCTAATGTCAAAATTTTCTGGCCCGATTTAGCTTTAACGGGTTTTTGTATTTTCTTCAAATCATCAAAGTATGCATCAATATGAAAAGTTTTGAATAATGAAATTAAGCTTGAAAGTCTGGT
>PVBE010922628.1_pt1 | contig 13775 bp, 13 predicted proteins | sample 1631181 | NCBI WGS metagenome assembly PVBE01 (sample SAMN08397723, study PRJNA350692) | Marine metagenome, whole genome shotgun sequencing project. | isolation source: water | place: Pacific Ocean | collected 2012-04 | reverse complement strand
GACCCCTCTCGGCAGATCTTTTGCACTTGCGGGTCGGTTCTGGCCTGAAATCTCAGTGGTTGTGGGTCGTTCCGCCGACTTCATGAATAATGCAGGCTAGGGCCTATCTGGCGTCTGGTACTCGAGTCCAATTCGGCCAAGCCGCGTCTTGAACTCCTTGAGCACCGTATCCGCGAGGACTGCCTCCATCTGGCTGGGATCAGCGCTGGCCAGGTCGGTGCCATGCCAGAGCTGGCTCCTGGGAACATCTCCGCTCTCCAGCTCGGTCTGCTGGGCGATGCGGCGAACCTCCTGCACGGCCGACGCCTGTCCGCTGAATCGATCCGCGAAGGTTGCGAGCATGTAGTAGGCCATCTCCTTCTGCATCCGCTCGACCTCGGACCTCTTCTCGGGCTGCTCGCGGATCAGCGAGCCGATCCGGTTTTCACCGAAGCCCACGTGTCGTCGCTCGTCCGCAATCGTCCCGGATAGCGTCTGGGCAAACTTGGGGTTCGCTTCGACGTTGGCGACCTGCATCATCTCGAAGACGCTGAATGCCAGACCCTCGAGGACGATGTTCTGTCCGACGACCCCCGCAACAAAGTCCCCCTCATCGACCTTTTCGAGCAAGATCTCTGCGAACTTCACCAGATTGGGATTGGCGAATCGAGCGATCGTTTCCTCGAGCTCGTGCTTCTCGACGCCGAGATCGAAGAGACGCTGAGTGAAGATCTCGACGTGCCGGGCCTCGTCGAGGGTCTGGGTCGCCAGGAAACGCTTGCTCCCATGGTCCGGCGCCGCGTTGATCAGCCCGGAAGACGCCGCCAGCGCCGCGCGCTCGCCCACCACCAGCTGGACGGTCGTGCTGATCGCCTCCTCGCGGACCGTTTGATTCTCGAGCACGAGGCCCGGCTCCTGCGCGTCGGGCTGGTGCCCGTATTCGGTGTTCATCAGGTAGCTCTGGGGGCAGGATTCGAGCCAGTTCTGGATCGAAAAGGCGTTCAGGAAATCCGACACGGTTTCACCTCCGATACCTCCGATGGGCCATCGAATGGCCGTGGGCACGCTCGGCGCCGGTTCTCGCGCCGTCATCCGCCGAGCAAGCGATCCCTCTCTATTCGATGGGCCATCCATGGTGTGACCATGACTGCAATCACCGTTGCAATCACCGTTGCAGTCACCGTTGCAGTCACCGTCGCTATCACTACTGGAATCACCGCTGCTGCAATCACCGTACCGAAACTGACGTGGACCTCAGTTTTGCGAAACCGGCGAATCCACTCCACAGCGAGGTAATCTGTCGGACTGGGAGGCGAGGTGCTGTGACGCTTTGTCGCGCTCGGAGAAGACGAGGCCCCGTGAAGCCTCCGCTGGGAAATCTGCGCGGCGCAGGGCGTATGTGGCCACGTGTAGACGGCCCACAGGCTGGGCGGGCAGCGCAGCTTTCGAGTGCAGCGCAGCCAACGGGATTGGATCCGACTCTGGACCTGCGGCGTCTGCCGGGCCGACCTGGCAGGGGGCCAAAGAACTCCGGACCGAGCCCGGTGCGTGGATTTTCGGTGCAATCGAGGCGCGGTGGCCGCTGGGGTGAACCCCAGCTGTTTCGCAACGAAGAGTGGGCCGAATTGACGCGTGCCCGGCGACGGGAGTGGGTTCTTCAGCCCCCTGCTAGACAGTCTGGCTGAAGAGCGGGGTTTCCGAGCGCCGCTGGGCTTCGAGGTAGGCGTCGAAGAGCATCGCGATATTGCGGACCAGCAGGCGGCCGTCATCCGTCGCTCGAAAATCAGCCTCGCCGTCGCGCACGACGAGTCCATCTCGCTCGAGGGGTTCGAGGCTCGCGAGCTCCTCCGCAAAACAGGCGCCGAAGTCGTCGTCGAAGGCGGCCGCAAAATCCCGGGCGAAGACGCCTCCGCGGCACATGATCTGCTTGATCACCCAGCCTCGGCGTCGGTCTTCCTCCGAGAGGAGATGTCCCCGAAATGTGGCGAGACCGCGGGCAACGACGCGCTCCTCCCACTCGCCAAGGCCCCGGACGGACTGCGCAAAGGCCGTTCGCAGCTCGCTGATTCCACTCGGCCCAAAGGCGATCAGATCCTCGCCACTCCTGGTCGTGTAGCCCATGAAGTTGCGGTGCAGCTCGCCCGCCCGAGCCGCACGCGCCAGGGCGTCATCTCGGAGCGCGAAATGATCCATCCCGATGTACTCGTAACCCGCATCCAGCAGGCGCTCGATCGAACGCAGCAGAATGCGGAGCTTCTGGGCACCGCTCGGCAGATCGTGGCGCTCGAAGCCGCGCTGCTGCTTCGCCACCCAGGTCACGTGGGCGTAGGAGTAGAGCGCAATCCGATCCGGTGCCATCTCGATCACCGTGTCGAGGGTGCGATCGAAGGAGGTCTCGGTCTGGAAGGGCAGCCCATAGATGAGGTCGAAATTCACGCCTTCGAATCCCGAGCGTCGAGCGCGCTCGACGAGTGCAGCGACCTGCTCGACCGACTGGTCACGGTGGACGGCGGCCTGAACCTTCCGATCGAAATCCTGAACGCCCAGCGAGATGCGATTGAAGCCTCGACTCTCGAGTGAATCGACGTGATCGAAGCTCGTAACGCGTGGATCGACCTCGATCGACCGCTCCGCACCCGGCTCGGGCGGGAAGGCCGCGTCGACGGCGTCGATCAAACGGACAAGCTGTTCGGGAGACAGGTGGGTCGGCGTGCCGCCTCCGAAATGGAGCTGGGAGGCGGGGTGCACCGAGCCCAGAGCTTCTCGCACGGCCTCGATCTCCAGGTCGAGAACGTCGAGAAAGCGCGCAGGCAACGCTTGTTTTTTGGTGATCACGCGATTGCAGGCGCAGAAATGGCACAGGCTCCGACAGAACGGGATGTGGACATACACGGAGAGTCGGGCGTCGGCGTCGTTCGGAATGCCGCCCAGCAGATCGCGAAAGGTGTCGGCATCCTGCGAATCGCTCCAGCTCGGCGCGGTCGGATAGCTCGTGTAGCGCGGCCCGGCCAGCTCGTAGCGAGGCAGCACGGCCTCGAGATGGGAACGATTGATCTTCATCAGGACTCCGGAGTTCGCCGCCGCGGGCTAGGTCTCGAGACTCGAATGGCCAAGACACGACACCGGACCTTCGGTCACTCGCGCGATCAACTCCTCCTCTCCTCGTTCGTGCCGATTGAGGAAGTCGGCAAGCTGGTCGATTGCAGCGAAAGCGGCCCCACGATCCGCCGTCGAAAGTACGGCTCGGATCTGCGAGAGCTCGGCTCGCATCAACTCGTGTTCTCGAATCAGTTCCTGGAGCTCATTCGCCATGTCATTGCGCAATCCGTGCAGTGCCGGAAAACAGATGTCCTCTTCGACCGACATGTGAGCGTCGAGTGCCGTCGAAAAGAGCAGGAAGTCTCCCACCGCCTTGCGCGCTCCTCCCCGAGCCACCGATTCCGTTACATGCTCGAACAGATCTCCCAATTGTCGGTGCTGGGACGAAATCCGACGCTCCTCACCCTGCATTCCCAGCTTCAGGCCTCGATCGATCGGGGCCTCGCTCTCGGCGGCGATCCTGGGCATGACCTGATCCTCCTGGCTGATTGACCTGGAATCGAATCAACTCGACGAGGTCGAAACTGCGTAAGCCAGAGACCACTCCCAGACGATGGTAGCGCGCCGCGGCGACACCACGGGGGATAAGTTGTCAGGCGCATGTCGAAGGAGTCGCAGCCCGCATCAGGAGCGACCGAATCACTCAGCACGACGAGGTCGATCCCGAAATCGAACCCTGGCCGTCGCTGCGGACAAGGCGTCCTCATCGCGGCCTCTCGGAGCCACGTCGAGAATCGGATAGACGAGGCTGGTCTTTCAGCCCCCCGGGCATCGCGGCGGCAGCTGTGAAAGGTGTCGCGCACGGCGTCTCGGATGAACCGCGTCAGCCCGGGCCCTTCCGCACCACAGGGATGACCGGAGCGGTGGTTGTCGAGCATCTCACCGGCCTCGAAATCCTGGCAGGACGCCTCGGGGACCGAGACAGCGGGCCACGCGCCCCGTTTGGTTGGTGAGCGGTAGCAGGGCGAGGGGCTCGCTTCGAAACGGCGTCGATCGCGAGGCCGAGCGAGCCTCGGCCGGCCGATCGAAGCATTCACTCATCGCCCGGGAAAGCTGGAGATCGCAGCGCGATCCGATGCCGCGTGGGGCAAGGCGCCGCCGGCCGCGCAGCAGACGAGGCGCGAATCCCTTTCACGTCCGACACCCGAGTCGGCGCCGCGGCACTCACCCGAACAGGACAAAGTCAGCACTCGGAAACGCCCGAAAGGTCGGCCAACAGGGGCCGACTCTCCGCAAGGGCCGTCTCCATCGGTGCCGCAGGCCGAAGATGACAAACGTGGAAAAACGCGTGGAAAAACGCCGGCAACTCCGAACACGACGGCGCCTCGACTGCGAGATCGCGATGGACTGCGATCGCAACGACGGAATCGTCTACGACCTCTCGGCGCGAGGTCTTTTCGTCCAGACTCCGGCCAGGCCAAGGCTCAACAGCGTGGTCGAGGTGATCTTTCCCGCCTCTCAGACCCGCGCGGAAATCCGAGTCGAGGCAGGTGTCGCCCGCAAACACGTCGCCCCCCGCGGGACGCAGTTCTCGCTTCCCACCGGCGTCGGTCTCGAGATCCTCGCGCCACGGGCCGAATACGAAAGTTGCGTATTTCAACCGGCCTGCCCGCCGCTCGGCGAGTCCGACGGGGTCACTGGCAGTGGCGACCCGGGCCCGAAACAAGCGACGAGGTCCTACCGAATTCGTCTGGCCCGAGGCGATCATTCGGACTCCCGGATCCTGTCGCTCCGCTGCGAGAGCGAGGCCAACGCTCGGACCCGCACACTGTCGCGAGCCGGAGCCGGCTGGAAGATCGCCGACGTCCTACCGCTCTAGCAGGCCACCTCGACAGCGTGTCCGCCTCGGACAATCAGTGACAAAGATCACAGTCTGCTGGCGATACGCAGCCGACAGTTCAGGGGTGCGCTCGGGGTCGCTCCACGCCAGCTCCGAATAGCATAGAGACCCCACGATTCGATCCACATGAGAATCGCCATGCCCTTCTTCTCTCGACGCATTCCCTACGATCGCAAGATACTCCTGCGAGATGCGGAATTGGCCGTCGAAAATCGCCGCTGGCGCAGGGCCGTTCGCAGCTATGGACTGATCCTCGCCGCCGAACCGAACAACGCTGAGATGCATTTTCGGATCGCATCGGCGTTGGCTCGGATCGGGCACCATTTCGAAGCCTGGGAGTCCTTTCAGATCGCCGCCCAATCTCCCGAGATCGCCGGCAGCAGCGCGCAGAGCATCGCGCTCTACAAAACGGCCACCGAACTGATGCCCCGCTGCGCCGAAGCGTGGCGCGAGCTGTCGCGCGCGCTGTTGCGCCACCAGGAGCCGGACGCGGCGCTTCGAGCGCTGCACCAGGGACGGCGGCATTTCAAGAGCCGGCGACGGCGAGCAGAGGCGATCGCAATCCTGCGTGACGCGCAAGAACTCGATCCCTGGAGATCGGACGTCGTGCTCGACCTCTGCCGTCTGCTGGGACGACGTAAGCGCAGCGCCGAAGCGCTCTTTCTGCTCAACGAACTCGAGCGCCGCGTCGAGGGGCACGAACGGAGCCGCGCCCTGGCGCTGGCCTGGCGAATCGACCCGACCATCACCCAGGCCTGGAAATGGATGATGTCCGCCAAGAAGGCGCGCCGCGCCGAATCGAAGGGCCGAGGATACGGCGTCCGGCGGCGCGCCTAGCATATCTCGCTGCCACGCCGCTGGCCTGGGCTTTCGAGCCCCGGATGAAGACCAACCTGGTAGTCAGAAGCGATCGCTCCGCGGCCCCTCGCCGCCGGGACCGAGCCGCCCACCCGCTCCGAGATGCCCCTTGCCCGGAACGAAATTGACCTCGATTCGAATCCCGTCTGGATCTTCGAAGAGAACCGAGTAATAGCCTGGCGCGAATTGAGAGCCATCTTCGGGAGGATGCACGATCTTGGCGCCGAGTTCGTCGGCGGCGTAGCGATGGATGGCGTCGATATCCTCCGCCTCGCGTGCACGAAAGCAGATGTGGTGTAGACCTGGACGATCCTGGTCAAACTCGCGGTCGCGCTTGTCGGCGGGTGCACCGCGCACCAGAACACCGGTGCGGCTGCCGATGCAATAGATCGTGTCCTGGTTCTTGATCAGCGTCTTCATCTCGAAGAAATGACAGAGTTTCTCCCAGAAGGGAATGCACGACTCGGGATCCTTCACCGAGAGCTGGATATGAGCGATGCCGTTCAGCGCGACCGACATGATTATCTCCTTGTCGAAATCGTGAGAGGAAAGAAAGTCCGATCTCGAGAGCCATCGGCCGCTCGGAAAGGCTACCGAACCGAACATTCTATCCCAGCCAATCCGTCGCTTCGCCAGGCATGGCTCTCTCTCGCCCAGAGCGGAGAGCAGAAACAGCAACGCTGCAAAGATCGACTTCAACGAGAGGAAGCTGAGTACGTCGGCATTTCGAGGCCTACCGGAATACACGAATCCCCTCGAAGCACGTCGAGCGGGCGTTCGAGCATGCGACGGATCGACCCATCCGGGTCACCCTGTGATGTATTCCTGCGATGTGTTGTTGCGATGTGTTGTTGCGATGTGTTGTTGCGATGTGTTCCTGCAATGTGTTGTTGCCTCGGAATCACGACGCGGTCACAATCTCGATTGGATCCTGTCCCTCCCCCCGGACACCAGGAGATCCCCCCATGGCTGATTGGCACTACGACCGACTCAGTTCCCAGGACAATACGTTCCTCCTTTGGGAAAAGGGTAACGTACACATGCACGTCGCCTCCGCGAATATCTTCGACATCGGCCCACTGGCGGCTCCGGAAGGTGGCGTCGACTTCGATCTCGTCAAACGCGCGACGCAGAGCTTCCTCCACCGCGTTCCACGATACCGTCAGCGCATTCACGAGATTCCCGTCTTCGACCACGGGGTCTGGGTCGACGATCCGCATTTTGATCTCGACTATCATATCCGCCACACAGCGCTTCCCAAGCCGGGTAGAATCGATCAGCTCCAGAACCTTGTCGCGCGGATCATGGCGCAGCCCCTCGACCGACTGCGACCACTCTGGGAAACCTGGATCGTAGAGGGGCTCGAGGGAGGAACTCAGTTCGCGATGATCACGAAGATCCATCACTGCATGACCGATGGAGCTTCGGGTGTCGACCTCGCAAATATTCAGTTCTCTGCGTCGCCCGAACCCGTCGAACTCTGTGCGACCGAGAGATTCCGACCTCGGCCTGCACCTCGCCGCCTGGAACTCTTCACGAACGAGGCGCGGCGTCAGGCGTCGATCCCACTGGAGATCGTTCGTGACTTCCGCCACTTCGTCGAGGACACGGACGATCTCCGCAAGGAGGTCGCCACGCGCGTCAACGCCCTGACGCGCCTCTTCGGGTTGGGTTTGAATGCGGACGAAACACCGCTCAATGGGCGCCTCGGACCCCATCGGCGCTTCCAGTGGGTCTCCTGTCGCCTCGACGATCTCAAGGCAATCCGCAAGGGCCTCGGTTGCTCGATCAACGACGTCGTGCTGACTGTGGTCACCGGTGCGGTTCGCGAGCGTCTACTCACCCATGGCTGCGACGTGAACACAACCGAGTTCAAGGTCTCGACACCGGTTTCGGTTCGCCGAGACGAAGACAAAGGCAAGATGGGAAACCAGGTCTCGTCATGGATCATCCCACTCCCCATCAGCGAGCCCGATCCGACGATGCAGCTCGAAGAGATCCACGCCCTGACCGAGGAGCTCAAGGCGACCAATCGGGCAATCGGCATCCAGACGATCAACCAGATCCAGGAATGGACCCCCTCCACGCTGCTCTCGCTGGGTGCCCAGTCCATGTCTGGCCCGATCAATACGATCGTGACCAATGTTCCCGGCCCGCAAATGCCGCTCTATTTTCGCGGAGCTCGACTGAGAGCAATCTATCCCGCCGTTCCGCTGATGCAGGGCATGGGTCTCGGGATCGCACTTACGAGCTACGCAGGGTCGATGGGTGTCGGATTCAACTGCGATCCCGACATCGTGCCGGACCTCGACGACTTCGTGGCTCGATTCATCGAGTCGATGCAACAGCTCGCCAAGGCCGCCCGCGTTGAGATCGGGCCGATTTCTCAAAATCTTCTCGATATCCAGGCAATTCCCGATTGATCCCACCAATCCATGATGGCAAACTCGTAGCCTTCCGCGATAGATGCAGCCATTTCTCGCGCGAGCGCGGGCAGCAGTCGCTGGTACTCCCGGGCGTCGCATAGTAGTGGTCAGGAAGCGCCATCGCCCCGAATCCAAGACCCTCAGCCTCGTGTATATTAAGGGCGCTTCGCGTCGATAGGAGATCCCGACTCAATGCTGAACCAGACTCGCCTGGCTCCTTGGCTTGCGCTCGTCGTCCTCGTCCTGACCCACTGCCAGTCGCCCACTTCCCATTCACCGACCGAATTCGATGAGCTTCGGGACGCCAGTGAGGCCCATCTTGCCTACGAACGTGGCGACTGCGAATCGGTGGCGCGCATGTCGAGTCCCAGAAAGCTCCAGACATGGCAGCCAAATGAAAATCACTACTCCATGCTCTTGCTCCGGGCCTTCTGCCAGGAGATCGCGGGGGACGGCAAGGCTGCACGCAGCAGCTACGAAGACTTGATCCAGATCGCGCCGGACTCCTTTGCCGGACACGATGCTCGGGAACGGCTGCGGATCCTCATCATCGAACAGAATGATCCCGATGGCGCACGCTGGTTACGCGAATCCCGCGAACGTGCGATGGCGGCCCAATCGAATCAATCGAGCCGCGTGCCCGTCGAACGTCGACTGGCCACATTTCCTCCCGTGCCACAAGCGGCCGGAATCGAGGGATATGCCGTGGTGGAGTTCGGCGTGACGCCGCAAGGCCAGACGTCGAATCCCGTAGTCGTCGAATCGAGCCCACGCTTCCTCTTCGACGGAGCCTCGATCCGTGCGGTCCGAAAATGGCAGTATACGCGCAGCGCAGACAGCGATCGCCAGGTGATCAAGCTGCTATTCCGACGCGCTGAAGCCACCGGCAACGCGCTGGAAATCGTTGACCCGAGCCCAGGCTTCGAGGCGGAGCCAACACCGTAGTGGCCGGAGCGTTGCTGGATTTCTCAGCCCGAGGCGGGCTTACGGGCCCCGTGTGCGAAGAGCCCGAGTGCCAACAGGGCGAGTAGCGCCGCGGCGAGGAAGGGCGCACCCGGAAAATCGATGATCGCACCTTCCCGACTGTACTGGTGAAAGAGTTCGGTCATGATCAGCGGCGAAATGATCATCGTCAGGCTCATCAAGCTCGTGGTCGCACCCTGAAGCTCGCCCTGGGCATCCGACGGCACTCGATTGGCCATCATGCTTCGAATCGCTGGTTGCGCGAGGCCGATCAGGGCAAAGGGAAAAATGCCCGCAAAGAGCATCCAGCTCTCGGTCGCGAAGGCGAAGACCAGGAAGCCGATGGCCATCGCAGAAAAGCCGATCACGACGGCCTTCTCCTCACCGAGCTTCTCGATCACCGGCCCCACCAGCGTGGCGTTGACGAACATGACCGTCGCGCCGACCACGAAGAGCGAGGCCCCAACCATGGAGGTCGACCAGCTGAATTTGTGCATCGTGTAGAAGCCCCAAACGGCCGGGTTGGCGTCGTGTGCGATTTGATACGGAACCAGAACGAAGAGCAGGCCCAGAACGACCGGATATTTTCGGATCTGTAGCAGGGCGCCGATCGGATTCGCTCGCCTCAAATCAAAGGGCCGCCGCGATGACCTGGGCAGCGATTCCGGCAGCACCAGGAGCCCGTAGAACACGTTGACGACCGACAAGAAGGCCGCCGCCCAGAATGGAACCCGGGAGCCGTATTCACCCAGGAGTCCACCGATGACGGGCCCCAACATGAACCCAAAACCCCAGGCAGCACTCAGGTATCCGAAATGTTTGGCGCGCACCTCGGGCGGGCTGACATCTGCGACATAGGCGTTGGCCGTGGCGAAGGTGGCACTCGCGATCGCGGAGATGGCCCTGCCGAGGAAGAGCCAGACCAGGCTCGGCGCCAGCGCAATCACCACGTAGTCGATCCCCAGCGCAGCGAGCGAGATCAACAAGACGGGGCGCCGCCCGAAGCGGTCTCCGAGGTTGCCGAGGATCGGAGCGGCGAAGAATTGAATGGCTGCGAACAGAAACATCAGCGAGCCGCCATAGCGCGCGGCCTCCGCAAAACCTTCCCCCGTCAGCTCGCGGATCAGCTCCGGCATAACGGGTGCGATCATCCCGAACCCAATGGTATCGATCAGAATCGTGATCAGGATGAAGGCAATCGCGTGTTTGCGCTGCTTCGAGTCGCCGGAGCTCATCGACCTCCCCCCGAAGCGGCCGCTGAATCGGCTCCGGTCTGGACATACTACCTCAGACTGGGTCGAGACCCGGGGTCGAGCTTCCTACCTCGTCTCTCTCGTGGCCCGAGTTCGGGCCTCGAATCGACGTTGTTTGCCAACGTACCAGTTATTCCTTACTACTTTGAGGGTGAGATGAATCCCGCGCGGTCCAGCGAAATCAAGAGTCCGAATGGATCCACGCGAAGATGGACTCGGATCATGGGCATCACGAATCTCCACGCACTGCACCGAAGGGAAGGTTGATCATGGCCGAAGTCACCAGGCGACGACTCTTTTCTGCAGATTCCCACTGCGTCATCACGACGGAGCAGGTCAAGAACAACCTGGCGTCCCGATACCACCAGGCCTGGGACGAGGGCATGGCACGACACGAGTCCAAGCAGAACGAGATCCAGGCGGGCGAGAAGCTCGAGCTCGAGGATTTCGTCGACCTCGAGGCCGCGCGTCATCCCGGCTACTTCGACTCGACCGAGCGACTGGCAGCGATGGACGCGGACGGCGTGCAGTGCGAGGTCATGTACTCGGAGTTCGACTTCACGAGCAAGGTCTACGAGATCGGCGAGCACTGGAAGCAGTGCGCCACGGCCTATAACAACGCCCTCCACGACTTCGCTTCCATCGACCCCAAGCGTATCCTGATCACCTACCAGCTACCGCTCATCGACATCGACTACGCCGCCTCCGAGGTCTATCGCCTGGCCGACTTCGGCGCTCGATCGATCCAGATTCCGAATTTTCCGAGCGAGCTCGGCATGCCCGACTACCATGACAAGCGCTACGAGAAGCTGTGGCATGCCTTCGAGGAGACGGGCGTCGTGGCCGCGAACCACTTGACCCTCAAGAATTCGCTATGGGACACGTTCAGGCGCGACCCGACTCCACAGAAGGGCATCTTCACGGCCCTGCCGGCCATGGCGATCGCAGAGACGCTCTGTTGGTACATCCTCACAGGCGTGCTGGAACGGCATCCGAAGCTGCGCGTCGTACTCGTCGAGCCGGGGCTCTTCTGGCTGGCCGGCTTTCTCCGGTTTCTCGACGGCCGGATGGGTGAGCACTACGACTTCCCTGGCGTGGAGGAGCTGCCGTCCACCTACTTCAAAAGACAGATGGCGGCGACCTTCGTCCAGGAGCCCGAGGGCGTCGAGCAGCGCCACACTCTCGGAATAGAGAACGTCCTCTGGTCGACGGATTTCCCGCACCCCTGTTGCAACTGGCCGAACGCCACCACCACAATCGAGACCCTCTTCAAGGGCGTGCCCGAAGCAGAGATCCAGAAGATTACCTGGGGCAACGGAGCCCAGATGTACGGAATCGAATAGCGGGACTTCGCAGGCCCAAGGGAGTGCCGAATTCCATGCCCGTTGAGGAAATCCAGCCGGATCGACCGCAACCCCTCCCCACGCGCAACAGCGCCTTCTACTGGGAGGGAGCCCTGCGCGGTGAATTTCTCGGTCAGCGCTGCTCGGGCTGCTCCCAGTTCCGCCACCCTCCTCGACCGATGTGCCCAAAATGCCTGAGCGTAGACTGGCAGGCGGTCCCGCTCACCGGACGCGGCACGATCTATTCCTGGATGCTTCCCGTACATCCAAGGATGCCGATGTTCGAATACCCGCTCATCTGCGTACTCGTCGACCTCGAGGAGGGGATCCGGATCTTCTCGAACCTCTACGAATGCGCGCCGGAGGACGTCGCGACCGGGATGCAGGTCGAGGTCTTCTTTGCGCCGACGAAGAACGGCAAAGCGGTGCCTGTGTTCCGCCCGATCAAGGGAGGAGAGTAGTGGCCAGCGGCAATGCGGCGGTCATCGCCGGCATCGGTCAAACGGAGTTCTCGAAGAACTCGGGACGCAGCGAGCTCCAACTCGCCTGCGAGGCGATCAAGGCGGCGCTGGACGACGCCGGACTCGAGCCAGCAGACATCGACGGCATGTCGACCTTTACGCTCGACAACAACGAAGACATCGACATCGTGCGCTCGATGGGCATCGAGAATCTGCGCTTCTCGTCGCGCTCGCCCCATGGCGGCGGCGGCTCGATCGGCACCCTGGCGCATGCCATGGCGGCCGTCTGCTCGGGGCTCGCAAACGTCGTCGTCTGTTATCGCGCGATGAACGAGCGCTCCGAGGCGCGCTTCGGCATCGCCCATCTCGAACCCAACTCGAACAGTACGGGTTCCGGTTCGGGTTTTCTCGAATGGAGCATGCCCTATGGCGCCATGACGCCAGCGGCCTGGACCGGCGTCCAGGCGCAGCGCTACATGCACAAATACGGCGTCACCAACGAGGACTTCGCGCCTGTTTCGGTTCAGATCCGTCAGAACGCGGCGACAAATCCACTGGCCTGGTTCTTTGAAAAGCCAATCACGATCGATGACCACCAGAACTCGCGCTGGATCGTCGAACCGATCTTCCGATTGCTCGATTGCTGCCAGGAGAGCGACGGTGGCGTGGCGATCCTGATTACGACCGAAGAACGCGCCCGGGACCTTCGCCAGAAACCGGCGAAGATTGCCCATGCAACCCAGGCCGTCCCCTTCGAGACGGAGACCGTCACAGATTTCTATCACCACGATCTCACGCTCTTCGACAGCGGGATCCAATGCGCAAAAGATCTCTACGAGCGAACTGGGATCGGCCCGACGGACATCCAGGTCGGCATGCTCTACGACCACTTCACGATCGCCGTCTTCTGGCACCTCGAAGCCAACGGCTTCTGCAAACCGGGGGAAGCTGCGGACTTCGTCAGCGACGGACATCTCGCACTAGGTGGGTCGATCCCGCTGAGCCCGAACGGTGGACTGATCGGCGAGGCCTACATCCATGGCATGAATCTCGTGACAGAGGCCGTCCGGCAGATCCGTGGCACGGCCACGAATCAGATCGAGGACGTCGAGAACGTACTTCTCTCGGCTGGAATGAGTGGAGCGATCTTGAGTCAGTGTTAGGGATGTCGGCGCGACCCGTGACGAAGGTCGCGCGAGCGCAGCCGGGGCATCGACGGATCTCCGACTGCCCGTCATCCGCAGCCCGATTAGATCCTGCGAGCGAGGGCCGGAGGCGACGGGCATTGACAAGGCGCGACCAGCTACTGCGCTGAATCGGGCTCCAGCGTCGGCACGGTCCATCCTCGAATCGAGCGACTCGTGCGCCCGGGCCGCTGCTTACCGTTCTGCGCGCGGATTCGCTCGAAGTGTTGGATCGGCATCGCGTCCGAGGCCTTCGGCAGTTTCGACCCCGCATCGGGCCCCCAGCCCTTGTCATAGGGCGCGAGCATGTGCTCGTGGATGCAGCGTTTGCGCTTGAATTTCCAGCCCGAGTGCTCCCGGGCATATTCG
>PVBE010596146.1_pt1 | contig 13775 bp, 10 predicted proteins | sample 1631181 | NCBI WGS metagenome assembly PVBE01 (sample SAMN08397723, study PRJNA350692) | Marine metagenome, whole genome shotgun sequencing project. | isolation source: water | place: Pacific Ocean | collected 2012-04 | reverse complement strand
TACGACGCCTGCCGGTCATTCTGCTGGCGGCGTCAGGCGGACGGAGGTCAACTGCCCGTAGCGCGTCCTCCACAGCTCCTGCCCGACATCCAGTCCAACGAACGCCCTCGGTGCGGTCCGGTACAGGTCCCAGTACTCCTCATCCTCGTCCCGGACCCGTCCGAGATCCACCGGGAACGGAGGATCCCACCCCCCCATCGTTGCTGAATCGGAAAGGCCCGGATAGGTAGGCGCAAGCGTCGGGTCACCGCCGAGACCATTCATTCCAACGGACCCGCGCAAGGCAAATTCGGTGATTCGCGTTTCCAGGCGCCCACCTTCATGCCAGACATAATAGTCGAGCTCCACCGTGTCACCGGCGTTCGCGTCCAGGTCGTTCCACGCCCAGTCGTTCAGCCAGATCGACGGAAGATCGCTCGCCGGCTCCAGCCCGGCGGTATCTGTAAGGGACCGAAACTCGTCTCCATCCAGCGCCGCGACCAACGAGTACGGCGATTCGCGATCACCAACCCGAATCGTGTTCGCCAGATAGGTAAACACACCCGTTGCCTTCCAACCCAGTTCGGACGCGGCGGCGCGGGCTGCTTCGGCGACGCGATCGTCCACGGCGACCCTTCCGCTTTCGACCGACAATCCGCCGCCCGAGCCCACTGCGGCAGTCTCCATGATGTCAATGATGTCAACGATGTCGACGACGTCGACGACGTCGACGTCGAGGTCATCCAGGTCATAGGCCGAACGCAACAAGCCTTCAAGCTCCGCCTGCCGGGCTGCAGTTTCGAGCGCATCGGAGGAATCGGAGGACGGGTCGGAGACAAGGATACCGTTCACCCTTCCGACCTGATCCAGTTCACGTTGCAACTGCACCAGTGGGATGAAGACGGCACGGACGACACCCTGCTGCGGCCGAACGGAGAACTCTCCCAGTTCGTCCAGGCCCAGCGTTCCGGCCACATTCAGGCGTAGCGTACGGCCGAGGCCATCCTTGTCACTATGAAGCGAATCCAACGGCACGTCCGAAGGCCTCGCCACGCGAACCAGGAGGGAATCCCCGGACCCGACGTCGAACTCATCAGCCAGGCTCGAACTCACCAGCACCTCACGGTTCAGAAGAGGCTGCTCGGGCTTTCCGTGGAACATCCAGAATCGGGAATCCACACCGTAAACCATGACACCGGAGGCGCGTCGCCCGGTACTCTCGTGGGTCACAACACCGTCGAGGGCGATGATGGGCGCGGCACCGGGAAACGTACTCGCAACCTCCGGCCGCAACTCCAGAGACTCCGCCAGCTCTTCGCGGAAGAAATTTTCAGAGGTGATCACGAATGAAGTCGCACCCAAACGGAGCAACACGAGATCGCGCAGGCTGGCACGCACTGAGTCACCCACCAGCAACGCTCCGGCGAGGACCGCGACGGCTGCGGCCACGCCCGCAATGACGGCGAGGTTCGTCCGCCAGTAGTGCGTCAGGTTTCTATAGAAGAGTTGCCTTCGTGTCATGGCGTCACGTCCTCCGTTCGAGGCGATGATCGGCCAGGTCGAATCGCACCGGCAGGCGCTCGGCGAGTTCCGGATTGTGGGTAACGACTACCAGAATGACCTTCTGCCGGCTCTGCATGTCGACCAGGATCTCCGCAACCGCTTCGGCCGCCTTCCGGTCAAGATTTCCGGTTGGCTCGTCACACAGCAGCAGCGTGGGCTCGCAAATCAATGCGCGTGCCAGAGCCGCACGCTGCTTTTCCCCACCCGAAAGCTCGGCAGGAAGATGGTCCAGACGGGCGCCAAGACCCACCGCGTCCAGCAATTCCCGTGCGCGTCGGGTGAAGGAGTCTGACTCGGTGGTGTGGCGCGGATGCACGAGCGTCGGCGTCAGGACGTTCTCGACAACGGTACATTGAGGCAACAGGCAATGATCCTGGAATACGAACCCGACCTGTTGATTCCGAAACTCCGCCTGGGCCTTTTCGGAAAGGACAAAGGGGTCGCATCCATCAAGCGTGACCTTCCCCGACGTGGGAGGTTCGAGCGCACCGAGGATGTAGAGCAGCGTGCTCTTGCCGCTTCCCGAAGGCCCCATGATGGCGGCCGACTCTCCACGGGCGAGCGAAAGAGTCACCTCCGACAAGATCGGCAGCGAGCCCCGGGGTGTCTCGTAGTCTTTGGTTACCTTTGAAACTTCAAGCAAAGTTCAAGTTCCTGTCAGGCTGCCATGGGCATTCGTTCTGTCCGGGCCGGCCTGGGCACCCTCGGTTGATGATTCAGAGCCGGTCGTCAGGAGGTCGTCGTAGACTTCGAGTAGACGCGATGCCGAGTGCGCCACGGTGTAATGTTCCCGAACGTCGTTGAACGCACGTTTCCCGAGGGTCGCAACCTTCGATCGGTCCTTCCACAAGGCATGCAGGCCTTCGGCAAGACTGTCCGGATCGTCGGGCTTGACCAGCATACCGCCGCCTGTCTTCTCGATGATCTCGACGAATGCACCCCGACGGGGCTGGACGACAGGCACTCCGTTCGCCATGGCTTCGAGCACGAACATTCCTTTCGGCTCGTCGTAGGTTGCCGGAACCGACAGGACGTCGAGGTTCTGGAGGTATCGAAGCTTGCCCTCACGATCGACCACCCCGCGGTAGGAAAACTCATCGGCAAGACCGGCGCGCTCGAGCATGCGACGCGTGTCATCCATGTACCCCTGATGGTCGGGTGCCGAATACCCCGCCGCTTCGAGCCGAACGTCGGCTTCTCCGGTCATCTTCCGCAACCTGATATATGCCTCCGCGAGCACATGGAGACCCTTCTCCGGCGCGACCCGTGCGAAGTACCCGACTTTGAACATCCCGTCTTCGGGCCCGGCAGGCTGCCGGCGCCCGTAGCCGTCCATGTTTATCCCGAGAGGCACAACGGCTATCTTCTCGGCGGGAATGTCGAGATACCCGGACATGAACCTCGCACAGTACTCGCTGACCGCAATGAAGCGGTCTACCCTGGGCACCTGCTTTCGGATCAGGTCCAGCGCCTGCTCCCGATATGGGGAGACGAGCCCGTCAATGAACAGTTCCTCTCCCTGAAGCGTGCAGCAGACGGGTCGCCCAAATGCCTGGCGCAACGGTTCCGCCATTGCGATCAGAAGCGAGTTGGGAAGATTGATGACGTCCGGAACCGGTTCGTATCGCAACCAGTCCCGCAACTTGTCGAACTCCTTTCGGAGGACGCCACGCTCCCCCCTGAGCATCGAGAGGGTCAGGTCTCCCAACAATCGCGGATCGTTCGATACCGCACGTCCGGCAAACGCATTGATGACACGCGGGGAGTCCCAGAGCCGATCGAGAAACCGGGGGGTCTTCCGGAAGAGCGAAACGTACTGCTCGAGGTAAACGCTGACACCGCCAAACAGGACGCGCGGCTGACAGACATTCGGCTCATCGGTTCGCGTCGGCGTATAAACGGGCACGAGATTGACGTCGTGGCCACGTGCCATCAACTCTCTCGCCAGAGCGTTATCCCGTGCACAGCTACCGCAATACATGCCGGCGGCGCCTGCAGTGATAGAGAGAATCTTCATGAGTATCCAGTTGGTCAGTGGTCAGCAGTCAGTTGTGCGATCACCCTCATCCCGCCTGCAACTGACCACTGGCCACTGACAACTGACCACTTCCCCTGACCACTTCCCCTATACCGGCGCACTCTGAAACGCCCGCGCACGGAAAAGAAAGTCCACGATGTTGCCTTCGTGCGGCTGGAGCCAGTTGAGCTTCGTCGTGGGTACCGGGCCGAGATTCAGCCGGTCGACGTGAACGGCATCGATCAAACGGCGACGGAAGTCCTCGTTGCCCGTGATGGCTGTGCAGACCAGCGTCGGACCGATCGCCTCGATCATCCTGGACTCCGGACACTCCACAACGGTTGCGAATGGGAACATGTATTCCTTACCGGCAATTGCGACATCCGGCGATTCGCAGTGCACGACGGTCGGCAGGAGATAATCCACACGGCCCTCTGTCCAGACACGACCCTCGGAGCGGTGCTTGGCCGTCACGTCGGTGGCTCCTTCCTGCTCGAGATCCGCATCGATTGCCTGCGAGACGGCTTCGGCCACCCCCGGTACGGTGAATGCCGCGAGGCCGGCTTCCGGATCCTCAGGCGGCAACGGCCGCAACGGTGCCAGCCGGGCGGCGAGCGCGTCGGCGATCTCGCGCGTGTGCCGGCTGGCCCAGATCCCCGAGCAGTTGATGCAACTGCGTCCACTGTTGATGAAGATGCTCTCGGCCATGAGATCGATGTAGCTTTCCCAGTTGTCGACCTGATCGTCACCCAGAACAATTTTCGAAAATCCGGGACCGTGGGCCTGGACCCGCGGATTGCCCCGATAACGATCCACCGTGGCGGTGCCGCCAAAGATCAAACTACGGCTGCAGCTGTCCAAAACGGCCGCGCCAACATCGGCTTCTCCCGGATAGACCGAAATCGCCTCCCGTGGAATACCCGCTTCGAAAAACGCTTCGGCCATTCGGTAGGGCGTCCATGGCTCCTGCGGACCGGGTTTCAAGACCAGACCGACCTGCATAGGAATGATCGGCAACCACAGCGTGTGCACGCCTGGCGAGTTCGACGGCAGGACCAGCCCCAGCACGGGACTCTGGGCCTGAAAGCTGATCGGCACAGCACGCTCTTCGCCGTAGCCGCGGGTAAGGACGTCAAGGTCCAACCCGCGAGTCAACGACGTCAGAATGTTCTGCATCTGGTCGAGCACGAAACCGTTCTTCTTCATGTTCGCGCGGCACATGTGCTCAGGAAGGCCGGTACTTGCGGACTGGGCACGTACGAACTCGTCGGGCGTCTGCGTGCCGTCACCCATCGGAAGGGTCTCGTCCATGTACATCCGGCCGGCACGACCGACCCTGTCTATCAGCTCGTCGATCGGAACCCTGGTGAGGGCCTCACGGGCAAGATGGGCACGGCGCATGTCGCGCTGGATGAGACCGCCGTTTGCGCGGCTGACCTTTGCGATCGGCTCACCCGTCGAAAAATGGACAACCTCATGGACGTCGAGACTCTCATATGGTTGACCCCAGCGGAGAACAGGAATCTGGATCATGTCAGTACACCCCGACAGCCGTTGTCTTCGCGAAACCATGGAAAGGGCGGACGCCGCTGACGCCGTCCCAGGGATACCGCTCATCGGGCGGTTCGCGCTCCCCTTCATCGCGTTCGAGAAATCCCGGCACGAAGAACTCCTTGGTCAGGGTCGTGAGCTTCACCCGCCCGGTCTCCCCGTAGCCGACCACCGTATCCAGGTCATCGAAATCCACGACCTCGATCAGGGCGCGAGGTTGTGGGGGATAGTAAGAGATCTTGTATTTGTTATGCGGACCGCTTGGGGAGCTTGCGGCCAGCCCCATCAGGGTATTGCCGTACGTCGGCGTCATATACGCACCATCGAGCAGCTCTTCGTGAGCGAAGCGGTTCCACTGCGGGGTGAACTCGGTACCGCCCGAAAAGATCCCGGTGATGCCCGCCTGACGGATCGTCGTACCCATCGACTCCAGGCGCAACGCCAGCGCCTCGAGCAGCTTCGGAGTGGTGAAGAGGCAACCAATATCGTGGTTCGCTTCGAGAATGGTCACGGCCTGGTCGATGACGTGATCCTTGTATGCCACCAGATGCTCGGTCCAGCCCTTCTTGATCAGCTTGATCACCCACCGGGGATCGAGGTCGACACAAAAGCAGATCCCTCCTCGATATTGTGCCAGGTGCTCGACCGCCAGACGCAGCCGACGCGGTCCCGATGGACCCACCATGAGCCAGTTCGAACCCTTCGGGAAATGCTCGTCCGGCAGCGTCTCGCTGAACAGTTCATAGTCGGTCCGGAAATCCGTACACGCGATGCGCGTCTTCGGAACGCCCGTTGTGCCGCCGGTCTCGAAAACGAAGACGGGCTGGCCGGCGAGGCCTCTCGGCACCCAGCGCTCGACCGGACCGCCACGCAGCCATTCGTCCTCGAAGGGCCCCAGACGCTTCAGGTCCTCGAAACCGGCAATCTCGGTGCGCGGGTCCCATCCAAGCTTACTCGCGTAGTCGAGCCAGAAAGGACAGCCGGTCTCGGGATTGAAGTGCCAGTCGACAACCTCACGGACCCAGGAATCCACTGCTACGCGTGCGGCCTCCGCCCGTTCGACAATACCCGTGGCCGGGCTGGAATCAGGAGTTTGCATGGATCGGGAGTATATCAGAGGGCAAGTTGGCGCGGCACCTGCCACCTCGCCAAGCCCCTTCTGAATGGGCGGGAGCCCTTCGGTGAAGGCCCCGCTAAGTAGCTGCCGAAAGGCGAAAATCTTTCGCGTTGACAGGTCAGCTGAGAGATTGAATGATACGGGGCGAAAAGGGACCGTCGCCCGAAGGCAACGGCAACCGAGCGGAGTATGGGGGAACCCTACGCGTTCCGGATGCCAGCCAGCGTGAGTCGGTCCCTTTCACTGTCTTGACCCACTACCTCACTCGTGACGAAGCGCCCGGATGGGCTCCATTGACGTGGTGAGAATTATTGCCGAAGAACTTTCCGGACTTCTTCGAGCATTTTCTCCACGGCCTTTCGCTGCGGGCTCTCGGGAACCTTCTCCAGGTAAGTCGTGAGTTGCTCGGCCGCTTCACGGTAGCGCCGTTGCTTCATGTAGATGTTGACCAGCATCAATCGGGCATCCTGAACCGGGTCGTCACGGCCCAGAGACCATTCCAGCGTGGATTCGGCGTATTCGATCTGATCGAGCTTGTACAAGGCAGATCCAAGGTAGTAGAAGACTCGAGCCGAGCGAGGCGCTTTCACCGAAGCCGCTTCGAGCAATGTGACGGTTTCCTGATACAGCCTGGTCGCGGCATCGGGAGTGAAGCTGTCTTCAAGGACCCGGGCCCGATCGAGATTCACTCCGCCCTGGCCGATGGCAGGTTCCGCGCTGTCGGGGTCGACAGTCAATGCCTGTCCGAACGCCTCCTCCGCTTCATCGTACTTCCCTCTCTGCTGTTGGATGAACCCCAGTTCCATGTACGCATCAAAGAAGGCGGGTGCCAACCGGACGGCAGACTGTAAACGACGGACCGCTCGCGAAACATTTCCTTCCCCGGCGTCGATCAGCGCACCCTCGTATTCCTCGAGCGCGGCTTCAGGGGTCCCGACGACCTCCTCGGCGGCCTCCGCCGGATCGTCGACCCGCGCGGTAGGCAGTTCGCTGTACCGCTGAGTCGTGCCCGGATTCAAGATGATCGTCACATTTGCCGACGACATCGCGCCGCCGGTAACGTTAACGCGTTCCCGCACGGTATTGTACCCATCCAGGTTGATGTAGAGGTAATAGACATCGGGTCTTTCGATGTTGTGGAAGAAGAACTTCCCGTCCCGGTCGGTGTATGCCACATCAACTACAAGGCGGCTGGGTCGCTGCATCTGGATCTCGATGCCCGCGTGCGCGTTCGCGTTGCCCTGGGGAACGATGACACGTCCCCGGATCTCGCGATCAGCACTTTGCGCTTGGAGGGAAGCGGAAAAGACCAGCAGGAGGGCAGCCAGTAATGTACTGCGAAACATCATGGTAAATAAAAGATACCAGATGAAGAGGTGTTGGCTGTCAGCTTTTGGCATTTGGCACTTGGCATTTAGCTAACAGCCAATAGCCAAAAGCTAACAGCCAATTCCGACCAATTGACCCCGATCCGCCCTTTCTATAACATTCCTTGAGATTTCTTAATGTTATGGTGCACACCCCGGTTGGGTGGATGAGGTTGTCGCATGTGTCCGGTTTGCCGCGCACCGATGGTCGCTTTCGAGATGGATGGTGTGGAGGTGGACCGTTGCGTGGACTGTGGCGGGACCTGGTTGGATGCCGGGGAATTCATGTTGATCGCCGGCCTGGACGGCTCTCCGGCCGATTCGTTCTCTAAAGAACTGGCTTCTGCACGGGAAACCCGTCGCACCCGTCGGCACTGCCCGCGCTGTCCGCGGAGACTGCGGGAGATTGCGGTGGGTCGTGACCCTGTCGTCGTTCTCGATCGTTGCCCCTGGGGACACGGCCTCTGGTTCGATCGGGGAGAGCTGATCGCTCTGACTCGTTCGTTCGCCGGCGACAAGAGTGCCGGTGTCGTCGGGTTTCTGGCCAACGTCTGTCAAAGCGAGGTCCCTCCTGTGGGAAAAGGAGACTGAAATGACGAGTCTGATAGTTCTGCTCATCGTGGTCGGTATCGTCGCATTCGTTGTCGCCGGCTCATACAACAGTCTGGTTCGCTCGCGGAACGAAACAAGAAACGCCTGGTCTCAGATAGACGTTCAGCTCAAACGCCGCCACAACCTGATTCCAAACCTCGTGGAAACCGTAAAGGGCTACGCAGGGCACGAAAAAGAAACGCTTGAAAACGTCACTGCGGCCCGAAGCCAGGCCGCGGGAGCCAGTGGGGTTGCCGAGCAGGCACAAGCCGAGAGCGGACTCACAGCCGCACTGGGTCGCCTTATGGTCGTCGTCGAGCAATACCCCGACCTCAAGGCAAACACGAACTTCCTGGGCCTTCAGGAAGAGCTTACGGCAACGGAGAACCGAATCGGCTTCTCCCGCCAGCACTACAACGATTCGGTCTTGCAATACAACAACACGATCCAGAGCGTACCGAGCAACATCGTCGCCGGTCTGTTTCAGTTTTCCGCGGCCGAGTTCTTCGAGATCGTAGACGAACAAACCCGCCAAGTCCCGAAAGTCGAGTTCTAAGGGTCACTCCAATGTGGGAAGCGATCCGACAGAACACCCGCCGATCGCGCCTCCTGATTGTGCTCATGGGTGCGCTCTTCTTCGGTCTCGGCGCCTTGACCGGGCGGATGCTCTTCGGCCCGGACGGCACCCTGTACGGCATCCTCGGTGCGGTTGCCATCTGGGGCGCCCTGCTGGCGATCGCCCTGGTCGGAGGCGAAAACTTCGTGCTCTTCAGCGCGGGCGCCCGGGAAATTCGTAAGGAAGATGCGCCCCAGCTCTGGAACGTCGTCGAGGAAATGACGATTGCCTCCGGCCTCGGAAAGATGCCCCGCGTGTACGTCCAGGACGGCTTCCTCCAGAACGCGTTCGCAACCGGACGGACTCCGGATACCGCGCGGGTGGTGGTCACCGAAGGCCTGCTCCGAAGATTGAACCGGGACGAACTTCAGGGCGTGATCGCCCACGAGATCGGTCACATCAAGAACCTCGACATCCGCTTCATGACGATCGCCTCTGTCATGCTCGGCAGCATCACGCTTCTCTCCGACACTCTGGGCCGGATACTGTGGCTGGGTGGTGGTCGCCGGAATCGAATGAAAGGGCCACCTCAAATTCAGATGGCCCTGCTGGCCCTCACGCTGCTGGGTGCGATCTTTGCGCCAATCGTAGCCCGCCTTCTCTACCTTGCCTGTTCCAGGGAACGTGAATACCTGGCCGACGCCTCGGGCGCACGCTTCACGCGATATCCGGAGGGGTTGGCATCGGCCCTGGTGAAGATTTCTGAAAGAGTCGGCGTTACGAAAGACCAGTCCCTGCGTGCGCTGGCGCCGATGTACATCGTCAACCCGCTCCAGAGCGCCCTGGCCTCATCCGGATGGTTCAGTACACACCCACCCACAGAACAACGCGTCGAGATACTTCGTTCGATGGGCGGCAATGCGGGTTGGGTCGATTACGAAAATGCGTACCGCAAGGTGGTCCGACAGGGAAGCTGTCTCGACAGGCACCTCCTGGAATCAGAAGGATCTGTTTCAGCACGCCCAGCCAGTCCGGAACCCGAATCCGCAGCCGACGCGCTCGGTCGTGCCCGCGAAGTAGGAGATCTTCTCGATCGTTTGGCCCAGGTTATCCTGATACCTTGCGCCTGCGGGATCCGGATCAAGGTACCTCCGGGTTTCCAGAAGAAATCCATATCGTGCAGTCGCTGCAGTCGCGATCACGCCGTCCCCAGCAGTCAGCCGGGGGAGGTCACTGATGTCGACGGGCAGTCTCTATACCGCAGACGGGGATCGGGATGGGAATCCTTCCGCTGCTCCTGTGGCAAGGCGCTGCACCTCGGCCCGGGCTTCCGCGCACCCCAGATCGTTTGCGCCAAGTGCAGGAAGAAGACGCAAATTCTTTCCTGATCGACACGAGTAAGGAAGGCCAATGATGAGCGAACACTCGTAAGCCAAAGACGCTCAGAAGCGGATCGCGAGAGCGAACTGGATGATCCTTCCACCGTTCAGCGTGTTCGTAATACGCCCAAACGAAGGAGACGTCACGGCGATGTTCGGTTCGGCGAATTGCGGGTGGTTTGACAGGTTCGTGATTTCTGTTCGGAGGGTCAGCGAGCGCGACTGGTCCGAAGACAGGTAGAACACCTTCGACACGGCGAGGTTCAAGTTGCTCGTACCATCCTTCCGGAAAGTATTGCGGCCAAGATTCCCACGCCCGCTGTCGAAGGTTGCACCGGTACTGAAGGCGCTTCTGGTCAGTATCCCGAGCGAAGTGTCTGGATCGTCGATGCTCCTTCCCAGCAATGACGCGTCCAGAATCGCAGGACGGTCCTGACGGACTGAATCGACGTTCCCGTGGGGTGGCGCATCGGTTCCCGTTTCAACTGTGAACGGGGTCCCCGATCGGAACAACGCCGTGCCCGAGACCGCCCAACCCCGCAACCAGGCACCCGGCAGTTCCCACCGATACCCGAGAACAAAGCTGTGGCGTGAATCGAAGTTACTGGGCCCCTTGAGATCGGCGATCACGTCGTCTTCTAGCTGGGATCGCCGTTCGTCGTTGTTGACTGCCGTGCTGGAGAAGTCCGGTCCGGTGTCGATGGCTTTGCTGAGCGTGTACGTGGCCCGCATCGAAAGACCCGAATCGAACGACTTGTCGAGCGTCAACTGGCCGGCATCGAAGTAGGCCCGTCCCATGTTCGTAATCGTATTCACCGCAAAAAACCGCTGGTCGGGGCGTCGGTCATTGATCGTTCCGGTCGTCAGCGGGACACCTTCGAGGCGGCCGGATCGATTGCTGTGAACTGTCTGGAACAGCTTCCATGTGCGGCTCCCCACGTAGGCGGCTGTCACACGCATGGAGGCGGGAAGGTCTCGTTCCAGTTCGAGCGTGTAGTGTTGGGAATAGGGGGCAACCAACTCCGGGTCCAGAACGTTGAGCCCCGACCGAACGGTCTCATCGCTCCCCGACGCCTGGAGCCCGTTCAACGGATCCAGAATGTCCGGGCTCTGGACCGAAACACGGATGACTGCCGGCGGATTGAAACGGGCCCACTGAAACGTTGCCGGAAAGACGCGGCCGAACGCGATTCCATAGCCACCTCGAACGACCGTCTCCCCAGCTCTGTACGCAAAACCCAATCGGGGAGCCACATTGTTGGCGTCGGACTCGTACGGAAACTCCGTCAGGTTGTTGATCTCGGCAGGGGCTCCTGCAAATTCATACCGCAGGCCCACCGTCAGGTCCAGCCCGGGTGAAAGACGGTATCGGTCGTTCAGGAAGAAGTTGACGTCGGTGTTCCGGAACCCACGGTAGAGACCGCCCAGACTCTGTTCGTATCGGGAGGGTGTCCCCCATAACAGGTTCTCGACGGCCGTCCTTCCGAAGTTCGGCCTGAAATTGAATATCCCACGCGCATTGTCGCTCTGGAGATCGTTCATCTGATAGCGGCGGACTTCGGCGCCCCAGTCGATCTGATGATTCCCCGCAGTCGTGGTGCCCTGCACCAGATACTCGAAGTCGTTGCGTACCCGACGGATCGGAAACTGGCCGAATGGGCCCAGGTTCTCGATCTGCCGTGCGATCGTGACCATCGGCCCTACCGCCGCAGGCGGCACCAGCAGATGGATCTTTCTTCGAAGGTAGTTCACACCGAGCTTCAAAGTTGTCCCCGGTGAAATATTGCTCGTTGTCGAAATGTTCAGGTTCTGAGGCCGCAAACTCTGGTTGGGATTCAGGCCGTCCACAAATTCGAAGGAGTCGATGAAGACGTCGCTCAAAGAGTAGCGAAGAGAAAAGGTATGGTCGGGAGCGACCTGCCAGTCCAGGCGAAACGATCCCCCGCTGTTCCGGATCGTCTGGTTCGTGTTCGTGTTCAGCATGCGGGGATCGATTTCGACACGATTGGGCAATTGGGTGGGATAGGCCGCCAGCCATCGATCGACCAACCGTCGGATATCAGGATCGTCAGTACGGGGGGCTCTCTCGCTGGCTAGCGGAACCAGGACGTTCCCGTTAACGGCCCCCGCCTGTCGAATCTCTTCACCGGTCAGCACAAACGAAAGTCGGTCTCCGAGGAGAGGACCTCCAATCTTAAAGCCGTATTGATTACGTCTGGTCGGCTCGACATCTCCGACCTGAAAGAAAGTGCGGGCGTTAAACACGCTGTTCTGCAGGTATTCGTAAACTTCACCGTGATAGGCACCCTGGCGGTCGGGCCGGAGGATCTGGATGTTGGCTCCGAGTCCACCGAATTCTGCCGCGTAGTTGGCCCGAACGGCCGAGAACTCCGTGATCGGGGAAACCTCCGCTCCCGATCGGCCGAGCTGTTCGGTCAACGCATCGTTGTCGATCAGATTGACCTGGATGTTTTCATTCCTCTGGGAGCCTGCCGCTTGTTCCCGGGCTTCTGCCGCGCGGCTGGCGGCTTCTTCGGTCACGCTGATTTCGACCGTCTCCGTCATCGGAAGACGAATGTTCAGAACCGAAGCAACGACCGTGTCGTCCAGAACAGCCCGTAGCGTGTACGATCCGTCCTCGACCTCGCCGAAGGTATAGCGGCCCGGTCGCGGCGCATCAAGTTGATCAACGACGACGCCGGACTCGTTGATCAGAACCAGCTGTACGCCTTCGACGCTCTGGCCGACCTGGACGGTCAAGGCGGCGAGGAACGTAAGTACAAATACAATCATGTCGATATATTACACCGCGACCCCATTCGGGCATGGGGACGAACCCCGGGGGTTTACCGAGTCCAGGATCCGGCGCCCATCCCCGTCGCAATCGAGGAGCACAGGCGAACCCCTTATTCTCGGCGCAGAGGCTTCAATACTTCAAGTGCCGTCACCTGATGGATCGATCTGCTGGAACCGTTCCCTAGTGCCCTGTTCCGTAAATACGGTTGCTATATTTTGGAGCCTAACGGTGCCGGATTTGAGGGAGCGACAACGAGCCAAGTAATTGTCAAGTTAAGCTGTTTGGTACCGTTCGCGCCGCCCTCTACCGCCTCTAAGTGATTGATTCCTGGCCTCGGCTCCAGCAGACTCCGTCTCGAAAACCGACGGATTCTTGTTAACTTGACAGTACCCGTATGGGTGCAGTTCGATCAGGCTGCCGTGACCGCTTCCCAAGTCGCAAAAGAGCGCGCCCTCAACAGTCGGTGATGAACCGATCTTAGTCTGTGCCTGGCCAATCGGAAGAGATTCTGAACGACACCGTGAATCGAAAGGAAGAGTTGCGCTTGTCGTGCAGACTTGAAACGTCGCATTTGCCGTTCCCGCCGTCGCGTCGGTTCATGTGAAACCTCAGCCCGATTGTTCGCGTACTGTTGGGTGTCATGGTTCACCGAAGGCATGATCGTCCGGAGCGCCGCACTGTAACTCTTCAACTTGTCCGTGACCAAGCGAAACGGAACCTTCCCTTGACCCTTCAAGAGCTTGCGAAAGAAGCGCTCCGCTGCACGACGGTTGCGGCGCGACTGGAGGAGGATGTCGATCACGTCGCCATCCTGATCCACGGCCCGCCAGAGATACTGCGGCTCACCATTGATCGTTG
>PVBE012311822.1_pt1 | contig 13776 bp, 9 predicted proteins | sample 1631181 | NCBI WGS metagenome assembly PVBE01 (sample SAMN08397723, study PRJNA350692) | Marine metagenome, whole genome shotgun sequencing project. | isolation source: water | place: Pacific Ocean | collected 2012-04 | reverse complement strand
GACGCAGGCGCCGCTGCAGTTGGCCTTGCCGCTGGCGCAGGTCACGGCGCAGGCGCCGGACGAGCAGACCTGCCCTGTGGCGCAGGCCTTGCCGCAGGCGCCGCAGTGGCTGGGGTCGGTCTGGGTGCTGGTACAGACGGGCGCCCCCGCGTCTTTGCCGCCGCACTTTTGCAGGCCAATGGGGCAGGACAGCACGCAGGCGCCGGCCGCGCAGATCTGCCCGGCCGCGCAGACCTTGCCGCAGGAGCCGCAGTTGTTGTTGTCGGTCTTGGGGTTGACGCACTGTGGGGCCCCCGCGTCTCCGCCGCCGCACTTTTGTTGGCCGGCGGGGCAGGACAGCAGGCACGTGCCCCCCGCGCAGACCTGACCCGGGGCGCAGGCCTTGCCGCAGGAGCCGCAGTTTTTGGCGTCGACCTTGACGTCGGCGCAGACCGGCGCGCCGGCGTCTCCGGCCGCGCACTTCTTCTGGCCTGGCGGACAGGAGAGCACGCAGGCGCCGGCGGCGCAGACCGTGCCGGGTGCGCAGCTGTTGCCGCAGGCACCACAGTTTTGGGGATCGGACTGCAGCTTGGCGCAAAACGACGCCCCCGCGTCGCCCCCGGAGCACTTCTGTTGGCCGCCGGGGCAGGAGAGGGTGCAGATCCCCAGGGCGCAGACCTGGCCCGCGCCGCAGGCCTTGCCGCAGGCGCCGCAGTTATTGGTGTCGCTGGCCAGGGTGGCGCAAAACGACGCCCCCGCGTCACCTCCTCCGCACTTTTTCTGACCGGGCGGGCAGGCGAACGCGCAGACCCCGGCGGCGCAGACCTGGCCCGCGGCGCAGGCGGTACCGCAGGCGCCGCAGTTCTGGGTGTCCGTGGAGGTCTTGGCGCAATAGCTGGCGCCCCCGTCTCCGCCGGCGCATTTTTTTTGCCCCAGGGGGCAGGTCAGGGCGCAGGCCCCCGCGGCGCAAACCAGCCCTGCCTTGCAGGCGGTGTTGCAGGCGCCGCAGTTTTGGTTGTCGCTCTTGAGGTTGACGCAGACGCCGCCGCACAGCGTGGCGCCGGGGCCGCAGACGCTGGAGTCCACGGTGGGACCGTCCGGCGGCGGCGCGACGTCCTTGCCGCCGCCCTGGTCTGCGACGACGGCGGTGTCAGGGGCCGGAGGCTGCGGATCGTCCTCGCAGCCCGTGGCCGCGCCCAGGCCGAGCGCGGCGGTCAACAGTACTGTACAGAGTGTGCGCGTCATGGTCCCTCTCCTCGCTGGTGCGTCGCGGAGTATATCAGAAGGAGCGCGCGCCCCGCGGGGCCGGCAGGTCAGGGCGCGGCGTACTTGGCCATCCACTGAAAGAGGCTGGCCGGCGGGTGCTTCTGGCTCAACCCCGAGAACTTGTGGCCCACGCCGCTGGCGGAGAGGAACCGCGACGGGTGGCCCTGGGCCTTGAGGTAGTTGGCCGACTGCTGGGCCTTGGCGTGGAACGAGTCCCCGGTGCCGCAGAGCAGCTGCAGCGGGATCTTGCGCGTCGGCGTCACCAGGGGGTAGAACCCGCCCCAGCCGTAGCCCGCCACGGTCAGCGAGGCGAACGACTTGGCGTGGTGCATGCCGGCCACGGCCGTGAACAAGCCGCCGTTGGAAAAGCCGAGGGCGTGGACCCGCTTGAGGTCGATGTTGTATTCGCTGGTCAGGCCCTTGACGATGCTGAGGACCTCGCTCATCTCCTGCTTCATTTTGCCCACGTCCTGGTTCGGGTTGCCGCTCCAGAGGGCGAAGTCCTTGTACGGCGACCTGGTGTCCGGCACCAGCAGCGCGAAGTTTGCCGGCGCGGCGGCGCTGGAGAACCCGACGTACTTGCAGATGGCGTAGAAGTTGCCGCCGCTGTCGCCCGAGCCGTGGAAGGCGATGACCAGCGGGATCGGCTTGGCCGGGCTGTAGCCGCCGGGCACCAGCAGGCGGTAGCTGCGGCCGGCCGCCGAGCGCACGAACTCCCCCGGCTTGCCGCTGAGCTTGCCGCCGCCGGTGTCCTTGGGCTTCGGCTTGCCCTTGTCCAGCTTCGGCTTACCCTTGTCCGGGGCTGGTTTGCCCTTGTCCTGTTTCGCCTTGCCCTTGTCGATGCCCGGCGGTGCGTCGGCCGCGGCGCCGAGGTCGGAGGGAGCGCTGTCCTGGGTGCCGCTGTCGAGTTCTCCCTCACAGGCGGCCAGCAGCAGCGCGCAGATGACGAAAAGGCTGGTTCTGTTGAGCATGCCAGGAATTATAGATCACGCGGCGGCCCTGGATGGCAAACGGCTCCGATGAAGGCCCTCAAGCGCGGCGGGCTCGCTGGGGGCCGCGGCAGCCAGCGGCCGGCGCTTTACCAGGTCGCCTTGACCTTAAACGACTGGGCGTCGTATTTCAGCTCCTCCTCGGCGGAGCCGCTGCGGTTGAACCGCACCGCGTAGCCGAAGAAGAACCTGGACGTGTCGCGCAGCAGGGACAGCTGCTGACCGCCGGTGTGGACGAAGTTCGACAGCTTCAGGCCGCTGAAGCTGCCGGTCGAGCCGAAGACGCTCTTCGCCCCGGCCGGGACATTCTGCCAGTTCTTGAGGGTGTAGACGTATCGCCCGTCGTTGCGTTCCTCGATGATGGCCGGCGACTCCTCAACGGTGCCACCCTCGGGGATTCGTCGTTCCCACTCGAAGTCGAACGAGACGTTGCTCTCCGAGCCGGGGAACAGGTAGCACGCCTCGGAGCGCTGCTGCACCGTGGCGGCCGTGGCGTCTGCCAGCTTGATCACGAGGCGGCGGTAGGATCCCTTGGTGCTGGCGGAGAGGTTGGCCACGCTGCCGGTGAGGGCGCGGGAAAGCCAGTCCGCGTCCAGCATGGACCGATCGTTGATGGAGAGTGGGCTGGTGGACGCCTGGCATTCGGGCGTATCCGCCGGGGTGCCGCAGGCGCCCAGCGCCTGTACCGACAGCAAGAGCAGCCCTACCGAGAGCATCATGAAGCGGGGTTCCACCCTGAAAGTCGACATTCGAGCTCCTCCCTCGTGATGGTGTGCGGCTAAACATGGCACAGGACCGCGAGGGGCGCCCGAGGCTGAATAGATCCACCAGCGTGCATGTCATACACCCGTGGTTTCGCAAAACTGTGACGGTATGTGCCCCGTACCGGGGCCGCTGGTCCACAACCAGTGGTCCAATGGACCATAAATATGGTAGGAATACTCGCTCTGTCGGAGGAAACATGACCAAGAAGCTACTGTTCGCGCTGGTAATCGTCGCGTTGGCTGCCCCCGCGGGTGCCCTGGCCCAGGGCAAGGTCTCCACGAAGGACAAGAAGAAGCTGGAGAAGCCGATCAAGGTGCTCGTGCAGGCCGTGAAATACGGCAAGTACGACATGGTCCTCAAGCAGCTGGCCGTGGACGGCATGTCCGCCGAGATGTGCGGCAAGCACTGGGCCAAGATGACCGACGCCCAGAAGAAGAAGTTCACCGCCAACCTCGCCGCCCTGCTCAAGCTCCGCTTCCCCAAGTTCAAGGATCAGCTCAAGTACCTCTCCGCGGTCCTCTTCTCTCAGCACAAGGTGCTGGGCAAGGATCGGGCGACGCTGAAGAACACCCTCGTGGTGCACAGCAAGGTCTACAAGAAGGAGTACCAGCTCACCTGGACCCTGATCAAAAAGGGCAAAAAGTGGCAGGGCCTGGACCTGATCACGGTGGGCAAGTCCTTTTTGGTCAAGATGAGGGACAAGCAGATCTATCCTCTGGTGGCCAAGGGCGGCATCAAGTTGGTGCTGCAGAAGATGGACGCCATGATCGCCAAGGCTAAATAGCAGCTCGACACCACCAATACTTTTCGGGGCCAAAACCACATATCTCAACGATGAAACCACGCAAATCCCTGCTCGCCGGGCTGGCCCGGCTGCTGGAGCGCCGGCTCTACACCTCCCTCGCGATCTTCGGCGTGCTGGTGGTGCTGTCGGCCATCGGCGGCCTCAACCTACACATCAACACCAACCAGCTGGAGCTGATCCCCCAGGACCTGCGGGCGGTCAAGGAGGCCTACCGCGTTTCCGACATGACCGGCGGCATCGGCTTCTTCATGATCGCGCTCAAGGGCGAGGACGAAAAGCACCTCAAGCGGGTTGCCGACGACCTGGCCCCGCAGCTGGAGGCCCTGCCCGACGTGCGCTATGTGCGCTACAAGCAGAACCTCGAGTTCGTGCGCAAGAACGTGGGGATGTACGTCAAGACCAAGGACCTGGCCGAGATCCGCAAGCGGCTCAAGGCCAAGATCGACGACGTGGTGGAGCGCGCCGACCCGCTGTACATCGACCTGCAGGGCAACCCCGAGGTGAAGTTCGACGTCTCGGACATCGTGGAGAAGTACCTCAAGCTCAACAAGAAGGGCATCGCGGACGACTACTACATCACCCGCGACAAGAAGCTGCTGCTGCTGCTGATCAAGCCCATCGGCAACGCCACGGACCTGGAGTTCACCCGGGCGCTGGAGAAGAAGTTCAACAAGGTCATCGCCGACTACAACGCCGGCAACAAGCGCAAGGCGGTGCTCAAGGAGGGCTACCGCAAGTACATGCCGGGCGCCACGGTGACCTACGGCTACACCGGCGGCTACAAGCGGAACCTGGACGACTCGGACTCCATGATCGACAGCCTGATCCCGGTGTCCGGCATCTCCATCACCGGCATCCTGATCCTGCTGCTGATCTTCTTGCGGCGGCCGGTGCTGGTGGCGGCGCTCATCGCCTCGCTGGTCACGGGGGTGATCCTGACCTTCGGCTTCTGCTACGTGGTGGTGGGGGAGCTCAACAGCATCACCGCCATCATGGCCGGCATCCTCATGGGGCAGGGTATCGACTTCGGCATCCAGTTCATCTACCGCGTGCGACAGGAGTACGCCACGCGCAAGGATCTGTCTGCCTCGATCCAGGAGTCGCTGTCGCGCCTCGGCGTGGCCGCGGTGACCACGGCGTCGTCCACGTCGGCGGCGTTCTTCGCCCTGACCACCTCGGACTTCAAGGGCTTCCGCGACTTCGGCCTGGTGGCCGGCGGCGGCACGTTCCTCATCGCCGGCTGCATGCTCTACTTGACGGCAATGCTGCTGATGGTGCTGCAGCGGGTGCGGCCCAGCTACATCGACAGCCTGATGGCCCTGCCGCCCAAGCGCCTGGCCAGCATCCGGGCCACCGGCGGGCGCATCCCCGGCGCACGGCTGCTGATCTGGGGCGGCCTGGCCATCACGGCGGCGCTGCTGGTGGCGGCCCTGGAGGGCCCAGCGGCGCTCAAGCCCTACCTGCCCGAGTCGGTCTACAAGGGCGTGCAGTTCAACTACGACGCCCGGGCGCTGACGATCAAGGACCGGCCCTCGGTGATCCTGGCCGAGGAGATCGGCGAGCGGTATGACATCTCATCCGACCCGGCGGGCGTCTACGCGCCGAACCTCGAGGAGGCCAAGAAGCTGTACCTCGCCATGGACCCCAACCGGGACGGCAAGCTGGACCCGAAGAAGTACAGCACCGTGGACGCGGTGATCAGCCTCTTCGTCTTCCACCCGCCGCCCGAGCAGCAGCAGGCCAACCAGAAAATCCTGCAGCAGATCAAAAAGGACCTCTCTCCGATCAAGCCGACCATGCTCGAGCCGAAGATGCGCAAGCTGTTCAAAAAGGGCATGCCGTACCTCGACGCCAAGCCGTTCACCCTGGAGCAGGTGCCCGAGATCTACACCTCTCAGTTCAAGGGCGTGCCGGGCAGCAAGCACAAGGGCGTGTTGACCTTCATCTACCCCAAGGTGGCCCTGTGGGACAGCCGCGACCTGGTGGAGTTTTCAGACCAGATCTCCGAGATCAAGGCGGGCGACAAGACCTACTACGCCACGGGCATGGCCATCCTCTTCGCGCGCCTGGCCAACATCGTGCTGCACGACGGCAAGATGTTCACCATCCTGGCCTGCATCGCCATCCTGGTGATCCTCTTTTGCGCCATGCGCAGCTTCACCGCCACCCTGGCGGCGCTGCTGCCGCTGGTCATGGGCGTGACCTGGATGCTCGGCACCATGGCCATCCTCGGCCAGCGCATCAACTTCATGAACGTGGTCGTCTTCCCGGTCGTGCTCGGCTACGGCATGGGCAGCGGCATCTACATCCTCTTCCGCTTCCGCGAGAGCGGCTCGGCCAGGGTGGCCGTGACCCAGACCGGACGCGCTGTGCTGGCCTCCTGCGTGACCACGTTGGTGGGCTGGAGCTCGCTGCTCACCGCCGGGCACCTCGGGCTGGAGTCCATGGGCGTGCTGTCGTCCCTCGGCATCGGCTGCGTGCTGATCACCTCCCTGGCAGTGCTCCCCGCGTTGCTGCAGATGCTGGAGGGGGGACTGGGCCGCAGGTGGAAGCGTGAATCCGAAAAGGCTGCGGAGAGTACGGAATGAACAGGACCCTGATCATCGCCGCGCTGCTGGGCGTGGCCGCGCTGGGCAGCGGTTGTGCCGTGCGCTCGACCTACGTCAAACCCGACTTCCCCACCGTTGACCGCCTGGACCTCAAGCGCGTGGCGGTGGTGGCCACCCCCATCCCCGGCGAGTCGCCCAGGGCCTCGGAGCTGCTGGCGCGCATGTCGCGGCGGTTCATCCATCAGCACAAGGATTACCTGGCCGTCTCGGACGGCGTGTTGCAAACGGCCGGTGCCTGGCAGCAGCTCTGCAAGCCGGCGAAGGCGGCCAGCCAGCCGACCAGCCAGCCGGCCAGTCAGCCAGCGGCGCCCGGGCTGCACGGCGTGGTGCGGGTGATGGTCAAGACCATCCATCACGACGCCGGCGATCTGACCGTGGACATGGTGGTCGACCTGCGCCGCTGCGACACCTGCGTGCTGGTCTGGAAGGTGGAGATCGACGACACCAACGAGACCAAGGACGACGACCTCTCCAAGCTGGCCGAGGTCTACAAGGAGGAGTTCGGGCCCGTGGCGGAAAAATACGCCGCCCCGCTGTTCGTCGTGGTCAAGACCGCCTTCGATTCGCTCCCCTCGCCCAAGCTCACCGAGGAGGAGACCATGGAAAAGATCGAGATGGACTGAGGGCCCCCGGGTCCGGCGCTGCGTCGAAACCCGTTGCGCCGCCAGGGCATCGGGCGCAGGGTGCCAAGGAGCCCCACCTTGCCGACACCCCATCCACAGCCCACTATTCACGCTCCGCTGGAGCAGAAGCTGAGCTGGGCCAGGGCCTGCCACGAGGAGATCGGCCAGCAGCTGCGCGACGATCCCCGGGTGGCAGAGCTCCTGGATCAGCTCGCCGGGGCCATGGTGGGCACATCCACCGCCCGTGACTCGAGCGGGGTGGCGCTCCGCTGCCTGCGTTGCCATCAGGAGGAGGGCGGCACGTGCTGCGGTTCGGGCATCGACGACCACTTCGACTCCATGCTCCTGCTGGTCAACCTGTTGCTCGGCTCACGCCTGCCTCCCCGGCGAGCGAACCCAAAAGATTGCCGCTTCCTCGGACCGGACGGATGCACCATGCAGACCAGGCAGGTGCTGTGCCTCAACTACCTCTGCAGCGGGGCTGAACGCAGCGTGTCCGCGTCAGGGCTCGCGTCCCTGCGAGACATGGAGGGCATCGAGATCATGGCCCAGCACCACCTGCTGGTCCGGCTCTCAACCCTGGTGGCCGCCACCCGATTCCACTAGCCATCCCCGCAAATCCGGGCGCGGCGAATCCTGAGGTTGAGGTAGATGATGCATGCCGAGGGGATGAGCACGGCCAACAGCAGCATGGCGGTGTGGTTGAAGGCGGCGCTAAAGGCCGCGGAGAGGAGCTCGGTCTCCAGGTCGTCGGTGGCGGCCGACATGGCCTGAAATACGGCCCAGATGGCGTGAAATAGGGTGATGATGAAGCCCACGCTCACCGCCAGCAGGCCGTGACGGCAGCGCAGGGCCGCGGCCTCCAGGCCCTCCTTGTCGTCCACACCGCGAGCCTGCAGCGCGGCCCTGACGGCCACCACGTTGCCGCCCAGCAGAATCACGGCCAAAAACCACCCGACGATGGAGGACATGGCGCCATTGTTCCACGGCTGGCCCCCGATGGCTAACAGCTAACTACAACGCTGATCGATTGTATTGATCCTCGTAGCGCGGGGGCTTGTCCCCCGCGTAGTGTGACGCGGGGGACAAGCCCCCGCGCTACTTCCTTCCCGATGTGATCAACGCAAGTGAGCAGCGCTCTAACGGTTACGGAATGACGAACCGGGCCTTGCTGCCGCGCAGGCCGGGGGTGACCTCCAGGCGGACGTCGATGCCCTTGAGTTCCTCCACGTGGGAGATGATGCCCACCAGCCGCCCGCCCGACTGCAGGTCGTGGAGCACCTTGAGGCACTGGTCCAGGGCCTCGGTGTCCAGGCTGCCGAACCCCTCGTCGACGAACATCGCCTCCAGGCGGATGCCGCCCGACTCCCGCTGCACCACGTCCACCAGCCCCAGGGCCAAGGACAGCGACGCCAAAAAGCCCTCGCCGCCGGAGAGGGTGGATACCGGGCGGCGCTTGCCGGTGTGGCTGTCCTCCACCTCCAGGTCCAGGCCGGCCAGCCGCCCCAGGGCCCCGTCCTTGACCAGGTGCAGCTCGAACCGCTCCCGGGTCATCTTGCTGAAGCGGTGGGTGGCCGTGCGCAGCACGTCCTCGAGGTACTTGGTCAGCACGTAGCGCTCGAAGGAGATCTTCTTCGGGTTGGTCCCCTTGGCCACGTCGGCCAGCCGCCCCACCACGGAGAACTGCTTCTCCAGCTCCGACTCCTGGTCATCCATGGCCGCCAGCTCGGCCTCGTACGCCCGTCGCGCCTTGAGCTTTTCGGCCAGCTCGGAGCGCGCCTCCACCACCTGCTTCCAACGGGCGGCGGACTCTTGGGCTGCGGCCTCCAACTCGTCGAGGCATGGGGGCTCGACCCCTTCGGCGGCCTCGACCGCGCGCTGCCGGCGATCACTGGCCGACGCGAGCTTCTCGGCGTGCTCGCGCACCGCCTGCTCCAGCGCCGCCACCGTGTCGTCCTCACGCAGAGCCGCGGCGAAGGCTTCCTCGTCGGTGAAGCCGGCATCGGACAGCCGCAAAAGGAACGTGTCCCGGGCCCCGGCCGCGCGCTGGTCCGCCTCCCCGGCCTCCTCCCGGGCGCCGCGGAGCTTGCCGTCCAGCCCGGCGTGCTCCCCGCTCGCCCGCCGCTCCTCCTCCTTGGCCCGCTCCTGCTCCCCGGCCAGGGTTGCCTTGCCGGCCTGGGCCTGCTCCAGAGCACCATCCAGCGCGCCGGGCTCCAACATCTGCGGCGGGATCTTTTGCTGCAGGTCCTCCACCCGCGCCGTGACCTTGTCCCGCGCGCTCCGCGCCTTGACCACGGCGGCGGCCGCCGCCTTCTGCCGCTCCTCGGCGCCGGCCAGCTCCGTTTCCCGCCCTGCCCGCTGGCGCTCTTGCGCGGGCACTCCGTCTGCTGCCTCGCTGACCTCCCTCACCCTGGCGGCCGCCCGGTCCCGCCGCTGCTCCAGCTCGTCGAGCGGGCGGTCCATGTCCTCGCCCAGGCTCTGTACGACGTGGAGCTGGCCGGTCTCGTGGATCTTCCGCTTGAGGCGCAGCTCATGCCAGGCCGAGCGGGCCTCCTCGAACCGCTGGACCGCCGCTGCCGCGGCCGCGCGTTGCCGCTCCAGGGTGTCCGGGTCCGGTCCGCCCTCCTCGCAGCGAGCCGGCGACGGGTGCTCCCGCGAGCCGCAGGTGGGGCAGGGCTGGTCCTCGACCAGCTGCCCGGCCAACCGGGCAGCGTGGGCCTTATCCAAAGCGGCGGTCGTGGCCCGCAAGGCGGCCTCGGTGGCCTGCCGCTGCTCTTTGGCGGCCTCCAGCTCCCCACCCGCCTCCAGCGCCTGCTTTTGCTGAAGCTCCTGGGCCTGTCGATCCTCGTCCAGCTTCTTGCGCAGGGCCACCGCCTCGCTGGCGTCCTCCAGCAGGCGCTGGCTGTGCTCCTTGCCGGCGGCCAGCTTCTGGGCCTCAATCAGCTGCCGCCCCAGCTCCACGTCTTTTTGCCGCAGCTGTCGTATCTCGCCCGCGGCCTCCGCTTCCTTGCGGGTGATGCGGGCGACCTCCTCCTCTGCCTGCTTCGCCTCCTCGCTGCGCTGCCCCAGGGCAGTCACCTCCAGTCCCAGGGTCTCGAGCTTGGACACCGCCCGCGCCGCCGCCACCCGCTCCGGCTCCCGCTCCACCTGGCGCTGCACCTCGCGGCGGGCCTCCTCCAGGCGCTCCGTCGCCGCCGCGGTCAGCCGCTCCAGCTCCTCGGTTTTTTGCGCCGCCTTGCGGTACTCCTCCTGCCGCAGCTGCCGCTGGCGGTGCACGTCCCGCAGGTCGCGGGCGCGCCGGGCGGCCTCCAGCTCCACCTGCCAGGCGCCGGCCTCCTCCTCCCGGGACTCCAGCGAAGCCAGCGCCTCGCCGGCCAGGCGCAGCTCGTCCAGCTTGCCCTGGTCCACCCGGCCCTGCTGCAGCGCCGCCGCCGCTCGCTCGTTCTGCTCGTGTCGCGTCCGCTCCTGGCCCTCCAGGACCTCCAGCTCGTCGGCGGTCTGATTCACCAGCGCCTCGAGGGCCTCCTTGTCGTCCACCCCCGCTCGCACCAGCACCTTCTGCCGCTGTTCGTTGACGCCCTCGAGGTCGTCCTTGAGGTCCTTGAAGCTCTGCTTGAGAGCGTCCTCGACCTTGCGGTACCGCTCGGTGCGGAAGAGCACCGCCAGGATCTCCTGCTTGGTCTTGGTGTCGCCCCCCAGCAGCCGCCGGAACTTGCCCTGGGGCAGCACCACCACCTGCCGGAACTGGTCCACGGAGAAGCCGATATGCCCGCTGGCCTCGGCGGTGACCTTCTTCGCTCCGCTGGCCACCACCGTGCCGTGGGTGTCCGGCGAGGCCATGGCGGCCGACAGGTCGTCGCCCTCCGCGCCGAGGTGCCACATGGTGGCCTTGTGCCCCTGCTGCGTCATCCCCTGGCCCACCTTCCGCGGCCGCAGCTGCTCGGGGACGCGGTGGATGTGGTACACCTCGCCCTTGAGCGCAAAGCTGAAGCGCACCTCGGTGAGGCACTGCTCGTCGGCGTGGTCGCTGCGCATCTGCTTGCCGAGGCGCTCCTTGCCCGAGGTCTCGCCGTAGAGGGCGAAGCACATGGCGTCGAGGATGGAGCTCTTGCCGGCGCCCGTGGGGCCGTGGATCAAAAAGAAGGTGTGCTCCCCCAGCAGGGTGAAGTCCACCTCCTGGACGTCGGCGTAGGGCCCGAAGGCCTTCATCATCAGGTGCAGCGGCCTCATCTCACGCCCCCGCCTCCTGCTCCTGCACCCGGGCCAACACCTGCTCCAGGGCGGCGACCTCGTCGTCGGACAGCTCCTGGTCGGTGACGTACTGGAAGAAGTCGTCGAACCACTGCCGCTCGCTCTGCTCCCGCCGGCGCGGGGCGTCCCGGGAGGGCTCGTCCCGCTCCGGCGCCTTGGCCCGCGAGGCGTGCAGCACGTTGGGGTAGACCTCGCGCAGCTTGATGATCGGGTCGAACAGCGGGCCCTGGTCCTTGAGCGACACCACCAGGTAGTCCTCGGGGTCCCCCTCGGGCGCCCGGTCCAACAGCTCCTCCAGGGTGCCCTCCAGCCGGCGCAGGTCCCGGCGCGGGCGCAGCTCCCGGTCGGTGACCGAGGTCAGCCCCTGGGCCCCGAGCCGCACCACGTTGACCGACTTGGCCTGCCCCGCCTCGGCCAGGGAGTACTTGTAGATCGAGCCGGCGTAGAACATGCCGTCCCCCACCTGCTGCGGCCGGTGCAGGTGCCCCAGGGCCACATAGTCGAACCCGGCGAAGCAGCCCGCGTTGACCTGGCCCGCGCCCCCCACCGACAGCGGCCGCTCCGAGTCGGTGATCCTGGCCCCGGCCACCCAGGCGTGGGCCATGAGCACCTTGCGCGCCGACGAGGCCCGGGACGTGGCCCGCTCCACCATGGCCCGCATGGCCTGCTCGTGGGTCACGATGGTCTCGTCTCCCAGCAGGGCGCGCACGTGGGCCGGCTCGAAGTAGGGCAGGGGGAAGATCTCCACGTCGCCGTGCTCGTCCTGGATCACCAGCGGTTCCATCTCGGCCGTGGGCTCGGCGTAGACGTGCAGCCCCTCCTCGGCCAGGATGCGCGAGGCGAAGCCGAGGCGGCTGCGGCTGTCGTGGTTGCCGGCGATGACCACCACCCGCACGCCCAGATCCCGCACCACCCGCGACAGGGTGCGGTCCAGCAGGCTCACCGCGTCCGGGGGCGGCACCGCCCGGTCGTAGACGTCGCCGGAGACCAGCAACGCGTCGGGGCGCAGCGAGTCCACCAACTCCACCAGCGAGTCGAGCAGGTGCTCCTGCTCGCCGGTGAGGTGCTCGGAAAAGAGGATTCGCCCCAGGTGCCAGTCTGCGGTGTGGATCAACAGCGCCATGTCAGAGTCTCCTGTCCCTTCTAACAGATTTTTGATCTGCTGGGTCGACTCTATTTGTGACACGGGTGTGTGCAACTATGCTGCACGCGATCCTGGGCTCAGGGCAGCGTCACCAGGCGGATCAGGTGGTTGTCGCGGTCGGCGACGTAGATCTTCTTGCCCTGGACCGCCACGCTGTAGGGCTTGTTGAACTCCGCTGATGGGCCGGGGCCGTCCTTGGTGCCCATCTTGCCGCCGGCCACGGTGGTGACCTGGCCTCCGGAGATACGGCGGATGGCGTGGTTATTGGTGTCGGCCACGTAGAGGTCGCCGCCGACCACCACCACGTCGGCGGGGAACTTGAAGCGAGCCGTCTTGAGCGGCCCGTCGGTCAGCCCCCACTGCTTGCCCGCGCCGGCGAAGGTGGTGACCTGCCCGCCCGAGACCTTGCGGATGCAGTGGTTGTAGGAGTCGGCCACGTAGAGGTCGCCCTTGGCGTCCACGGCCAGGCCGCCGGGTTCGTGAAAGCGGGCCGCGGTGATGGCCCCGCCGTCGGCGAAGCCTCCGTTCTGCCATCCGATGGGGCCGGAGCCGGCCACGGTGGTCACCTTGTTGTTGTACACCAGGCGCACGCGGTGGTTGCGCGAGTCCAGCACGTAGACCTTGCCCCCAGCGCCCAGGGCCACGTCCATGGGGCTGTCGAACTTGGCGCTGCCGGGCGGGACCTTGTCCATGAAGCCCTTGCTGCTGCCGGCGACGTTGGTCAGGATGCCGCCGGAGAAGGTGGAGACTTTCTGGGAGGTCCAGCCCGCCACGTAGAGCTTGCCCGAATAGATCAACCCCTGGGGGTGCCAGCCGCCGGACTGATTCTTCTCGGTGCTGACCTGGCCCTTGCTGATCTTGCGCAGCGCGTGGTTCATGTTGTCGGCCACCCACAGGTCGCCCGCGCCGTCCAGGGCCACGCCCGCCGGCATGTAGAAGGTGGCCGTCTTTGCCGGGCCGTCCTGCTTGCCGTGGGTGCCGGCCATGCCGGAGAGGGTGCTCACGCAGGGCACCTTGGTCCAGGTGCTGGCGCTCACCTTGGGCTGACAGAGGCTGCAATCAAAGCCCGGCTCGGCCGCGCCGTCCACGCGGCAGACCTTGTTGATCAGGCAGAAGCCGGTCTGCAGCGCGTTGACGCAGACCCCCTTTGCGCAGCTGTCAGTGGTGCAGGAGGCGTTGTCGTTGCACTGCGCCGCCTTGCTGCACGGCTTGCCCTTGGGCGCGTCAGGCTGGGGCATGTCCTTGGGCTTCACCGGGCCGTCGGGCGCGGGTCCGTCCTTTTTGGCGGGTCCGTCCTTTTTGGCGGGTCCGTCCTTTTTGGCGGGTCCGTCCTTTTTGGCGGGTC
>PVBE011785020.1_pt1 | contig 13777 bp, 9 predicted proteins | sample 1631181 | NCBI WGS metagenome assembly PVBE01 (sample SAMN08397723, study PRJNA350692) | Marine metagenome, whole genome shotgun sequencing project. | isolation source: water | place: Pacific Ocean | collected 2012-04 | reverse complement strand
TTGCCTTTTGAGATAGGACTTGGGGGAGATAGAAAGTTACACCAGATTGATCTTGGAGTAAAAGGTGCGCTTGAATTAATTCCTGAGGCCGTTCTCGCAATACTTACAGGCGGGACATCTGCTGGTGCTACTGCAGCGCGAACAGGTTTAAGGGCTGGTCTCAAGTCCACAGGTCGAGGACTTGGGCGAGGAGTAATGGGAGCAACTGGACTTGACATTGCCGTAGGCGCATCAAGAGGTCTAAGACGTAAATTTGGAAATATAGATATAGAAGATAAAGCCCCAGAAGTTCTTGAAAACAGAAATGTCCTTCCAATTGAAAAAGTTGGTGAGACTAAAGAGGTTATTGAAAATACTCAATCTAAAACTCTTAGAGAATTTATATCGGCTATTCCCGACATTCCTCTTGTAACAGGAACTATAACGGGGTTCTTAAACCTTGTTAGCCCAAATATTTTGCATAACACCTCAAACCCTTTGGGTAACAGCGCGTTTGGGCATATGAGGAATCTTGGAATTTCTGAAGCAAACATCGCTCACACGATGGCTAGGTTATTTGACGAACTTGATTTAAAAACATTTCCGACGCGTACAGGGGGGCAGCAAAAAAAATATGGCGAAGGACTTGTAGCAGGAAAGTTAAAAGAAGCCTTTGGAAGAATGCGTAATGTCGTTCCTGACAGTTTGAAGGGCGGCGAAGGCACTTCTCTTAGAAACGCTGTTGGGTTTGGTCTTGATGAAAGAGGGCGAGTAACTGGTACTGGTACAAACCTTGACGGGAAAGTTTGGAATAACGTCGTAGAGGAATTCTTTAAAACCGATAGGCGAAATGTTTCTCGTTACAAGCAATTAGATATTGGTAACGTCAGATTTAAAAATAAAAATACTGGAGAGACAGTTGTTGCAACTGGAAAAGCCGGGGGAGTAAATAGTTTCAGGTCACTCAATAAGAATAAGGACTTGATTAGAGATGGCTTTGAAGGCGGTAAGCATTCTGATATTGCAAACTTTGTTTGGACTTACCAAAACTTTGCTTTTGATGTAGGCGTAATGCTAACTGAAGCAGGAGTAAAAGTTGATTGGATAGATGAAGGAGTTGCTGGAGTACGATACGCGCCAAGATGGGTTGATATCGACAACAACTGGATATTCAATATGGCTAAGTCAGGAGAAGGTGGGGTTGCTGTTGGTTCAACACCTATGAACTTACAGACAAGAAAACTGACTCGTGAAAAACTGCAAAAAGCTGTAGACGAACAAGGGATGGTTCTCCATGACCCATTTGAAGCAATGGAAAATCTTCTTCGTGGAGCATATCGTGCTGCTCGTGACGAAGAATTAACAAGAACTGCAAAAACAGTTGCAGAAGGTCTTCATCCTCAAGTTATAGATACAGCAAAACTTCGGAAAGTTAAAGGCCGAGTGCTAGCTACCTTTTCAAGGAAAAGGAGGAAGCTGAAAAAAGGAGGACGAGGAAAAGCCCCTCAGGTTCAGAAGGAAACAATAGCTTGGCTCAAAGCAAATCAAATGGGGCATTTTGCTGCGGAAATTGAAAAGATAAACGCAATTTCAAATGTCAAAAAAAGGAAGGAAAAGTTTGATGACTTTAATAAAGCGTTCGATAAGGACATGGTGGAATTAGCTGGTACTTACTTTAGCCCCGGTAAAGATTTCAATGTGGATATGCCAGCTTATGCAGGGTTGTTGTTTAGGGACAAAAATGAACTTGCCACCATATTAAAAAACGTTGGCGCAACTAAACGCATTGGTGGCGACACCATGGATAATCTGGCGCAGATTGGTGACACAATCCGAGTCGGTAAAACAGGATTTGACTTTGGATTTCCTCTAATTCAGGGACTTCCTGCTCTTGGATTTGCAGCAAATACTTTCCTTCAAAATCCTAAAAAAGGATTAGAGTTATTTAACACATGGAGAAAAGCTGTAGGACGAGGATTTAAGGCAACAACTAATGCAGAAGTTCTCACAAGAAACATAATTGAAAACAAAGACATTCTCGCTGAAGCTATAAGTAAAGGGCGTATTCAGCTTTCAAGAAATGCAACAGATATATTCATAGCTGTTCAAAACCAAACCGCTTTTGCAGGTCTTGGTAAACCCGGAAAAGAATTTGATGAACTCGTAAAGACTCTAGCCCAGCCGTTTGAGCGCGCTTATGTTGCTCCGGGTGACATATTAAGAATTGAATACTACAAAATAATGCGTGAAACGGCATGGCAGCATAGCGGAGAGCAAGGGCTGCGTGACTTAGGGTCATTTGTAAATAAGATGACCGGAGCATTAAACCCTCTTGATGCAGGAATTTCTCCTAATCAAAGTGCTATTGAACGTAATATCTTGTTCTTTTCGCAGCGTTACACTCGCGCATCTTTAGGGTTGCTAAAGAATTTCTTCGACGGTGGAGTTGAAGGTGAATTTGCAAGACGCTCAATTACAGGTATGGCTGGTGCAGGGTTACTAACTTACTGGGCATTAGCGACAGCCCACGGGGAAGAACCAAAGTTAGACCCATCTAAATCTGACTTTATGACATTTAAAGTTGGAGATGATTTGATTGGTGTTGGTTCTTTCTGGACTCAAATGGCTCGCCTTACAGGCAAACTTTCTACTACTACGTGGGATGAAGAAGCAAGAGCGGATTTGTGGGACAAAGATGACAGCCCAATACTTAGGTTCCTTCGTGGTAGGTCAGCCCCTGTTGGTGGTTTAGGTTGGGACATGGCAACCGGGCATGACTTTATGGGTAAGCAGCTTAATGATAGTGGGGATTGGACTCAGCATTTGTCGCGCCAGCTTACCCCTATTTGGGTTGAGGCAACAATGCTCGACTCTCCTTACAGAGTAGGGCCTGTTGGAGCAACAGCAGAAGTCTTTGGTGGTCGCATTAGACCCGCCAGTGCGGCAGAGCGACGTAGGTGGTTACGTGACGATCTTGCAGTTGATAACTTTGGCAAGAAGTGGGAAGACCTAAATAAACTTCAGAAACAAAAAATTAGAACTTACAACCCAGAATTAAATATTAGTGAAACAGACGCTGCTGCCTTAGACAAATTAGAAGAAATCATACGGGAAGAACGTGCTGATATTGGGGACGATTTAAATGTTGCCATAGATGCTTTCTGGGACAGAAAAACAGAGATAGATGACCAGTGGTCTGCTGCGTTAGCTGAAGGCACAGCGTTCCTAGATGCGGGTCAAATCACCCCTCAACAATTTAAAGATATTTACATTAGTGGTGCAAACGCTCAACGTAGAAGCCGTCTTGAAAATGAGTTGTACAACGAAAATGGGGAGTTTGTTTTAGTCAATGAGCATTTTGCTAAGAACGCAACGCGCTTTGGCCCTGATACTCCTGAAGACGCAGCTTACGCTGAGTACATCGTAAATATAATCTCAAACCATGAAGTGTTTGAAGATGCTGATGGATTCAACTTCAGACGAAGAGACCGCGAAATAGAAAAATTCAGACAGACTTGGGGAGACGAAGTTTACAGTTACGTTCAGCAACTATTTGCTGAGGGGCGGCAGCTTCCTGCAATGGTTTATGAATACTACCAAGGTAAAGAACACTTCGAGTATTACTGGAAAGACACAGAGTTGGCACTTTTAGAAGCTAGCGAAAATAGCGATGTGCTTTCTGAGTTGTGGAATCAATGGTTAGAAGAAACTAACGCAGATGTAAAAGACCAATTATTAGAAGCCAGTCCAATTCTTAAAACATTCAAAAACAAACTTAGTGATGTTAGGCAAGAATTGAGGGCTAGAGACGTTCACCTTGATGCTTGGCTATATAGGTGGGGGTTTACTGGCACGTTACGACACCCGGACAACCAGTATCTAACGGCAGCAAGCGATATAAGGGATACCCGCCCACTGCCACTTGAAAATTTTGGTATTAAACCCGGAATATATTGATTATTATTTCGGGGCTTAGTAAATTTATCGGAAATATAAGTCACCTTTAGGGGTAAGGTTTAGGCCATGACAACCGAAAAGCAAGAAGTTTCGGCTTCACAAGATTCAGCGGAAAACATAGCGAATGCAGTCTTGGCTGCTCAGGGTGAATCCGCTCCGGCAGAAGAACAGGTACAGGAAAAAGTACCGGAACAGGCTCCTGCTTCCTCAGCCCCAACTCTTAGCGACATAGAAAATGTCTTCAATAAGTATCAGGGTACGCAGAACAATTGGAATGCGAACCGAATGAAACAGATTGAGGACAACCTGAATTCCAAAGTAGATGAGGCATTACAGCCCATCAGGGAATTGTCCAAAAAAATGGAACAGGCACAAGTCGATCAGTTGGAGCCAGAAGATCAGGTTGAATATTGGAAGAATAAGGCTCAAACATCAGCAGAAACTCCTAGGCAGCAACAGCAGCAGGAACTTTCCGCAGATGAAAAATTGAATCTTGCTAATAATGTGACGCAGTTAATTACTCAGAACGGTCTTCAGATGACTCATCTTGATAACCGTATTTGGGAAGGCGCAACCGCTGGTATGAGTTCAGATCAGTATTTGGCTCTTGCACACAGCAATATCAGTCGCCTAAAAACTACGCCTACTCCTGCTCCAGCACCTGCTTCAGTAGAAGCACCTGCACCCGCGACTCCGCCACCTACCACGCAAGAGGCTCCTTCGCAGACTAGGTCTCCTATAGAGACAAAGTCAGAAGCCGTAGAAGCATTTCAGCGTGGCGACATAAACATCGACGAGTATCGAAGCATCGGCTCTGAAAAAGGGTGGTTGCGACGATAATGAAAGAGGAAAGTTATGGCTGAAGGTCTGACACTATCCAGTTCGTCGAGTCTGTCGAGTATGGCTGCAACTGTTATTGCAGACGCGATTGCTAACGTTGAACCTGCTGGCCCAACCGCCAGCTTGGTATCACGATACGACCTCGCTAAAGGCGAGAAGCAGAAGAACATCCCTCTCTGGGGTCGTCTTACTGCCTCAGCCCTTACTGAGGGTGTAACTATCCAGAACGCCCAGCAGGTTTCAGTGACAGTTCGTAACGTCACTGCTTCCGAGCATGGTGTTCTAACTTTCGTGTCTGATGTACTACAGCGTGAAAACAGTGAAGATGTTCTCGCTGAAGTTGGAATGATGCAGGGTCTTGCACTTGGTCGTCTCCGTGAGTCTGACCTTGTTACCCTCTTTGACTCAGTTACTGGGCTTTCAACGCCGGGTGCTGGTTCTAACTTCGGTTTCAGGCATCTTGCTGGTGCAGTTTCATATATGCAGACCGACAACAACTCATCATTTGGCCCGTCTCCGGGTGGTCAAGTGAATGCAGTATTGCACCCGGAACAAATCCGTCGTCTAGTAGAAGATGATTCAGGCTTGCAAGCAAGTGGTTCTGCCACTATGGCTGCTGGCGCACGACCCGATGGGCCGAGCAATGATGTCATCAACAACTATTGGCGTGGTAAAGAGCAGCGATTTGGAGTACAGATTTACTCATCGGGAGTTATTTCTCGTGATGGTTCTGGCGACTCTAAGGGTTGTGTCTTTGCCCCTCAGGCTTTTGCGCTTGCTATGGCAAAAGAAATTGACGCTGAAGACGACAGAGACATTCGCTCTCGTGGCACTGACATCGTAACTGTTGGTACTTGGGGTGAAACTGAAGTTGTTGATGAGTGGGCTGTTGAAGTCTATTCAGCAACAGACGCTATTAGCTAATAGACAATCCTTTGACTACTTCACCTATACAACAATGGCATAACTCACAATCCTTTAGAGGAAATAGTGTTGTAAGCCAAAGCGAAGATTACGGAATCGCAATAGACGACAAACAAGACGACTATTGTTTCTTGTATGACACGCTGGACGGACACCAGCTTCGTGTTCCGCTTGCTGACAAGCAGTACATGTTGGCTAAAGTTCGTCCTGTAAAACAAGGTGAAAAAGCGATATGGGTACAAGTACCGGGTCAACCGGGTCTTGTCCATCACGCACCCGGAGGTTCAACACCTGCGTATTCAGAGACTTTACCTGCGGAATTACCCGACAAAACGGAGGCGTTAGCTGCGACTCCCAGCGTCAAAGGTAGCCGCGGGCGTAAACGTGGTAAAAGAGGAAAGCGAAGGAATAGATAGTGGTAACTCAATTAGACCGTCCACCTGAACTAATCCTAGAAGCATGGGCGATTGACGTTCGTCAACGTGCGCGTTCCGATGCAAATTTTGCAAAGGTTCTGGATAAGTTTGAGGGCCGTTTTGGCAATATTAAGGATGCCCTTAATAATTTGGATTTCGTCTCTGCGGATTCTGCTTATCTTCTCCATCCGCAAAAGGATGGAACCTACGTTCCTGTTATTCACAATGTGCGTCCCGGTCAACTCGCTACCGCACTAGAGCGCGGATTTCTTCCGTTGGCTCTCAAGGACTACGAGTCTGCGATTGAAGCCTCTGAAGAGCGCAAGAATCTTGGTAAGAGGGGTAAGCAGGTAAAGTCGCAAAAGGGTCGTCCCAAAAAAGCTAATAACGATCAACCTAGTTTAGACATCGGAGGCTCAAATGAGCATCGGGATTCCTCGCATTAAAGATGCGAACACCGAGACTCTGAGCGGGGCTAAAGTCCTAACTGCCGCTGATGCTTATCACCAGAATCTTGACTGCGGTGGCAGTGCGAGAGAGGTAGATTTGCCATCAGGTACAGGCACTCAGGGCGGCGAAGTGATGATTACTAACGCCAGCGATGCTGCGGAAGCAATCACCGTAAAGCAGTCTGATTCTTCGACCACGGTTATCGTGATCGACCAGAACCAGTCTGCCCAGCTAGTTTGCAACGGCGTATCTGCCGCTGCGGGTTGGCAAGCGGTAGGTATCACTGAGTCCTAAATCGGATTCTCAGGGGTGGGGCTTCGGCTCCACCCCAACTTAAAGTAAATCAAAGAAAGAGAAAGAGGTCATAGATGCCTACTCAAACAAATCCAGCAGTCAACTACGAAGTTCGTGGTGCTGGTTATACCGCTGGCGGACTTGCAGCTACAAACTCCGCAAAGACGGCAGGACTGCCTATCAATACGCAGTTCGTAAGTCTGGAAGCACACAACGCTGGTTCCAGTGCTACCGTAGTTCAGTTTGCAATAAACCCTTGGATTAGTGTTATTAGTACACAGGATTCAGGTGCAACTTGGACTGACTATTCAGAAAACGCTCAAGATGATGACGCTGGTACAGATGTAACCATGTCTTCTCAAGCCACTCTTGCTAATGGTGGCGCATTATTTGTTGGGTGTGCAGTCCCTATCCGTGGTTTGTCTATTGATGTAGACGCTGCAAACGGAACATCGTCAAATATGACAGGTGATTACTGGGACGGCTCTTCATGGAGCGATATCAGTGAGTCAGACGGTACTGCTTCAGGCGGTGCAGCACTTGCCCAAGACGGAAGCGTAACTTGGACAGAGCCTTCTGACTGGGAGTCGAATACTCTCAGAACTATTATCGAAACAGAGAAAAGTTGGAACGGCACATTTGCAGGTACAGGTCAGGTATTCAATACTCCACTGTACTGGGTTCGCTTCAAAGTAAGTGCTGCCCTCGACTCTTCTACAACCTTGAATTCAGTCCATCCTCTAAACCGTTCTACCAGATACGGTGCGGTAGTAATAGGCGGACACCCTTGGAAGCAGATGGCTCGAAGGGGATTCGGTGGTTTTGGTTCAATTGAGTTTGTCACCGACACAGGTACTGCTGATCTAGTTGCAAATGCAGGAACAGGATTAAGCACTGTTGGCTAAAGCAAGCGACAAAATTATCAATAAGACCAAGCCTGAAATTAGCTGGGCGGAAGCTGAAGCCCCCGGCGGTATTGTCACTAAAGATGGCAAGCGTATTGACGGTACTGTCATTGTGCCAGACGGTATGTTGGGGTATGGAGACCAAGAATCTCTTGCCCTAATGACAGCAGATACGGTTGCCAGAGTATCGACGGATACAAAAGCTGGTGACAAAGCATATGAGGCTGCTCGCGAACAAGTTGACCAAGACCAAGGAGTTCGTAGGGCAAAGGTTCGTAACCAAAAGATAATGTCGCAAATCCCTGCTGCTAACATGGTCTATGACCCTGCTAGTGGAGTTTGGGAAATTAGTTACTTAAAGGAAGACAGTACAGGACTTCTTTCGACACATAGTAAAGTTATGACCGATGCTGAAGTCGGTAATTTATATGAGCGTTATCAAGATAGACAGCGTCAGAAAGATGAGTAATGACCACAACTACGCTGAATACAATGCTCCCCCAGTTTGCTCGTTACATGGGGGCATATATAGGTAGCTTTGCTACCACTACAAATATCACAACGAGTACGGCTTTAGTGTCTACAGGTCTAACTGCGTATTTTGAAGACGATGACACTCTGAACGATACCTTTGCTCGCATTCTTGGGACAGAGAATGATGGAACTACTCGTAGTGTCTTAGACCACACTGGTTCTTCAGGTGCATTAGACCTTAGAGGTGTAAGCCTTGCTGCGGAATCTGGTTCCAAGAATTTCGAGTTATATAGGTATGACCCTGCAATCCTTATTGACCATTTGAACGATGCTCGTCAAGAAGCATTCCCTTCTCTTTATAAAAAGGTTCAAGATAGGACTCATACCGGACACCCGGAGCAGCGTAACTATGCTCGACCGACAAGTATTCAACAAGGATTCGTTAGGAAAATCTACGTTGAAGATCGAATAGATGCTGCAAGTTATGGCGACAATATAGTTGGAACTTTGAACTGTGATTTCGAGAACAGTACGGTAGCAACTGACTGGTCAACGAGTAACATCACACTTACGGCAGAAGAAGAAACCACTTCTCCCGATAACTATATGGTCTTTGCAGGACAGCAATCAGGGAAGATGGTTGTTGGCGCGTCTAGTATAGGAACTGCTTACATGACGTTTGCTAGTCCTACTGCATATGACGGTGAAGAACTAAACGTATCTGTTTGGGTTTACTGCAAGACTGCTTCCCGTGTTTCTGCTGCAATAAGTGTAGATAGTGGGACTGCAATTACAGGTTCTACTCATAGTGGAAGTGGTTGGGAACGCCTAACTGTGTCTACTAATTTAGGTGATGTGTCATCTTCTGTTCGAGTTGGAATACACGCGACATCAGGCACTGCTCTTGTTATATATGCAGATGAACTAATAGCAGTAGCAGGGCAATCTGAATCTCCACGGTCACATGCACAGCCTGTCGCTAACTGGCGTGAGGAAGGCGACGACATCATAATTCCTCATACTATTCCAGAGTCCAAGCAACTTGTGATTATTGGAATGGGGTTACTATCAAGCGTTTCTTCAGGTAGTGACACTATGGAAATAGACGGGCGGCAATTACAGAGGCTGTATGCCTATGCAGCAGCTAGCTTTTTGCAAGGTGATATTGACCAGTTCACTGAAGAAGGTCTTAACGCTGCACAACGTAGGTGGAGACACTACAAAAATCGTATTGACGAAGGCGCTGGTGCAATGTCACCTATGTCTATGTATAAGGTTCCAGCGTATTAATGTCTACAGCAGGTAAAAACGCAGATATAACTGTAGCTAATGCTGATGGCAGCACTAATAAGGTGCGTCTGTCTCTCTGGAGAGACGCTCCAAACCGTCCCGGTGGGTGGGAGGAGGAAATCATTTCTCCAACGCCTCCTCCGCAGCCACAGGGCGATGTAAATTACGCTGCTCAGTCTCCTGAGTTCGGTCGTGTTGTCTCTCAGAGCGATTGGCATCTTGGATTTGGTGCGTCACGTTTTACAGACCTTGTTAACTTTCCGAAGTATGGATACACAGACGGGGTGCTTGCCATGTTTGATGGCGAGTTGGTTCCGTCTTACCAAGAATATGAAGTAGACGCTATTGTCCAGAATGGAAGGTTTGAGACAGGCGAAACAACAGGTTGGACTAATGGGTCTAACACTTCTGTTGCTATAAGCACAGATGCTAGATCAGGTTCGTACTCTCTCCAGATAACTGCTACTTCTTCAAGTGGAACTTGCACTCAAAATTATCTTGGGACAGATTCAGTTCTTGCTAGTAGAGAAATAACTCTGGTTGCTTACGCAAAACGTGTGTCTGGTTCAGGGAGCATTAAAGCTACGATAGCAGATGGAGTAGGAAGCACAGATAGTTCTACATCTACCTCTACTGACTGGACTCTTCTAAAAGCTACAAGAACTCTTAACGGTAGTACGTCTGCAGTTCAATTTACTTTTACTCTCTCTGCAAATTCAGACGTATTTAGAATTGATGACGTTGCAATAGTTCTTGCGGGCGGGAGCAGTTTCAACTCAAGGCCAATAGAGTTTGAGGGTGGCTACTATGCCTCGATGGGACGTTCTGTAATCAAGTGGGACGAAACTCACGATGCTTGGCTACCTGTATATCTTGATAGTACATATGAGATTACAGGCATTGAAAATTACGGGGGCAATTTAATTGTAGGAAGAGGTGACTCTACCAACTATCTCGTAAGTGGTGACGGAGCCACGTTCTCTAACCCTTCGACTAACTCAGGTAATTCACGTATTGCAAATAAGTTAGCGCGTGTTCTAAATGCTCGTGGTGATTGGGCTTTAATGAAAACTCGCGCCAACCAAGCATCACTTACAGTAGACCCATCTGACACTGCTAACTGGGGTGCTGAAATACAAGTCGGAGATGCTGACAGAACTACTACCAGCCTGATCTCCGGTGCTGGTACAGCTTACGTTGGTAGAGAAGACGGCTTGTATGTTTATGACAGGCGTATCAACAGGTTTAGAGACATAGAGCCTGACTCTAACTTCTTCCCATCAGCTAATAACTTTCGCAGGGCGATAGGACGTGGTGGTGCTATATGGGCATCAGGTGGTCAGCAAACTTTCTGGCGTATATCCCCAACAGGTCAGCCTCCGATACATGACTGGAGCGAGTTGACGCATATCTTTACAGCGTCTGCGTTCAAAGGGTTTGGCGGTGAAGTATCTGCAATAGCACAAGACAGGTCTAACGTATTCATTGCACTTGCTGATAACGCTGCAAGCACTACGGCTTCATTCCCTTATACATTTCCTTTTAGCTTTAGCACTGCTGGTATTTCAAGTACAGTCAGGCTTCTTACTATCAAAAGTCAAAAGCCTGAAGATGCTGCCGACTTTGATAGAGACGTTATTGTCCATACGATCAGCGCGTTTACCCTGTCTAAGATTGACCAGATGGGTAGGTTTGATGACGGGATTAATTCATCTTTGTTTGCAATGGGGTCGTTTACAGATAACAACATTGACTCAACAGACGAAGATGTTCCTAGAATCTACAGGCTGAAACTTCCACGAGACAACGAAAACCCGCGACGCTCTTCAGGTATTGCTGTTAGGAAAACAGGAGATTTCTATACTCCTTGGATTGACTTTAATTTTCCTGATGTTGAAAAGGCTGCAAGCAAATTAACGATAGGGTCTCGAAACTTTTCTGCTGGAACAAAATACGTCACTGTTTCTTACAAAAAAGATGATGCGACAGATGACGACGGAGGCGGCTGGACAGTTTGGGGTGACGATGGGGTGTTTGACGCATCTCCCCAAGAAGCAAAAGCGTCTGTTACTTCCACCCCTGTAACCTTCAAACGCATACGGTTTAAGATTAGTTTCACTTCAGATTCTCATAGTGATGACCCGCCAACAGTTACGTCGATAGTTCTAAATACGGTATGGAATCAAACAGACGTGCGGAGATTCAGGGCATCAGTTCGTTTAGGGGACAGGCGAACATTGCAATTAAGGCGTGTTCCACAAACTACCCTTAAGTCTGCTGATATTAGCAAGCTAGCAACTTTAAGACAGCAGCCTTTTGTTCAGCTTGTTACGCCTGACGGGGAAAGTATTAACGCTACGCTAAAATATTTAGACCGAACTATATCTGGAAGAGTAGATGCTTTAAGAGGTACTCCGATTGACCAAGTTAGAGTATTTGACCTAGAGTTCACAGAGGTTTTAACCAGCTAAGGAAGCGGTATGGCTAACGAATTCAAACATAAAACAGTAGGCTCGGAACTAAGTCAAACAGAGTATGAGAGTGGAGGCGGTCACGTTTTTGACTCTCAGGCGAGAGGTGACATTCCTTACGCATCGTCTACGACGCAGCTTTCACGCTTGGCTGTTGGTGCTGCAGGTGCAGTTCTTACCTCGGACGGTACAGACCCTGTTTGGGACACAACGTGGAGTCCGACAGGACATCTTATCCCGGCGAGTGATGACAGCTATGACTTAGGCTCTGCTGCTGCTGCATGGCAGGACTTGTTTCTTGAAGGTGACATTACCCTTACAGATGCTGGAACCCTTGCAACCTCTGCTGGCGCGCTTACTGTTACATCTGCTGCTGCTGCTACGTGGTCTACCAGTGCGGGGGCTTTAACCCTTAACGGTACAGGTGGAGTGAACCTGCAAGAAGGTGGCTCCACAATCATTGGCATCAGTGATTCTCGTGCGCTATCAACAACAAACACAGCTTCCGTTGACCTAGATGCTAGTGGTGCAATACAGATTAACTCTAGTGGTGGCGCGCTGAGTGTAGGTAACGACAACGTAGACCAGAATGTAAACATTGCTACTGCTGGAACGAGAACTCTGAACATCGGTATCAACGATGGGACAGACCTTACAACAATTACCAGTAAGGGCAACATCACTAACACAGGTACTTTCACTGTAGGAGCCAACGATCAAGGCTACGACGTAATCTTCTACGGAGATACAGCCTCTGCGAATATGACATGGGATACATCGGCAGATGACCTTATCCTCAACGGTGCAGCCAGAATAGTTATTCCTGACGGACAGCTAGTTCTAGGAAGTACGGCTGTTTCATCTACAGCAGCAGAGTTAAACATCCTTGACGGAGTTACTGCTACAGCATCAGAACTAAACGTCCTTGATGGTGTAACAGCAGGTACGGCAGCAGCAAGCAAAGCTGTGGTTTTAGATAGCAGTAAAAACATTGCAACAATAGGAACTATAGCTTCAGGTGCAATAACGTCTACAGGCACAAGTTCATTCGGTGCTGCTTCATTTTCAGGATTAATCACAGCCAACGGTGGTATCACCTTTGCTGATGGTGACGATATTACTTTTACTGGTGGAACTGGAACTAACGACATTGTTCTAGGGAATGGGCTAGCTGACGCTCTAAGTATTACTGATGGGTCAGCCGACATCATTGCAATCAGTACAGCAGGGGGTACTAATACGGTCGCTATTACAGGCGACTTAACTGTTAGCGGAAGTTTAACTGCTGATACAGCAACAGTAGCATCCACAGTTACGATTACCGACAACGAAAGCACAAACGAAGATAACGCCATTATCTTTACATCGGGTGGTGATTTAGACGGTGGCAACATTGGCTTAGAGTCTGATGGCGACCTGCATTACAACCCATCTACAGGAACTCTTACAGCTACAACCTTTGCAGGTAACCTCACAGGTAACGTCACAGGTAACGTAAGCGGTACAGCAGCGACAGTAACGGGTGCTTCACAGGCAATCACAGCCCTAACTGGTGGTGACCTAACCATCTATGAAGATGCTAATAATGCAGATGTGTCTCTCAAGCTGGGAACATCGGCAACAGAGTCGCTTACTATTCAGGTTCTAAACGGCGCATCGAATAAAACTGCTGAGGAAGTCCACTTCTCAACCGCTACGGCATCAGGCACAGCAGACCACGGCAAGATGGTCTTCGATGTTGACGGTACAGACATCGTAACGATAGACGACGGTGGAT
>PVBE010673175.1_pt1 | contig 13779 bp, 15 predicted proteins | sample 1631181 | NCBI WGS metagenome assembly PVBE01 (sample SAMN08397723, study PRJNA350692) | Marine metagenome, whole genome shotgun sequencing project. | isolation source: water | place: Pacific Ocean | collected 2012-04 | reverse complement strand
ATTTCATTGCGTATTGCACGTTCAGAAATATCACAAGGAATGAGATAATCAAAGCCGTGTACGGTACCGGGATAGTTGTGTAGTTCTACCGGGACTCCGGCGTCCATCAATCGCATTGCATAAATTATAGCTTCGTCGCGCAGTGGATCGTGTTGACAAGTCATTACGTATGCTGGTGGAAGGTTAGAAAGATCAGAGGCTCGAGATGGGGCAGCGTAGTATGGGACATTGGTGCGGTCATATCCTAAATAGTAGTTCCACATATCTAATACATTTTGTGATGTAATTACATATGTGTTTTCGCCATGTAACATTGATTGGGTATTGGCGCGATCATCAAGTGCTGGGTAAATAAGCATTTGATAGCAAATAGATGGTCCATGCTTGTCTCGGGCCATTAACGCTACTGATGCTGCGAGGTTTCCACCTGCGCTTCCACCGCCCACAACAATTCTTGAGGTATCTATACCTATATTTTCTGCATTATTTACTAACCATATCAAGGATGCATAACAATCATCTATTGCGGCAGGGTAAGGATGTTCTGGCGCTAGTCGATAATCGACTGTAATTGCTATAGCTTGACAGCCTTTTGAGATAGCTAGTGTGCGCGCATGTTCAGAGTCTAAATCCCCAAATATGAAGCCGCCACCATGAAAGTTTATATAAGCTGGTGCTGGACTCGGGAGATTGTTGGGAGTGTATATACGTATCTTGATGTCAGGGGCGTTTGGTAGACCAGGAATTATAGTATCAGTCTCCGCGATACTGGGATCGCTTGGGCGCGCAAGACCTTCGGATTCCATGTGTATCCTATAGTCTGTTACAGCATCTCTCGTTTTCTGAATATCAGATGAATCTACAATTGGGATGGATCTGGCGAAAGTTTCTATTTCAGTGTTGTAAATGCGGGATATTGTCATAAGTTGTGAATTTGGCTGTAGGGTAGATTGATGTAGGTAAGGTTTTCCTGTTTTGATGGCTATGTTTGAATAAAAGCATGATGGTATTATATTGATTAGGTATTATAGCAATGTTTGTTTTACGGCTAGAGAGAAAAGTTATAATGAAAAAGATAAAGATAGCTAGTATCATACTCATGAGTATGTTTTATGTACGGTTTGGAGTAGATCATTTCCTGTCTCCGGAGTGGTACTTGCAGATTGTGCCACCTTACTTACCATTTCCATTGGAACTAGTGTATATAAGCGGTGCTTTTGAAATTTTGTTTGGTGTTATGTTGTTACACCCATATACTCGGACTTACGCTGGATGGGGATTGATAGTTCTCCTCCTTGCTGTGTTTCCTGCTAATATATATTTGGCGCAAACTAATGGTGAAGCTCTGGGGACTACACCATTAGTAGCTTGGGGAAGGTTGCCCTTTCAATTATTGTTTGTTAGTATTGCATACTGGCACACACGTCAGTGATTTTGCGGCATAAATGTTTTTTGTGGGTAATATAGGAGTTTGTTGAATAGACGGGATAATGAGTACTATGGTTCGAAGCGTACGATATCAACTTGACGATTCTATCGACCGATTATTGATTGTGAGTGACATTCATGGATTTGTTCGGCCACTGGAGGTTTTTGACACTTTGCACGCTGCTATGAATGGGCGGAGTCAAATAGTTTTCAATGGTGATATGTGCAATCCTGGGCTCTGGCCTTTAGAAGCGATTCAATGGATACGACGTAATGCTGGTGAGTTTGCCGTACTAGGTAATCATGATGAAGATGTGTTTCAGATGGATGGGTCTGGTTCTGGCGACGATCAACCGCACGTCACAAAAGAGGATGAAAAACAGTGGTTCAGCAACCAAGTGCGCGATTACTTGGGAAGTCTTCGGCACAGGTTGGTATTATCATGGCGCGGCAGATGTATCGTGCTCATGCATGGACATGTCACGTCGAACGGAAAACCGATATCGTGGCGAGCATCACCGCAGGAGCAAAGCGCACAATTTGTGGAATCCGACGCAGACTTGTGTGTGGTGAGTCACACCCACTATGCCTATGTGCGCCAACATGGGCGTACGATATGCGCGAATACCGGATCCATGAGTTTGCCTTTTATTGGAGTGCAGGATGAACATGGGCTTCATCTTCACAGTGGCAATGCAGAGATTGGTCCAGATGATGATGTTCGATGTAGTTTTCTAGTGGTTACACTACCCGATAATGAAATTCAAGTTGAAATTGCTCGTTTTGATTATGATCGACAGGCGGAGCTACAAGATCACTTGCAGACATTATCACCACTTCCAAACATGTTAACCAAGGAGTTGCTGGCAATGTGTTCTGGAATATGGAAGGTATGATTGTAGTAGGTGAAATGCTCAGCGATCACATGCCAATTCCTTTGTAGATTTTCAGCACTTACAGTAAGTCTATAGTGTAATATTATTGGGCTTGATGCATTATTTATATTGGCCTATGTGGTGTTATTATGGCAGGTAAAGTTGTTTTTTTTAGAATAGATCTATAATAGTAATCATGACTCAAAAATATTATACGCTGGAAGACTTTAATGATGTAGCTCAAATAATTTTATCTAAAATAGAACATCGCCCAAAACTAGGGATAATTGCAGGTACTGGTTTAGGTGCACTTGCTTCTAACATAGAACATCCTGTTAGTTTTTCTTACAATAAACTTCCTAACTGGCCCGTGTCTACTGTGGACGGTCATGCTGGAAGATTAATGATAGGAGAATTAGAGGGACGATCTACCCTAGTTATGCAGGGAAGATCTCACTATTATGAAGGGTATAGCATGGCAGAGGTTGGGTTTCCAGTAAGGGTAATGCAGGCATTGGGAATTGACACGCTAATTATTACAAATGCCTCTGGTGGTATCAACCCTAAATTTAATGCTGGTGATGTGATGTTGATATCGGATCACATAAATCTAATTGGGATGGGTGGGTTAAGTCCGTTGCGCGGCCCAAATATTAATGAGATTGGCCCACGGTTTCCTGACATGATGAATGCATATGACTCCGATCTGAGACAGATAACTATAGAATTAGCTGCTAATTATGATTTTGATGTACATCAGGGAGTATATGCTGGGTTAGCAGGGCCGAATCTGGAATCGCCAATAGAATATCGTATGCTTCAGACAATTGGTGCAGACGCAGTAGGTATGTCTACAGTCGCTGAAGTGATAGTTGCTCGGCATGGAGGTATAAAGGTTCTTGGTATATCGGGTATTACTAACAAAGCCAACTTGGATGGCACGAGTTATACGACTCTTGATGAGGTCCTAGCGGTAGGGAAAGTTATTGCGCCAAAGATTCTTAAGCTTATTTCAGGTTTGGTGCCTAGCATTTCTTAGGATGATATAGCAAGCTTTGATACAGTTGAATCAAGTCTGTGCATCGCGTCAGATAGATTGTCTAGGTTGGTAGTATACGCTAAACGAATTTGATGTTCTCCGTTTTTGCTTAGCATTGTTCCAGGCAACAAAGATACCCCCTCTAATAACAATGTTTCCGCAAATTGTTGGGACTTTATACCCTGCAATTCGGATATGTCTATCATTACATAAAGAGCTCCTTCAGGCTCAAAACATGATATGTAAGGGATAGCATTTATAGCATTGACAACTAGGTCGCGTCTAGACCTTAATTCTTCTCGGAATATATCAACACATACTTGAGATCCTTGTAGAGCAGCGGTGCCTGCATCTTGCACAAATTCAGGAAGGCATGAATAATCATTCAATATAATTGAGCATACGCGCTCTATCATGCTGTTAGGAAATATACCGAAACCTAGTCTCCAGCCGGTCATTGCATAGGCTTTCGAAAATCCATCCATAAGTATGGTGCGTTCTGCCATGCCGGGTATCGAGAAGATTGATGTTGGGAAGGTTCTGTTGAAATACAACTGAGAATATATCTCATCGGAAATAACCCAAAGGTTGTGTTTTAGAGCAATTTCGGATATGGATTCAAGTACCTGTCTTGACATTATCGTTCCGGTCGGATTGTTAGGGTTATTTATGACAATCAGTTTAGTTTTATTGTTGACGATAGACTGTAATTGATCTATGTCATAGGCAAAGTCGTTGTCCATTGTCTGACGCCAAGGAACTGCTGTTCCGCCTGCAAATTTGGTGATCGCTCCATAGGAAGGAAAGCCAGGGTCCTGTACGATTACTTCGTCGCCAGATTCTATTAGAGCCATTATTGCAGCGAAGATTGCTCCTTTTACTCCAGGAGTTACTACTACATTGGTAGGCGAAGTCATAGTCGATCTGGTGCTATTAATATAGCGTGCAATTTCTTCTCTTAATGATTGGATTCCTTGTGATGAGCTGTAGCGTGTACGACCGTTTCGTAGCGAGTTTACAGCTGCTTGTAAAATGTGTGTAGGAGTATCGAGGTCAAGTTCGCCTGCTTCCAAATGAATGATGTCTAGGCCTTGCTCCTGTAGTTCTCTTGCTTTTGCTAATGCATGTATCGCACCCTTTCCGGATACACGTTGGCTTCTCTGTGAAAATCGTGGTGGAACTTTTGTATTCATTATGTCTAATTTGTCCTGTATGACACTATTATATTGATTTAATTGGTTTCTGGTGGAGTCCAAACATCATACTATGTTTGCTTGATGTAAAAATAGGCTTCACATCCACATTGTAGGTAAGTATATACAACAACATTGACGTATTAAGTATATACAACAACATTGACGTATAATGAAAAAGCTAGCATAGAAATAATCTAATAATCAACGGATATAGATACTTAAGGGTTGGTGGTATGACATAGATGAATATATATACATGTGGTCCCATAGTGCGGTGTAATGTCTGATAGTATTGTGGAAGCTATTTTGCTTGGCATTTCGCAGGATGCTGGAGTTCCACAGGCTGGTTGTATGTGCAAGAATTGTGTCACTGCTAGAGTTGATGCTAATAAGCGTCAGCTTGCAGTGTGTTTAGGTCTTATTGATCGTCAGGTAGGTAAAAGTTGGATAATTGATTGCACTCCTGATTTTCCAGAACAGCTTCATCTATTGAATGAATGTGCTCCGGAGTGTGTCTTCTCTGGCATGTTTGTAAGTCATGCGCATATAGGGCATTATACGGGTTTGATACATTTAGGTAGAGAAGCTATGAATACACAACTTGTGCCTATCTATGTTAGTGATAGTATGACTGAATTCTTGCGATGTAATTTGCCCTGGCGTCAGTTAGTCGAAGAACAGAATATTGAGCTAATAAAACTTAGACCAAACATAACTTCCGAACTAAGTCCTAATCTTAGTGTTATACCCACGTTAGTGCCTCATCGTGAAGAATACACAGATACTTTTGCGTTTATAATAAGAGGTACTAGAAAAAAGTTGTTTTACTGTCCAGATATTGATAGTTGGGATGATTGGGGACATGATTTGCACGATTTCATAAATGATGTCGAGATAGCGTTGTTAGACGGGACATTTTTTGATGCCGATGAGCTCCCGGGTCGTGACATGACTGAAGTGAAACATCCACTGATAATAGATACAGTTAATAGATTGAGAGATGCTAACTGCGATGTAAGATTCGTTCATTTGAATCATACCAACGTTCTACTCGATTTAGAAATGGGAAACAGAATATCAAAGATATATGGCGTTAATATAGGGAGCAAGGGAGATCGGTGGTCATTGTAGTATATAGTGTGAATCAGACTAGGTGCCTAGGGAAAGGTAGGATAGAATATGAATGAAAATAGTATTCATAAAGTCAATGATCACAATCCAATAATTATCGCTCGTGATGTCCACAAATGGTTTGGTCAATTCCATGCTTCGGTATAGGCAAATCTACCATTTCTACCTTATTTGGTGCAACTATTTGTAAGGATTTCATTGTATTTGGTATAGATTGCATTAGTGATACCTAGTTCTGATCAACATACTTCGTACTTATGGCATTTTCCAGCCGCCAGTGACGTCAATTACCGCTCCGGTCAGGTAACTTGCTTCGTCTGAAGCTAGGAACGCTACAATTGCTGCCACCTCTTTAGGTTCTCCTAATCGACCTAGCGGAATTTGTGTGTATAGAATATCTAGTTGTTCTTGTGGCAGATCAGTGATTAAGGGTGTTGCTATTAGTCCAGGTGCGATACAGTTTATTAGAATACCGTCCTTTGCGACTTCTCGTGCCACTGCTTTGCTGAACATTATTACAGATCCTTTTGTTCCACTGTATATACTTGCGTTATTCATTGAGCCTATACGACCGCTACTAGAGGCCATGTTAATTATGCGACCACCACCTTGCTTTTTCATATAAGGACATACTGCTTGCATCATGAAGTATTGACTCTTGGCATTCACATTGTTCATATGATCCCAGTCGTCTTCGGTGGAGTCGACAAATGGTAGGCGAGGGCATATACCAGCATTATTGACTAGAATATCGATCTTGCCGTGGTCAGAGATTATTTTATTTATCACTTTATTGATTTCTGGTACTTTTGCTAAATCTGCTGCGTATGCTTGGGCTTTATGGCCTATTTCATCGCAAACAGAACTTGCTTCTTCTAAAAGTATGTCAACTATAGCTACTTGTGATCCCTGATCCGCGAGAGATAATGCTATCGAGCGTCCGATGCCTCGTGCTCCCCCGGTCACAATAGCTAATTTATCATCTAGACTAAACATGTATTCTCCTTAGATGCTATATTGTTTTACCACTTCTTCACGGATTGATACGCCAAGCCCTGGTGTATCACGTACTGTAATATACCCATTTTGTTGAACCCAGGGATCAGAAACTAGTTCATGCTGCATTGGTGACTCATGGGGTTTGAAATCCATACACAAGCCTGCACGAGAGGTAGCTAGTAAGTGTACGCTCGCCGCAGTGTTTAGTGCGCTTGACCATGTGTGTGCACTAAACTTTAGTTGCGCTGCTTCAACTAACCGGATGATTTTTGTGCTTCCAGTAATTCCTTGGCAGCGACCAGGGTCTATTTGGACTACATCAACGCCACCAGCATCTATCATTCTTCTGTAACCATTTAAGTCCCATTCTTGTTCTCCAGTGCCTATCCGGGTTTTTGTTCTGGCACGCAAACTTGTATGAGCTTTATAATCCTGTGGATGAAGTGGCTCTTCAATCCATAGCAAGTTGTACTGCTCCATCTGTTGTATTCTATAAATGGCTGTTTTAAGGTCCCAAAGCACTCTTGCTCCAAGCACGTCCAGTACCAGATCTATATCATTTCCTATATTCTCTCTAATGCGACGGACGAGTGTGATATCACGTTTCTCATCAGTACCGAATACGGCAGGGGGATTAGTTCCCCATCCACCTTTGACTATAAAATATCCTTGTTCAGCAAACCAGCGGAATTCATTTACTGACCAGTCCAAATTATCCATGTCTAAGTGGATTGAAGCCATAGCAATTACTTTTTCCGTCAATGTTCCGCCTATTAAATTGCATACTGGCTGGCCAAGTAATTTGCCTTTAAGGTCCCATAGAGCCATGTCTACTGCGCTCATGCCAAAAGCGGCTATACCTTGTGGTCCATACCACCATATACGATCGGCCATTTTATACCAGCATTTCTCGACTTCTAAAGCACTTTCTCCTTCAAGTAAAGGTGCATAACCTTGCTCTATTATTATCTTGGTAGCCTGGCATGATTCTGGGAATTGGCTTATGCATTCTCCCCATCCAACAGCTCCATCTTCTGTTTCTACACGAGCGAGAGTTATGTATCGCAAAGCACCATGATCATGTGGTTCTGGATATTCTAGCGGACAAGCAGTTATGGATTTTATCTTTCCTAGTTGAGTCATGAGTTGTCTCCCCAGCTACTAATAAAGAGATCTCGCATTAAAATTGTTTCTGAGATATTGTCAACGTCTGGCACAACATCAACATCCATCCGGACATATTCCACTCCTATGTATCCTGAGTAGTTGTAGTTTTTCATAGCTTTTACTATTTGTGGAAAATTGATGGTGTTTTTTGCCATGGTAGTTTGTAAAAAGCCTTGGCAGCTTGCTCGAGCGTGAAAATGAGAAGCGTATCTTATTAGGGGTTCGATCGTCTGGTCTGATTCTCCTTGAGAAGTAAAATGTCCATAGTCTAGAGTAATCGTTAAATTATTAGACATTTCCATTAGGCGTTCTACTAGATGTGTGTTTGGCGCTATAGACCACATATGGGGTTCTACTGCAAATACTATATTTAGTTCAGCCGCCTTTTCTGCGCACCAGGATAGTTCGTCACAGGCGCGTTTGAGGGAATCAAAATGATCTTCGGCTTCAAAGTGAATTCCTGGGAGGGTGGTTACATGTGAAGTGCCACAATGTGCTGTGAATTCAAGTGTGCGCTGAAATAGGTCTCGCCACTTTGTTCGCTCCTCATCGTCTGGATGGTTTGGTGTCAGCTTGTCCAGGTCTGCAGATGGCTGAAGGAATATGTCTGCAATCTCAAGTCCGCGGTCTGTAGTTTTAGTGCTGAGTTCTAGTGCTGATTTTGCCAAATTGTTCGTGAAATCTTTTGGTTGAAAATGGGAGCGTTCAGGGAAAAGACCTATGTCCACTCCATTGAAGCCAAGCATTGAGATAATGTCAAATGATTCCTGGTGTGATACAAGCGGGAAACTAAAATCGGCACAGGCAAATTTAGGGGTTATTTCATCAGTTTCGATATAATCTTCGTGGTTAGAAGTCATGAGTGTTATCCCCACTGATCTAGGTGTATTGTAGTGGATTATATAACAAATTAACTCAACTGCATTTATTTGGAAAAGTTTTTTGAGTTGTTGACTGGTTCATAAAGGTTGCCTATAATATAATGCGTCAGATTGGGAAACAAAAAAATTAATAAGGTGGAGGTACCATACACTATATACTAATGGTGTAAGTTAACAGTACCTGTGATTAATCCTTAAAGGAGAAAAGATCATATGAATATTAGAGGTATTATAAAAACTTTGGCTTTTAGCCTGCTTACTTTGCTTATAGTTGCTTGTACGCCAGCAGCTGCACCGGCTGAAGCGGAAATTAGTGGCATAGGCGAAGATGAGGAAACCACTTCGTATGTACCGGTAATTAGGGAAGCAAAAGAAAGATATAAGATTGGTTATGGTAACGGACTAGCTGCAGATCCGTTTTCTGTATCTGTGACCGGTAATCTTTACGATGTAGCAGAACAAATGGGTGTTGATGTAGTCGAATGCGACAATGGCTATGACCAAGAACTGACCTTTAACTGCGTGGATCTATTGATATCGCAGGAAGTTGATGGTCTGATAGTTGCAAATTGGCTAGGTGATATAACTGATGCAGTTGGTCAAAAATGGATTGATGCTGGTATACCAGCTGTTACCTATGACACTGCCCATCCTGGCGCTGTAGATTTTGGTGCTGACAATTACGGATCAGGAATAGTTGCTGGTGAGTATTTAGGTAACTACATCTTAGAAAAAGGCTGGAATCCAGATGATGTATGGATGATTGGAGGAATTGATGCCGATCTAGGAGAAGGCCCTAATCAGCGAATTTACGGTTGTCGTGATGGTCTTATGAATACAGTAGAAATTCCTGAGGAACAATTTGTAGAGGTTAACTATCCTTATGATACTGCGGAAGCCTACAGCATTACGACCGATTGGTTGACTGCCCATCCGGATGCTAAACATGTAATTGGTTGTTCGATAGATGATCCGCGAGTAACAGGAATGTCTGGCGCCTTAGAGGCGGATGGACGTGTGGGTACTTCAGCTATGGTTGGACAAGGTGTAAGCATAGAGGCGCTAAATGAGTTGTATCGTCCTGTTGAGGACACAACATTTATAGCTTCTGTGGCCTATACGCCTGAGTTGTATGGTACATATATGGTCCCAATTATTGTAGATTTGATTGAAGGTAATCCGGTTCCTGACCGAGTACCTTTGGATCACTTTGCAATAGATCATTCTAATGTTTCTGACTACTATGAAGCTGATGGTACTGTAGCAAACTAATTCGTCAGAGTCATCGCGTCGAATTAGTGTAAATTAATAAAAGTGTTAGTTTCCGGACACTGGCTATAATTGTCAGTGTCCGGAAACATTTTCCCTTATCAGCCGCAAATATTAACGACAAAATGTATCAGGTAAAGAAGCATGCTTGTAATGTTAATGGTGGAATCTCAAACTACGAAAGAAGACTGATTGATTAAATATGCTAGTGAAATCAATACAAACCGATGAGGATGTATCTTGAACGATATTCAACCACAACAAAGTAGACAACCTTTCCTTAGACTTAAAAACGTGTCTAAGTCGTTTGGGCATGTGCAAGCTTTGGATAAAGTGAATCTCGATATATATGAAGATGAGATAGTAGGGCTGGTTGGTGACAATGGAGCAGGAAAATCCACTTTAGTTAAGATTCTTTCAGGGGTGTACTTTGCCGATGAATGTGAAATTGAGGTGGATGATAAGTTGGTCGATATAAAAATTCCGGGAGACGCTCAGGCACTTGGAATAGCGACTGTTTACCAGGATTTGGCATTGGTTGACCATAGAGATGTGGCTTCAAACATTTATCTTGGTATAGAACCTAAAACTGCTGGTGTACTAATTGACAGACGGAAGATGTGGGCAGATGCGAAGACCGTCATCGAATCTGTTCGTACAACTATACAATCACCAAAAACTGAAGTGGGTATCCTTTCTGGTGGTCAAAGGCAGGCTGTAGCTATTGCCAGATCTCTGGTAAGAGGTAGCAGACTGTTTATAATGGATGAGCCAACTGCGGCTCTAGGTGTTGAGCAGTCAGCAATGGTGCTTAGTTTGTTGAGTGACCTTAAACAGAGTGGAGCAGGCGTGCTGCTGATTTCACATAATATGTCCCATGTTTTTGATGTAGTCGACCGTGTTGTGGTGTTGAGGCATGGAAAGAAAGTTGCGGAGCGGATTAAGAGTAATACTAGTCCGGAGGAAATTGTTGGTCTTATAACTGGCGCGATTGATGGTGAGTTGGGTTAATTTATAAGTTACTTGTTTGGAGTTACCTGGACATAGTCAAATGTTAATAATACTGATCATACAAGAAATATTATCATGAATGAAAAACTGATTGCAAGATTAGATTGGGAAAGTATTAAGCTACGCATCACCTCTCCATCGTTTAATAATGTGGGCTTGTTCATCGCACTAATTGCTATGGGTACTTATTTTGCTACACAGTCGCCTTACTATTTGTCCGTTAGGAATTTCCTTAACATTGGTAATGCAGTCGCTATAAGAGGCACTGTCGCTGCAGGCCTTACTATGGTCATGATTTCTGGAGGTTTGGACATATCAATTGCAGCTACTATGGCAGCGACTGGAATGGTAACAGCATCACTTGCTGCTGCTGGGTTCCCTGAAGTAGTAACTATAGTGTTGGGAATTGTCAGTGGGTGCGCCATAGGTGCTGTCAATGGATTTTTTGTTACGCGACTTCGTATTAATCCAATTATCACAACATTGGCTACTATGTCTGCTATAAGGGGACTAGGATATGTAATAAGCGGTGGCAAGTCAGTGCATCCGTCAGTTGCTGATTTTGGTTTTATGGGAAGGGGAGCTATTTTAGGTCTACCAGCCCCTCTGTTTTGGTTTGCCTTAGTAGTGGTTATCGTGTTTTTAGTGCTTCGTTATACTATATTGGGCCACTATTGTTATGCTATAGGAAGCAATCCCGATGCTTGTCGGGTTTCTGGTGTTCGCGTTGATTGGTGGAGGATGTGGCTATATGTAATATGCGGTGCTACTTCTGCTCTGGGTGGTATTATGTTATTTGCTATGTCAGCTACAGCCAAACCTACGGCTGCTATGGGAGCTGAATTAGATATCCTAACTGCAATTATACTTGGTGGTATTAGTCTCTCGGGTGGTACTGGTGGAATCGTAGGTACCGTACTGGGTATGTTGATTTTGGGAAATATGCGCAATGGACTGATATTAATGAATGTGGCTCCGTATTGGCAGGTGGTCTTACGGGGTATAGTTTTGATGTTTGCTGTGGCCCTTGATAGTATTCGTACTGGTGGTTATAAATAGCTAATCACATCAGCATGATCTAAGAACAAATCCTATATAGTTTTATTTTGATATTAAAATTGGAGATTGCCCTGTTGTGATGTCAGTACAGGGCAATCTCATGAGCTATTCGAATTTATTCGTACAATGAACTTATAGAAATTTCTTTACCTTGGTCCGCTACGGATCTATAGGCAGCATCTAGCATTTCTACGGTGCGCCATCCATACTCACCAGGCGAACGATTTTTAGCACCATTATTAATTATTTCAATTAGGTTTACTGCGGGTAAATGGGCTGGATATGCTGCGCCAGCTCCAGGAGAGTCTGCTATTTCAGGTGCGACACTGCGGTTTAGTTCGTCGAGATCGGGACTGATGTCCTCTACGTCTCTGTCCTTGTAATGGATAGTGCCAGTTGAGGCAATATAGTCCAGATCGATAAAGCCATTTTCACAGTAAATTTGAATATCAAGTTTACCATCTCCTCCTACCACTCCGCCTGTGCTTCCAACAGTTGCTAGCGATCCATTGTCCATTTTGACTATCATTGAATTTACAACGTCAACTTTAACATCTAAATTGTCCATTGCGGCAATTACGGATACTGGTTTTAGATCAGTAAGGAAAAACATGAGTGCAGCCGAGTGTGTTACTTGCAAATGTCCCTGACCTCCTCCTGATCTCACTGGATCACTATAGACATCTCCTGGACCAATCACAGGATACATTCCTGGCACTTCATCAGCACGATCGTCACCTCGATAGAGGTATAGCGGTTCTGATGCAAATGTGTTAGATATATAGTGGATTTCACCTAGCACTCCAGATTTGATCACTTCGCGAGCACGTACTGTTTGTGGCATGAAATTCCATGGGTAGCTCATTATTATCTCTAGATTGTTTTGTGTTGCTATTTCCACCAATTCCTTGGCATGGGTTGCTTGTAATACCATGGGCTTTTCTAGAACCATATGTAGCCCTTTCTCTAGACAGGCTTTTGCAACCTCATAGTGGGCAGCGTGCCAGACGGCGATTGTTACACCGTCTAGGTGTTCGGTTGAAATCATGTCGAGGAAATCAGTATATGTATTTGTGATGTTGTAGTGCTTAGCAGCAGTTTCAAGCACCTCTGGTCTTACATCTGCAATACTGACTAACTCTGCTTGCGGATGCTTTTGTAACGTAGGTATGTGAGCAACTGTGGACCACCATCCTGTACCAATTACTGCTGTTCTTGCTATAGAGGTTTTGGTTGACATAATAGTTCCTCCTTAGTTCAATTCGGCAAATATTACATCTCGCATTTTTATGGTTTCGGTCATGACATCAACTAAGGCTAGCCATGGATCCATCTCATATTCGAAGCAAATATACCCATCATAGTTTTGGTCTTTGAGCTGGCGCATAATCAACGGGCAATCGATTTCACCTTCGTCCCATATGCATTGAAGTTCTCCAGTGTATTCTTGATTGGGCGGGACTGACTTACCTTGACGTAGATGAATATGCCCTGAGTAGGGAATTAGCGGGTCTATGTCCTCATGTCCGTACCCGTTAGCTACGAAATGGGAATGGTCAAGCACAATACCTAGATCGGAGTATTTCTGAAGAAATTCTAAACATTCGTGTGGAGATTCAAGTACAGATAATAGGTGTGGTTCGAAAAGAACTTTGACTCCAGCTTGATTTCCTATTGCAGTTAGTTCAAGCAAACCTTCAGCCGCAAGTTCCTCAAAGTCTCAT